>Ga0209489_102007_pt1 | contig 41911 bp, 26 predicted proteins | sample SiratrowhiteBW_FD_187527 | JGI IMG/M metagenome (GOLD analysis project Ga0209489, IMG submission 187527) | Root nodule microbial communities of legume samples collected from California, USA - Siratro white BW (SPAdes) (version 2) | ecosystem: Host-associated > Plants > Roots > Nodule | place... | reverse complement strand
AAAATTATTAAGGAGCCCTTCTTTGATTGAGATCATACCCATCACCAACTTGAACTTCAAACTTACTCCCACAACACACATTTCTAGATCCTAGACTCAAGTCTTCAAACTTCAAGAAATCTTCATCCATCCTTCACATAATCTAGAGCATCTTCACTTGGTTGAATTCATCAAATCACTGCAGCAGTCCACTAGTGCTAACATTTCCTTTGACAACCGAACGGGAAAATCGTCCGGTTTACAACTTACACACCGGATGACACCTCTAAAACTATATCCGGTTAATATTTTTTAATTAAACAAGGATAATTTTATCATTTCTATGAGATTAGTTTTGAAATTAAAATATTGTATAGAATTTGTCAGAAACTCAAGGTTGAAGACAAATTCTTCCTGCACCCTAATACACGCTTCCTGCACCCTAATACAGATTTTTTAATTCCATAAATACCCTTATATAAAAAGCACACCCATCCGGTTCATAATGTCAAAAAAAAGAAAACCGGATGGCATCCCATCCGGATGTCACTTTTAAAAAATTTAACAACCGGATGAGTATGTCATCCGGTTGTCATTTCAAAATAAAATAAGAACCGGATGACATCCCATCCGGGTTTCATTTTAACTTCATCTGTTTTCAAATCTTTGATTAATCCTTCAAACAAGCAATAAGTAAGTAATTTTTTGTGTTTATTAGCAATTAGTAAGTGATATTGCTGATTAGAGTAGTTGATTTGGGGTTTAGGCGTCGTCGACTACGAACAGAATAATTTTCCGATTTGATGTATGAGAAATTTGGAAATGAGAACCGGATGGCAGCCCCATCCGGTTGTCATTTCAAAATCAAAATGACAACCGGATGAGTACGCCATCCGGTTGTCATTTACAAATAAAATGAATTTTTTTTAAATGACAACCGGATGGTGGTGTCATTCGATTGTCATTTTATTTTGAAATGACAATCGGATAGGGGTGGCATCCGGTTGTCATTTTATTTTGAAATGAAAACTGGATAGGGGTGCCATCCTGTTATCATTTTATTTTGAAATGACAACCGGATGATATACTCATCCGGTTGTCATTTTTTTTGAAATTTGAACCGGATGGGGGTGTCACCCGGTTCTTATTTTTTGCTCGTATGAACCGGATAGGGTCAGTTGTGGAATTAAAATTTTATATTAGGATGCAGGAAGAAGATATTAGGATGCAGGAAGAATTTGTCAAGGTTGAATCGTGGAATTATGGCCTGATACCCAATCCAATTCACTTGTTGGGCCAAGGCTGCACCTGGCCCAGAATTCATGTATTGACCATAGTACAAGGTGTGCAGTTCTGGTACGCCACTGCAGCATTGCCGAATATGAAGTTGACAAATTGACGGTTGGAGTGGAGTGGACATACATTGTGTCCTAGTTTCCGATGATGTAGCAGCGGTACACCACTGTGTGCTCTACTCCAACATCGAGGACCACCACTTGCTCCGGCATAGTTCTCCAATGTAATGCTTTTCATGATTAAACCAGAACCACTAGCAGCCATGACATCAACATCACATTTGTTTTTGTTACAACGTGTTCCTTAGTAATTAATATTTTTCACTAGTTTAGTTAACTATTAGCTGAGTTCTAGGAATCAGTTCTATTTTCTTACTTCCTAGAGGTTTGTTAAGTGCATATTATTTCTGTCTTATTTTATATTATATATTGTACTGCTGTAACTCATTGAAATTGTCTGAGAATAAATTATTTCTGTTCTTACGAAATCATATTGTTTCTCTTTTTCTCTCAACACCGAGGGAGAAGAGTGAGTCAGTTATAGGACGAATTTGATTGATAAAATGAAATAAAATAATTATTGTTAATATTAATATTATTATTTTATAAATTTATTTTGATTATTATTATAATTTTTAATTTTATTATTATTATTTTATAATTTAATTATTTGTATTATTATAATAATTATTATTAGTTTTTAACATTAATATTATTAATATGTTATTGTTTTTATTATTATTTTATAAATTTATTATTAATTTTTTATTATATTTTTCAATTATTATTATTATTTTAGTAATAATTATTATTCTTATTATTGTTGTTTTTATTATGTTATATTACCTAATTTTATTTTAGTATAGATATAAATATAAATATTAATAAATTAATAATACAAATTAATTATATAAAAATATAATAAAAAATATTATTTTCCTTTCAAATGCTCACAAGAGTGTCCAAAATTTTGTCTATTTTTTGCTTTTATTAAATTTTTATATATTAATTTTGTATTTTTATATTTTTTTATTTTCAATCCTTCCCCTCAAATTCATTAAAAGAGGCAAATGAAACATGTTCTTCCAAAACCTATTTCAAAACTTATCATGGTTTTTAAAACTTAAAATGTATCAAAAAGTACGAAGATTTTTTATACATTAAATTTCTCAAAAATTATATAGATAAACACAATATTCTCAAAGTAAGCAAGTTATAAAGAAACTATATTTTTTCTTTATATATTATATATAAAGAGTAGTCAACTTCATTTATAACATAACTAAGGTGAAATCAAATTTCATTACTTATTAATATGCTTTTAAGTCAGAGATTTTTAAATCTATAAATTTGTTTTGGATGTGAAAGAACTAATTCAGGGAAGGGTTGATGTACATTTCTTCATGAAGATCGTCAATGAAAAAAAGTGTTATGTACATCAAAGTGCTTAGCTTAATTAATCCATTTACATTGAATAGGAGGATTCCCTCCTAGTAAATCCATCACAGGCCAAGTTTCACTAAATTCAAGAGTTTCAAATTTGTGATACTTGCTTTTTTCCAATAGTCATGTGAAAGAGTCTCTTTAAAGGACTTGGATTCTTGGATAGAGGAAATCTTAAAACGAAAAGCATGAATATAGAATAACAATTATGATAAGATAAAAAAATATTGAATAGGATATCTAGTACCTGAAGAATAATTGGTAGCATCTTTTTGAAGGAAAAAAAAAAATTGTGTGATAGTCCTTCAAGTATCTAGTTTTTTTTTTTAGTAGGAAGATTAAAAATTCTGATTGGTTAAGATTGTATATCCTAATATTGATATTGCTAGATAGTGATATCATTTGAGTGGAATGAATTATTATAATCATTAATACATTAATATTATTACTATATCATGAAATAGATTCAAAAACAAAAAAGACAATATCTCTAATAATTATAGGAACAATAATGTCATTATTATAAAAAAAGTAGGAAAACTAGGTACAAATTTATGAGTCAACTTTATGTAAAATATAATCAGTTTTATTTTTATAAATAGAAAACAAGTTTCATGAAAGATTGACATGACGTGACACAGCCATATTTTTTTAACTATATAAAAGAGAGTGAAGCCTTTCACTTCATTTTTATGACTAAGAAAAGCACTTTCTTGCTCTATGAAGCATTATTAGTACTAGCAATAACCAAAAACCTTTATTGATAAAAATCTTGGGATAACATTGTAAACCATTTGATATAGTGATTTATTATGTAAAAGAGTAATAGTGATTCTATTTATTAAATGTATAGAATGCATAGACAAGCATAAAGGTAATTGAGATTGAAAAGTGAGTATTCAAGTGCAATTCAAAATATGCTGATGGTTTCATTAAACATATCCATGTATATCTTGTAAAATCATTTAGAAGTGTTAAAAAATATTTGTACCCTTATAGAAATATGACTCAATGGATCTCATATGTCTACAAATAGTAAATTAAAGAAGTGATTTGATTTAATATAACTAGAAGAAAGAAAAGTATCCTCGTTTCTTTCACATAATGACATATTATGAGTTTCAATAGAACTATTTGAAACATCTTGAGTAATGTGAAGATAAAGTTTTCAACTTAACACGAGACAAATGTCCTATTCTAAAATGATGCTAAAGTGTTGCATTATCATTATTCATACAAGTTTTTTATTAATGTTGTTAGCCCAGCTGTGAATAGAAGAAACCTTACAAGTTTTAATTTTGATCATCCCACTTTTGTCTTCGGACACATGATGGATTCTTGAAGTCCTTAATAGATAAATATTGTATAACGTCTCAGCTTTACCAACCATTATCTATGGTTATATCTTAACAATGAAACAGATGGAAGATTGAAAAAGTATTAAGCAATTATGATTTGTGATCAATTTTAAAATTGAACTGTGTCAAACATAGGATGGGCAAACACATGAAATATTATAAATATGAAAGGTATTTTTAGAATATTATTATATTTATTATAGTCGCCTTCAAATCAACTCAATCCATGAGACGTGTACCATTATTTTTGTCAAACAAATAATAAATCCTAATATAATATAATTCTGGTATTCCAATACAAACTATAAATTAAGGAGTGAATAGAAGAATTAGACTATTTTTATTTAGATTGGCTTAAAGTCCTTTAAACTAGAAGAGGAGCCCAAATTGATCTTAAATGAAGGTGTAAAATTGATTTTAATATTTTTAAATGAATAAAATGGTAAGATTACAAATTTACCCTTATGTTTAAAAAAATTTAAAATAAAATATAATTAATTTGTTTGGTGTAATTGAATTATTTTTTTGTTATTGATGAAAATATATAATTACATATTTGTTGTTTAAGTTAAAATTAATTAATGAAATTTATGTAACTTGTTTGGTTTCATTGATGAAATATTTTTTTAATTTCTAAGAATATAAATTTGTCTAAGTGGTAAAAATAAACTTGAAATAGAATTTAATTAATTATATGTATATGGTACTTTTGTGTTACAAGAAAATTATTTTCGATACACTTCCTCAAGTAATATAAAAATTATAATTTCAAATATTGTTGAAGCATGATTTTTTTTTAAAAAAATTATATTGTAAAAATAAATTATACGTATATTGTAATATGTTACAAGAAAACTATTTTTAATATGGTTCGTAAAGTGAGTTTGATATAAAAATTAAAATTAAAAGAAATTGTTCATATATGCAAATCTTTTTAAATTGTATTGTCAAAATAAATAGAAAAATATATTATTTTAAAAGATATGAACAAAGTTCTAAATTTCATAAAATAAATAAATATAACACAATTGGATAAAAATAATTAATAACATTAAAATAAATTAAATTGACACATTCATAAAAATATTATAACATGTTATTGTAAAAGTTGTTCAATTTGGTTCTACACCTTGTCCATTCTCTGTTCCACTCCGTCATGGCAGCTACTTCAGTTTGAAATTTTAATTGTTCTTCTAAGGGTAGAATAATTTTCATGTCGACATCATCATTGATACTCATGTCCCCCTCTTTCAAAAACACATACCACTCCTTATTATTGTCCATGTCAAAATTGTCTTTTCACATAGAAAATCATAATAAATTATTTTCATTCATTTCACCATGATACAACAAGTTATAAATATAAATTATAACTCATAAATACCCTATAAAACAAATACTCACACATGTAAATATGATAAAAAAAACTATATAATAACCCAAACATGTAACAAACTTAAATAATATTTAATACAAAATTAAATTCATTCCTATAAAATATTATTCAACTGGCTTCTAATTCTTTAATACGTTTAATTCAATTTAATAACCTATACAACAAATTTTTAAATTATTCTAAATTAATTACAAACGCACTTATAATTACTAATTATCTTATACAAGAAATAATGGCACATCAATACGATCAAAAAATTTATATAATAACATAAACTTATAATAAACTTAAACAAAATTTAATACAAAATTACATTCATATAAATAAAAAATTTTGAATTAAATAAAAAGTGTTTCTTAGTTCTTAAATATTTATAATTTAATTAAATTATACATATAACAATTTTTTGAATTATGAGTAATTAATTCGTATAAAATATTATTCAACTAAATTAAGATTGTTTTTAAGCTTTTAAATATTTTTGATTCAATTAAATTATACACGCAATTATTTTTTAAATTATTCAAAATTAATTCTTATAATTACTATTTACCCTATATTAGAAATACTGCAACACGTAAATACTGTAAAAAAATATATGTTATAACCTAAATCTATAACAAGCATAAATAATATTTAATATAAAATTAATTTCATTCATGTAAAAGTTTATTATAACTTCTGACATCCAACAAAAAAAATAATCTCACACATAAATATTATGAAAAACCTATATAATAACCTAAACTTATATCAAACTTAAATAAAATTTAATATAAAATTAAATTCATTTTAATAAAAAATATTCAACTAAATAATGTTTTTCTAAATTCTTAAATATTTTTAATTCAAAATTAATTATAATAATAAAACGCATCTATAATTCTTAAATATTCAATACAAAATATACTCACGTAAATATTAATAAAAAAAATCTATATAATAATCTAAAACTATAATAAATTTAAATAATAATTAATACAAAACTAAATTTATTATATAAAATATTATTCACATATTTCTAAGTTCTTAAATATTTTTAATTGAATTAAATTATACAAACAACTATTTCTTAAATTATTTACATTCAAAATTAATTACGTATTTATAATTACTAAATATCCTATAAAAAGATACTCACACACATAAATATTGTAAAACAATTTATATAATAACCTAAACCAATAACAAACTTAAATAACATTTAATATAATATTAATTTTCATTCACATAAATAATTATTTTAACTCCTAAATATCTTATAAAAAAATACTCAGAAAACATAAATATTATAAAAGACCTATATAATAATCTAAATGTATAATAAACTTAAATAAAATTAAATTCATTCATATAAAAAATTATTTAACAAACTTACATAAAATTTAATACAAAACTAAATTTATTCATATTAAAAGTTATTTAACTAAATAAAGATTGTTTCTAAACTCTTAAATATTTTTAGTTCAATTAAATTATACACACAACTACTTTTTTTAACTTATTCATAATTCAAAATTAATTTTAGAATGTATTTATAATTACTAAATTATTTCAAATTCTAATTAATTCTAATATACAGTAAAATCAAACAATTATTTGTAATAAATAAAAATAAATAACTACTTAACTTAAATTTTTATAATTGAAATAAATATATTATTATGAATAATTAAAACATCATTTATAATTATAATAAATCTAACAAATACTCGAATTATGTCTAAATACATATAATAATATTTAAAATTAATAAATATTTTAAATTAATATTATTTCTATATCTTTCAAAACAATCATCAGCACCAATATATATAATAATCTTAAATAACCTACAGAAACCTTAATACAATATATAAAACTAACTTAATCAATTAAATAAAAGAAATACTATAACGTAATTGATGATCAACCTACTGTAATCAATTATAGTAATAAAATAGTCACACATGTAAGACATCAAATCTAGAATTTTTGTACACAGCATGTGTTTGTTGTACCAAAACACCACAACCTGTGCTTTCGGCACCATCACCAACACACCACGAACCGCCCTTCCTGCAACAGCACTAGTAAATCACGAACAACGTTTCCTTCCTGTACCAGCACTAGCAAATCACAAACGACGCTTCCTTCCTGCACCAGTACCAACACCACGAATAACGCTTCCTACACGAGCACCAGCACCACGAACAACGCTTCCTACACGAGCACCAGCACCACGAACAACGCTCCCTGCACCAGCACCACGAACGCTTCCTGCACCAACACCCACCGGTTCCACCAGCAACGACACTTCCTACACCAACACCCACCGCTTTTGACGGTGAAGAAAGCCACTTACAATTTGACACTCCACTGAATGCGTAGCACAATTTATAACCAAAGATTCAACAGGTGCTTCAGACTCTAACGTTCTCAGTTTCTTTGCATGTGAAAGCACAATGAAAAGAAGATAATAAAACAAATGCATGAGTGAGTGAATACAACTAGGCAGTGAAAGAGGACAATAATGTAAATTTACAAAAATGACCTGGCTTTCCCTTCAAATCCCTTCCTTTTGCAGAGATGCTCTTTGTCCTTCCCTTCTTATTTTTTCCTTTAGCATTTCCTTTCAAATCAACAGAAACAAACTGATACACATCCCATAAATCCATCTCAAGGTCGAAAGGTCGAACTACATATGCAAACCCACTTGAGAAGAGGAGAGATTTGAATCATACCAAATTATCACTTAATTGATTTCCACTAGATAAAGAAACCAATATGAGAGAAATATTATGAATAAAGTAGAAAATACTTTTATTATGACATATATAATTTGTGACCCCTATGTCTAATACCCAGTGTCATAGCTCATACCTGAATTGGCTTAATTGATTTGAGAAGTATTCATATGGTTTGAAGCATGAGTATGAGAAATGAATGGGTCTTTGATAAAAGCCATTAAGTTGTTGTGTTGTTCTTGCATAATTTGAAACTTAAAATCTAATGAATTAAATTTAGACAGAACAAGTTCTTCTTGAGTATTCACAACTTCAGCCATATTAGCAGACTTTATTGTTCCTTGTTCGAACTTAGAACCCAATGGAAAACCATGTTTCTGATAAAATGTGTCGACAGTATGGTCATCTTTGCCACAGTATGTGCAGATTCTTGAACCATTGCCTCTTCCGTTTCTTCATCTAAAACCACCTCTTCCTCTTCCATTCATTCCTCCGAAGTTTGCTGATCATTTGAAAAGTCCTTACGTTAATTAGCCATAACATCGATTAAAATCTTGTTGTTATCATTGTAATCGATAAGAAGTGGTGTTCCAAACTCCCCATTTAATGAACAACAACAGAACACACGTGTGATTAATGGCATTGTATCCATCAACATAATCTGAGATCGCACTTGACTATATTATTCACTAAGACCATGCAAGAATCTTATAACATAACTTATGGTTCGATAGGTTTTAGTACGAGTAACATTGAGGCAATGGTTCAAACATCTCTTGTTCCTCCCAAAAGTCTTCAATCTTGTGCAATATTCCAATACAGTCATATTTTCTTACTTTTAATCCATGGATCTCTTCTTGCAAGGTTGCAATACGAAATTTATCTCCTTGCAAAAATTTGTTACGAACATCATTCCATACATCAACTGCTAGATCCATCTAGAGAACATATTTAGCAATAGGAATTGTCATCGCACTACGAAGACAAGAAACCACCATTTGATTGCAACGATGCCATGTTTCATGCATAAGATCTCTAGCAGGTGGAGAAGGAAGACTTCCTTCAACAAACTGCAGTTTACTCTTTGATCTAAGCGGTGTTTGCATAGATAGATCTTGCCCACTCATGATAATTTTTCTGTTAACAAAGAAGGAACCAATACCATAGCAGGATTTTCGTTTGGGTTGAGGTAATAAGGATTTGATGGATTTGTAAGGTGGTCTAGGTTTTGATTTATAATTTCCATGGATGAAGATGCTCAAGAAAACTTGAAGAACAAAAATCAAAGATAAAACTGAACAAGAACAAAAACAAACGAGTAAGGATCACAATCAGAATTGTAAATAATGACCAACTCTAATACCATATTAGCATTCTGCACCACGTGACAGTAGAAGAGAAAAAGGAATACGAGAGAAAAATTGAATCTCATTAAAATGAATAAATCCTCATTCTTTAATATGTTGCCATAAAAAATATAAGAAAAAGGAAGAAAAATTAGTTACAAATAAACAAGCCAATCACAAAGTCAACTAATAAAATTAGTTATATAATTACTTGTGATAAATGGGATTTTCATCCTTAATAGATGAGATTTATATTTATAGACATACAAACAGATTATATCACCTCTTTATTTAAAGATAACGAATCTTACCAGGTCAGGTGAAACGAAGTAGAGTTCCTTACTTTATATTTGCATTTTGCACACAGGAGCCACATAGCAAAACTGAATATCCATCCTCAATTAATAATTCCCCCTGATAACTTGAAAATTGCATTATACAACTCTAAAAGTGAACATATCTAACTTCTATACTCAAAAAGAAGACTCGTTATCTCGGATGAACTAATAATAGACTAATGATTTTAACTAGTGCAAAATTTAAAAAGGTGCTTTGAATATAAATGTGGAAATATTATTAACCTGACCACGGTCCATACACCTCAAGTAAAATACAAACTTGATTAAGAAGTAGCTCTAGATATAATATATGGTACGAAAAAAGAAGAAGACCATTTAATTTTTTCTTAACTGACATTATTCTATGTTTATACAGTTATATATATTATTCATTAAAATTTTAATATATCACATGTATTAAATCTATAAAGCCAATTTTGGTAATCCGCAGGTTTAAATCTTCAACTCGCAGAAGCTGCCACGGGCATGTTTGAAACACCATATTGCACGGGGATGATCAAAGTTGAGGTAGGTGGCTTTAGAAGATATGGGTGATAGAAGTCTACATTTGTGGTCTGGTCTGGACAACATAGACTTTTCCGTCCTTGATGACACCTTCAATGTCCTGAGGAGAGCCATACAACCCTTCAATTTCATTTCCTGCACGGGCAATGTTTGACAAGATTGACTTGCGAAAACTACCATCAAGGATCAGTTGGTCTGATGAGTAATCAAGCACCACCTTCTCCTCTTCATCCATTGGCACACTGTTCAGAAAGGAAATTCAGTATACTGCTGTCAGAAAGCATGAAATGGAATTGGAAAATAATTAATTCAAAGTTCACACGACAAGTAATCTTCCAAACAGTTTACTTTCTTATAAAAGTAAATCCAAACAGTTTATATGGAAGATGATCATCGATGAAGAGTAGTCAAAGTTCACCTGTCATAAAGACCCGCACCAGCATAACCTTCAAGATCTTCACCATTGGAATCAGATCGAAAAATAATTGACCGTCTTATAAATAGGCCGACAGGTTTGCTAGGATAACCCAAGACCTAAGGAAGCCCAAAAAAATTAGCAAAATAAGGAAAAAGTCAAAGATCATATGTCCATAATCATGTTATTTGACATAGTCAACAAAAGAATGATAACTAGGGCATTAAGCATACACTACTAAAACAAAACGATATTGTAGAAGTACCTGAGGAGAGTTCAAATCACTCTTTTTGCAGATAAAACTCAAAGCACGACCAGGATAAGCTCCAACCAGTGTTTCTCCGAGTCCCTTTACCACCTATATCGAAAGAGTACCAGAGTTAAAATAGCTTCTTTCCCTTCTCTATTCAATAGTGAATATGTTTCCTTAAATGAGCAGAAGAATAGGAGAAAACATGACATCATTAAACATACCTCAGCATATATTTCTGAAGAATCCCCAGACGACGGATTAGTTGTGTGGATGACAAAAGCATAATCAGCATTTACAACCTCCTGTACAAGGACAGCCATGGAAAGATATTCGTGGTCGAGTTTCACTTTTCTTGTGCTGAAGTATGCCCTTTCATTCCACTTGGAGCCCCACACCTTTTGTGAATCAAACAAATAAATAATATTGATCCATGACCACTAAAATAGTATTATACACAAGTATGATTAAGGTTTTTTCACTAAAATTCGAAATAAGTTAAACTACATATCTACCATGGGTATTTTGGAATATATTTATTTTGACTGTATATTGCTAACATGTTCAGGTGCAACAACTTGGGGGATTTTAGAAAAATAAAGGAGGAACGAGGAAAATCAGTGGATAGTTGATTGTGAATAAAATTGCACGAGAAAAAGGAAATCAAAGGTACAAACTTACACTAATACAATGCATCATATTAAGAATTTCTATCTCTTGAATATCCAGGAGCCAATAAATTCACGATTGTAAGAAACAAAATCATGAAAAATAACGTTAAATGATTAAGGGGAAAAGCATAGGACATAATTTCCAGAAGGCATCATTTGAAGAGTACGTGATATGAAAATGAAGAAAAAAAACTTAAATATTGGCTTCCAAGCATAGCATAAGATATATCGAACCTAGTTCATGCAAACAAGGAGAGAAGTCTAAACCTTTTTTATAGCCTTCCAAGCTTGTTCCCATCGCTGTTCACCTTCATCACCCGGCCAAGGCATTCCAGAACTCTTCATTTTAGTTTTCAACTCCTCAACCTGAATATAGTTAATGTATAAATTCATTGGCTTCATCTGCGAGACTCCACATCACTTACATGGAGTTGTTTAGGGTTTGACATACAAGAAATACCAGAAAACTGTACTCTGATTACACGAAAACCCTGTAATATTACTTCATATTATATAACCATCAAGAAAAACCTTGTCCTGTTAAGTGGTGTTAGTTACATAACTCAAATCATGCCACGAGTTTCCATATTCATTGTAGTGGCCCTTTTGATACTAAACGCAACAATAAGAATCAAGATAAATAACTGTTTATTGTATCATGTTAAAGTTAAGCCGACACTAAAAGAAACATACCAACTGGGGTGGTGCATTCAACTGTAAAACTGTTTCGCGAATCTCTTTGAGAACACTGAAGTCCCCCTCAACTAGCTTCTTTTTCAAAATATCGACCCTCTCAGCCACTGCCTGTTGGTTAATATGCAGTCCAATATTTCATTAGACTACAGGAAAGACTAGCATAAAGTAAATGAAAAATGAGATAAGCCATAGATGTCAACCATGCAGTTACACAGTCTGAGTTAATCCTATGGACTACTATGCTTTATTTAGTATAAGACTTTGCCTCTGCCATAACCTCAACTTAACTCCTAGGTTATAAACAACCACTAACTGCAACATGAAGTGGGGAAACTACATTTTTTAAAGGGTAGAGCACTTGAAATGTATTAAGAAAGATTCAGTCATCATAAATTGTATGAAAATTGAATTTAGAACCTTAAAGTTCACATTCAAATATATGCACCCATTAAGATTTAAGAGTTACCGATCTTTTTGTATACAAATTGACAACTACCATGGATCAAATACGATAGGTTTAGCAATTCAAAAAAGCCAGAATCAGAAGCCAATGTGTGTGTATTCCAAATCCCAATTCAATTATTAAAAAATCCCACTAATTGATATACATGGAAAATCCACTATACCCACAAAATAGGAGCTGCACAGGTCATTAAGCAACATGAAAACATATGGGCAAAAAGATAGTATATAGAACCTGATTTGATTTATCAGAAAGAACATGTTCAAAAACTCCAAATGGTATGGCAACTGAGGTAGGAATTCCAATCCAAGAAGCTACTTTCCCCTTTAAATAAGCGATATTCCGAGATTTAGCTCCAACCTGGGAATATAACCTTAAGCAAGTTATTCTGAAGGAAATATGTATAAGAAAAATGCATATGTATACTGACACATGTGGTGCATTTTGAAACCTAACCATTTCACCAGTGAATTCTTCGGATGAGACAGCATATCTACCACTAAACTTCTTTCTCGCCAGAGATATGGGTGGCACCGAAGCAACATCTTTCAGGTGAGTTGATTTGTCATCGCTAAACTCCCCCTCCTTGACCTGACTGTAAGAAATGCCACAAAATAAAGAAAAATCGTATAAGAAAGGAAATAAAACACAGCAATTCAGGTTGAGCATTAGGAGGTGAAGTGAATATTTTAACACAGGCATTTAAACATCTTTAGGACTTTAATCTAAAGCAGAAGCAATGTTACCTATAAACTACATCGGCAGATGTAGGCTTTAAGCGCAAAAGCTTTCCTTTATTTTCTTGGAGATTAGCAAGAATATTGGGATCAAAGCATGTAGCAAAACACACCTGGAAAACTCAAAACTTCAGCATTTGACAGCCATTGCATACCAAAATCTTCTCAGCAACAAATATCTTATCATAAGGATGGTAAATATGATATAACAACAACAACAACAACCTTATCCCAGTGATGAAATTGACTATATGATATAACAACAACAACCTTATCTCAGTGATGAAATTGACTATATGATATAACAACAACAACAACCTTATCCCACGTGATGAAGTCGACTACATGGCTCACAACTGATTGTGCTTGGTTAAAAAACCGCAAGATAAATATTATAACTATATTTTATTTTATGTCTTGGATTAATAGACATTGCACTCTGTAACAGGTTAGCTGAAGAAGCATGTCAAGTCTTGTAATCAAATCTTAAAAATTGGTCAAGTCTAAATTTGCACTTCATATCAATTCTGGTAGAAACCCAAGCCACGAGAGAAAAAATGAATAAAATTACTGAAATAAGAAACGATTTGTGAACTCTCTTTCACTCCCCGGATGCTGAGAAGTCATATAGAAGGAATTCTCTGCCCTAGCCTATGACAAAAAATTGCTATCAACATTCAAACTCCCCCATTCTACCCACCTCTACATCTAATAACTGGGTCTCACAATGTGAATATCCGCATTAGCCTATTAAGGAGTAACTGACTCCCCACAGCGTCAATACAAATTCCAGCAGATTTTGACCTTTATGTATACACCTTCCAAATCCTGGGCCTTCGATACAACTTTCCTTGAATTTCCCAGAAAACCCTTTTGTTTACATTATCAACTCTAACAATATCACCGAATTTCAATGATTGGATGCTGAATTTAATGGTAATCAAATTTTGAATCAGCTGATAAGGAAGGTAAATTATTTCAATATAACTGCTGTTGGAGTATGTTAATTTACTGAAGGAGCATACATCATAGTTAAAGAGTGACTGTATGCTATTTGACTATGGATACACTGATCTAGTGTCAAATTGAACATGAAACACAGGTACATGATTTAATAATAGTAGCCTTAATATAAGCAAAATAGTCTGGCTACCCAAACCATGATGATACCTTGCTATTTCTTGCTCGAACAGAAACATGAGATAGGACATCAGGCATATCTGGTGTCAGGACAGCAACTGTACCATCTGGAATTTCTTCCTCTCCTTTTACACTCTTGGCTATCAAAATTGTAGGTCGCTCATATGATTTGTTTTGAACAGCAAGCAACTCATCTACAACCTCAACATATCCAACAGTTTCAACTGGGCTAATAACTTGCCAGCTGTTTGAGAGAATTATAATTGGATTAGAAAGTTATAATAATCCAAACAATAGAATGATGATGTATGATCTAGCCTGTTGACTATATTATATTGAAGATGAAATCAGGAACAAGCATGATCAATTCAACCTTCCAAGATTAGCCGTCTTTCGGAGTACAGGATCCAGTCGATTTAGAAGAGTAGATAAAGAGGCTGCAGATCCAGCACGGATGATTTCTTCAGTAAATATTTCCACCTGCAGCAGGAGATTTTCAAGAGACAAACAAAGGGAAAAAGAAAGATAGAAAACAAAACAAACCAAAAAATACATACAGCCCATTGGTCGACACCAAGCCGTGATCCAAGGTATACTGCCGATGGTTGCAGAATTTCCTGGTATAATTGAGCCTTGTTTGTGAGTGCAAGGCGGGTTCTGTCAAGGACTGATTTAGCATACAATGCCCAATGAGTATCATTACTCTTGCACATGCTTAAGGCGAGATCCCATCCCTTCAAAAGAAAACAAAGAAATATTAATGGATATTTTCTTTTGTCTAAATAAATAGAGCAAGAACATCTAAAGACCAGAGACACTATTTAGCGCCAATACTGGAACAGCATCTGTGGTTTTCTTGTATTGTTATGAGACTTTATATCAGATTTAAGAAGCTTAATTTCACACAAAACAAACTCGATCCTCAAATTAATGGGGAATGAGTATTTAAAAACAAATGTTGTTGAAAGAACTTTCCACATTGTTTAGCCACATTACTGTAAATTATAATCCATAAGAACAGTGACACTGACCAAGATAAAAAATAATAATAATTGGACAATTAACAACTGTCAGAGCATGTTTGGGAAAGATTAAGTTTAAATATTTCAGTTCTTTTTGGGATAAAAAAATATTTGCAATTTCAACTGTATGTTATTTTAAGGATAACAGCTGATATTTGTAAACAGATCCAAAAAAAAACTGATTTTATGAATATGATAAATTGTCACATGATTATTTTTCAACAATGTTTTTCCATTTCAGCTTCATATACATACTGTTTTCCTCATATCCAAATGAAATAAATTATCTTAAAACCAGTTCTGAGCAAACTTACACAAATAAAACTGATTTTGATTATAATCAATTATACATATAATTGATTTCTGAAATAATTTAATTTTCTCAGTTATTGCAAACACATCCTAAATAACGAGGTCATGAGATGAATTTGCAATTTTATACTAATGACTGCTACTTTGCCGCAACAATTAAATTCAGTTTGCATTTAAAACAACAGTTTAAAGCAGCGCACAACCCAAGTCTTCGTTGTTAGTGAAAACATTTTCAGATGACATACCACATGTACAGGCTTTATAAGCCTGGGTCTGGATTTTGAAATAACCCAACTAGTGAGTACTAAACAAAAATGGACTAATCGCTATACCTTCAAACAGTAGATAAGATCTTCATTGTCATCCGATGAAAGTGCAAGATTTTCAAGAACCAAGGAAATGAAGTACATTATTTTCTGCAAAGTCCACACACCAGTGTAACAGAATTTGATTTAAAATAATATATATCAACATAAAAAAATTCAGTAAGCAACATTTAAAAACAATTAGACACCCAAAACAGGGAATTACCTCAGGTGAAGCATTGTTTAATTCCTCATAACCCCTTTCCACTGCTGTTCTAACGGTAGAATCAAGAGCAACATCCAAAAATATAAGATCTTTCAGACGACTTTGGGATTTACTGAGTGATGGTCGGAGTTCCTGACGAGCCTCAAGCAATCCCTATTGAAAAGAAACAAGCATATCAAATCAATAACCATTTTCACATTATTCATTAATTAAATATCTCACTTTTTCCTTTTCTCATACATAAATTATATAATTTCAATATAAACAAAAAAGTATTATTGATTATATTAAGGTAGCATATACCTCAAGAAGTGGTTCAACATTCTTATCTTCAACGTGCTCCATGACAAACTCAAGTAATCCCTGGTTGTGATAGATCAAATAAATATTTGTTATATTTCAGAAGTCATAACAGCGTCACAAACTGATTTATAAAGAATTAATAAACATTACTGGAAAACCAGCAGGCAAACTCGGCACTGGATTTATCTGTACCCCAACCATGAAGCCCTGACCCTGAGGAACAATTAAGTGCAAATCAATTGCATGAAAATCTCGAGATAGAAGAAAAAAGACATGCCCTGGGAAACATTATCTCTCTTGTTACCTCAGATTTGTAGCCCATACAATTTGAAATAGCAGATTCAAGATCTGCACCTGAATGAACTGCCTGCATATGATGTAATCAAACCAAAATCATCATATGAAAAATATAATCCAGAAGGTAAGCCCAATATGTCAAGGGTACTATACTATGCTGGGAAACACAGGAATGGACAATTTTCTAAGACCATCAAAGAGGTAACTAAAGGTGGAACAAATCATCAAATCAGTAGCAGTAGTAGATTAATACAGAATGGGAGGTAGAAGCCCAATGAACCTTGCCCTCCCCCTTGCAGCTTATCATTGGCAAAAACAAACAAACCTTATCCAAAAAAAATGAACATCAATTCATTTACTTATGCTATCATGTATACAAAGAGATAGCATCTTTTCTATCATGAACATTCCCAATTTATGTGCACCCATATTTGCACAACAAGAATTATAACAAAAAAAAAAATGAATAGAAGACAAGATAATTTTCAACTAATGTGCATTCACTAGCTGAAAAAAAAAAAGAAAAATATCATCAGAAAAAAAACAACACATAATTAAGACTGCATATGTAAATAGAACCTTCAAAGTCCTCATGTAGTTTCCCAGATCTCGCAGAAGACCTTCCTTCTGATCTCTCCTAAAATTAGGTTCAGAATGAATGGCTCGATCATAGCTCAGAAGCCGTTCTTTTGTTATTCCGTTGTCATTCAATGTTTTCCAGTAAACACCAGTATCAAAGTCATTACTTATATAATCAATTAGTGCCTGGAGAGAACCCAAACAATGAAGGTAAGGAAGACAAGGCAAACCATAAGGAATTACAAAGAGAACAACAACTACATTACCTGACAGATCACAACATCATCAGGGCTAGTATTATTGTGTAACTTCTGGTGCCATTCCTCCATCATTCCACCTTTGCAGTCATTATTTCTCTGTAATAGAAATTTTGCATATGATTAATGCATATGCAGACAGGAGGGAAGTAGGCAGACACAGTGGAAAAGCAAATAAAATTCAAATATACCTGAATAACAAGGATTTCATCCCGAATCCTTTGTCCAACATCTCCCTCTCCTCCACGACCAACAGTAGACAAGATCATCCTCACAATTTCTCTATGCTGTGGATAACTTGCATAAACATCCTGGAGCAAGTCTGTAAGCCTATCCTGTGCTTTACTTATCTCACTGTTCCAATCAGTAACCAATACTTACTATCAGAGGACAATCAAGCATATAAACAGGAAAGACATAATCATAAACTATATAGCAAATGAATTAGACTGTTTACAAAAGAAAGACAATAAACTTGCCAAATCTAAAGCAGAAAGTTAATATTGTGATTCATAATCTGTTTCCCAAAAGGGTTAATATTATTCATTATCCAGAGAAGTGCATAAATCAAGTGATGATAAACATTTCACAAGGATGTCTACCGTGGTTTCACATTGTAATTTTTGTTCCATATGAGCTGCCTTGTAGCCATGAATCTCATCCACACCAAAATCCCTGCAAGACCCAGTCGACCAGCAGTTTTGGCTTCATCTATCAAGTCCGATGCAATGTTAAATCTGAAGGGGAAAAACAGGATGAGTGACCAGCTCAGAACCAATGGAACAAAGTACCATCCTAATAAATATTTTGCATTTGCTCAGTCAAATGCATCAAGGTTTGTTTTGAAAAAGAGAAATTAAAAGAGAAAGATTGCTAGCTTTACACACTATTCAACACATCCATATTATTAAATGAAATTTATGTCTGTCTCGCTATTTAGTGGAACCTACATGAATTTCACCTAGTACTAGTATATTGAGAAGAGTGTGCAAGAAAGAATGTTGTTAAAACTTCTCTAAGTGAAAAGTTATCGTCTACTAGTGTCAATAAGCAATGATACATAAATCAACCTCAAAAGAGACTAAGCCTTTGTCAGGGAACTTAAAAAGTATGAATAGTGAAAACAAATGAAAAAATCCAATGAGAGAAAAACAGAAAGGGGAGAAAATCTAGTTCTGTTCAAATTAAAATCCAGTAAAGAAACATAGGATACTTCCTTTGTTTTCTAAATGCCTGATTATTTCTTTTCATGTATTTCATTAATATTAAGAAGAATTATCTTTGCTTTGCTCTAAAGTTAAAAGAAGGGGGAAAACAAAGGTAAAGGTAGTAGGTAAGATTATATTAGGCTGAATATACAGATGTCCTAGTTTTGTTCACAAAAGAGGCATGTGATATCCCAAACCCAAGTGAGTATATGTGTGAACCCACAGTAAGTGGTCAGGGAATAAAGGTGCCAATAAGTAGAACATACAAAATAAACCCCAAACAAGCAAAATTTAAATATTAGTCCAAGAATACTAAGAAGTAATCGTCAGGACAATTTATCATCTTAAAATTAACAACTTCTCCTACGTGTCTATGACGCCACAAAAAATTCATTTTGGGCCTATACTGTCAATCATTCACCACTACTTCCATGACACAAAATGGTAACACAGTCCCTTCATACCTTTGATATTGGCTAACAGATCTTTTACAACACACACATATCAACAGTTTATGACATTAATTTGGAGCTGCACTTTGAAATTGAAATCTATGATAATAAATTTTTAGAAAATAACCCACATTCAAAAGCCTTAGGTGAAGTGCTGATAAGATGGACCAAATATATAGTCTTTTCACTAAAAAATATATAATTTCCAATAACTGTCAGAAAATAGATTACCTACTTATCCATTAAAATTTCATAGCATATAAATGGTATCAAATTAAAAATTATATAACCCAAACTATGTTATAAATGTCTTGGTCATACATATCTTACACCTATACTGTCATATAAATCAACTCAAAGCACCCTATAAGGAATAAGGTTTTACTTCTTCTTATCGTCTTGCCTAAGAGGTATGAACATTTTAAAGATATTTTAAAGATGTTTTGTAGTTCAGGAACGAGTGGACCATTACTCTTAAGGAGGTGCAAACCTTAATAAGAACTAAAAGGAGCTTTAGAAGTTTCAAGAGTCTAAGGGAGAGTTTAATGTGTTGAGTCTAAATGTGTTGAAGTCGAAGGAAAAGAAAGAAAAGAAATTTAAGGGGATGAAGTCGAAACAATACTTCAGACAATCTAGCAGAAGTTGAGTTGTCCACAGAAGAAGAGAAATGAGAAAGTCAAGAGATCTCATTTCCAGAAGAATTTTGCTAATGTTGTAACATCTAATAGTTACGAGTTTGCAGGGGTGTTGGCAACGTCTCCATGACACACATAAGAGCAGGATCATGAACTTAGGATGCACTTACCACATGTGTTCAACAAAAAAGTTTTTAAAGACCTTGGAACTGAAAGAAGTTGGAGTAGTCCTTCTTAAAAACAATAAAGCCTGTAATTTGCAAGGCATAAGGTCTATCATTGATAACCAAGAAATGTTATTGGCATAAGTGAGGTATGTTCCAGAGTTCAAGAGAAATCTTTTGTCAATAAGTATGTCTGATAAAATTGGTTTAACAACCAAGATTAAACAAGATGTGATAAAGATTCTAAAGAGAGCATTTACAATTGCTAAAGAAAAAAAGTTGACCCCGTGTGATAGGGAAAGAGAATGATCAAACTTATACAAAGCTTTGGATATGTTGACCTTATCAGCTATGCTTTGAAAGCAGCTAAAGAGATAAAAGGTTTAGAGCCTAAAAGCTTCCAAGAGGATATAAAAGGCATAAAAGGTTAGTAATGGCAAGTTGCAATAGAGAAGAAGATTGAATCTTATAGGAAGAACCACACACGGACACTTGTTGATCTACCAAGAAACCAAAAGGTGGTAGGATGCAAGTGAGTGTCCAAGAAGAAGGGTATACCAAGTATGGAGGGACAAAGGTTTGAAGCTAAAATTGGTGAGAATGTTAAGGGGTAGAATGAGATCTTCTCACTTATGACAATCATTGTTCAATAAGGATTTTGATATATATTGTTATCAATTTAATTTGGTGTTGAAACAGTTAGACATGAAGATAGCTTTTCTGCAAGGTATCTTAGAAGAGACAGTCTACATGTAGTAACCTAAGAGGAGACCGTCTACATGCAGTAACCTAAGAGGTTTATTGAAGAGGGTAAGGTGTGTCTTTTGAAGAAATCATTGTATGGCTCGAAAAAGAGTCCAAGGCACTGGTGCAAGACATTGATGACTTCCTAAAGTAGATGAGAGGAGCAGTTATGATAGCTGCATCTACATCCTCAAAAAAGAAGAGTTTGTGTTACTCTCTTATAGCCAACTAGAATAAAAATGAATTTAAGGAGCTCAAAGAAAAAATTAAGCACAAAGCTTTAAATGAAAGATCTTGGCCCCGCAAGACGAATACTAAGAATGGATATATAAAAGACTCAAACAGTTCAGATAGTGCATCTATCTCAACAGGAATACTCGCAGAAGGTGATTGAGGGGTTTACATTGCATAAATTTAATTATATAGAAACACCCTTAGGACACCACACAAAGTTCTCAATTACCCAGAAGGTGGGAGAGGTTTACATTGCATAAATTTAAATATATATAAACACTCTTAGGACACCACACAAAGTTCTCAATTACCCAAGTCCTTAATACAGAGGAAGATAGGGAAGAGATGAAGACTACTCTATATACTAATGAAGTAGAGTGCATCATGTATACTATGGTCTGCAATAGACCGTAAGCTGCATATTGTTAGTGTGGTTAGCAAGTTCATGACAAATCACAGATGTGCTCACTGGGAGGCTTTGAAGTGAGTATTGAGATATCTGAATGGAACAATATCACCTGGTCTATTATATAGACGATCTACCCATGACAAGATTGCTATAGAGGAGTTTGAAGAAGCATATTATGCAAAGAATGTTAATAGAAAGTTACTTTCTCAGTATGTTTTTACATTGTTTGAACTGCAGTTTGCTGGAAATCCAATTTACAATCATTATTTACTACCCAGATAAAATCCAATTTACAATTACCCAGATATAGTATATCGCACTTAAAGGGGCTAAAAGAGGCATATGGTTGAAGGGGATGATTCAAGAGCTAGATATTGAGCAGGACTATGTGGCTATTCAATGTGATAGTCAAAGTGTGAATATCAAATCCACATGAGAGAACGAAAAACATAAATGTTAGATTGCACTTTGTGAGAGATGTTATTAAGTCTGGGGAGGTCCGAATCGAGAAAATAACCTTAGAGGAGAATCCTGCAGATGTGTTTGGAAAGTCCATGTCAAAATCGAGGTTCAGTGGTGCTTGGAGTGGATTAATTTTTTGCTTATGAACAAAGAAAGATGATGTTGAAGCTCTTCCATGATTGAAGTCACTGGATCCAAATCATGTTCAACAAACAATCTGTTGAAGAGCTCAATCAAATGATTAGATCATTTACTGAAAGGGAGAAGAAGACCATCTACTTGAAACCATCTAGTAATGGTGTAAAAGATCGTCTTGTGCAAACATTTATTAGGCTTAGTTGTCTTAATAGTTTTCTATTATTTCCTTAGTCTAGGCTCTATATAGAGATTGTTATAAGTATAGACAGTACATTCTATTGTAATAAACTCTGTGTATAGAACTTTTCAGTGTTAATAAAATGATTTCTTTCAATAAAGTGATTTATTTCAATCTTGTTCTTGTGTTTCTTGCTTATTATTGTTGCAAACTTAACAATTGGTATCATTTGTGGGAATTTTATACCGGTAGAGGCTCGTGGGTAGAATACTTTTGAAGTGAAAAGGGAGTTTGCAATGTGTGGAGACTCACACTTAAGGAGAAAACTGTGAGGAATTCAAGTGTGACGTCATTGAGTGGAGATGAGTGAAGTGAGTAATATATAAAGAAAAATACCTATAAACCTAATGTCTTAAGGTTTTAGGTTGAAAGTGGTGTCAAGTCTCTTATATATAAGTTAACTCATTGCTCGAGACTATCAGATTCACATCTCACAAGTTAGGTACCTACTCTTCCCGGTACGTCCACTCGAGGAACCAACCCTGTCAACCACATCCAATCCAATCAAAATAAAGTTATGTCACTTAAACCTCATTTTCTTCCTTTCATAGTTTGATAGATGTCTACCACTTCCAACATAGTAATTTTATAATATTAATATGGTATGTCTACTCGAGGAACCGAGGAACCGAACATACCCTATCAACCACATCCAATCCAATCAAAATAAAGTTGTCACTTAAACCTCATTTTCTTCCTTTCATAGTTTGATAGATGTCTACCTCTTCCAACATAGTAATTTTATAATATTAATATGGTATGTCTACTCGAGGAACCGAACATACCCTGTCAACCACATCCAATCCAATCAAAATAAAGTTGTCACTTAAACCTCATTTTCTTCCTTTCATAGTTTGATAGATGTCTACCACTTCCAACATAGTAATTTTATAATATTAATATGATTCACAATATGACAGATGTAAGATTAATCTGTCATGGATATAAAAAAATAACATAAAATGTATAAATAGTGTTTTCAAGAAGCCAATAACTCAACTAAACCTTTGGTATTACGTGCTCTTAACACAAAGAAATAATATATCACATTAGTAGCTGGTGACAAGAAGCTCAAATTGCCGTATGCTTTGTGACAATAGTACCAGCAAATAAGGTTTTCCTAAGATCCCATACAAAACCCTGTATCTAGTTTCAAATGACAGATAACAATAATTCAATATAGTAAAATTTTTAAAGGATTACTGACCGATGCATGAAGGACTTTTGTGCCTCACTTTCCTTTTCTGCTATTTTATCCAACAAGAACTTGGCTGTACCTTTGCCATCACCAAAATCCTTTTAATGGAAAAAAATATATATTGTTGATCATGATAACATGATGACATAGGCCAACATAACTGGAGAAAGAGGAAATACAAACACAAGTTCAGGAAGTGTAACCTTTCGTATCTGCGTTTTCCCAGCAAATCCAATATAAAAATTTGATCCATTGTTCTTTATCCATTTTCCTTCCGATAAAATGACAAATGGTATTCCTTTAAAAGTATCATCATCAACCTCTATATCCAAGGACTGGACCTGAAAATTAAATGGATGTTATTAAACTTTTAGATTCAAATCCCAAAGGTCTAAAGACTGAAAATACTTCGGATTGATATTGTAGACACCTCAAAAGAAGGATGAGACAAAGAACCAGCTTTGAAAGGTGTTTCAGCAGCCTCAGTCATAGTAACAGATCCAGGGGGCAGAGCATTTCCAGGTGGTACCTAAGATTGCCAATGGGTTTCATGTCAATAAATTGCCTTAAAAAATATGATGGAACAGACCCAACAATTTTAACAGCCAGGTGAACCTTAATATGGTATATAGTATAATAAACACTCACCGACCACTCTTCAGATGTTCTAGATAAGGCCCAGTGAAGTGTAAGAGGTTTTTTCGAGTCTGTAGCCAGGTGAACCTTGATCTTACCAGCATCTTTGGTAACGAGGACCTTCAAGATATGAAGAATATCAAATTGGATGGTCCATAAAAGACCCACTAGCACAAAACATCAATTTGACAAAATTATCTCACCAAAAGATCACTATCATCAAACTTGTATATTGTCTTGTTCAAAATAGGAGCACTTTCATATTCTTCCCTTGCCTTGGCATAACGTTCAATTACTGTCAAGGCCTTTGGAACATCTATAAATTGTTCAACTATATTTTCATCAACAATTCGGTTGATAATCTGCCTCAGATCTCTCTTTTTCCTCTGTATTCTTTCAGCACGGAAGTATTTTTTTGTTTTCAACTGCTTGGCAACTTTAGTTTGTATTTCTCCTTTGATAATCTTCTTCCGTATCTCATCCAAAGTAGCACCCTTCTCAAGCTCCGCTGACAACTCTTTTCTTGCTTCCTCAAATTCCATCTGTGACAATTAAGCAGCGAGTGCCAAAAAGTTCTGTTAGATAAAATGAATTATAATTTTGACAATATAGCTAATTAATATTCAACAGAAAAGTAGAAATTAGAGAGGATGTCACAAAGTTACAAGTTGTTGTTCCTGCGAGTAGTTAGGCTTCCCAGCTTTTTCCCAACGAATATAAGCTTGAATCTGTACAAGTTCATCAGGGATAGTCTTCGTTTCAGAAACAGAAGGCTCCTTTACTTCAGCAGCACTAGTAGAAGGCTTCTTAGTTAACTTTGCACGAAGATCTTGTACAGAGGTACCCCTAGATACTTCCTCCAATAGTTCACGACGAGCTGCTTCATATTCCGCCTAACATAATTGAGGAGGAAATTATATACTAATGATGTATGTGAAGGAAAAATGAAGTAGTCCTGACGAGAGAAGTAAAACAAACAGGCTAATGTTGAATTCCAGCAACAGTAGAAGGCTCTCATAAAATCCATTTTCCACATAATGTTAGATTATCCACAAATGGATTATACAAAACAGATTGCGATCATAAACTTACGAACCAAAAGGAAGGAATCATAATTATCATTCCTTTTATGATAACACAAGAATCAAATTTGCATGGAAGATCTAACTTCCAGAGCCTATTGTACAAAGGACTTTTTCTTTCAACTTTCCCCCCATGTAACCCCACTTCATGGCAGAATAACCGCCACTGACAAAAAGGTCATTATGTCCTAATTCCTCACAACTGGCTAATCATCACAAAACCAAATGATCAATATAATAATCAATATTTTAACACAATTATCTATCTTTTAGAGTGGTTAACATGTTATAAAGCATGGATATCCAAAGAATAATTTAAAAATAATAATAAAAATAAATCATCTTGTATGCAAAAGTGTTCTTCCAAGAGACACTATATGGAGGAGTGAGATGCCTATCCAACAGGCACAAGAAAAAAATCTTAGTTATATATCATGTTAGAGAAGAGATGATGCTTTTGGTAGTTTATTCTCAATCACAAGAGAAAGCATGCTCTTTGTTCTGAACTTCTGAATAATATTCATGGAAGATCAAGACAAAAACCAGGGAGTGGGTCATAGTAACCCAATGTGATAGAATCAACTTGAACGAGGATTAGGAGTGGGAATATCAATAAACTCAGACAATACATGAGCATAGAATTAATAGGAGATTGCAAAGACTAATCTTTTTCAGAGATTGTTATGGCAAGCATAATCAAGAACGTTTACCATGGATACATTCAGAAGAATATTCTTCGAAGGAAAAGCAGAAAATTAATATAACAAAATTGGAGAGCAAAACAAACTAAACGGAGAGCTAGGAAATTATAAAAAGAATAATCTAAAAGGAACAAAGTGGGCAACAAACTTCAAAAATTTGCAGCTAAATGCAAGACATGAAAGACCATTTGATTACTGACCTTCTCTTGCTCTGGAGTGTACATCTGCTTACCCTTTCGTTCCCACCTAAGATATGCTTGAATCTGTACAAGGTCTTCAGGAACTGAAACTTCTTGAGATAGCTTATGTTTGACTGGTAACTTAATGTGAAAGTTCTCACCATTATTTTTAAACCTACGTTTAGAAAAAAGTAAAAATAACTATGTTTAGGTTACCATGAAACTATTACTCAATAAAGGCGATCAAGAAAAACAAGATTATGAAAAGCACCACTTATTTTTAGCCTCATCAAGTATGAGGAACTCAATGGATTGTGCTGCAGGATCGTAAATTTCTATTCTAAGGAAGGATTCCGAGTCAGCCTAATAAGAGAAAAGCAAGAGAAAAAATTAGTCAAACGATATGCAAATATGCAAATCTATATTTAAATACGTCAAGTCAGTTTACTAACATTCCCAGAAAACTTAATTTTTATTTTGCAGTTAATGTTGAACACTTACCTTCATGAAAGGAGTTCTAAGAGCTTTGTTCTTGTAAACTTTAGTTCCTTCTGGCCGACGAGAAGGAAGTACCCACTTCCTGAAAATAAAATAAAAAACCAGGGGAAACAAATCTCCTTCAAATTACAAGATATATTAAAGACTATTATTAACTCACCCAAACACCTAAAATGCTTGAGGAATATCAAAATAACTTAACAAAACTAGTACAGAACATACCCTGGCTGATCACACACGACTCCCCAATGTAAAAGCAGAGAGCCACTACTATATGAAACTTTAATATCAACTTGTGTTGCAGCTCCTGGTTGTGAAGAACTAACACTAACCTGCTCCATTGAAAACCAACATCATTAAGCACTACTTTACTACAATCTCATATTTACAATTCATAAACAATTCAATATTACGGGCCACCTGAATACCTGCAACTCAATATTTCCATCAAGGTTGAACCTCCCAGAAAGCTGCTCGATGGCCAAAAATGCAGTCAACACAACACTCAAATTTCAGTTAATAAAAACAGACAAGAAAAGGAACACACTGAATATTATTATTATTAAATTTTATATGCTCACAAACACGCTTAATGTTAATTTGTGCCCAAATTAACCACTACATACACAAGCTACTGTCTCATGTCATGTTCACAATCCAATGCCTCAAGAAAATTAACGCAATTTCTGGACGTTCTGCTTGATATATTGTCAAGAAGAGCGAACATATTTCAGCATTTCCATTGAAGTTACTGTTTCTTTATAATTACACTTCTTACAAAGCTGCATTCAAGGTTACCTACCACACCTCCAGTAATTTTTCTCTCAGCAGCATTAAATAATTTTAATAATAATAATAATAATAATAATAATAAAAATAAAAATAAAAGGAGAGACTCCAAGAGTTACTCCTCCCAATCAACCTTTACTTTTTTCTCAATTAAAACATTTAACAGCTAATATAACAAAATGAATCCTTTATTTTTTTTTATTTTTTTTTGTTCTTAATATATTTTTATTCCTTAAAAAAAAAATAAGACAGTAAAGAGTAAGAACTGTTTTAGAGTAATTTGTTCTCCCTTCAATAATTAATAATAAAAATAATAATAATAATAATACAATAATAACAATATTAATAATAAATAAATAATGATTATATTATAATAATGATCAGATTAAAACTACGTCATGATGTTATGGTGATTGGAGCATACCTCAGAAGCCGGATTAGTGGTTAACACAGCGCGTGGAATAGCTTCGACATGGCGGTGCTTTCCCATGGCTAATTTGCATTTCCTCACACACAGCCTGTTCCCGCGGAAATTTGTACGAAGCACAGGATTCTTCTTTCCTTTGTTCACACTCACAGCGAAGGAACTTACCTTACTTTGATGCTCCGCAACCGTTTGCGTTTGACAAAGCACCGTTTGGTGGAAAATACTTTGGCTCATCTTCCCGGATCCGCTCCGTATTATTCCTCTACACAAATCCAAGGAAAGCACTAACATGCGTCAATCATAAACCAGGAGGCTTGCTCAAATTCACAATGAACAAAAGTTGTGATGCCTAAAACGTTGAATAAATAGGAACGAGAGAAGAGCCAAATTTGGAAGAACACGGAGGGAGAAAGAAAAGAAACCTTCGTCTTCTTCAATCGGTGGAAGCTGAGAGTGGCTTCGGTCCAGACTCGAGAAGAGTGTGAGATTGGAATCACGTAAAATTTGAGAGGAAAATCTTCATTGTGAAGAGAGAGAGATTTTGGAGGCGTGTGTATGGTATCGGTTGGTTCACTTGGAACGTTGAGAGAGAAGTAATATCAAGGAGAATGGACACGTGGCAATGTGATATTGGAGGGGGTTGGGGCTAGAGACGTTCTCACGTGCTTCATCCCCATGACGGCACAGTGTCTGTGAGACAAACCCGTGGGACCATGGGCCCGTGAGTGTTGATACTTTCTCTTTATGATATTCATAGCCCCTTTCTTTCTTATTTGCCCTTGCTTTTGGATTTAATTTCAATAGTAACATGATTCTGCCGAAAGGAAAATCAACGTGAATCATACGGTGCGAAATTGTCTGCATCGAGATTTCTGGAAATCATGGAGAAGAATTCCAAATGAAGTAAGCCACGTGTTTGTTGAATAGATGAATTTGTGTATTATCATTACAACTTTTGTGATTTTACTATTATTGAAGTTACTTCAAATACTTAGTTGTGCACAAGGTTAGAATTTTTTTTTTTATTGTCTAATAAATTAAATTTTTTAGAAACTAAATTTATGCTATATGTTGTTGTGTGATACGTGTAATGCACATAGGCAATTAAACTAACATCGTGCATTCCTGTTCATTGAAAAGATGATCCATTGAGCCACCAGCAAGGCTGTGTCTAGAGACGTTAGTCATCTTTTTATAGAGACTTAAACTTTTATATTAATCTTCTATTTTTTTTAACTGCAAATTCATTTTTTTCAAAATTTATAACCACAAAAGGATTATTTAATATATCTTATAACATTGTTAATTTTATATAACATTAAGTAATTTTAATTGTGAAAAATAGTTCTTGGTATTGATAGTTTCATATAATTTAAATATATATTATAAAAAAAAGGCATGTTTTTAAAGTTAATATGATCCTTTTATATATTGCCTAACATTTATTGCCTTTATATTTATTGTCTTTATATATTGTCTAACATTTTCATTGTCTTTAATATGTTGTCTAACATTCATTGCAGTGATGTTTTTTTCTTTCAATAACTTTTTTTAATATTTCCAGTTCCCAAAATAATTCACCATCAACTACATCATAATGTTTTCAGTGTAACAAATTTAAGATTAAAATAATTAGATGTGGTTTCACTTTAAAAGACTATCTATTCAAATTAGGATTGATATATCCAAGTTATTTGAAAGGGGTTCATTTTGAAAGAACATTTTAGATTGAGGTCCAAAATTAGCAAAGGTGAACTATTTGGAAACACAAGGACAAGGAAAGGCAAAAGCAAAGACTGAAACATATGTGGTTGCATTTCTGAAGCAGACAAAGTAAGGGAGATTGGGCAATTTTTGCTTGATGTTTCTTTTTTCTTCTGCATGAACTTCCCAGTCCATGTATGTGGTGGATCTAGATTGGTGTTTGTTGTTTCCAAAGGGGAAAGATGCTAGGATCCTAGTCTTCCAAAGCTTAATTTGTTCTGCATTCATTATAATTCTGATTCTTTTACATAAATGAGCTCTATATTGAATTTTTTTAAGACCCATCTTAAATATTATTAATACATCTCAATTACATTCCAAAACTCAATCATATTGAAAAAATATTATTAAATAAAAAAAAATAAATAACAAAAAATATGAAATCTATGTCAAATTTATAAAAAAGTAACAAACTTCCTATAAGAGAGTTAAAATCTACATTTTATTTTCAATTGATATAAACTAACATGACAATTTTACTCCTGCTGATAAAACCTATATAACATCACAGAATTTATTGTTGATCAAAAAGAAAAACATCAAAGTTATTAAAATGGAAACCTCATGATTTTTATCAGAATAGGATGTGATAAAATTTTTACTGTTTTTTGTTTATTTATTTATTTATAAAAGTCATTGGAATTGTTATTTTTATTTAAAATATTTAAAAAAAATACATTTTTATTAGTTAGTACATTTATCTATTAAATTGTTTTATTGTAGTTAATAATTAGAATTTAACTTATAAATAACACTTTTACAAAGGGTGATAAAACCTATATAAACTACTGAGTATTACAATGAAAAATAACCTCATGATTTTTGTGAGAATAAAAACATGACGAGGATGTGATAAATTTTTCACTATTTATTTATATAATCAATTGCAATTGTTATATTTTTATTTGAAATATCTTTCTAAAATTAAATTTTTGTTAGTTATTATATTTAAATATTAAATTATTTCATTGTAGTTAATAATTAAAACTTAACTTGTAAATAACATTTTTACAAGGGGTCGTATATAAAACCTATATAAAGTACTAAGTATTAAAATGAAAAAAAAAAACTTCATAAATGTTTTTGTCAGAATGAAAATGAAGAGGAGGTGATAAATTTTCACTCTTTATTTATATAATTAATTGGAATTGTTATTTTTTTCATTTAAAATATTTTTATGTATATTTAAAGATGTCTAAGTTTAAAAAAGATATTCTCTTTCCACTTAAAAAATTTGTGAGTTGCAATTCTAATTAAAGTAAATAAATGTATTTATATTTTAAATGTAATAAAAAATGTAAAATTTTATTCTATAATAAAATTTTCATTTTTAAATAAGTTTTTTGGAAAGAACGTAATCTCATTACTTGTAATCTTTAGAAACAAAGATAATCATTTGTTAATAGGACCTATGATGACTGATAAACAATTAATTACATAATTACTATAATAAAAAAATGAAAGTTAGAATATTAACCCATTAATATATGGACTCATGTAAATATGTCTCTAGGACTTACTCTTTGCATGTATTGTTAGATCTGTACCTTTGTGTTCCCAAATTTTTAGATGGATTGATGCTCAAGAAATTCATATATTTCTGATTTAATTTGTCCATATACCTAAAAGAATGAATTATAAGTTAAATGTAATGTAATTATTATAATATGGAAAACATACATAATATTAAATGACTTACATGACCCATAATTATATGATTGAAATGTTTAACATAAGAAAATGTACACAGGTACAGAAGTACTATCAATGTCAAATACTTTTTTGTCCCAATATAGTTATAATGATTTATTTCTCAACCTGAGTAATATGATTGGAAGTTGAAATATTGGATCATCCTCGACTTTTACCATGTCATCATCATCACTAAAATGTACTTTCATAACATGTTTACCACGATAAACATGATCCTAAACAAAGACAAAATGTTAGTTTAACATTAAAGGACATTATAACAATACTACGTAAATATAAAATAAGACATATTTGTGACCATGTTGAGACTAGCCTAACCAGATGTTTAGGCCAAGCCAAAAATTTGTCTAAAGTCTCTCTCACTAACCGGACCTCTGTGTTTGGTAGAGACACTCAAGCAACAACATTTTGAGCTTCATCAATCACCACTTACCTTCAATTGGACTGTAGGGACACCACATATGGTTACTCTTCCTCTATTTGTCATCCAACTACAACTAGACATAGGGGATTATCTTCAACATATAACTCACACTGGTATTGCTCATCAATGTGATTATGACCCTCTAAGGGATCTATAACAACAACAGAATAAGTCCAAATCACATTTCTAACAAGTTGCATATCTTAAAATTCGATTACCTAAAACATAATTTTAAAGTTTCCACCTTTCTAACCAAAATTGACCATAACTAACCTAGATATACAAATCTAAACAAAATATCAAGGATAATAATTTTTTAAATGGAAAGTTTATATACTAACCTTTTAATGAAAAATGAAAATTCAATTCAATTGAACAAAAATAACTAATACGCAAACAAGTCACAAAGAATCAACAAAACTACTTACCAAAGAAGCTTCCATGAAATTGTCATAACCATTATAAAAAAAAAATCAAAACTACAATAGAAATCATCATATGCGAGAGAAAAAGTAAAGAAAAAAATGTACATGAGATTTTTAAGACCTTTTACATCATATCACCTAAAAGCAAACATAAAATTCAAAAATTGTCTAAACTAAACAAGTTATATTTAATTACAAAATATTATATCCTGATCCAATATAAACAAGTTATATTTAATTACAAAAATATCACTATCGCATATTTTGTTTCATCATGTCACATATTATGATGGATCATTAACTTATTGATTATTAAATTTGTGACTAGGTTAAAAGAAAATAAGTTTTCATCTTTTCGGTAAATTTTTATACCCCAAGAGTCTTCAATGAAAAATGATTTTAATAGAGAAAAAATGTTCTTGTACCCTTATCCACAAAGTGCCACAAGCCACAAACCGAGTACAAAGTAGTTGGTTTTCAAACTGAGCACAACCCCGACTTTAAAGGGTTAAATGGTAATTGACAAAGAGGTAATTAATAAACCACTAAAAATGACTAATATAATAATTTAAGAATGAATATATAATTTTGGGCTTAAGTGAATAAATAACAAACCCAAATGAAAAGATAGTTCCATAAGAAACCTATAAATAGGAGAGAGCCCTGCAAAGGTAAGACTAATGTCACTCTATTCACTATCTTTGCTCACTTAATTGACTTGACTGTCGGAGCATCTTTTGCAGGTCTCCCCCAATCGAGAAGGAAAATCGACTATTGGAACCTAGAAGAACTCTCGAGTACCAGAACCAGGAAGGAGAATCGAGTACCAGCGTTAAGAAGGAGAACTGAACCAGAATAGAAAGAATCAAGTATCAACCGAGAACAACGTGCAACTAGGACAAGCTGAGAAAGAAGAAGTCAGTCCCACATTACTTAATCAATAACTTAGTGCTTTTAGGAACATTTTGGCATCCACCGTGGAGTCAAGAAGAATCTCAACAATCATAGTGAATACCCGAAGAGCAACTAGTAACGAACGAGATACCCACATCGCAGAGGAAAATCACATTGAAATAAATGTCATGTTAGTTCAAATGAAGAAAGAATCTAAAGACCTCAAGAGGAAGAATGAAGAAGAAGTCAAAAACCTGAAGTGGGAGAATTAGAAACTTAAGAAGAAGCTAGAGGAGAAACAACAATCCATTGTACCAATTTAAGATGAGACTGATGAATCATATAAAAACACGAGAGTCATCATGCATCATACAACAAACCTTCTGACAACACTTCACCCAATACATGCCAACATCATCCTGTTACTAGCAAATTAATGAAGTCAACTCTCCCCTAAAGAACTGACTACATTGTGTCAGATTGGAGAATAAGCTCAAGTGGTAAAGGTATGAGAACACATGAATAAAGACTTGAAAAATAAGCTAGTACAAACATTAAAGAAAAATCTTGACACGTTTCTGTGGACAGTTGTTGATATGATTGGGGTTGATCCATGAGTAACCTGTCATAGGCTAGCAGTATATAAAGATGCTCAACCCGTTACTCAGAAGAAGAGGAAAATGGGAGAAGAAAGGAGAATAGCAGCAAAGATGGAGGTAGACAAATTGTTGAGAGCCCAATTCATTAGAGAAGTTCGCTATACGACCTGGTTGGCTAAGGTCGTTTTGGTTAAAAAGGCAAATGACAATTGGAGAATGTGCATTGATTACATTGATTTAAACAAAGTTTGTCCCAAAGACGTTTATCCTCTCCCCAACATTGACAAACTTGTAGATAGAGCTTCAGGTCATCATATACTCAGTTTCTTAGGTGTTTATTCGGGATATAATCAAATCCCAATGTACCCACTTGATAGCAGCAAATATTGTTATAATGTTATGCCTTTTGGCTTGAAGAATACTAGCTCGACATATCAACAACTTATGAATACCCCCTTTCAAGATCAGATCGGCAAGAATGTGAAAGTGTACATTGATGATATGGTAGTCAAATCTGATACCATTGAACACCACATGACTAATTTGATTGAGGTCTTTGGGCAGCTCTGCAAGTACCAAGTGAAATTAAACCCATAGAAGTGCACATTTGAAGTAGAATGAGGAAAATTTTTGGGCTTTATACTTACATCCAAGGGAATTGAAGCAAACCTTGAAAAATGTCAATCCATCATAAACATGAGAAGCCCAAATAATGTGAATGAAGTTTAGCGTTTAATGAGCAGACTAACAACACTATACAGGTTCCTCCCCAAATTAGCCCAGAAGATAAGGCCGATTGTGAAGTTGATAAAAATTCCAAAAATTTTGAGTGAAGTGGAAAGTGTGAAGAAGTGTTTTGTGGTTTAAAAAGGTTTTTAGCAAACCCTCTTGTTCTCAGAAAGCCAAAACCTAATAAGAGATTGCTATTGTACATCTTGGTATCTGAGGATGTTGTTGGAGTCGCTCTTGTCCAGGAAAGTAATTCTCAACAGCTAGTTTATTTTGCCAACAAAGTTCTTTATGGAGCAGAAACAAGGTATTAGATGGTTGAAAAGGTCGTTTTATCCCTAGTCTATGCGATAAGAAGGTTACGCCCCTACTTCCAGAGTCCTCAAGTGGTAGTCAAAACAGACCATCCAATAGCAAACATACTTAGAAAACTTGAGCTTGTAGGAAGAATGGTAGCGTGGTCAGTCAACTCTTTGAATTCAGTTTACTTTATGAACCGAGAGGGCCGATCAAATCCCAATGTCTGGCTGATTTTGTTTCTGACTTGCAAGAAAGGTCTTCACATTGGCGAAAAGTGGATTTTATACGTAGATGGTTCATCCAACAAGAAGGGAAGCAAATCTAGTATAGTCTTAAAAGGACCCGAAGATGTTAAAGTGGAGCAATCCCTCGTTCTTAAGTACAAAACTTCTAATAGCCAAGTCGAGTATGAAGCCCTTATAGCTAAACTCCACTTAGCTAAAGATATGGGGCTAAAAAAGTACTTTGTAAAACTGATTCTCAATTGATGGTAGGAAAAATCAAAGAGGAGTTCCAGTTCAAAGAACCACTATCGCTCAAGTATCATCAAAAGGTTAAGGAGAAGATGAAGCACTTTGATGAAGTTGTCTTAGAACATGTTTCTTGTGACCACAACACCAGTGTTGATGCATTATCTAAACTAACTAATGATAAGAGACCCAACTATGACTCCATCATCCACCAAGTGTTATATCGGCCATGCTTCGAAAATGAGACGTTCTAGGTAAACTAGATCGTAGAGTCATGTTGCATGTAACCCATCATCAAGTATTTGACAGCGCAACCAGAAGACCCATTCGATTCGACAAACACTTAGTCAAAAAAGCTTCTCTCTTCATTTTGATTGGCTCTAATTTGTACAAACATGGATATTCACTACTACTGCTGAAGTGTGTCTCTAAAAAGCAGGCCGAGTACATAATGAATGAAATTCATCATGTTGTATGTGAGTTCCACTTTGGACGAGCGAACTTGCATGAGAACAACCAGTTTCTCTCTCATTTGTGCCATCATCAGATTCTTCAATAGGAATTTCACTAATAGGCACGAGTTCATCCTTGTAGAAGTCCTTTCCAACATAAACCTTTCATCGTTCGCTGGACTTTAGTAAAAGAAAGCAGCTTGACTTAGCACCTTAGTCAAACCGAGTTCATGCTGCTCTAAGATATATCGCTTCAAAAGATGCATTTCTTTCTTTGTGTCCTCAATCTCTTTCTTACATCCTTAAACTTCCTTTTTCAACTCAGCGTTCCTCAGCTACTCCACGTGATAAGAAATAGTCATATCATGAAGATTTGTTTTTAACCTCTTGTTCTCTTCCTTAAACCTTTTCACGTCAGCCTTAAACTCGGTTAACTTCGTCTTCTAAGACTGCTTGACCACTTCACACCTAGAGTGCACATCCATAGCAATCTTTAACTTACTAGATAAGTCCTCATTTGCCTTCAAAGAAGTTTAAAGAGAGCTTTTGGTCTCTTGTAACTCCTTGTTATAAATGTCGAGATCCTTTTTCAACTTGTTGGCTTCATCAGAAGAGAAATATTCGGGCATTTCGGTGCACAACTGAGTTGCAATGAGCAAATTCCTCTTCAACTCCTTAGGAGAAGAATTCCTAAAAGCATCTTTCTCCTCATTTGAAATATGAAATTTCATCTTCTCAGACACTCTCATCTCTTTGCTCATCAAAACATCAGCTAATGGAGCAAAGGACTCTCTGCCTTCTCTACGACTCCTCTTGGGAGACTTGGATAATGATTTGGAATGGAAACTCTTTTTCGAAGCCTTTTCTTTTTTTTCTTCTCTTTCTTCTTGGCTTCAGCTTGTTTAGCAAGAGGCAATGGCATTCTTCCAGAAGTAGGAGGAACAACCCTTTCTTCAGCCAGCTTGACACTCAGTTGAATGATCTAAGCATGTTTGGCGGAGCTTTATCATCTAAGTCCAAATTGCTCTCCCTCAGCATCATAAATAAATCATGACCCTTCAAAGTAGTGGATGCCATGAGTTCTATAATAATAGGAAAAATTCAGCAAAGTTAAATACCCTCAGTATTAATAGTAAACTAAACCTTACCACCAGACTCATCGAATTGACGAGATGAGACATATATGTCGAGGAGTTTTCAGGTCGGCAACTTCCTCAAAAGCCCTTTCAAAACCGAAATGGTTCTTCTCTCTTCCTCGAACATCGTGGCCTTCGGCCATGAAATTATTTTTGATGGGTTGTTGGTCTAATAAAATGGAAATCTAGGATTTTCGTTGTCATAAAAATATTTTCTTTCCCCCTCTTTAATCCCAACTCTAAAGAACCACTCGTTAAAATGCTTATAAGATGTTGTATATAAAGCCAAGACACACCGCTTTGGCTTACCGACTAATGACAACCAACACACCCTCTTTCCAGGACGAGTACTATAAAAATAAAAGAAATTTTAAGCAGTAGCTTTTAGGTTAAGCATCTTACATGCTAACCGAAATGTTTGCATTGACGCCCAACTATTAAGATGAAGTTGTGTAGGTGTTACATTTAATATTCGAAGCACATCCATTATCATTCCATCCAAAGGAAATGTTACGTGGGAATCAATAATAACATGTGAATAAAAATAGAAAAAATGAGCTTTAGAGCCTTCTCAGCCATGACAAACATTCTCATTAGGTTCACAACACTCAATATTTACATCATCATTTGCTTCATAATTTTCCAAAATTGTGGCGGATCTTGCAAAATTTAACAGTTCAGTATGACTTTGAAAATTCAAAATTTTTTCTTTCTCTAACCTCATAGTGTACCCACTCAAAACCTAACTTTAATGATGACTTTTTCTGCTTCGCGCCTTCGGCCACCACAACTTTCTTCGGCCACCACAACTTTCGAGAGAGAAGAAGTAACTTCCACATAACTTTCCTCTAAGCTCGCCGAAGTAATACCAAGAGTTTTGCTAACCGATTCCTCCTTAGACAACCTTGAAAACTCTTCAAAACTTGAAGTATTCAACATATTGACCGAGAAGAGAGAAATAGAAAATACCTATTCGCTCTGGATTGAAGACGACTAGAATGACTAGGTTTTCTCTAATGAGAGGGAGATGGAATGTGGTGGCCCATGAATGAAAGTGACGCTATTTATAAGTGTTGAAAATGAAGAAACCTAATATGTCATATCAAATCTCAACCATCCAAATTAAAGTTAATCCAACGGGTCGTATTATCAACACTATCACAGATGTGACCTTTCTGACGTACCATTAATGCTAAGCGAAATAAAATTAAATTCAAAACAAAGACTTTCACGACACTCGATACAACCTTTGAAATTCCCAAGGTCACATCTAGTCCACTCAAGTCTTGGGAACCTTTGTACAAAGTAGTTAGTTTTGAAATCGAACAAAACCCTAGTTTTAAAGGGTTAAATGGTAATTGACAAAGAGGTAACTAATAAACCAATGAAACTGACTAATATAATAATTTAAGAATCACTATATAATTTTGGACTTTAGTGAAAAAATAATAAACCCGATGAACAGTAGTATAATAAGAAACTTATAAATAGGAGAGAGTCTTACAAAGGTAAGACTAATGTTACTCTATTCACTCTCTTTGTTCATTTAATTGACTTGATCGTCTTGCAAGTCTTCCCCCAACTGAGAAGAAAAATCGACTATTGAAACAGAGAAAAATTGTCGACTATCAAAACCAGGAAAGAGAAAGTCAGTCTCACATTACTTAATCAATAACTTAGTGTTTTCAAGAACATTTGTTATATACACGTGTTTGTAAAAAAATTGTAAATCTTGAAAATACAACTAAACTCAATTTTATGTTGGGGTAATATGAACTTTAGAAACAATCTTCATGTTTCTATATTTAAGTGTAATGACATAGAATTGAGAAAAGAAAATCTATCAATATAATACGAGATTTAAATAATAATCCCAATCAATATAATTACATGTAGATTTTAATTTGATTTTAAATATTAATATAAGATTTATATACATATACATACATATATATGTATATATTAAAGTTAATTTAGAAAACAAAGTATATATAAGGAAAAAATTACTAAAAGTTACACCGGTTAATTTAAAAAATATTTAATGTTACTATCTCTTATTAAAATTTTGTATAATTCAAATAAAGTATAGTGATAAGGGTAATTTTTTTAAAACACGACAATTTTTATAAATTAAAAATGATACAATGTGTATGTGAATATAAAATTATTTGAATTTATATTGATATTTATAGTTATATATTTAAATGGGTATATAAATACATATTTACTAATAACTGTTTTTATAACATTAAAGCATTCAAGAAAATAATTATAAATTTGAGCCCGGTATCTGACATTTATTATTACACTGTCAAATTACAAATAATCTTCGTGTTTCCTATATTATTGTAATTTTATGGAATTTACAAATAATTTATTAATACAAGACTTATACTTTTAATTTACAAAATCCAAATAATACTTAATAATGCATTTACATTATTATCATTACTGTTACTATTATTTTGTATCGGTCGCCTCAGATCAAGTGTACAGTAGTACCATTTTCGTAATTGATTCATCTGAGGAACCCATTTTGGTAAATCCAAACGTTGCTTTTCTAGATTCTGAAATGCCTCATGTATCAAAGATACACTTCGCATCTTCATATTTATCTTATTTATTTTCCGTCTATGATTAACACATCAACGGTTTCCAACAACAGCACCACTTAAATATCTTATCCTTCGACGCCATATTTAATCACTTAAATATCTTATCCTTTGGACGTGATATTTAACCATGTTTTGTTCATTATAATCAACTTTCATTCAATATTACTGATGTCTTGATATATCATTCATTTCTTTCACTTTTAAAATAATTAACAGAATATCATATTTATGTCGTAATTTTTTTTTCCATTATGTAAATCAATTAACTTTATTTTAATTTAAAAAATCAGAAAAGCAAAATAGTTTATGAGCAGATCTTAAAGTGAACTTGTCAATTACTAACTCATGCATTATCACGGACAACTTGTCCAAGCAAATAGATTTAGGTGTTTGAAAGAGTAAAGTATATTTGCACAACTTTCACTAAGGAGCTGTAAAACAAAATAAAGTTGATTAAAGAAAATAAAAATAAAAGCGCAAAAATCTTTACAAAACTCTCAAATGGAAGCTTTATTATTAATCAAACTTTATTAAAATTATAAATTATAAATTAAAATATACTAAAAGGTCGAATATAATTTTTATATTTTATCTTATTATTGAAATTGATTATACTTTTATATCCTTTAAAAAAAATTTCTTTCACTTGTAAATTTCAGTCAATGTTACTAGTTTGGAACAAATTTATTTTTTATTTATTTTGGGAATGATCTTGATTATATTCAATATGTTAGCTTTACCTAATAAAACTCTATTAATATTCGAGTAAAATATCAAACATTGTGAAGATCATGCGGATCGTGAATTTGATGAGCAATCAATACATCGAATATCCAATCTGTCGTTGATGAGACTTTCGTATATTTTTTACTGTGTTTATGGATTTTTATGATTCAAATATTAATTAAATTTCGTAGTTTTTATAAGAGCGGATCAAAACAAATTTATGAAATTAATAAAAATAAAAGTGTGTCTTAAAATAAAATAAAAAATGGACTCTATTTTAAAAGGATGACATTAACTCAAATTTAAATTGAGGAATCAAAATAGATTTTTGTAACGATAAGAAACAAAAACGATTTTTATAATAAGATTAAAATATATTTTATTATAAAACAAGTAAGACTCGCAAATTTTTTAATATCTAATAAATTTTAAATTGAAGAAAAAAATGCTAAAAATGTGGTGTAATATTTCTCCAAAAGCAAAATGATTCCAAGATGATTTGTTGTTGTTCCCTTGAAAATGAAAGGTAATATGAAAGGCGAGAGACACTTGCCTAAACGCCCAAGCAAAGCCACACCTCATTTGCTTTATATCTGTCACGACATGGCTCACCACATCATATCATATGGATCACTATGCTCAATCAGTCACCAAAGATATCATTAGCGGTTAGATTTATCCACTCACTATAATGTGGCAATGCTATGGCTCATCCCTTTCAATAGCATTTCCTTTATATAATCCCTTTCAATAGCATTTCCTCTTTATCATCCCTTTCAATAGCATTTCCTCTAAAACAATAATATAGAAGGCTAGAAGTAGAAGGAAGGAACAACTTCCTTCCTTATAAATTTTCATTCCTCACTTAGGGCATCTCATAAATTATTCTTATTGTATCTTTTCAATTAATACTTTTAAATATCATTTAGTAATTTTAATTATCCTTAAATTCTAATTTTTGCAATATCTTATATATATATATATATATTGTCAACACCCAATTTCGTCCGGACAAATAAAATTATTCTAAAATATAAAACAATATAAAATAAAAATAAAAATGTGTGTTATTATTTAAATAAAAAAAGAAAAGAAAAGAGTTTTGATACTATTCTATTTTATAAATAAAGTTAAAATAAAATTTGTAAAAAAGAAAAAAAAAGTAAAGAAAATCAGTCTATTAAAAATTTGTTAAAAAATAAATAAAATTGTCATTAAAGTGTTGCCATGTCACATCCTCTCTTTTTGCTTGCCTTTTCTGATGTCCATTAATGATACGAAAATTAATTGAAAATAAATTTAAAAAATTTTAGAAAGGCTAGAAATTTGAATAGTTGATCTGATTATTATTCTGATTAATTGCAAACGATTTTCTGCTTAATAGTGATTAA
>Ga0209489_102006_pt1 | contig 41916 bp, 15 predicted proteins | sample SiratrowhiteBW_FD_187527 | JGI IMG/M metagenome (GOLD analysis project Ga0209489, IMG submission 187527) | Root nodule microbial communities of legume samples collected from California, USA - Siratro white BW (SPAdes) (version 2) | ecosystem: Host-associated > Plants > Roots > Nodule | place... | reverse complement strand
TATATATATATATATATACACACGTGATGGAAACTTCATATTATAATTATAAATACAACACAATAAAAAATAAACAAAATATTTTTATTAAGTATATAATACAACAAAATATAAATAATTTTAATAATTATTTATCATATCAATTATTAAATTTTATATAAAAAAACAAAAATAATAAAAATGAAGGAAATAAGTTATATTATCGTGAAAGGCTCTACACAAAGAGAAGAAGTATCAACGTAATATATTCCAAAAAAAAATATAAATATTTTTTTATATACAGAGAATTTTAAGAATAACAATAAATTGTTAATACAAGATACCATTTACAATAATACAAGAGGTAGATCATTAACTATCTAACTAAATTTAATATTATTAAATACTTTCCAGTATATAATTTCAAGTGTTCTTGATAAGATGATCATGGTTTAAAGTTAATATATCATAATTCTTACCTTAATTCTAAATTGAAGACTCTTTAAATTATTTTTCTTTGTTCTCAAATAAAAAATTAATTTATTCCAAACGATTATTGAATATTGATATTGACAAAAACTTCCTCAAATTTAATGACTTCTTTAATAAAGTATAGTTTAACATTCATGAGTTTTGTCTTCTCATGATATATCTAATTATCAGTTAATTCTCATAATATATATAATTATCAGTTAAATGTATGATAATTTGACTATGATAAGGAATAATCACATAGTCTTATATACAATTTAAACTTATCTATTATCCCCTTCAATCAGAAAACCTTTTTACCTTTTGTGTGAGTCTATTATCCCCTTCAATCAGAAAACCCTTTTATTTTTGTGTGAATATAATATACTCAGCCTAAACAAATAGATAAAGTCATCACTAATAAAACAATTGAAAAGAAATTATAGAACATAAACAAATTTACTCGATAAAAAATTAATAATTGATTAAAAAATTATTATTTTATTATCTTCTAATTAATATTATCTTATTAGGAAAAAATGAATAAACTCCAAAATCTTAAAAGAAAAAAAAACAAATATATATAGAAAAATATTAAAACAACAACTAAATAGTTAAATTTTTAATTTATTTTTAAAATATATATTAAAAATTTAGCTTTTTTTTAAGAAGCATCTTTACTAAACTAAAAATCATCCCACATTAAATAATACTAGTAACACTAATTGCATCTCTAATTCTTATCCGAATAATCTTGATAAAAAAAAATATACTATCTATATATAATTAATTGATTAATTAAAACAGATGTCTTAAATAGGAATATTTTTAAAAAATACTCAATAAGATCGTTTTAATATTTTTTTACTCTTTATTTGTTTCAACCTTATTTTCTTTATCCTTGTTTCTAAATTAAATTTTAGTATTTTTGAAAGAAAGTATCAATAGTGGAAAGTATTATGATATTTGAAAATAAACTGCTTATCATAAATTTAAAGTATCATTTGTATGCTAAAGAAATAATTATTTATTACAAATTTTAACTATAATATTTTATGATTTTTTAAAGTATTTACTTATTGAAAATTACAGTTATACAAACTAAACATCTATCGCGTGCATTGCGTACACCAACATATTAGTTAAAAATGTTAAACGATGCATATTAATAAATGAAAGTGATAAAAAAAATATACAGAAATTGGTGAAATATGAAATTAAGATTCGGACTTTAAATAATCATACACGACCGAATATGTTTTTTCTGTTTAAAATATAAAAGAACAGTTTACAAAGTGTTCTTACACAGTTTTTCGAGGGCCTTCTAAGCCTAAGCGCTTTGTAATATTTCGTTCTTGATGACTTGGTCTCCTGCGGGATGGAAGGTGCCAAAGGCCGACAACAATTCGCCCGTGGTCCGTCGGGAGGGGTACCTGCGATGACACTCCGACGCTCAAGTAAGTATTTGGTTATCGGTGTATGTTAATCAATATATGACTTTGCTCCCTTTTGGCTGACTTACCTGCGTATTTATAGTGTTTACCTTTGACTTCTTATTTACGTTATGTCAGCTTTTGCAGACTGCTGTGACAGAGGTTTCTTGCACGTTGCAACTTCCTAGTTCTTGATTTGAGGCGGTGAGTGGTCGTTCCTGGTTGTGTACCTCATTCTGGAGTATCACAGTACTTTGTTAGGGCGAGAGGATACCACCCCAAGGCATATAGGCGGCTTCTTTGGGGCGACTAGGGCGATATGGTATCGCCCTAATGCGCCTAGGTGGTCACTGTTGGACGGATAGTACACTTGCCCCCAAGCTTGAGTGATATCATGAACGAAAAGGTTTTGGATGGTTACTGCCCTCTTTTTGCTGGGTATGTTCCCTTGGCTAATGATGACTAAGAGGCGAGGTTTTGCTTATCTCTTCGGATTTCTCGAGATTGTTGTGTTTTTGAACCTTGCTTGCTCAAAACAAGTGATGACGTGTGCTTCTTAGGAAAACGAGCCTATAGATCTGACGGTGAGGAACTGATCGTGTATTGTTCAACTTCCTTGGGGAGTGAGTTAGTTCTATAAGTACTCATGTTGGGGCCATTGGGAAACCCGTGCTTTTTCATTATCTCCGATATCCGACAACTTTCAAGTTACGTAGTGGCTAGGTGCAACGCGTTCGTTCCGAGAGGTAACAATGTCGTTCTTGTCTGGTTTCTCTGAGTCTACAGGCAGTGTATCTTCCAGTGTTAGAGCCGAGTCTAGGATTTCTGAGGGTTCGCCCAACGTGTCTGAGGAAGTGTCCGGCAGTAGTCATGATGAATTCTTGGAGCAGCCTAATATGGCCGACATGTTACCATTCGAGCTTGCTGAGAGTAATCTTCCTCGGCGCCTTGGGTATGAATGGGCGAGCTCTCTGGTTACTGATCGGTTCTCTAGGTATAGGTGGTCTTCTATGGTGAATACTTATGCTGCAGTTGTTCCTGTTTACCACTGGAAAGGTGAGCACCGAACTATTCGCTGAGCGTTGTACTCCAATGGATAATGTATGTCATGGTCGAGAGGGTCACGACCATGACTTTTTCTACATTTATCCCTGCTTATTCATAGACTCTCATCTCCGCCTTTCTTTTGACGATTTCACGATGGGAGTGCTTCGTACTTTGAACGTGGTGCCTACTCAACTTCATCCGAATTCCTGGGCGTCTCTTCAGGCGTTTCGGCTTCTTGCCGAGATGTTTCGCCTTCGTCCTTCGCCCCACGTATTCCTTTCTTATTACAGTACTCGCCTCTGTAATCCTGTTAGATGGGTTTCTTTAGTTAGTCAGTCTCATAACGTGTTTTTTACTCCTTTTTCTTCTTCTTATAAATAGTTTAAAGATTCTTTTTTCAAAATAATCATAACTCCGGCCGGCAGGCACCATTTCTTTAACGGGGATGTTCCTAAGTTTCCTTTATATTAGACTCGGAATCCTGTCTACTATCTGTCTTGGCCAAGGTCTCCCATGACCGAGGACGACAAGAAGATGTTTCAAATAATGGACCAACTTCCCCCAAAAGCTTAATGTCCGCCTCGTTCTTAAGCTTTATCTTTCTTCACACCGATGGGTGGATTTATATGGTATGTTCATTTTATCTTACCGGTATGGTCTCGGTTTTTAACTCTGCTGAATTTATTTCTTTTATGGAAGGCATTATGGCTCAGCGTGGACCTGCGTTCCTTGATCGATTAAAGAAGATTAAAGGTGATCGGGTAGCGGCCGATCAAGTTGCCGGTGAGGCTTCGGCCCCAATGCCCCTGCCTGATCAAGTTCCTCCTCCTCCTGAATCCGAGAAAAGGAAAAGGAAAGAAAAGAAAGACAAGCCCAAAGAAGACAAAAGGGGGAAAGAAAAGAAAACTTCGTCCTCTCAGCCTTCTCCGAAAAGGTCCCGGTTAAGTGCTCCGGATACTAGTAAGGACCTGGCTGAGGTTGACAAAGGCTTGGTGACTTCCCTTTTCGCCTCCGACCTTAATTTTTCCAAAGGTACGAGCGTGTCCCTTCCTTCTGCTGAGAGAAAAACTTTAAGTGGGAGCTCTACTTTGGATTTGGTGAACACATGCTTGGAGATGCATAGCCGAACATTGGCTATTACCAAGGTTATTAGAGCCCACGTGATGAAGGGGGGCGTGGCCGAGCTGGTTAAGATCAAAAAGGAGTTATCAGCTTCTACTGCTTCTTTGAAAGAAGCTCGTGACGCCAACGTTACTCTTGGTGATGCTTTAAGGACTGCTGAGTTGAACCTGAAGAAGGTTGAGCAAGAGCGAGACGCCCTGAGGACCTTTTCGAAAGGGTTGAAGAAGCAAAATGACAAGCTCTTGACGGACGTTCGAGAACTCGAGCAGTCTTTATCCGAGAGTACGTTGGCTCACGAGGAAATATTAGCTGAGAAGGCGCAGTTAGGGATCGAGATGAATGAGCTGAAAGACTACATACTTGACCTACACAAGGAATCTTTTGACCAAGCTGTGCGTCAAACGGTATTTCTTTACGCTGTCCCGGAGCAGAACGAGGTAGATCCGGAAAAGGACGTTTTCAATGGCCGCTTGGTACCCATCAAGGAGATTCCTACTGCGCCCGAGGAGGCTGCTGCTGACAAAGATGACAACTCGGTGAAGGAGGAGGCGAAAGGTGATGATGGAGTGGAAAGGGCGAAATAGCCGTTTTTATGTTACTTTTTCTTTTGTAGGTGATTTCTTGTATAGTTGCCATAGGCAGCTCTTTTTTGATAGTTGGCTGTGGTGTTAAGCCGATACCTCTGCTTTTATTGTAATCCCTTTTGTTAATCAATGAAAAAGTTACCCCTTTCGGTCTTCGTTGCTTACCTCTTGTTGTTACTTGATTATTGCTGTATGTAATTACTTTGTTTCGAGATGGATTGCGTATTAATTACTTATTTTGATGGAACGATGTGCCCCTGGACGGGTGGTTACTTGGGATTATTCACCATGGAGTAACGTGCATATATTGGGGTTTCACAATGGAGTGAAATGGCCCCGAGAGGATGTCGGCATGTCTGCCGTGAGGGGATGGTCACAATGGAGTGACGATTTTTCTAAGGCGAAAAGTTTCCGTTGTGTGGTATAAGGCTGCTTTCATTTATAAACACATTACGGGCCTCGTTAAAACCTTGCCGACGAAAACCCTCTCCTTAGGGATAAAACATCGGTCAAGGAAAGAGTGCCCTTACAACAAGTTAACTATAGTAAAATTTAAGGTGCGTTGCGTTCCATGTCCTTGGTATTGCTTGTCCGGACAGCCGCTCTAGGCGATATGCTCCCTTTCCTGTTGTAGCTAGAATACGAAAAGGCCCTTCCCAATTTGCCGAGAACTTGCCCTCATGTTTTCTTGCTTCGCTGCACATTCTCCACACCAGATCTCCCGGACCAAACTCTCTCGGTTTTACCCTTGAGTTGTATCTTCTTGCAGCTCGTATTTTACTGGCTTGTTCTCGGATTTGAGCCTTATCCCTCAGTTCGCTGATGACGTCTAAGTTAACCATGAGGCTTTCATCATTGAGATCCATTCGTTCCATCTGTCGTCGCAAGGTTGGTTTTCCTACTTCTACTGGGATCATTGCGTCTGTCCCGTATACCATGCTGTAGGGGGTTTCGCCCGTGGTTGACTGCGGTGTACATCGATATGCCCATAGTACTTCCAGTAATTGTTCCGGCCATCTTCCTTTTGCGATTCCTAGCCTTTTCTTCAACTCGCTGAGGATAACCTTATTGGCCGCCTCTGCCTGACCATTGGTTTGGGATGTTCGACCGAACTGGTGACGTTCCGGATGCCTAATCCCTCATAATATGTAATTAATGTTTGATCAACAAATTGCCGGCCGTTATCCGAGACCACGGTGTGTGGTATCCCGAATCTGCAGATGATGTTCTTCCATACAAACCCTCTGACCTTCATAGCTGTGATGGTCGTTAATGGCTAAGCCTCGATCCATTTTGTGAAGTAATCTATCCTTACCAAGAGGAATTTGCACTATCATTTCCCTGGGAAAAGGACCAATTATATCCAACCCCCATATTGCAAACGGCCAAGGTGCCGTTATACTATGAAGGGTTTCTAGCCGACTATGAATGAGGTTACCATGCTCTTGGCACCTTTTACAGTTTTTAGAATATTCGGTGCAATCAGCCTTCATAGTCGGCCAGTAGTATCCGGCTCTAAGAATCCTAGCGAGGGTACTTCTCGCCCCAGTATGTAGACCGCATATCCCCTGGTGCAGTTCTTCCATGATGTAGTTGGCTTGCTTCTTCGTCACACATTTCAACAACGGATGAGTGTATCCCCTCTTGTATAGTTCTGAGCTGATTAGTGTGAACCGGCTGCTCTTCCTCCTAATCTGTGGCTCATCTTTGCTTTCGCATTGTCCGGTTAGAAGATACTGACGTATGGGCTCAAACCATGCTCCCTTTGTCTCTTCGACGCAACTAACAGTCTTTTCTTTGTCAACACTAGGCCTTTCCACTAGTTGCTGGGCCACAGATCTGTGATGGCTCCTTTTTTTGGTGCTAGCCAATTTGGACAGCAGGTCGGCACGCGAATTGTGTTCACGCCTAATGTGTTCAATCCGGGCTGACAAGAAGGTTTGCAAAAGTGTTTGGACCTTATGGTGATACTTTAAGAGTAAAGGGTCTTTGACTTGATACTCTCCCGTTGTATGTCCTACTGTCAATTGTGAATTGCTTCTACACACTACATTTCTGGCACCCATATCCCGCCCTAGTTCTAGCCCTGCTATCAAGGCTTCGTACTCGGCTTGGTTGTTTGACGTTTTGAACCCAAAACGTAGAGACTGTTCAATAAGTATTTCGCCTGGTCCTTCTAATACTATCCCTGCTCCAGCGCCTTTACTACTTGATGATCCGTCTACATACAGGATCCATTCGGGCTGCATTAGGCTTGTCGAAGGTTCTTGTCCCATCTTGGCTATAAAATCTGCCAAGACTTGTGTTTTAATTGCCCCCCGAGGTTCATACTTAATCGCATACTCTGACAACTCGACTGACCACGTTATCATTCGCCCAGCCAGGTCGGGTTTAGAGAGTATTCGGGCTATTGGATAGTCCATTCTTATGATCACTTCATGGTTCTGGAAATAAACACGCATTCTTCTTGCTGTGATTATTAAGGCTAGCGCCACCTTCTCGATCATCTGGTATCTTGTTTCAGCCTCCTATAAGGTCTTGCTGAAGAAGTACACTGGTCGCTGTTCTCTGTCTATTTCCTAGATGAGTACTGCACTTATGGTTTCTCTTGATACCGATAAGTAAACGACAATGGGTTGGTTAGGACAAGGTTTTTGTATTACTGGTGGGGACGCTAGAAACGTTTTCAACTGAGTGAACGCGTTTTCACACTCTTCATCCCACTTAAAGCGTGATGCTTTCTTTATCAGACTTAGAATGGGCTTAATCTTCTCGACCATTTTTGGCATGAAACGTGATAAAGCCACCACTCTCCCGACTAGGCGCTGCACGTCCTTGATATTCTTCGGGCTTTGCATTTCCATAATCGCCTGGCACTTGTTGGGATTGGCTTCGATTCCTCTGTCGGTAAGCATAAAGCCAAGGAATTTTCCCCCCTCTACTCCGAACACACACTTTTCTGGGTTAAGCCTCATCCCCACTGCCTTGAGTGCCCTGAAGACTTGAGTTAAGTCCTGGATATGTTGGGTGCATGATGTGGATTTGACGACCATATCATCAACATATATTTCTACGTTGCGTCCGATTAGTCCCTTGAAGATTTTGTCCATGAGCCTTTGGTAGGTCGCCCCCGCATTCTTCAGCCCGAAGGGCATGACTTTATACACATAGTTGGCGTCGTCAGTCATGAAAGCTGTTTTGGCTATATCATGGGGGTGCATGCTGATTTGATTGTACCCGGATAAGGTGTCAAGGAAGCTCATATACTTATGTCCGGCTGCTCCATCAACCAGGCGATCTATGCTCGGTAAAGGGTAAGAATCTTTAGGGCATGCTTTATTTAAATCAGTGTAATCCGTGCACATCCTCCATTTGCCATTTGGTTTTCTAACCAACACTACATTCGCCAGCCAGGTGGTATAATGCGCCTCGCGGATGAACCCGACTTGTAGCAGCTTCTCGGCCTCCTCTTTAGCGGCTATTCTCTTCTCTTCCCCTAGCTTTCTCTTCTTCTGGGCGATTGGCCTGACATCTTTGAATGTTGACAATCGGTGCACCATAATTGACGGATCTACTCCCGGCATATCCGCGACAGTCCATGCGAAAGCGTTCGCGTTTTTCTGCAAGGTGTGGCTGAGTTGATCGGCGTCGTCCTTAGATAGTGAAACACCCATGTTTGTTGTCTTGCTTTCTCCCAGCAAAGGCACATAGCATGTCTCCTCCTTTGGCTCCACCCTCACTTCCTCGAATCTGGGATATAACTCGATCAATGCTACTAAGTGGCTTCTTTTGGCTGCCCTTTCTGAGATCTGGTCTGTAGGCTTAATTAGTGGTTCAATTCTCAAACTAGTCACATAACATTCCCTAGCTTCTTTTTTATCAACGTGCACCGTGATGATGTCGCCTGTAAGGGAGGGAAACTTCATGGCCAAATGGGGTGTCGAGACTATAGCGCCTAGGAGGTTCAAGGATGGCCTTCCTAAGAGGATATTGTAAGAGGTGTTGGCCTCTATTAGCAGGTAACGTATCTTTATGATTTTTGCCTGAGTCCTACCTCCCCCAAACTTGGTGTATAAATCAATGTAGCCCTTTGTGTCTACTCGCTCCTTTGAAAATCCCACAATTTGATCTTCATATAGCTGTACCTCACCTTTTGGGATTTGCAACTTCTTGAACGTCTCCCAGTAGAGTACATCGACTGAACTTCCTTGGTCCACTAGGGTTTTTTTGACAACGAAGCCTTCTAGCTCAACCATGATGACCATGGGATCGTCTTGGAACGGGTCTATTCCCCTAAAATCCGCATTGGTGAAAGTGATCGGTGGTATTCTATGCCGGATAGGCCTTATGGTCGAATTTACCGCCTGTACTGCCTGCAAATGTTTCTTCCTGGCCGAGGCCGAGGAGCCTCCACCAGCAAACCCGCCGGCTATGTTGTTGATGACTCCCCTGATGTTTGGGGTCCGTTCGTTTTGCAACAGTGGGGGCTGCGGGGAAGTGTGCGCCCCTTCTCCTACCCTTCTTCGAGGTTCTGCTCATGTCTCCCTTCTTCTTTCCGGGGTCCGTTGTCTCCTGGACTCGCCGTGCGAGTTTCTCACAAACTGTCTTAGATGACCTGCTTGAATTAATTCTTCAATCTTATCCTTGAGCGCTACACACTCCTCTGTGGTATGACCATAATTCTGGTGAAAACGACAATGTTTGGTGATATCGGCATTTCTTGGGGTTATTGCCTTTCGGGGGACAGACATAAGGTCGGCATTAAGGGCTTCCTCCAGGATTCGCCCCCTGTCAGCGTTGAGGGGTGTATAGTTTGCGAATCGAGGCAATCGGATTTCCTTCGGTCGCATCGGGAGTGGCATGAGAGGAGGCATTCACTCTTTTGTCCTGGCTGGGAAAGAAGCTTTCTCCTTGTCTGGTCGATATTGTGAGCTTGGGTGTTCTGCTTTTAACTGTCTGCCAAAGTCTCTTAGTTCTTCCAAGCGCATGAATTTGGTTGCTCTCATCCTCATTTCGTCCATGTTAGCGGCTGGCTTTTTGCACAAACTATCCGCAAAGAGGCTGGTTCTGAGAGCTGTGACCATGTGATGGAGTACCACCTCTGAGTTTAAATTCCGAATTTGGAGGGCCACTTGATTGAACCTATCCATGAAGGTCCTGAGGGATTCTCCCCTTCCTTGGCATATGTTCACGAGGGCGATCGATGTTAGGTAATGAGGCCTACTCGTCGCAAATTGTGTGGTGAATAGGTTCACCAAAGTTTTGAAGGAGTCAACGGAATATGGCGGAAGTTTAGTGAACCAACTCAACGCCATTCCTTTCAGGCTGTTGGGAAATACTCGGCACATTATAGCCTCACTGGTGGTGAATAACCCGATGTCAATGGTGTATACGTCAATGTGCTCATCGGGGTCTGTAGATCCGTCATACCGATCAATGGTTAATCCCCTCCATTTGGATGGTAGTTCAACGTTTATAATGTCGTCCACAAACGGATGTCGTCGCTCATCCAAGTTTGAGGTATCTCCCGTTTGATAAGAGACTTCATCTTCCCTTTCGGGATTGGGGGTGTTTGCTTTTGACCGACCGGATACAGTGAGCACTTTGGTTTTATCAGCCCTTTCTCCCACCAGTCTCTTCTTCATTTCTTCATTTTCTTGTCTGAGAATGCGCAAGTCTTGCTCGTTCTACAGCCGTAACAGCCGAAGATCGTCCTCATTTTTCTGCCTGATAGCTCTCATCTCCTCCTCCCCTTTCTGCTTTATATCAGCCATTTCCTTTTGTAAGGATAATAACAAAGCCATGGGGTCTACTCCAGCCATTGATCGATCCGGTCTCTGTTCGTTCACTTGGCTGCGGGTCGATACCATTCAAGTTCTTTGCGCTGCTCTTCGGGCCCCACGGTGGGTGCCAATTTGTTCTTACACAGTTCTTCCAGGGCCTTCTGAGCCTAATTTAATGTAATCCGGATGATTATCGCCCCCGGTAACCAGCGTTGTCTTTGTAATGCTTCGCTCTTGATGACTTGCTCTCCTGCGGGATGGAAGGTGCCAAAGGCTGACAACAATTCGCCCGTGGTCCGCCGGGAGGGGTACCTGCGATGACACTCTGACGCTCAAGTAAGTATTCGGTTATCGGTGTATGTTAATCAATATATGACTCTGCTCCCTTTTGGCTGACTTACCTGCGTATTTATAGTGTTTACCTTTGACTTCTTATTTACGTTATGTCAGCTTTTGCAGACTGCTGTGACAGAGGTTTCTTGCACGTTGCAACTTCCTAGTTCTTGATTCGAGGCGGTGAGTGGTCGTTCCTGGTTGTGTACCTCATTCTGGAGTATCGCAGTACTTTGTTAGGGCGAGAGAATACCGCCCCAAGGCATATAGGCGGCTTCTTTGGGACGACTAGGGCGATGTGGTATTGCCCTAATGCGCGTAGGTGGTCACTGTTGGACGGATAGTACACAAAGTGAATTGAAGAGGGAAAATAGTATAATTTATATACAATGCCAAGAACTGAAAATTAAGAAATATTGACAAACTCGGAGTATTGTAACTATCATTTAATTTAACACAAACTCTTTAAGTGAGTTATAATATATTAATGAACATGAATCGACTTTTGAAAAAAAAAAAAGGATTCTTCAATATTCACGACTTTTCGCTTGTTTCAACTTGGAATGATTTAATTGATGAATATGAAAAAATTAGGAGGTTGGTACATTAGATATCTTTAGTCTCGAACTTGCAAATTTTCATCTTTGAAACTATGAATAGACATAAAATATAAGCAATTATGTGGAAAGGCACAAATACACAACTAAACATGATTTGAATGGTAACCTAACCAAATGAATATTTTAACTGGTCGATTATAAGTTATCAAGGTTTATTAAATTAGGATATTAATTAAATCAATTTACACTAAAAAATTTCAACTTGATCAATTAAGATAATTAAAATATAGCATAAACATGCATGTAACCTTCATGTAAATAGAATCATTAACATATTGTTATATTCCCACTCTTTCAAATCAAAACTTAAATAGATCCCAAGACCATTAAGTGGGTTGTTAATTAAGGGACATGTAATTTCATTTTTGTTAGAGAAAAATTTAATAATTAGTCTTTTGATTAAATGTTGTCAAAACAATAAGTATAAAATATTATTAAACTTGTCTATAAGATGAAAATTATCTGTTCATAATAAATTATGTAAGACTAAATATTTGTTAGAAAATATAATAATGTATAGTTTTTTTTCTTTTACATATTATAATAAATGATACACACTAGTCTTAAACTAATGTTGTATTTTACATGTATATTTTATATTCATTCTTCTGTATTGCAGATAATGTTTATTTTATTTATCTCTCAAGAATATTTATGAAAATACATGTCTAATCAATTAACTCTATATCTTGCTTTATCAATTTTTGGAAAAGATTATTTGTCTTGTAGGGATCAACACTTTATACAATTTTGAGTAAATACTCTTTAACTAAAACCTGATAAGTTCTATGGGTTATCAAGGTGTTTTTTCAAGAGGATAATAACATTTAATACATTAAATACATTTAATGCATTCTCTACATTCAAGGTTCTCATATATAAGGAAGATGTTTTTATGAGTTGAAGTTTGTTAACTATAAGAAAAAGATTTGGAACCAATATTTTCTTCAATGTCTATATAAAATTATCCTTTGAAAATAAGAACAAGAATTTGATCTATAGTTTGCAAAGTGCCAAAACTCTGTCAAAAATTTTTTATGTGTTAAAAGCTTTGTAAATAATACTATTGTATTTATTATTAAACTAGAAGATCTTTTTTTTTATAACATTTTAGACAATCTTTTGTCTTGGCTATCAACGACTCTTTGTTTAAAGATACTTAGTAGGTTAGGTAAGTGGCTACGCTCCAAAATAATACTTAGGGTTTTTAGCAAAAAATAGTTAACTGTTTAAATAATACTTGAAGAATTAGTTAAGAGTGACTATATTTTGAAACAATACTTGACAGAGAGTTAGTCCAGAATAGCTAAGAGCCAAAAGAATACTCATATTGTAAAATATTAGTTTGCATAATAAAACTTAATCTATTAATTAAAAATTCAGCGTAGTATGTTTTATCAGACAAACATGTATAAAAATCTCTGATTATTTTCTTCTTTCCTTCTTTTATTAAAATTGTATGTTATTACATCTTTGCTAACTTAAGAAGATATTTATAAAAAGCTGTAAAAAGTTTTTAAAATACAATTCAACCTTTTATTCTTATATTTGACTTATTTTTCACAATTTTAATTTTTTTAAAAAAAGTTAAAACTTTTTAAAAGCTCAATTAAACTTAAAAATAAAGTTAAAGTAAGCATTTGTTTTACAATCCAAATAATTTTTTTAAAGAAACAAATATTTTATTAGTTTAAAATTATATTCAATATATATTTTTATTTATTTAAAATATTTTATTTTTCTAGAATATAAAATATAATATTCTTTTATATATTTGTGAACTCGATTCTCATATTTTATCTATAATATCATATATAGTTAGAATGCGAGAGAGTATAAGATAACTAGATCCCATTTTAAATTTTGTTTTTGAGTAAGTTTTTTCTTTTCAGATCTCAATCTTATTTTATTTGTATATATAAGTTTGTATGATCGCAGTGTAAGATTTAAGTTAAGTAAATAAGCATGTGTTCGTATTAAGATATTTCGTAGTTATGTAATTGGACTGTGAACAGGACTTTCTAAGAATAAAACATAATATTTTTAATTTATTTAATACTTTAGAATGATTCTTTAGAAAACAAAAATATTAGAAGGAAAGTTAGTATAAGATTAGATGTTAAATCAAAGTTTAATATATATTCTATTTGAATTTGATTTCGTGTCCAAACAACAAAAAATAAAACATAATTTTGTTAGCATTACATCTCGTCAAATGAAAATGTTCGATTTTAGTTGACAAATGTAAGTTGTGTAACTAAATAATCACAGACTTAATACTTAGTTTAATAAGTTTTTGTTTTGAAGAAACAATATATATTTCGTTTGATATATCTAAATCTTGGACATTTTTTTTTATATATATTAAACTTATAAATACTTAAGCATATAGAGCATGATTGCTTCTTTGAGCATGATTGCTTCTTTGTTCCTTTAAGAGGATTTCACAATGTTTTGTTAATAACTTTCTAGAAAAGGTAGGATATTAGTGTTGTGAAGTTAGTCAGCTATGTCAGACCCTATGTTTTGCTCAAATGAGAAAAGCAACTACCTCATTAGGAACCTTATAGATGTCACATAGATTTAATGTTAAAGTCAAGAGTATTTAATGAGTCTCTAAGATTTAAGTGTGATCAAACCTAACAAGAAGCAGTAAAAAAAAAAATTCTCAATTTGTCTCATAGGAGTTCTACAAAATTTGTAACCACTGTTGTCTTCTCAACTGTTCTTTTTTTTATAAAGAATATACTTGTGAAGAAGGAAAGTTGACAAATTTCTTACAACAAGAACAATCTTGTCATTTTAAGCATTCATAGTCTTTATTTTTGTGAGAAAAACAATGTTTGTTTTTAAAAACTATTTAGAAAAATGTATAATTTTTGTATCTGTCTTAAGACATTATCTCTTTTTCTAGTGAGCAATTTTATGATATTTTAAACCACTTTTTTTTTATAAACTTTTGTGTTTTAGTCAAGAGTGGTTAGATCCAAATAATCTTAGGTTTAATTACGAGTGATTGCGTTTCAAAACAATACTCATTGGTTGTTTTCTAAACAATACTCACTAATTTATTTATGATTGATTACATTTCAAATAATACTTTGATTACTCACTAATTTATTTAGGTTTGGTTGCATTTCAAATAATACTTTGATTTTTAGCCAATAATGATTATGTTTCTAAATAATACTCAAGTTGATTTATTAAGGAGTGACAATAAAATCTAAATAATACTCACTTGTATCTTTATATGTTAGTCTGCTTAATGAAATTCAATCAAGTTGATTGAAATTTGGGTATATTATAATATTTTCAATTGAATCAGAAATAAGACTATTCTCTCCTTAATATTTTTATATTACATGTTATAAGAAGATATTTACAAATGCATCTCTCAAACTTAAAATTATATTTAACATTTTTCATTGGACACAATTTTTTTAAGAAAACTACTTAATAAGATGTCTATCAAATATAAACTTCATTTTTATTCACATTAATCAGATGCGTAATTTCAACATTATTTAAAAGAATTTAATACACAATTAAACTCAGAGGATAAAAATTTAAATATTTATATTTGGGAAATGTATTGAGAGCTGGTTTTTAATTTTGCATAAATAAACAAGTTCGATTACATGAGTAATTTTGAGAAATTTTGTGCTTTAGGAATCTTAGTTTTTAATAAATGAGTTGATGATTGACTTTTGTATAGTTAGACATCTCTGATTTGAGAATTTGGATATAAATGTTGTGCCCAACGTATTTGGGATTCTTTCTAGTATGAATTATTTGGGCCAAGATGATTAGTAGGAACTTATTTTGGCTTAATCAACAATCTGAAGTTCAAATGACCCAATATTATAAAAAAATTATTATATCTTAATTAATGATTTGAAGTTCAAAGTTTATTCCACACATAACTATCTTAAATATCGTGGAAGAAAAATGTTCCACTTATAATCGGCTTATTCAAAATAAACAAAATTATTTTTATAAAAGAAATACGTGTACAATGTAAAAAAATAATAATTGATTTTTATAACATAATATTATCACAGTATTTGTTATTGGGTTCGAGGAGCTTGTTTGCAAGGTTTTCCAAAATCCAAAACTAGGGAACAAATTTGAGCTCGCTGAGACCAACAGTAATGGCCGCTGGGCATTTTCTGCTTCACCGACTTCGGCTCCGTAGCTTCCAAGGCCTCACGGTGGCGCCGCCTCAGGGCCGCCGTCTGTGGTGCAGTACCACCTTATCACCGGAAGAAGCTACCGAGAACGCATCAGGCGGGACCCACCCCCGCGGCTCCGACGTCGAGGTGGATGATCCTGAATGGAGGGAGAAAGAAGAGAAGATTGTGAGAGACATTGAACCGATCGTTAAGCTAGCCAGACATATTCTCTTCTCACAAAGGTATTTTGAGATTCAATCAATTCATTATTGTTAAGATTACGAGTTTCGGATGTCGTGTGTGAACTGTGAAACGACGTCGTTTATGTATTTGCAGGTACAAGAATGGGGAGCTATTGAGTGTGGAGGATGAAAGAGCCATAGCAGAGAACGTTCTTATTTATCATCCAGATTATGAAGATAAAATCGGGAGTGGTTTGGGCGCCATTATGGTAAGTGAAGTGAATAATTTTCATGATTAATTTGATGTATATGTTCTTAATCTTTGTCGTGATAATGATTAATTTGATGTATATGTTCTTACGTTTAGTTGCTTTACCTAGGCTTGTTTATATCAATTTGTGACTTCTGATTGAATTTCTCCTAAATTACGTTAACTTTTACCAGCTAACTGCTTGTAAAAGGGTTTTAGTAAAATGTTCTCAACCGGAATGTCAATGTTTTTGAACTCTTCATGGCTACTATTTGTGACCGCAGAGTTGCAAGTTTTTCTTTAGCAGAGTCTTCATCTCCAAGATCTTTCAAATCTTTTTATTCATAGTCACTTCACGGCTGCTAACTTTGAAGATTTCTCCTTCTCCTCTTCAATTCTTTATTCATCTATAACTTTCGCACTTCCTTTACCCTAGAGTTTGAAGACGTGGAAGGAACACCCTAAGTATCATCATGAAAAACCAGCTTATCTTCAGCAGCTTCTCTCAACTATATTTCAACTATCAAAATGGTTTTTTTGAGAGCTTGGTTGATTTAATAATAGCTGATTCTTGCAACTTTTGTAGCTCGAGTGTCAAGCCTCCTTCTCTTAGTGCCTGTATTTTTGTTCATGTAATGTGTTCTAGATTTCAATGAATTAATGATGTTACTCTAACAATCATAGTATGAAACTATAAAATTAGTCATTTAACATTCTCAATGATATAAAAAATGTCTATGTACTTAACTTTATTTTCGTTGAAACTATTTTGAATAGCTGCCTTGTTCCTATCAATTGCTTCATATATGTTGCGTATTCTTGGTCTTTTAATTATGAACAACCATAAGAACATGCGCAAGGACTCCATGGCCTTAAGGATGTAAATAACACCATTTCAAAAGGTAGACTTAAGTATAGTGTCAATTATCCTTTTATACCCTTACGTTCATTTGCCCGTGTAGACTTGAACCACTCATTCGAAGTAGACATCTATCTACAGTTTCTCCAATGCCATTATGTGAGGTTATCACTGGTAGTTTTACTACTGCACAAAATACTGAAGCAGAAGTGCTCTATGGAGCTGTTGCCTGTGGCTGAGTGGATGGTATCATGATTTGTGGTGACCAATGAGAAGTTAAGCCTTCAGAACTCTAAACACACAAGAAGAGAAAAAATAAAAATGAGCAACGAAACAGAGCAGAGACCTGTCTTGCAACTAAGACGATGTGTACTACACCAAAATGAAAGTCAAGGCGACAGCTCAAAGGACATGCAATACTGAGAACTCAGGAAATGAAAACTGAAAATGCCTGCAGAACATCTTAGGTGGAAGTGAAGATCTTAGCTGGAAATGCCTCGCTTGGCTGGAACTGTATTAGAGAGCAGCGAGTTGAAGGGCTTTCAAAAGAAATATTGCCATCTGGTATTGGAAATCACCACATTGATAGGTGATTTCCCGGTGATATGGCATAAAGCTCCAGATTGGTGTAATGTTTCAAAATGACCCGTTTTTTATAGATAGTTCTTAAAACCCATCTCATGGTTTGAAAATATCCTTGCACATTCCCTACTTCAAAACAGGAAAATACCCTCAAGTACACAACCAAACCTTTCAATTAACCTATTCTCTACATTGATTTCCCATGAAAATCATTATCTTACATTGCTGTCAGACTCAGTTTTTTGATTGCTTGTGAGTTAATCTTTTGAAAAGATGGAGCTGCTTTAATGCTTTAAAATTATAATTAAGCCATTCGTTTGATTTTGTTCAACTTTTTGGCTTTTTCTGGCTCCAAAGTTTCTAACATGTGTTCAGTGTTGTCCATGAAAACAGATAGGACGATCCAAGAAATAATTAGTAATTAGTAGTCTTGATTGATCTGATATAATCAACCAAGATTTTCTGTAAAATCCATGACTGTTCAGTCTCTTAATGTAGAAGAATTTGGTAACCTGTGTCAAAGGGCTGTTCTCCTGCTTGCTCCTTGACGCATGGCCTCAAACTACAAATAAGCGGAATGCTAGTTGTTTCATTTTGTTTTTGATCTGTGTTGATAGGAGGAATGTAATCAACTTTGTTTCATTGTGTTGTCAGATGTAATCAACTTGATGCTCTTTTTGAGGATGTGGCATTGTGACACCTCATTTTTCTGTAACCAAAGTAAACGAAAAGATCTACACATCATAAAGGATTGCCTTGTTATAAATGACAGTTACACCAGCCTCAAACTGACAGGATACTTGATTTAATCAAGTAGATGACTGTAGCAAATAAAACCTGGAAGAAGACATGAAACACTTAAGTAATTGTAGAGGAGTTTGTGTGTAATTAAGCTGAAATGTTAACACTAAGAAATTGATCATCATCTACTCATATAGAGGAATTTGAGTGCATTGGTTCACCAATTCCCACTCTCTTGCATCCTGCAACAGTAGTAGTCGCATTGCCTTTTTTTATGTAATGCATTTTAAAGGAACACTTATTTCTATTACCATCTAGGTTATCTGTAATCTGAAAAAATGCACTAGAATATTATGCAGCTGATAACATTAGGTGCACATAAGTATTGCGCTGGAAGCTTATGAATCTTTAGTTAGCTCAACTAAATTTATACACGTCTAATCTCCAATGCCTTTGTTGGTTTGTTAATACAATTTATTGATCAGATAAAATCTGTGCTAATTGGTACGATGACATGAGAACAACGTAAACACCCTTGCTTTGACAATACTCAAAAGTTTGTCTCACAAGTCCCAACTACCAAGGAATATAGGACCTCCGAAAATAGATGTCATTTTCCCCTTCGTTGCTTGACTTCGAATATAGATATTTGACAGGCTAATACGTGAAAGAAATCCAGTCGGATGATTTTTTAGAGTAAATTGAATGACACCATCTCACACCCTCTAAGATTTTCTTAACATTATGCTTACAATGGTCTCCCTTACTGAGGCTTACCATGAGATGTAATTAACGATTTTAAAACGTAAAGGGGTGCATGTGTAGTGTTAAAATGGGTGACAATGTATGGTTTTAAAACAGAAAAGGAAGGTTTGTGTAGAATTTTAAAAAGATTGAGGTCTTGATGTAATTTGACAGAACCTGAATAATTGTAAGCTTGTGTGTTTCAAAAGCATTTAATTTTAATTGTCAGCTTGTGTGTTTCAAAAGCATTTAATTTTAATTGTCAACTTGTGTGTTTCAAAAGCATTTAATTTTAATTGTAAGCTTCTGTATTTCAAATGCATTTCCTATTAAACGGAGATTAACATGATTGGTACCGGAATTAGTAAACTTCGCCTGCTATTATTTATTTATTTACTAGCTATATTCTTTCTCAAAGTTGGCAATAAGAGCAGCCTGTGTGACTTTATTTTCTTGTAGGTTGATCAACATCCTCTATATATATTTCCAAGGTGCCTTTTTGTGGTAAGAACTGATGGTAGCTGGATCGACTTCTCCTATCGGGTGTGCCTTGAGGAATACATTAAAAATAAGTACCAAATAAGTGCCGAAAGGTTTGTTAATAAAAGATTTCTTAAAGATCTTACTAAACGATGGGGTATTTGAAATGGATGTATTGGAACTTACAATTTGTGAAGTAAATGGTAGAAGTTGACCGGGATGTGTGGCTTATTTCTCAAGGGAGAATAGAAAATTATTGAAGTTAGCTTGCAGAACACTTTTCTTTGTAAAAGTTCATGATTAGGTAACTTGCAGACAGTAAGGAATGATGCTTTGTGGATTGGCTGCCTTTAATACTGTGACAATTTTACTAGGATTCAGCCTCGACTTACATCATCTTTTAAAAGGGGTTATCAATACACCCTCTAACTACTATTTCTAACATTCTTTATTATTGGTAAAAAAATTGTTAAAAAGTACTAAATCGGGTGAATTCATTAACTAATAGTTGCGATTCCCATAATTATGAATTTCATTCAATTTTAACAATAGCCAGTATTGTGTTAGAGGTGTTGTTAGTATTTATCTTTTAAATGTCTCTCTGTGCATTTGCATGGAATGTTGAACTGCTGAGATGTTTGGAGGATATTTTCACCGTGAATGTGGACTCAATTCTCTGGCAATTAATGGAACTATGGAGGAGGTAAAGAATAGGGTTACCACATAAACTCTGATTTGAATTGTTACCACTTCACATTCTGCAAATGTACACTCTGATTCCACCACACACACTCCTATATTATTTGAGGCATGGGATGTACGACTAGACCTTTTTGTTGACTAAGGATACATAACACAAATTTGCAAAATTTTCGGAAGATGAGTCGGAATTTGGAAGCCTACAATTGTACTGATTCTTGATTGTGTCCAGCTATGTAGTTCACGGGTTATTTTAGGAGTGGTTGATGACAGACAAATGAGAGTCAAAAGGGTCGAACTCAGCTGGGGCCTCGAGCAGGTTGTCCAACTAGGTTCAGTTTTACATTGCACAGGTCAAAATTGGGGGAAAAAAATTCTACTTTGGTTTTTAGATGTTTAGTTGCATGTGTTTCTAAATCCACAGACAGAGGTGCTTGTCTTTCCATATATTGATTTGATGATTGCTGATAAATCTAACAATTTGCCATCATCACATCATCATCATTGTTCTCTAGTGTCAAAGTGTGATACGTTAATCACCCATTTCCTTTTGTTTGGTCTGATGTTTTTGTTATCTACAGGATGTAGAAATAGAAAAGTGTCTTCTTATTTGGAATGGCAATTCTTTGTATTTGTTGTCAATGACACTACATCCCTATTGGTTCCATTTTTCTTTTTTAGATGGTCCAACTATTGGTTGTTCAGCACCATAAGTTTTAAAGATGGTCACAAATCTCTTCCTCTTGAATAATTTCCTATCTGGTGTTTAGCTGAGATTCAGTTCAGAATCTAACAATTTACACCAACCAACAAAATCTACATGCTGAGGAACATTTAATTAAAATTACATCCCCCAACATCAGAGCCAAAAAATTTTAAATGACCTTGTCTTTCATTCTGTAGCTTTAGCGCGATATTTTGTGTTTAAATAAATGATTATGCATCAGAAATCATAGTAGCACATTCTCCCAATTTATTTTTGCCAATGTTGCCAGTGAATTCTGGTTGAGATACAACTCGGATTCACTGCAATTTTTTTTTCTTTTTCATCTCTTTAATAAAAAAAAAGTTAGCTATAAAAATATTAACTTAACTAATTAATAATTACCATTCATAATGATTAAATCATAAATATTTAATTAATAACTTTTCTTAACAATTTAAAAAAATTAATCAATTGAAATAATTTAAAATTACTATTCAAATAAATATTAGTTTTGTCGAATGCTTTTTTAATAATTTTAAATATTTTTGTAAATAATTGTAAGTATACGTGAATGAGTTTTGATTTTACGTATTCTTTTAGTAAATGTGTAAAATTATGTAGTTAAAGAAACCACTTTTATTAGTTAACAATTAAAAGAAATATTGAATCGAAATAATCCTTTTGATAACAGTGTAGAATATTAAGTTTTAATCACGAACAATACTATTTATAGTGAAGGTATTATTAAATAATTAAAATAGTAAATTAATATATTTTTTCAGACGTGGTATATCAGTGTAATGTATTGTGTTTTCCACAATTGTCCTTGCTTGTTTTCAAACAAACGTATAGATTTGAGGTAGAGAGTGTTTTAAATTTTTGTTGTTGTAGAAAACACTTTGCATTTATAGAGAAACAATATTTTTGAATTATTGCAATCTGGGTCGCTAATTTTATTTGAATGATGCAATTTGGGTCCTAATTTCGTATGGCACGAAATACAAGAAGTGCCTACAGAACTGCTCCGTTTGAGCAAATCAATAAAATCTCCATCGTTCATTTTTACAAATCCTCTGTAGGATTCATAATCATGAATACTGCTTTTTACAAAATCAGAGAAATCTAAATGGTTCATTTTTTGGTGCAATCTGATTTGTTCATTTCACAGCACACCGTTGGAATACTGACATATCAACTATGCTTTTTGCAACATCGATGAAATCTCTATCGTTTGATTTTTCGGTGTAACCTAACTCAATACTACCACAACAAATTTATTAAATTATTTTTCCGATTTATAATCAAAGTAATTACAAATTAATATAATTTAATATTTAAAACTACAGTAAAAATGGCTTATTTTGAAACTAACCACTGGTAATCATTTTCCAAAATATGTGTATTTTTGACCAGTCATTTTCTAATGGCTTTAAATAACAGCCAATAATTTAAAAATAACCTCTACTGGTAGTTAATTTCAAAAAACTTTGCTTTGTAAATGGTGATAGAGTGATGAAGAACTTTCATTTTCTTTACCTTAACTTTATCTCTGAAAAGGAAAATGAACTCCATAGGTTTCTTCATTCAAACACTGAATCCAATTGGGTGTTTGAATCTGTTGTTATATGAAGAAATTGTGAAGAGTGAAGGGTGAAAAGTGGGGAAAAAGAAATGACAAGAAAAGTGAGAATAGAGCAATGTTTAGAAAGGTCAACCCTTGGCTATGATTAAGTTTTACAATAGGTTGCTTCTCTATTCTTATGTACTGTCATGTTATTTTATGATTACTCCCAAAACATTATCATTAACCTCCGACCATGTTTTGTGGGCCCTCTCCGACCGGTCGTGAACCGGACCCTACCGGACCGGAAGTCGATCCATGTGGACCAATATTCCACAACTCATCTTTTCATCATCACATTTCTTTGAATCATTTTGTTTGGTTGGGATGCAGAGAAAAAGATACAACAAAAATTGTTAGTTTATTTATTTATTATTAAATTATATAAATTTTATAATATTTTTTCACTGTTAAAAAATGATTTTTATTTTCTGATTCTAGCTTCTTTGTTCCTTTTCACTAAATCAATTTCATTGTCAATATAGTTGTGTTGGGGTGGGTTGATGGTGGATTCTTCCTTTTGTCTTTGCAATCTCCCACTTTACCTTTTTTGTTTTTTGGTAGAAGTAGCTACACACTCACGTCAACCATAAAGATACAAAAATAAAGTATTATTAAATACAATGTTTATTTATACATAATTGTGTACACACTAGTTAATGATTTATTTTTGGTGAATTTAAGGATAAAGTTAACAACATTATTCATGATTAAAGAATTTCCTCGATGCAAATGGAACAAAAGTAGAGATTTTGGGCCGTATGATGATTGCTTAAGCAACTTTAAGATGAGATAATATTTTTAGAGTTTGATGTCAGACTTCTCCGTAGTTATTTTTGTAAAGTAATAAAATTAATTTATATACATATTACGAATTATATTTTAAAAATTATATAAAGAAATTTTTTGAATATAATTTTTTTTTCTAATGCTTAAAGGTTTTAATAACTCTAGTATCAGAATTCCGTGACATGGGCCTAATGAAAAAGTGAGTGAAAGTGTGAAGTTATGGCTACGGAGAACAATTTTGTTTAACCAATAATTTTCTAGTTTGGTAGTTATGATGAATAATCGATGTTTAGGAAAAACTTTCCTTAATCCAAAGAATATTGGTGTTTAGTTAAGAACTAAGTTTGTTCGATGACTGAAATTGATTACACTAATTTAGGAGAAAAGGTAAAGATACTAAAGTTAAGAATTATTTGTTTTAAATCATAGAACCAATTAATAAAATTATCATTTTTAAGGATATAATAAACAAATTTGGGTTTTAATAAAGAAAAAATAATAAGAGATGATTAAAAGAAAAACATAATTGCAAGCATTGATAAGAGAGTTTGAACTTCTACGAATAAGAAAAAATAAAATATAATTGATAATTGATAATAACACGAAGATACATGGTGAAAAGATGAATTACGTAGGCATTATTGAAAAAGTTTTGAAGTCTATGACCTCAAAATTTGACGATGTTGTTGAATAGGTATGAGGACACTTTTAGTAGCAGAGAACAAGGTGAAAATTATTTTATATTTTTATGTATGAGCACACATTTCTTAAAACGTTTTTTTAAGTTGCTAACTTTTCCTCAAAAATAAAGTTGAATGGTGTTGATATATATATTTTTTTCAGAGTATCCTGATATATAAATATGATCTTTATTAAATTACTTAGTTTTATCTTTCTAGGGTTTATGATGTATGATTCTAGTTTTCTTTACGTTCATTTTCTTGTGACTCTGTTTGACCTGATTGTGATTATTCCATTTAAACCCATTTCATCTTAAGGTGATATTTGAGTTTTATTTGTTTTTGGGTTTAAGCCATGTTTCTTCAATTTTTTTTTATCTTAATATTTACGAATGACATTTTTTAATTTAGTACTTCAATGCAAGATTGGTAATCTTATTCTAGTATCCTTAGTAAAAAAACAAGTCTAGTCTAAAGCTATAAAAAATATTCACAATAACGTCGTCAACTGAAAATAATTTATATCAATGTTGGTTGAAAAATCCTAACTTATATACCAAAAAATGGTTTCAGTTACGTCATTCAACAAATTGTGAATAAACAACAGTTAAAAATAGTATTATCAACAAATAATGAAATCCGTAACGATAAAACTAAACTAAACAATAAAAAAAAAAGCGACGAAACATATTATACAAGAGATAATAAAATTTCTATTTTTTTTTTAGTTTTTCTAAAGTAAAATTTAAAGTTTTATAATTCAAAATATAAAAATTTGTGTTGAAAATATATTTTATTATAAAAATGAATTACACAGATTATAATTAACAACACTCTAATTCATCAAATTAGAATACAAAAAAGTTCAATTTATCCTCTCAAAAATCCCCAGAAACTAACAGGAAACAAAATGTGAGTTACTTGCATTGGCAGCTGTATTACCTGTAGAAGTAACAGAGTAGCAATGCTGTGTTATACTACTGGGAAGAGAAAACACAAAAGATGAGATTCTAGAATTGTGATGTGACTATGACAAATATATTCATGCATTGCACTATGCCATGTAATGTATGTATATGCATAACAATGTCAGCCAGCTAATCCACTGCATGCTGCATTCTGCATTGTACCACCTGCACCTGCACCAGCAGCAGAAAGGATTTATGAGTCCCAATAAAGACCCTTTCACTTTTTCATTTTCTTTTTTATTCTCAGCCAAGCAAATCATCAACCACTTTCTGCTTCTTCACACAGTGGGGACTTTGACCACAGTGAAGTGTGAGTTCCTGGTTTTGTCTCTACAAAGTCTTACTTGTACTTGTACGGTTATAACTCCTTTTAGCCACTGCAAAACCAAAGAAAATTCATCATTATCTTGTCATCACACAACTGAAAAATAAATGCTTAGCATTAGAGGTTAATTCATTTGCTCCCTCACTGCTATTCTTATATACCAGGATACCAGAATAGTGAAAACAGTGGACTATTACAAGTTTTGGAACACTAACATTTTTTTCATTAAATTCTTCAATAAATATTGGTTGGTAGGACCCATTTAACAAAATTAAAACTTACCCTTTATAAAAAAAAACAAATCTTTATAAACCCATTGAAAATATTGTTGGAAATTTTCCTTTGAACTTTAGTGGGCAATGCTAAAAATAATGAAACTGAAAAACCTATGAGAAGAAAGTGAAAGTTGAAGAGCATGTTCCACAGTGAAAAACAAGTTGGTCCATGTTAGAAGGAGGACAACCTAAGTTAGGTGCTAAAGTGTGGTGTGTGAAGGAGCAATGAGAAAAAGTAGTTTGTTGCAACTATGGTGTTGGCTGGAAACCATGACAGAAACAGCTTATTGTTTTTTATTTACCTTTTGCAATCTATGATCCACAATTTAACCTATGTTTAGATTTGAAATACAAAAAATATTTAAAATAGTTGTGAATCATAAGTTTGCATTTCATTCACATTTTTTTCAATTGTGAAAAGTAAAAATTATTTAAAGTAATTTCAATTTTTAATCCTATTTTTCTTTCATTCCAAATCACTTCTCATTGCATGCACTTGCTTGTTAGTTATAGCAACCTCTTTTCTTCTCTCTGCATTTCTTTCTCTTTGTTTCCCCACCTTGCCCCCACTTTGTTTATCGGAGATTGAGCCAATACAAAGATGTAAAAGATTTCAAAACAAAGAAAAAAATAAAAATAAAAAAGAGAAAGCAACTTATCATCTCAGAAAATTAACTACACGCTTTTTCTCAGTTAATTAGACTAGACGAATGCTTCTGAATTTCCACTCTGCTGCAAACTTTTTTTTTTCTTTTGTTTATAATTTCTTATTTTTTTTAATCTCTCAGCAGAAGGTAATTTATTATCTCATATTAGATTTAAGTTTTAGCTCGAGGCTTTTGATTCTATTAATAGATTCTTTGACTCAACTCAAATTGTTGGGAATTCATGAGAGTGACTTCTAAATATCAAGAATTTAGGTGATGTTTGCTTCTTTTACCATGGAAGTTTTATCACATTAATAAAGTAAAATTTTTTTATTGAATATTTTATTTTTAGAGTATATAGTAAAGTATAATTAAATAAGAAAACTTATTCATTTGCCTCAGTGTCGTTCGTTTTGCATAAAAAGCAATTTTCCTGTCAATACCGTTAAGGTTAATAGAAATTTGATTGGAAAATTCTTTTAAGTCAGCAAAAAAGGTAGGAAAAATTTTCACTTTAAGAAATAGTTTTCCCTTAAAAATAATTAATTATAAGTTAAATTGTAATTGTGAATGTCCTTAAATTTCTTATTCATGATTTTGGGTTCTCTATTTTTTCTCTCTCTAATTTTACGAATTCTTATTTGTAAAATGTATTTACATTTTACAAATTCTTATTTGGATTTTATTTAGTGTGATGAAGCTCTAGATTTAAAATATTCATTTAAAGACATTGAAAAACAATTTAATTTAAAGAAAGAATAAATGAAAATAACAACTCAATAACATAAAGTAGTGAAATAGAATTCTTTCTACTTACAAGAATATAAGAAGAGTCTAAACAGAAAAAAACACAACAAAATAAAATAAATATATAAGATATAAATATTTGGATGAAAAAATAGTTAAAAAATCACAAGTGGTTAATTCTAATGAAATAAATTCATTATGATCCATAAAAGATATAAAAGAATCTTCCATAATTGCATAAACAATACACATAAAAAATAAATCAAAGAATAATATTTACATATTAATAAAAACCCGAAATATATATTTGCTTTCATGATCATACAAAGTTATTAAAAGTAGTTAAAATTTAGATGTGAATGATAAATTTTATATTTGATTTGATCCTATGATTATATGTGAGGAATAATATAGTGAGAGAATTTTGGAGTACGTAATGTTATGGTTCTATCCCTGTACTCTATTCGTCCTTCTTCTGAGCTTCTGAGTTGCATTGTAACGTTATTATTGTCTCTAATGGCCATATTATCCTATCAGAACCTCTTTATCGTACCAAAAGAAGAACTCACTTGTTTTTTTATTCTTTTTTTTCTCATATATTTTAATGAGTCAGTACAATTTGTAAAAACTATAAATATTATGAAAATGTATATACAAATAAGTAGTAAAATATGTAGTCAGGTTCAAAATATAAAATTCGATAGAAATTTTCTATTTTTCTGACGAAAGGATATTCTACTATACGTACATGAACATAGATCCAAATCTTTTTCTGAGGCCAATTTACTTTCGACTTCTCACTGTAAAAATCTTTCAAGGTACACAGACGTAAGTACAAATTTACATCTGGTTCAAGCCATCTAAAGCATGTGTTTTTTAAAATAAAATAAATAATACAGTATATTACGTTGAATTCATTTTCATATCTGAAGGCACTAATCTATTTTGTTGGAGACTAATAGTACTAATTATCGCTCATCTGACAAGTTTTAAATAAAAAAAAATCCAAAATCAAAATATGGAAAGAAACTTTTATGTGGTACGAAATAAAGATTATATATAAAAAATAATTAAATATGTATACTTATATATTAATATATATTTACGTAAATTAAAAATACCTGAATATATTCATATTTGTATTTTTTTTGAAATATTTATACACACATATTAACATGTTTTTTTGTAAATTTCTTAAAAATAAGAAATCATTACAAAATAAAATAATATAAAAAACTATCCACAATGTATATTTGAATATTTATGCAGTAGACGAGTAATTATTTTATGAATGACGAGGTGATAATTAAGCGAGAAGGGAAAATATTTGGATTTTTTTCTTTTTAACTTCGTCCTAATGTAAATATGGTAGCATTAGGTGAGAGAAAACTAATTGAAGATTCAGTTCCTGATAATCTCACTTTGAGAATAAAATAAATTATAGTGAAAAGTGATTATGAAATAAATTTCTAAATAATTAAAGAAAGAGATTCGTTGATTGAAATTGAAATGTTGGAAAGCATTAGAAGAGTGAGACATTCCAATCTTTTGTAATTTTGTATTTTTGGTCTATGAAGTTAGTGTTTGTTGTGGTGCCAATGTCTCATATACTTTGAGAAATAAACTTAACTATTCTAAAAAACATTTGGTGAGTCTTAATAGATTGATAATGTCACCATTTTCCCAGTAATTGTGCATGATCATTAAACTTAACATAAGAGACTAACTTTTTGTTGGAAAGAAGAATTTGATGCAAAAGAAATTGAAAAAAAAAAAAGATAAAACTTCTCCAAAAGAAAGCCCATCATCAATAAATAACAAGGCCCTTTAGTTGATGGTCACTGCTCTCTCTCTCTCACACTCCTTTTTCTCTTCTCTTCTCTTCTCTCAAAGAGAGAACCCTCTTCAATGTCCAATCCATCAAACCACTTCACAATCTTCTCTTTCCCCACCCTACAATGAACCAAGATCTTCACCACTGCAACACCTCTTCTTAGAACAAACATGTCTCATCATAACCCTAAACCCCTTCTAGACACCCTGTTCTGCTCTGAAGACAACATTCATTGGGAGGAAGAAAAACAAAGAGAAGAAGATGTTCACAATAGCACCACCACAAAACCAAACCTCTCCGATGTGGGACTTTTCGAACAAGACCTCTTCTGGGACACCCAGGAGCTGTGTTCTCTTCTCGCCAAAGAAAACCTTAACAACGTTTCCTCTCTCCTCAACAACCCTTCTCTGGCTTCTTCTCGCGGAGAGGCTGTGGAGTGGATTCTCAAAGTGAATCTTCACTATTCCTTTTCCACCCTCACAGCACTTCTCGCCGTCAACTACCTCGACAGGTTCCTCCTCAGCTCCAGATTCCAGAACGACAAGCCATGGCTCACGCAGCTCGTTGCAGTGGCGTGTCTCTCTCTTGCAGCCAAAGTCGAAGAGACCCACGTGCCCCTTTTCGTGGACCTCCAAGTGCGTCTCTTCATCTTCTCTATATGCATTGTTTTGTTGCTGTTTCTCATCAATGTCGGATCTCCAATATTAGATTTTTATCATCGATTCTAACTTTTTTCTGATGCTTCTTCTCTTGATCGTGAAGGTGGGGGAGAGTAAATACGTGTTTGAAGCAAAAACGGTTAAGAGAATGGAAATCTTGATCCTTTCCACGCTTGGATGGAAGATGAACCCAGTAACACCTCTCTCCTTTCTCGATTACATCACGAGGAAACTGGGCTTAAAGGGTCATCTCTGCTTGGAGTTTCTCAGAAGGTGTGAGACCGTTCTTCTCTCTGTCTTTTCAGGTAACTACCAACCAACCAGATCTTATCCCTTCTACCCTTGTCTCATTGTCTGATTCACATGCTCAATCTTGTTTCTTGTTATTGATGTTCATGTTGCAGACTCAAGATTCATGAGTTATCTTCCTTCTGTGTTGGCTACTGCTACGATGATGCGCGTGGTGAGTGTTGTGGAGCCTGGTTTGGGAGAGGAATACCAAGATCAGCTCTTGGGTATTCTCGGAATCGACAAGGTTGTTGGCGTTGTCTTAAACCGATGTGTTGTTCTGATTATAAATCATGGAAAACGGAACTGTTCTACACTTTCCACTGCTAATAGTCAAAGACACAACAACATCTCCACCTGCATAACTCATTTATTATGGACCCCACAATACCAAGCCACAAAATTTTATTTATTAACCCTCTTAATCTCATTTATTTTAATTAATTGTAATTATCTCATCAGCATGCATTAACTTTGTAGCATTAAATAGCACTGTTTTTAACTAAATATGGGGTTTGTGTGTTGCAGGAAAAGGTGAAAGAGTGCTACGAGGTGATAATGGAGATTGTGTCAGCGAAGAATGAAGAGGGTAAGCGAGAGAATTTGAAGAAACGGAAGTTTGAGAGCGTGCAGTGTAGCCAAAACGACGTGATGGAAGGGTCGTTTAACTGTGAGAGTTCTTGTGATTCATTGAAGAAGAGTAGGAGCCAAGATCAGCTTCTGTTGAACCATTCAAACTCAGATTTTCTCACCATTCCTCGCTAGCTAGCTTGCTACCTATTTATTTATTATTCTCTTTTTCCTTCAATTTCATCTTTCACATTTTGATTTTCATCGTTTTACTTTTTGTCTTCTGTCAAACCAAAAACATTATAGTCATATATTCTATTCTCTCATGCTATCATAATTTTTTTTGTCTGAGTTAAACCTACTTTGCCTATTTATACTCACCTGTAATAAATTAATCCTTGATGTATGAGCAGAGCTTGTGGACCACTTCATTACATTTATATTTATAAAAATATTAATAATTTATTATTCAATAATAATATAAATTATTTTACATTGATACAAGAACAAAAAGTACAGACTGTCCCGAAAATAATAATTGTAAAGGAAGATTTCTACTGGGTTTTTCATTTTAATTCTGGGTTATTTTATTAAGTTACTTTTAAAATTATTGTCTTATTTTAAATGTAATAACAACAAATGTTAAACATGAATATAATTAATAAACATTGATGTTATTTTGAAATTTTAAAGAGATATATTTGCAAATATTTCGGTTTTCTTTGACTCTAACTGAAAAGACAGTGATATGTTCTTAATAAGTTTTTTAAACATTTTTAATTTTTTATACTGTAACGGTCATTAATCATTAGAATATAAAAAGTTTTAAGTTATATGTATAAATTACGAATTAGAGCAATCCAATGAATTATATTAATGTTATCAACATGTACTTATGATACTAATTAAAAAATTTCAGAGAGCATTGAATAAATTAGGTCTGACAATTACTTTTGCTAATAACAAAATAAGGAAGAAGGAAAAAGCTTCTGTAGTGGGCCCTACATCATATTAAATTATGATTAAAATACTCAACAGATAAAAATAAAAAACTTAAAAACATGAATGTGAATTATGATTAAAATACTCAACAGATAAAATAAATTAAAAAACATGAATGTGACCACTACATCACAAGAAGCAGTATTAGAAAAAATATTTATCATCTTAAAAGGAAATATTAACAAGTACATTTTGGATATATATATAATTAAAATACTCAATAAGTTTATTCAACTATTTGAATCAAATTATTAATTAAACCACTTACTAATTAACTTAAAATCTATAATAAGTTCCTCAGAGTTTAAAAAAGTTATTTATTATTTAAAAATATTTGACAAGATGCGTTTTTTTATTAAATAGTTTATTTGAATGGTAGAAAATAACTTATTTAAACGTGAAATGTACCTTAAATATTAAATATGTTGATTTAAACTCAACTAAATCTAATATTTTACGGGTTGAGTGACATTTTATTTCTTTAAACTGAAACTCAACTCAATCAAAATTATTAAATAATAATAATAACTATTATTTAATATATTTTATTAATTAAATATACATTGTAAAATATTAAATAATTTAATATTTAAAAAATAAAATAATATAGCATATTTTTAAAATTACTTTGAAAATTATCAAAAATTAAAAAAATACAATTTTAATAACTTGTTTTGAAAACCCATTAGGTAATCGATCAAATTCAATCTAAGTATCAAGAGTTGATTAAATTCTATTAAATAATAATAAAAAATATAATTCAATTTAAATTAAAATTTTTACTCAACTGGATGATAAAATTATTTTACCCTCACCTAACTTACATGCTTGGTAAAAGATAATAACACTCATCCTTAAATACTTTCCATAATCTCAACAAAACTTATTTTTGTCTGGACAAGTTAGTTTTTATTTCCACAAGATAAAATAACATGTAAGTATCTTATCTTAAAGTTAATTATAAATAATAAAATTATAAAAGTAAAATTGTCAAAATAGGAAACTGGCCTAACTTATTATGTATATTGATAGGTTAAATTAACCTGACTCATTTATTAATAAATTTCTAAAAAACTAGTTTAATCTGTCCTATCATAAATGGGTAAGTTAACCTGTTGTGAATTGTCCTATCATGAATGAGTAAGTTAACCTGTTGTGAATTGTCCTGTCATGAATAAGTAAGTTAACCTGTTGTGAATTGGTCTATTGATAGGTCAAATCAACCTGACTCATTTATTAATGAACTTAACAAAAATTAGTCTGATCTATGTTATCATAGATTGGCAAATTAAATAAGTAAGCTCATTTAATTTAAAAAATAGAGTTTATTATTTTTTTCTTTAATTTATTCTTCTTAGATAGGAAAATTGGAATAATTTTTATTAATATGCATACAATAATAATCACATATGTTTATATATATATATATAATAATAATAATAATAATAATAATAATAATAATAATAATTTAATAAATAATAATTTTAAATATCATATTAATTTACATGCCAAATATACTACACTAAGTGATAATCCTAAATTAGTATCATTTTTCCTTATATAACACAAGAGTTAGAATTATGAATGAAAAAAATACAAAACATATTCATCTCTCAAAGTATATTCTTTATCTCCATCTACAATAAAAAAATGTTAACTAATAATAATGAAACATTAAGTAATAAATAATTAAATTAATTTTATATAATAATAACAACAAAAATAGTATTATTTGATATTTAAAAATATGTAACCAAATTTGAGTTAAAATGACTATTAGAACATTCTCATGAAGAATGGAAAAATGATATTTGGTTAACATATGAGAACCAAGACTAAAGGTAGACTCATTAACAACTCTAGTAAGTGTATTACTATGTATGTGACAAGCCATCTTAGACAATTTTAGATAATAATTTTAGTTATCCATCCAACAATTCAATATAATCAAGAAACTTTTGATGAAGAATTTTGTTGTCTAAATAAATGAAACTTGTGGGTCTGTATATTTTTCTATCTCATTTTTTAAGAATTTGTCGGGGTGTGTTAGTGTGTTTCCTTAAATAAAAATAAAAAATATCTTGAGTTAGTTTAGAACTCTACAAGTTCAATCCATATGAATTAATTTTTTAATGGAACAAAATAAATTTAAATCCGTACCAAAATTTATAATTTTTTTGTTCAGACCGACTCAAATCTATAATATAATGAATTAGTCATGAAATTTTGATCCATTTTCACCATTTTGTAACTGAAATTCAATTCAATGAAAACTATTAAATAAGAACAATAATAACTATTATTTAATATAATTTATTAATTAAATATGAATTTTAAATTTTTAAATAAATTAATATTTTAAACATTGAATAATATAGCATATTTTTAAAATTTACTTTGAAAAATCTAAAATAATTAAAAATTCTATTTTAATAACTTGTTTTCAAAACTCATTAGCCAATTTATCCAATTCAATCTAATTTATTAAGAGTGGATTAAATTCTATTAAACAATAATAAAAAATTTAACTCAATTTAACTTAAATTTTTTACTAAGTTGGGTGTTGAATTTATTCCATCCCACCTATTTACATGTATAATAAAAGACAATCTCAATAACACTCATTTTTAAATACATCTGACAATCTAAAAAAAAACTTATTTTTGTTTACACGAGTAGAATAAAGTCAAGTTGTCAAAATATAACTTATTGTGAATTGGTATATTAATAGGACAAATTAATCTAACTCATTTATTAATGAATTTTAAAAATATTAATCTGATTTTCTATCATGGATTGATAAGTTAAATGAGTGCATCATTTCATTAAAAAAATAACCATGACAACAAAAAAACATCATATTAATATACATACAATAATCAATCGGATATTTATTTTTGAAAGCCTAATAATATTTAAAGGAATGTTCGTCTATTCTATTTTTTTTTTCACTCACTGAATTTGAATTCCCAATCTTACTTTTTTTTTTTTAAAGATTTAGAGCTCATTTTGTATTTCTATCATCAAACTCATTATATTAAATAGATAAACAATATTTAACATAATTTTTTTTCCTTCTAATATATTTTATTATTGTTTTAATAATTAATTTGTATGAAAAAACTTGACTGACCCTTTTATCTGGGTCTATTCTTTCTATCACTATTTTTTTAGTTCATAAGATTTGGAAGCATACATTAAGAGATTCGAGTTAACATTAGTTAGAAAATAAAGATTTTTTGTAAAAAATTAATTTGTAACTTAGTTGAAAACTTATGAGCTACACTAAAATTTATAAAGTCTAATTACTCACTTACTTACTCCTGTAGTTATACAAATTTTATCTTTCAATTTCTATACACAAGAAATCATTTATTTTATTCCCTACCGATATACCATATAAATCTTTTGCAATTCATATAGATACTATTTTTAATCTATTTTAGTTTTTACTGTTCAAATTTATAGAATTATATATATATATATATATATATATGTAAACCTGAAAAAAATAAAGTTTATTCAACTATTTGAATCAAATTATTAATTAAACCACTTACTACTTAACTTAAAATCTATTAGAAGTTCCTCAGAGTTTAAAAAAATTATTTATTATTTAAAAATATTTGATAACATGAGTTTTATTTTTTTAATAAATAGTTTGTTTGAATGGTAGAAAATAACCTATTTAAATGTGAAATGTACCTTAAATATTAAATATGTTGCTTAAAACTCAACTATCTAATAGTTTACCGGTTGACTGACATATTTTATTTCTTTAAACTGAAATTCATCTCAATCAAAATTATTAAATAATAATAATAATAAATATTATTTAATATACTTTATTAATTAAATTAAATTTTAAAATATTAAATAATTTAATATTTTAAAAATGAAATAATATAGCATATTTTTAAAATTTACTTTGAAAAATATAAAAAATTAAAAATACAATTTTAATAACTTGTGTTTCAAAACTCATGAGCTAATTTATCAAATTCAATGTAATTATTAGGAGTGAATTAAATTCTATTAAACAATAATAAAATATTTAATTCAATTTAATTTAAAAATTTTATTGAGCTGGATAGAAAAATTATTTTACTCTCACCTACTTACTTACATGTTTGGTAAAAGACAATAATACTCATCCTTAAATACTTTTGGCAATCTCAACAAAACTTATTCTTATTTGTACAAAATTTATTCTTATCTGCACCAGGCAATACCAAATATAAATACTAAATGATAATCTTAAATTAGTGTCATTTTTTAAGATCGTGTTTAGGTGTGTTAGTGTGTTTTTTTAAAATAAAAATATATTGAGTTAGTTTAGAACACTACAATTCCAATCCATATGAATTGAATCTTTTAATGAAACAAAATAAATTTAAATTCCTACTATTAGTTAATTTTGACACATTTTCACCATTATATAATTGAAATTCAATTCAATGAAAACTTTTAAATAAAAACAATAATAACTATTATTTAATATAATTTATTAATTAAATATGAATTTTAAAATATTAAACAATTTAATATTTTAAACATTAAATAATATAGCATATTTTTTTAAAAAATACTTTGAAAACTATAAAAGAAATAAAAATTCAAATTGAATAACTTGTTTTCAAAACTCATTAGCCAATTTATCCAATTCAATATTAAGAGTAGATTAAATTCTATTAAATAATAATAAAACTTTTAACTCAATTTAACTTGAAATTTTCATTAAGCTGGGTGATAAAATTATTCTACCCCATCTGCTTACATTTCTAAATAAAAGAGAATTTTAACTACACTCATTCTTAAATACATCCGACAATCTTAATAAAAAAACTTATTCTTATATGCATAAAACAGAATAAAATCAAGTTAAAATATATTAGTTAACTTAACCTATTGTGAATTGGTATATTGATAGGTCAGGTTTCACTTATTAATGAATTTTAAAAAATCTAATATGATGTATGTTACCATTGATTGGTAATTTAAATGAGTGGATCACTTTTTCATTAGAAAAATAAGAAAAAAAAAATTCATGTTAATATGCATACAATTATTATCACATATGTTTATTCGAAAGCTTAATAATGTTTAAAGGAATATTCATGTATCCTATTCTCTTTTTTTTTTTCACTCACTGAGTTTGAATTCTAAATTTTAGTTTTTTTTAAGGAATTAGAGCTCATTTTTTATTTCAATCATCAAAATATTGGTTACTAATAGATAACTATATTTAAAATAATATTTGTTCCCTTCTAATATATTTTGTTTATTGTTTTATTAACTAATTTGTATGGAAAAACCTTGACCAACCCTTTTATCTGAGTATATTCTTTCTATCACTATTTTTTTTAGTTCATAAGATTTGGAAGCAATACATTAAGATATTCAAATCTAGTTAACATTAGTTAGAAAATAAAGATTATATTTGTAAAAATTAATTTGTAACTTAGTTGAAAACTTATGAGCTGCACTAAAATTTATAAAGTCTAATTACTCACTTACTTGCACCTGTAGTTATACAAATTTTATCTTTCAATTTCTATACACAAGAAATCATTTATTTTATTCCCTACCGATACCATATAAATCTTTTTCAATTCATATATTTAGTTTTTACTGTTCAAAATTATAGAATTAAATATTTATATTAATATATATATATATATATATATATATGTATATATAAATTAAATGAACTATTTTTAAGTGTAAACCTGAAAGAAATAAAGTTGAAAGTTTATTTGAATGGTAGAAAATAACTTATTTAAATGTCAAATGTACCTTAAATATTAAATATGTTGATTTAAACTCAACTAAATCTAATATTTACGGGTTGAGTGACATATTTTATTTCTTTAAACTGAAATTCAACTTCAATCAAAATTATTAAATAATAATAATAACTATTATTTAATATAATTTTTTAATTAAATAAACATTTTAAAATATTAAATAATTTAATATTTTAAAAATGAAATAATGTAGCATATTTTTAAAAATAATTGTGAAAATTTTTTAAAAATTAAAAGTACAATTTTAATAACTTGTTTTCAAAACTCATAAATCAATTCATCAAATTCAATCTAATTTAAATTAAATTTTATTAAATTCAAAGACAATAATAGTCATTCTTACTTACAGTTGACAATCTTAACAAAAAACTTATGTGTACAAAACTTACTCTTATCTTTCTTATCTGCATCACCCAGGATAATACGTAATTATTTGTCTGAGAGTTAATTATAAATAGTAAAATAATAAAATTAAAGTTGTTAGAATAGGCTAACTAGTCTAACCTATTGTGAATTGATTTATTAATAGGTCAAATCAAGCTAACTTATTTATTAATAAATTTTAATAAAGCTAGTATGATCTATCCTATCATGAATTGGTAAGTTAGATAAATAACCTCATTTAATTTTTTAAAAATATAGACTTTAATTTTTTTTTAAATTATTCTTCTTACATAAGAAAATTGAATTCACTTTTCATTATAGAAGAATAATTATGACAAAAAAAATTCATATTCATACGCATACAATGATCATCATAATTATATATATAAAATATTTTTATAAATAATAATTTCAAATATCATATTAATTTACATAACAAACAAACATAAATACTAAATGATAATTCTAAACTAGTGTTATTTGTCCTCAATAACACAAGAGTTAAAGTTTTGAATGAAGACATCCAAAACATATTCATATCTTAAAGTATATATTTTTTTTATCTCCATCTACAATAAAAAAATGTTAACTAATAATAATAATGAAAGATTAATTAATAAATAATTAAATTGTTTATATATAATAATGGTAACAATGATATATTACTTGTTATTCAAAACTATGTAACCAATTTTTAGTTAAAATAACTACTGGACATTTTCCAAAAGAATGGAAAAATAATATTTAGTTAACAACCAAGATTAAAGGTAGACTCATTAGAAACTCTGATGAGTATATTATTAGCCATCTTAGACAATTTTGATTAATAATCTTAATGACCCATCAAATAACTCATCATATCCAACTTATCAAGTAAATTTAAATCAAGATTTTTGTCGTTTAAACAAATTAAACTTGTGAGTCCTGTATATTTTCCTAGCTTATTTCTTTAAAATATGGTTGGTGTGTTAGTGTGTTTTCTTAAAAGAAAAATATCATTAGTGAGTTAGTTTAGAACACTACAAATTCAATCAATATGAATTGGATTTTTTAATGGAACATAATTATAATTTAAGTCCGTACAAAAATTTATAATATTTTAATTCAGACCGACACAAATCTATAATATAATGAATTAGCTCATGAAATTTTGAGTCATTTTCATCCTTATATAACTGAAATTCAACTCAATCAAAATTATTAAATAAGAACAATAATAAATATTATTTAATATAATTTATTAATTAAATATAAAGTTTAAACTATTAATTAATTTAATATTTTAAACATTAAATAATATAGTATATTTTTTAAAATTACTTTGAAAAATATAAAAAATATAATTTAAATAACTTGTTTTGAAAAGTATTGAGTGAATTTATCCAATTCAATCTAATTTATAAAGAGAGGATTAAATTTTCTTAAATAATAATAAAAAATTTAACTCAATTTAACTTAAAGATTGTTGAAAGTTGAGTGATAAAATTATTGTACTGCCACCTATTTCATGTCTATGGTAAAAGACAATCTTAATGATGGTCATTCTTATTTGTATAAGATAAAATTCTCTAGTAAATACACCTAACAGTCTCAACAATACTTACTTATTCTTATGTATATAAGGTGGAGTAATGTGTAAGTATTTTATCTTAGAGTTAATTATAAACAATAAAATAATGAAAAAAATAAAGTTGTCAAAATAAGACACCTAGTTTAATTTATTTTAAATTGGTATATTGATATATCAAATCAACTTGACTTATTTATTAATTAACTTCAAAATAATTAGTCTGATTTATCTTATTATGCATTGTAAGTTAAATGAACATGCTCATTTAATTTAAAAAAATATAAAATCTTTAATTTATTATTCTAATGTAGGAATTAAATCTCTTTTCATTAGAGAAATAAGTACGACAAAAATAACATCATATCAATATAGGTACAATGATAATCATATATGTTTATATATAGATATATAAAATAAATTTTATAAATAATGATTACAATATTAATTTAAATACTAAACTTTAAAGCTAAATGATAATCTTGAATTAGTATCATTTGCCTTTCTATAATACAAGAGTTAGAGTTTTAAATGAAGAAATAAAAAACATATTCATCTCTCAAAGTATATTTTTTATTCCCATCTATAAAAAAAAATGTTAGCTAATAATAATGAAAAATTAAGTAATAAATAATTAAATTAATTCTACATAATAACAACAACAATATTATTATTTTTTATTTTAAATTATATAACTAATTTTGAGTTAAAATAACTACCTCAACATTCTTAAACATTCTTCAAAAGAATGAAAGAATGATATTTTGTTAAGACATAAGAACTAAAGCTAGACCCATTATCGAATTTAGTGAATATATTACCATGAATGTCACAAGTCATCTTAGACAATTTTGGATAATGATTTTAATTATCATCCAATAATTCAATATATCTTTCTTATTAAGAAACTTTAGATCAAGATTTTTATTGTCTAAATAAATGAAACTTGTGAGTACTATATATTTTTCTGGGTCATTTTGTAAGAATGTGCTGGAGTGTGTTAGTATGTTTTCTTAAAATAAAAATATCATGAGTTGGTGAGTTAATTTAGAACACTACAAATTCAATCTATATGAATTGAATTTTTTAATGGAACAGAGTAAATTTAAGTCCATATCAAAGTTTATAATTTTTATCTGGGCCGACTCAATTTTATAATATCATGAATTAGCTCATGAAATTTTGACTTATTTTCACCTTTATACAACTGAAATTAAACTTAATAACTATTAAATAAGAAAATAATAACTATTATTTAATATAATTTATTAATTAAATATGTAATTTAAACTACTAAATAATTTAATATTTTAAACATTAAATAGCATAGTGTATTTTTAAAAATTACTTTGAAAAATTTCTAAAAATTAAAAATATAATTTTAATAACTTGTTTTCAAAACTCATGAGCCAATTTATCCAAATCAATCTAATTTATCAAGAGTGAATTAAATTTTATTAAATAATAATAAAAAAATTAACTCAATTTAACTTAAAATTTGTATTAAGCTGGATGATAATGTAAAAGACAATTTTAACAACATTTATTCTTCAATTATTTCTGTAACACTCCACAAAATTAAAGCTTTTACTAAGACCACTAAAATATTAACATCATGCATATCTTACAGTAGTCTATAGTTAACATGCATCAAGATTACATAATAATGCTAAACTGAAATTTCAAAACATATTTACAATATCATATACAAGTTTTTTAAAATATAATACTAGTCCTAATGATATCCTTCAACCTAGATGATCTCCCAAAGATCCATCTGCAGCACCATCTGCTCCCGTGTCAAGACACGATCATCACAGACAGAAAAATCAAACACAACACAACCAAAAACAAAGGGTAAGCTAAACAAATTTTAACAAATCAAAAACATTCAATTTCATGTATCATCACAATATAAGAATCTAACACATTACAAACATGACTCTACTTCCGAAAGACTCGTACATTGAATAGACCCCGAGATATGCACCTGTCATACATCTCCAAACTGTGAATCCACACCCCCCACACACAAATGAATCATCAATCATGTATGACAGGATTAGTCCCCTGAGACTTTCCTGACCAACTATATTTCAAGCTGCAGTCACCCAGTTCAGACCTCCTTTGACTCTCACCACCTAGTAATAATCATCTATTTGATTCCTATTATTAGTAGAGTCAGGATATCAATTGTTATTGATCAGATCCTTAAACAATGCACTTCCTAATTAACCAAGACACGGGTGTTTTCTTTCCTGAAAACACTATGTCTAGGCTTTGACCAACTTTATCAACACTTTTAACAATATCACATCACAATATATAAATCTCTACTCGTGCATTCATTCACTTTTAAATATCAATTTTCACTTCAATCTCAACATTTAAAGAAGTCACTAAACCATCAGTGTAATTAAACTTAAATTATCAATTAATCTATTTTATTAAATACATACATTACATTCCAAAAGAGTTAAATAATAAAAAACAAAAGGCCAATATTTTTTTTTTAGCTTGGGCTAGACCAATTTCGCCCGGGCAAAAATACGCCTCTCCTGAGTGAAAAATTTATCGCTTAGGCGAAAATAGTCTAGAGAGCAAGGTCTTTTTTCGCCTTAGCGAAAATACTCTCACCTGGGCGAGAATACCTCATCGCTTAGGCGAAAGATTTCTCGCCTAAGCGAAAACACGACTTTTTTCCCATTTTGGTATACTTTTCAATTTTAATTCCCAAAATGGGTAGAAAAAATTTTATTTACCAAAATGGGCAAATTTTGCCAGCTAGATAGTCATAATTTCAAACTGGTCAAAATAAGAGTGACATGTTGGCAATTTCAATTAATGACATTAATTAAAATTATTTCTCTCTCTTCAATCATTTTTTAATTATTTGATACTATGATCCTAAGTTTAACAATTAACAAAATAAATAATAATAATTAACAAAACTATAACATGAATAT
>Ga0209489_102005_pt1 | contig 41917 bp, 15 predicted proteins | sample SiratrowhiteBW_FD_187527 | JGI IMG/M metagenome (GOLD analysis project Ga0209489, IMG submission 187527) | Root nodule microbial communities of legume samples collected from California, USA - Siratro white BW (SPAdes) (version 2) | ecosystem: Host-associated > Plants > Roots > Nodule | place... | reverse complement strand
ATATTTTTATTTGTTGTTATTTGCATTCTATTTCTGTTTTTTGGGAAAAATAAATATTTCTAAAAATCACACTCTTTTATTTTACTTGTTTAATTAAAGGTACCGCCTTAGGGCGGGCGTTGTGGGGGTGCTAGTACCTTTCTCACACGTAATCGACTCCCGGACTCTAAATCCGATTTTGCAAACTTGCCTTATCTGACTTTTTTTGGTTTTCCATAGTTTTTCCTTTAATAAATTATGGTGGCGACTCCATTATTTTTTCAAAAAAGAAATTAAATTTTTGATCGCCCCGTCGTAATCCCGGTTGCGACAAATCCATTGAAGATACAAGAAAAAAGAAAAGTTTATTTTTCTAGCTTGAGCAAGAATATTTTAGCTTGAGCGAGAATTGGCTAACTTGAGTGAAAATATTTTAGCTTGAGCGAAAATCTAGCCAAGAGGGTTGAGTTGGAATGTTATTTTCACTTGAGCGAAAATTGGCCTGCTTGACCTAAAATATTTTCACTTGAGATAGATTTGGCTTGCTTAAGCAAAAATATGGTAAAATCACAAGTTGGGTTGTAGTTCTATTTTCACTTAAGCGATAATTGACTTCCTTTAGCGAAAATATCATAAGATTAACTCATGCAGTAGAATAAACATATTTTCAAAGTTTTATAAAAATAATTAGTTTAACAAACACAACTCTCAAATGGAGTAATCTAATACAAAAATGATAGCACACAACAAATTTTATTCATTCAAACTATACAAATCTCATCTCAAACTCAAACATTAAAAAAAAACATGTTCAACAATACATAATTGTGCATAAAACTCAAGATATTGTGACCTCGTCACTTCACATTTAAAACATATCAAGCTTGATTGAAAATATTTTAACTTGAATGAAAATCTGGCCAAGAGGATTGAGTTCATATGTTATTTTCTCTTGAGCTAAAATTGGTTCACTTGAGCGAAAATATTTTCACTTGAGATAGATTTGACTAGCTTGAGTGAAAATCTGGCCAAATCACAGGTTGGGTTGTAGTATTATTTTCGCTTGAGCAATAATTGACTTGCTTAACACACAAAAAAAATTTATTCATTCAAACTATACAAATCTCATCTCAAACTCAAACATTAAAAAACATGTTCAACAATACACAATCGTGCATAAAACTTAAGATATTGTGACCACATCATCTTCACATCCAAATCATTTCAAGGTTTTATCAAAAACGTAATAGTTTTCCTTACCCATAATTCTTTTTCAAAGCAACTTTAAAATTCAAGCTACAAAACTATTCAAAATATAAGGACTTGGAGCAAAATATTCAAACATAACAAAACTTTGGTATATGCTTAACCAAGTTGAGAGGACCACTTTTCTCAACTTATCCAACAAATATTGATGAAAAACTCCTAAAAAAAAAAAAAGAAAGAAAACAAAGAATCTTTAGAGTAAATAGGAACTTACGTGGTTTGAAAATTTGACTAGATAGAAATGATCCTTGATTCTTTAGCTACTACGAAGTGCAGTCAGATTCTAAAAGAGATTAGATATGGAAGAACAAAATTAAAGATAATTTGGAGGGAAAAAAAAAAGATTGATGAAGCAAGGAGAAAAAAATGAAAAGGGAAAGAGTGGGGGATGGGAATGTTACAATTATCCCATACAACAAAAATTTTCATCCTTAAAATTATCTTACCAAAGAAGCTAAGGTATAAGTCTTTTATATTCTCTTCCAACTCTTAGGTGGAGTTACTGGATATGAGATCACATAACACTTCTACAAGTTAGAATTTGGGTATTTTGAATATATTGTATTCAAAAGCAGAGAGGTAAAAGGCAAAGATAAAATTGACACAGAAAAGTAAAGGACTGAAAATGTAAGTGAATGGAAGATAAGTGCAGAATTATACTGAAACTGGTCTTTAACAGTGAATGAAATCAATAACTGTTGCATGAAAACAGAAAAGTAAACTGGTCTTTAACAGTAAAAACTGAATTCTAAAATTGGCAGCGAATAAATAAAAAAAATGGAAACATATCGACAATAAACCAAACTAAAAACAGTAGAGAATTTAAAGAATGCAGTGTTTAGAGTTGTAAACGACCAAACTGAAACTAAAAAGCTATAAAAAATTGAAACAACAACAGTATTAACTAAACAGAAATAACTGGAATGTAAATTGAAACTGAAAAACTGTAATTGAAAGTGCAATTAGAATTGAATTACTAAACGCATATGAATTAGAAACATGATGCAGTGAAGAGAATTGAGAATGACAAAACAGGATTCGATGAAATTCATTCCAAGTAGAAAAAACTATAAAACTCTAAAAAATGCTTATGAAACTAAAACAAACAAAAAAAAAAAAAAAAAAAAAAAAAAAAAAAAAAAAATAAAAAAAAAAAAAAAAAAAAAAAAAAAAAAAACTTAAAAAAAAAAAAAAAAAAAAAAAAAAAAAAAAACTGGAAAAGAGAAATTAAAATTGGAACGAAACGAAATTAAAATTGTTATTGAATCAACTGTAATAACCAAAAACAGAAATTAAAACTGGAATAGGAAAATAAAACGGTGAAGGGAAATCATCTCTAGAACAAGAAAACAACACAATCTCTAAGCTTGACTGCAAAGAAGTTGACTTTTTTTTTAGGAAGAAAATAATGAACCAATGGGTTCATACAATCAAAGTAATTAAATCTTAATCAAGAATTGAACAGAAATCAAGAACACAAAAAAGTAAGAAACCAGAATTACTTGGCAGATTTCTTCTTCTAGAGATTCATTCTCTTCATTGAAGACCCGTGCATTGGGAATCATTGACAGAACTTGTAAAATGGAGAGAGCAATCAAAGAAATGACAGGTCATCGTGTAGAAAGGAGAATAAAGGAAGATAGAATTCTAAAAGATAGAAATGGAATGTCAGAACCAAAATTAACTAAAAAACCTGAAAACTGATCAACTGAATTTCTAAAACTGTCTAATGGAATTCTGTGCTGAAAATTAAAACTAAGAACTGTGTCTAGATTTCTGCATTCTTCTATTTATAGAGTTTTAGTTCACCCATGGGCCTAATCAGGTGAACAAGAGTGGGTCCAGTCAACCGCAACTTGGAAAATTACATTTGTCAGATGATATTTATTTTCTACATAGTAAAACGCAAGTCAAGTTAGTAAAAAAAACATAATTTTAGCTAAAAATTACAGATTTAACAAAGTTTCACTAGAACATCTTTTCTAATATGAAGAATAGAAATCTATACTAAAGTAAAGGATTAAGAAAAAAACAAAAATTAGGAGATGCAACCAACCTCTACAAGTAAGAATAAATTAAGAGTTATAAAAGAAAATGTATATAAAAGAAAATAATTTTATTAACAATACATAGACAATTCAATTTTAATCGTATACCAACGTACAAAAACCTCTTTCATGATATATAGATATATATTACAAAACAATATTCTACAAAAAAGAATTTCACCTAACACTTTTCAAAAAAAGACTATTATTATTAGAGACTAACATATCCAATCTAACACTTAGATCTACTAGTGAACTTAAAAATAATGAATTAAGGTAAGTTTATTATAACTCAAGCCACATCTAAACATGTAATTGTGTATAAGAACTCTCTCCTTAGCTACCTACTACTTGATATGTCATCACATAATATAACTAATTTAAAGAAAATCACAATCAATCAAATATACAAGTTAATTTTCATTTAGCATTTATCAAAATATTCATATTCAATCAATTAAATAGATTAGGAAAAAAAAATATTTTTTTTTAACTTGAGCGAAAATCTCCTTCCTTGAGTGAAATTTTTTTTGTTTGAGCAAAATTTGAGAAAAATCTAGGTTAAGTTGCAGTATTGCTTTCGTTTGAGCAAAAATTTATTCACTTCAGCCAAAATAGAGCTAAAGGCAAAGTTGAGTTGTAAGCATATTCTTTGTTTGAATGAAAATAGGACTGAAAGTTGGGCTTGAATTTTTTTTTTTCTACTTTTACTTGAGAGAAAATCATTTCCTTGAAAATATTAGAAAAATCAGTCTCAATAACATAATCAAAACAGTTCTCAAAAGTCTTCTTCCAAAGCATTTTAATAGTACAACTTCTAAGCAATTCAAAATAATTATTCTAAATCATGATTTGTTTAAACATCGTCTTTCACTTGTTTTAGTTCAACATTGGTCCTTCAAACTCAGCATATATATTTATAATTTTCACATTCAGATCATTTACCCTAAGATTCTACTAGAAACATAAATATCTCCCTTTACTTATAATGTTTATCTTCAAAACAAATTTCTAAATTCAAACAGGAAAACTATTTAAAATCTAGAAATCTAAAACAAAGTATCTAAACATAAATAAATAAAATAGTATATGTTTAATTAAGTTAAAATGATCACTTTTATTAACCGATTCCATCAAAATTGATGGCAAAATAATATGAAAACAAAGATAACAAAATATTTTTAAAATAAATAAAAACTTACTTTATTTAAAAATCTGATCAAGTAAAATTGATGTCTAATTTTTCAACTAATGTGAGATTTGATCCCATTTTTAAAGATATGGAAGAAAAAAATTAAAGAAAAGTTTGAGTGAGAAAAAAAAAGAAAAATCAAGAACCAAGAGAAAAGAAAAGAAAAAGGGTGAGAAGAGCGTTGCATTGATAACATATAATATAAATGTGTAATATAATTTGAATTTAAAATTATGAAAATCGTTAATTTATTTTATGTCACTGCTTGAACTTCATTAATTAATAATTTATATAATAAAATTATTTTAATTCACTTCGAGTTAGTAATTTATTTCACTAATTTAAGAATTTAACTAAAAGTCTTTATTGATTAAATCAAGTCTACAACTGTTCAAAGAATCTTAAAATCATTTTATAATTTATTGAATAAATTTAATGAAACATACTTTTTAAAAATACAGATAAATATGAAAAAAAATGCAAAGTTTTTTTAGCGTGTGTATGAATGATCCTTAAGATATTTTTTTCATGATCATTTCGTTAATGTCAAAAAATTTAATGGGTGATAATAAAATTCAACATACAAAAGGTTTTATTGAAGTGACTTCTAACTTTGTATATAGAGTTAACATGCTATATGTGTAAAGCATTGATTTTATTGATAATTTGTATAAAAAAGTTAGTTTGCTATATTTAATTTTCTTTCCATAAAATTTAAATTTGAAACCTTACTTTAAGTTTAAACCCTAATTGAATATCACTGTAATTTTCGTGCGTGAGAGATTAAAATAATATTATTTTAAACTTTATTTATATAAATTTATAATTTAAGTGTGGACAATCATGTCCAACAATCTACTACTTTTAATATTTAAAACAATTATAATATCAAATTTTATATTAAATATAAAAACCAAATTTTATTAAAAATACCACTGTAATAAAAATTGAAACTCAAAATTAAGTTATGGGGTAAGAGTTTTTATCCTAATTTATTATTAAAAAACTTAAAACTAGTTTCCTAGCTGAAGACTCAATGTTTAAAACAAATTCTCCAAACTAGAAAATAACACAAGTTAAGAATCTTAATAATATTAAATTTTAGTTTAATCAAGAAAAACACTTTTCTTACCTGTTTTTACTTAAATTAATGATAATTTAAAAAAAATAAAATAAAGAACGATTATCAAAATAAATAAAAATTTATTTTGATTGAGATTTTGATTGAACTAAGATTATACCTCGACTCTTTAATTATTCGGATCAAATTTTAAAATAAATAAGATATAAAAAATGAAAAATTAAAAAAAGAAAACATGAGTTAGGAGAAAGATGAAGAGAGAGAAAAGCTAACTGAGTTAAGGAGATTAGAGACATTATTAAAAATATTTTATGTTATTTTTAGCTTGTATCTTATAATTTTTTTTTAATTTTTTTTTCATTGTTATCCTTATATTTTAATACATTTGCTTATCGTCAATAGTTATTTTATATCTATTTTAATTTTATAAAGATAATTAATTATTACATTATTTTTAATATTAATTAAGTTACTTTTTACCTTTTTATATAGTTTAAATTAAAATGAATTCACTATTATGATTTGAAGTAAGTGATGTTTTATTAAATTATGTTATTTGAAAATTACATACAGTAAAAGTTAAAAAGAATAGTCAATAGTCTACGTCGAGAAATAAAATATTTAAATTTATAAAAATAAATAAAAAATCAATTTTTATTTATGCTCATTATGTCAATCTATTTAAATAAAATAAAATATATAATATTTTATAAAATAATTTTAGATACTTAAAAATTTATTTATAGAAAATCTAAAATTATAAATACATAATAGTATTCCTTTTCAAAAAATAAAAATATAATTTATATTACAAAATATTTTTATATTATTTTATATCAACCAAACTTTTAACGAAGTAAGCTAAGCTAATTTTATTCAACGCGTCCATAGAAATTAAATTAAATGAACCGTTAAATCCTTAAATTATATCTATTTATTGTGATTTTCCAATACGTCTTTAATGTTAGCTTTAATATTTTTGGATTTAATAATATCTGAACCCGCGGTTTTTAGATACTAGTCAATACAACATAATTTTTAAAGTTTATTTGAAAATCAAGATGAATCTTTACATGACGTTGTTGGACAAATTTATTATTCAAACCATGTCTGTGCAAGAAATTTTCCCATAGCCCTAGAGGTATAGATGTGATTTTTTTTAAGGAACACAAATATATCCATCCAATAAAAGCCAAATCGTGATTCTCACTATTAAAATTAATTTATTATTTGGTATTATTTCAAATTTTGATTTCTTTAGTTATTCTGTGGTCCTAGTTTTTACATTCTAGAAAACTTATAATATTAGCATAGTATTTTACTTTACATATAGTATTTTTTTTTACTTTTTATTTTAATTAATTAGTTATTTCTTGAAGGCTCCTTGAATTTATATATGATATTTAGAGTTTAATTGGATTAACAAACATAAAACATATCAAAACTATGAATTTTTAAAATCTAAAAGGTAAAATTCAAATTAAAAAGAAAAACAAGAAAAAAGACATGAATATTAACAGAAACCGAAGCACAATTTATCCAAATATTACTAAATCTGGGTAGAATCAGTGTTCTCCAATATACAATATGCAGAGGAAGAGATTTGAAATAGCAAACAGTTTCTAACTCAAATTTCAACCTATACCATGCCAAGTCCACTTTCATTAATTGGCAGAAACCGTTATTATTCCTTTCACCTTCTCATGTGTGAAGAAGATAAGCTGTTATTTCCTTTTCTCCATTTTTCAAAGAACCATTTTTTTTATTAATTTGACCTTATTGTGAAATTATTGCATCAGAATAGACAGCACCGACTGGCAGAAGAGTTGTAAAAAGGCTGTAGTAGCGTGTGGCATGGCGTGACATGATTGTTACATGTTAAGTGCAAACCCACTTTCTTTGTCCAAATGGAATCTCAGTGGTAACCCATCCAACCCCATCAGATCATTTACCACAAAAGTCTTGCCACCTTAAGAACAGGTCAATTTGCTGTCTGCAACTCTTGCAAACTCTTTCAGATTCCAACAACCCTTTTGCTTCAACAAAATTAACTCACCTTCTTCAAGTGCTCCACTGTCACACACTCACACAGACACTCATCCAGATCTCATCTCCCTCTTCCTTTTCTTCTTACTCATTTCTAGTTATCTTCTTAAAGCATTCATTTTCGGGACGAAGTTGGGATTTTGATTTCACTTTCTTGCACCCAATTGGATTTTGATCAGAACCCAGTAAGCTTTTCTTCGTGTCCTGATACTTCTGTTGTTAAGTTTGTTTTGCCTGTGTGGGGCGTGGCGGTTATATTGGATCTGGAACGTTTTGCTGCCGGTGGTCGTAGTTGTGGCCTACTGAATGTACCTTCGACTGTATTATGTGATTTCCTGTTGTTAATGAGTTTACGCGTTTTAGTGCTCGTGGTGATTATTTTGTACTGGGCTAGATCTGAAAGTTCAGTTCAAGTGTGTGATAGTGTTTGCGTTGAGATAGTTCTAGTTCATGTTGCTCGATTTAAATCCATCAAAGTCTGGAATCTTATGTGTGCAAAAGGATTAGTTTACTTGTCAGTTGTCACCTTAGATCATATTTCTTTTAAAGGGTGATTCGGATCCATTGTTTTCACTGGTCTGCTGTCACTTCAAGAGCAAGCATAACGGTCATCGTTGCTCTCTTCAATTTCATTTATTTATTTTTCTTTTTTTAATAATTCTCTTCCTTGGTATGTTTTGTCCAAAAAAGTTGCTGAAAACTAGGAGTGAATCTTGTGAATCGAGTGGTAACTTATCGTGGGACTAAAGTGCAATTGCTTCAGACACACTCTAGGATTGTACATGTTTGACAATAAACTAAGATAGGCAATATCTTAACAATCAATAAATTTTCTTGTCATTTGGTTATTGCTCATTGGCCACCTCTTTCTTGTTTGGTCTAGACTAATAGGAAAAGGGGTAGTTTTTCCGGGCTGCCTGCACTAGGACAATTGATTGCTACTGTCCTTTCTATTTTGTTTATGAATGTCCTTGGTTCTGTGAATTTTTTTTTTTTCTAGTTGTTCCTTGCTTACATCTCTCATTGAACTTCATCCCAGAAGGGTATAAAGCAATTTTAAGTTTTCTCATACGGATCTGTTGCCATAAAGAAGATGTTTGAAACTGGCTTTGGTATTTAAAAAAATAAAAATCGGTTTTCCTTAGTATAGTTTAGATGTTTTCATGATGAAAAAGTGTAATAATGGTCTGGGATTATGGTATAATATTCTTTATTCCTTTAAGCACTATGATTTAATCGAAAGTAGAACAATGACAACAAAGTAATGAATTCCTGTATCTCGTTTGCTAATTCCTATTCCCCTGTTTGCAGGTCAATCATTTAGCCAGTGTATCGTGAGGAAACTGTTTGCCTTGTTTATAATTTGAAGCACTAAGATTGCTACCTTAACTGGGGTTTCAAGTCGGTAATTTGACATTGAACGCCTGGTGAATCAAGATTCTTTTAGACCCTAACTGAACAGTGAAAGTTGCGGTTTGGATTTACACTTTCAACTAATAAATGTCGAGGGGGAGATCTGATGGATCACAACGAAAGCATTTAGTTGCTTCCGTCTGCCTTGTGGCAATTTTTCTTGGTTGTCTGTATGTGTTTGGTGGATCCATCTTTGGTTCTCAGAATAGTGGTTCATCTGCTCTTGAATATGGCAGATCATTGAAAAGACTTGGCTCATCATATTTAGGCACAGATGATGACAATGATGGCAATCAAGATCAATCTTCTGCAAGTTTCAAGCAGGGAGAAGGGGAGGCCGATATTGTCCCAAAGAGTTTCCCTGTATGTTGATTTCTAAGCTTAGACATAGGCCACTTACATTCTTTCTCAATGGCTTCATGCAACATCCATATTATTGCTATTGCTATCATTCATGCTTCGTAACATCTTTAATTTTTGGTTTTTGCTATTGCTATCATTCATGCTTCATGTAACATCTTTAATTTTTGGTTTTTGCTATTGCCATTTGGTTTAATCAGTGGTATTAATATTATGAACTCTCTTATACACTGTTTTATTTGAATTGCAGTTGCTAAACTCTTCAGTTCAAGTATGAGAGTTGGGGAAGTTTTGATAAATAAAACATGTTATGTTAGATGCTTACCATGTATCATAAATGGAAAAGTAAAAGTCGAAGAAAACTAATTTCTTGTCCACATCCACAATAACATCCAAATCAAGTAACAAGGTTCTTGTTTACATAATGAAAATAAAAGTTATAGTTTCAAAGATAAATAAGTCGACACAAGCACTTTCATGCACATCATCTAAACATACTTTTGGCTCATCAGAAATCTCATGGTGTTTACAATGTTTATGCTTTTGAAGGTTTGTGATGATCGTCATTCGGAGTTGATTCCATGCTTAGATAGACACCTTATCTACCAAATGAGGATGAAGTTGGACCTGTCTGTAATGGAGCACTATGAGAGACATTGTCCACCTGCAGAAAGGCGGTACAATTGCTTAATCCCTCCTCCCTCAGGATACAAGGTGAAGATTTGTTTGAATAGATGTTATTTCTAACATATCCTCTGATACACATGTATTGTTCCACTCCAACATTTGTTGTTTCTATAATGTTGCAGGTCCCTATTAAGTGGCCACAAAGCAGAGATGAGGTGTGGAAAGCAAATATCCCACATACTCACCTTGCACATGAGAAGTCTGACCAGAATTGGATGGTTGTCAAAGGTGAAAAAATAGTGTTCCCTGGAGGTGGAACTCATTTTCATTATGGAGCTGATAAATACATTGCATCAATAGCAAATGTGAGTCTGCTTCTGATACTTGAAAGATATGATACGCATGTATTCTTCAAAAAGTTAAATCAGTTATTATGCTTTTCAATATAAGTACCAGGCTTAACAGTGCTAGTTGTCTGTTAAATTCTGTTTATCTATATTTGCTTGCATTTCACAGATAAATCATTATCTGAAAATTCCAGTTTACTTTGCCAGATGCTTAACTTTTCAAACAATAATCTAAACAATGAAGGAAGATTGCGGACAGTGCTAGATGTTGGCTGTGGTGTTGCAAGTTTTGGAGCATATCTTCTATCATCAGATATCATTGCAATGTCCTTGGCACCAAATGATGTGCATCAGAATCAAATTCAATTTGCCCTGGAAAGAGGAATTCCTGCATATCTTGGTGTCCTTGGAACTAAAAGACTCCCTTACCCCAGCCGATCTTTTGAGTTTGCTCATTGTTCTCGTTGTCGAATTGATTGGCTTCAAAGAGATGGAATATTACTTCTTGAACTAGACCGATTACTCAGACCAGGAGGTTATTTTGCATACTCATCTCCAGAGGCATATGCCCAGGATGAAGAGGATCTCAGGATATGGAAAGAAATGAGTGACCTTGTGGGGCGTATGTGTTGGAAAATAGCAGCAAAGAGGAACCAAACTGTTGTCTGGCAAAAACCTATGACTAATGACTGCTACATGGAAAGAGAACCTGGTACTCGCCCTCCTCTTTGCCAGTCTGAGGATGACCCAGATGCAGTTTGGGGAGTAAATATGGAAGCATGCATAACACCTTACAGTGACCGTGAGTACTCTTTTCTCTCTGTTATTTGATGGATTTTTCATTCCATGGATTCTAGTGATTTCCTTTCAAGTATCAATACTTAGTTGCTTCTTTAGTGGCATGCATGCCCTCTCTCTTGTGAAAAGTAAATGAAATAGATGAAGTGAACCTTGGTTGCATGTGTCCCATGGTGAACTACTTTTTTCACAATAGAGGAATTCTTACTTGAGAAATGGCTTTTAAACAGGGAATGACAGTGTTGTATGTCCTTTCTCTCCAAAGAAAAATAGGGAAATATGTTGTAATACTGAAATACATGCTGTGCATCATGTTGCATTTTCTATTACTCAATCTTCTTGCTTTATATCATCCACAAGTGACCTTCCATGAGCTGTTGTTGTGAGTACACCTTACCAAAATCCTTATATCGATTAACTTGAAGTACATTCATGATGTTCCATTTTATGCTACTAGATGGATGCAGGAGTAAGTCTTTCTGCCTTGTGATTTGGTAGTCACAATTTTTGGTGGTTTAAAGACTCTCTCCACTCATAGGGGTAAGGTTGGATACCATATGTGTTACCATTCCCAGATCCTAAGTCAGGGGAGCCTAATGCTGCTATCTAGATGTAGAAGATCCATACTTTAAGGGCATGCCTCCCTTATTCAAACTCCTAAACTGCAAAAGTCCAGCATCATATATATATATATATATATATATATATATTTTTTTTTTTTTTTTTTTTTAATTTTGTTTAATGATTAAAGAGAAGAAAGTTTGAAGATCTGTGGTGTATGAATCTTAACAACTACACATTTGTTTATTTTATCAGATGACAACAGAGCCCAGGGTAGTGGTTTAGCTGCATGGCCTGCAAGATTGACTACTCCTCCTCCTAGATTAACTGACTTTGGCTATTCAAATGATATGTTTGAAAAGGATACGGTAATCAGAATTACAGTTGATCCTCTTGTTCATGATCATAATTTTTTTTTCATGATCATAAGTTCGTCATCTGCAGGAACTATGGCAAAGGAGAGTTGAGAAGTACTGGGATCTCTTGAGTCCGAAAATTGCATCAAACACGTTGAGAAATATTATGGATATGAAAGCAAACATGGGTTCATTTGCGGCAGCTCTTACAGACAAGAATGTTTGGGTTATGAATGTTGTGCCCCACGATGGAGTCAATACACTTAAGCTCATATATGACAGAGGTCTCATAGGAACTACTCATGACTGGTATTGAAGCTAGATTACTCACATTACATATTCACTGCTTCTTCTTTCACAATTTTTTGCGTATTCATTTCATTTTTATAACCTATTAATTACTGATCTGATTTGATTCTGACTTGATATTTACATACATTTCATATAGCAGACTAAAGTGATTTGACTAAAGTTCTTGAGAATTGTTGCCTATTCTAGATTCAGTTGTTATATCTTGTTTGTAGTTCCACCATACCATGATGATGAATAAGCAAGAGTTTTGATGTGGTCATTTTAAACAGGTGTGAAGCATTCTCAACATACCCCAGGACCTATGATTTACTTCATGCATGGACCGTCTTCTCTGACATAGAAAAGAAAGGTTGCAGTCTTGAGGATCTACTAATTGAGATGGATCGTGTGCTTCGGCCCACTGGCTTTGTGATCATCAGGGATAAACAGCCAGTGATTGATTTTATAAAGAAGTACCTTAGTGCTTTGCACTGGGAAGCAGTTGATTCCAGTTCTGACTCTGTTCAGGATGGTAATGAAGTTGTTTTTATCATCCAGAAGAAACTGTGGCTCACTAGTGAAAGCTTTAGGGACACAGAATAGGACAACCTTTGCATTTTTATCGTCTCACATACTATATCTGCTGCCACAAAAGTGGTGAAGTGAAGCAGTAAACAACTTCATTTTGTAGAATTACATGTTTTTTCTTTTCATTTAGTTTCCTTCTTTTGATTCTAATTCTTGGTATGATAATTATTCATGTGATTAAGACATACATAGGCATGAAGCTTATATAGGCTATTCAAAATTTTGCCTGCATTTGGGGTTTATGGAAGTGTAAGCTGCATAACATTCAAGACATAAAACTCACTTTAAGTTATGTGATGTAATATATATACACATCTTTTTCTGTTTTTGTTTTCTTGCTTTAATGTTTTTACGATGATGTTTAATTTATTTATTTTGTCGTGTATATTTAAGGGTGAGGCTAAGTTTATCATATAAATAAGAAATTTAAATTTTAAAATTTCAAAATAAAAATAATGTCAAATTCTTATATAAATTGAAATATATCTGAGTTTTATTTTCATTTTATAAGTATTAAATAATTCTTTTTTATTAACTTTGGGAATCTTGATTAAAATAGATAACATATTAACGTTTTTATATGATAATATTGCATGGAACTTTAGTATGAAGCTATTCATTCATGTGATATATAAAAATACACGTTAAATTTATTTTTATAAATAAAGTTAGTTACATTTCTGATCTATTGTGCAGTTTTTTTTTTTTTTTTTGAAGTAATCAATATAATATTTAATAACATGCATAATTAAGAAATGCAACCGAGTATAATTTATAAATAAGTTTAACTTAATATTATAAGCACTACCTTTTGGTCATTGAAAGAAGGACTAATGTAAGTACAGAAAGCGAAGAGGGCACGCACTATATGATCGGATAGACGAAATCTTAACTCTTAAGTTCTATTTTTCATTGTCGTTATTGTACATAAATGGTAAAGAAAACAAAAGAGAAAATAAATGATAAAGCTACTGATAATATTCAGTGTATGATGGTGTTTTAACAAACATTTTTTTGTTTCTTTTATCGTTTCAATTCATAAGCGAATTGAGATTGCAATATTGGATAATTGTTAAATATTGAAAATAATAGGAAATTAAAATATATGCCCTTTAAATGTGACAAGAATCAAATGGGTAGAATGATCAAATTTAAGGAACTTAGTTATGGATTTATTTTTCTAATCAACTAACTTTACAATTCTTTGTACCGATTAATTGAAATTAAAGTTCTTTTAATATCACGTCACATATTTAGTATCCAGATCTTTTCATTTCTTTTCTTTGCAGATGTTGTCACTTCTTTATTATGCAATATTAATTGTCGTTGAAATATGAGATTGAGATTAGACTAATAATCACTGAATCAGATCTGAGGAGTGGAAAGGATCCCAAAATATTTGGTATCCGCCGCCAACATTAATTTGTGATAATTGAAAATATAAAGTAAAAAACTTTTATATAAAATTAAAAGATGAAAAATATAATTATCAAGAATTAAGAACTCTGCTGTTAACATTATTTAGTATATTTGTGATGGTAGTAAAAGATTATCATAGTTCATGCACTAAACTTGAAATTAAATCAAATATAAAAAATGAGAAAACACCTTAGTTTGATAACAAATAACAGTGAGATGAAAAAGGAGAGATAATGAAGTGGTTTCCAACTCCTTCATAAAATCTATAATAATAAAGGTGATATACCTGTTGTACATATTCTATTATATCATTTTATAATAGCATATTAGTAAGCTTCCATTTTCTCTTCTTTGTACCCTGTTTGAACAAGGGGACCCAACACCTTTTTCTAGACTTCTTTTCAGTAAGTGGAAACATTACAAGAAGGAAAGATTAAAGAAAATTATGGCTGAACAAAAGAGTATCAATGCTAGGGTTTGGTGAATTCCTAGTGTCATTGGTTGATGAGTTGCCACACTACATAATCATCAACCCAAATATAAAGGATGTATCTTTATACTGATGAAGAAGAACACTAGAATTGATCATATCGTGTCCATAATAAAATAATTATCCATTTTTGCAATAAAAAAATTAAAAACTTCAAAACCCATGTAATATGAATTTGAAGACATTTTTTCCTGCACTTCTATATTTCTTAATGTTGAATTTTTGTTTTATCTTTTTGCAATTTTATAATTTAGAAACAAAAAGTATCTTTTACATAATATAATTTAGAAAATGGTCTTGAATTATACAATTTGAAAATCATTTGAGTTGAGTAATAAAAGAGTTAAAAATATTATATGACTTATAAATTATGTAACTTAAAATTTGCTTTAGATTATATAATTTCAAAATATTTTAACTATTAAAAAGATAAAATGAGAATTTCTATGGGTGGAGGGGAAAAAACCCAACCAATTGTTAAGTTCTCTAGGATGATAAAAAGGAAACACTTTGTGTTGAGAAAGCAAAGGACTCCTATGGTAACACCTCTTTTGAATGTATTCACTATAACTATTTAGAACATTGAAAGAAAAATTTACTAAAAATATCATACTTAACTTATGGAAAAATACATGAAGTGACATTGAAAAATGAATTAAAATTTAATTAATTTCACTATGTTTAGTATAAAATAAAATATTATAACACTCTAACTTATATAGAACCATCATTGATGGTAGAAAATAAAGAGGTTCCCAACCTTTTAACATAAAAAATATATATATAAAAAAAAGAGTAAACAAGGGAATGAACGGGGCATGGAAATGATGGTCGCAAAGTGGTCCTCTTTCTTTCTCTCTCTTTCTCCCTCCACCTTCTTTCTTCACACCGATAATCTCGGCTCTTTCATTTCTCTTTCTACACTTTCTTTCGCTCTATCTCACTCACTTCTTTCGCTCCCACATGCCACAACCTCCTGATTCCTCTCAATTTCAGGTTTTTCCCTTCTAACACCCTTTTGCTTTCTCAATCCGAATTTCATGTTGCTTTGCTTCTTCAAGTGGTTCTTAATTCCTTTTGATTTCGATTTCGATAATGGGTATCTTCAATTTTAATTTTTGCCTTTTGGGTTTGTGTTTGTTTGTTTGTTTGGTTGGTTGGTCAGTACAATGAGAAGTGAAGTGAAAGTCAAATTTTTTTCGTCGGTGACAGTGACGTGGTTGTTCAAGATTGTAATTTGACCTTGTTTTTGTTTACCCATTTAAGGGATTTGACTTGTACTGTGTGCAATAGAGTGTGCTTGATGGATATACGGGGATCGCTGGTTGGACCGAAGATCGGGGCTGCACCTTTGAATTTCATGGTGTCTATGTTTTTTTTAAAGCTTTTGAGAAATCTGAAAGTGTGCCTCTGCTTCAATTGTCCAGTTTGACTGTTTTGACTAAACTGCGTATGGTTAATTTGATTCTGGTAGTTTTCAAGCATTGCAAGTTTGATCAAGGTTTTGAAGTCTAATTTGTTGTTGAATGCGTATCTTAAATGGTTCTCATTTTTTTGAATTTTATGGCTGATTGTTCCACTCTGAATGTTTAGGTTTAATTATATTCATAGCACTGCATTTCCTCACTTTCTCTGACAATTTGTTCCAGTTGACATTGGATTATTGGAATAATTCTTCTGCCCTTTGTGTTGTATTTGTATTCTAACAAATACAGACGAAATGAAATGAGTTCTTAAGTTTCTTCTTCTCTATTTGGATTTGTTAGAATTCGCCTCTTTTCTTCTGATTTAGTGACTCCAGAGTATTTTTTTTCACTCAATGTTCGAGTTTTGATTCTGATCTGCAAAAATAAATAAATAAATAAATAAAAATAAAAAAGAAATGGTTGGCAGTTTAAGTTTGTTTATTCGTAAGCATTATTTTAATGTTTGGGAAGAAGTAGAGTTATTGTGCCTTGGATCCATATATGGTGAACATTGGCTTCTTGATTTTCATTGCTTGCAAAATGTGATTCTTGGTTGAGAAAACTTCTAATATTTTTAATGCATAACACAGCAGGCTTAAGAGATTTCCAAAATGGATGGGTGCTGGTTTAATAGGTTAAAGTCAAAGGACAAAAGACGGTCTTCAAAATGCAAGGAAACTACAGGCATTGCAAAAGAAGGGTCAAAACCACCAACCAATGAAGTAGCACCTTCAAATGTGACTAAACAGAAGGTTGAAGCTGCAAAGCAGTATATAGAAAACCATTATAAGAAACAAATGAAGGACTTGGAGGAGAGAAAGGAACGGTGCGTTTACTTTTATCTTATATTTTGGATCATTATGATTGTATAATCTAAACTGATGACTAAGTTTCTACCATGTAAAGTAGTTGTTTTAACTTAGTTATAGGCATCTCCCAGGAAATATAATCTGGGATTTCTTTAGTGTCCTTGCTTGTCATTGTCCTAGCCAAATAAGGAGCTAATTAGGATTCTTTGAAAATTGGAATATAATCTTGTATGATGTATGATGTTCTTGATATATTGTTCTGTAGAACTTCTAAATCCGAAACATGTATCACTCATCCTGACAGGATTGTTTTATTGTTTTTTTTCTTCACATATTATCCTATATTGTCTCTGATGGGCTGTAGTAAATTATTTGCACAAAATTTCTGCAGATAGTAATTGTTTTAAGTTCTTGATAAGGCTAAACACATTATTCTTGCAGACGTAATATGCTAGAAAAAAAGTTGGCAGATGCTGAAGTCTCTGAGGAAGAGCAGAACAATTTGGTTAGGTATTTTGAGAAAAAGGAGAGGGAATACATGCGCCTTAAGAGGCATAAAATGGGGGCTGATGATTTTGAGCCCTTGACTATGATTGGGAAGGGTGCATTTGGAGAGGTATAATTTGCCTTTATTTTCATTGAAGTTAAAAAAATTACGTTTCTGATTTTTCGCATGTTACAAAAATTTGTCAGATAATTTGTGACTCTGAATTTTTTTTCTTATGTATAGGTCCGAGTATGCCGAGAAAAGGCGACTGGTCATGTATATGCTATGAAGAAACTTAAGAAATCAGAGATGCTTCGCAGAGGCCAGGTAACAAAATCATCAGGACTTGTTCTCATTGTTAAAATGAATATTCTCTTGTTAGACTCATTGATTACCTTTTAACCCTGTTTAGGTTGAACATGTCAAAGCTGAGAGGAATCTACTTGCAGAAGTTGACAGCAATTGCATTGTAAAGCTTTATTGTTCCTTTCAAGATGAAGAGTTCTTATATCTCATAATGGAGTATCTACCTGGTGGTGATATGATGACTTTGCTCATGCGGAAGGATATACTGACAGAAGATGAGGCCAGGTTCTATGTTGGGGAGACTGTCCTAGCTATAGAGTCAATTCATAAACATAATTATATTCATCGGTGAGCTCAAGCTGCAAATACTAATGCTACACCATTAAAATGTTATTTTAATCTTAAAGTGGTCTTGTTTTCTTGCACATAGAAAAGGTATAATATTCTATTTTTGATGTGCATTTCAGAGATATCAAGCCTGACAACTTGCTGCTAGATAGAAATGGTCACATGAAATTATCAGACTTTGGATTATGTAAACCACTAGATTGCAGTAATCTTCAGGAAAAGGACTTCTCTATTGGAAGCAACAGAAGTGGGGCCCTTCAGAGCGACGGACGCCCTTTGGCTCCTAAAAGAAGCCAACAGGAGCAACTGCAGCATTGGCAGAAAAACAGGCGAATGCTTGTAAGTCACACAGTATGCTTAAGAAGCCATTACTGCTTTATGCCTTATTAACATTTAGTACTTGTTAACTGACTACTTATATATTGTTGTGTTTAAGATGTATTTTTCTTAACAGATATTTTTCGTTGTGTATATACATTTGGGGACCTCTCTCACTTGTGTTTTGACAAGGTGCTGACTCCTGTTTTGACAAACTATGGCATTTGAAACATTTCTTTCTTTTCATTACTGCAGGCCTATTCTACAGTTGGAACACCTGACTATATTGCCCCCGAAGTTCTTCTGAAGAAAGGATATGGCATGGAATGTGATTGGTATTATCTACTTTTCCTTTTAAAAAATACCTTGAAGTTTCCTTGGTTTTTCTAAACTTCATACTATATCAATATGTTCTGATGAGGTTGTTATAATGCTTCTAGGTGGTCTCTAGGAGCAATAATGTATGAAATGCTAGTGGGGTACCCGCCCTTTTATTCAGATGAACCAATGTTGACTTGTAGAAAGGTAATGTCTGGATCAACTGTTGTTGAATTAGGATCAACTGTTGTTGAATTAGGATCAACTGTTGTTGAATTAGGATCAACTGTTGTTGAATTAGGATGAATATTCTTCAAGGTTTGACATGTGTAGGACATTGACTTCATTGAATTTTGGTAGGTACCTGTGCCTAGAGAAAGCCTATATTGGAAATGATTAGTAGCACTTACCAGTTTTTACGACCTTATCTTGATATTTTGCCTGAAGATAATTCTGAAAATTTTTGGCATTGTATGAAAAAAAAAAGTGATGTTTGCGCAATATCTTAATGCTGAGAATTGCATCTTTCTATTCTTATTACCCCATCTACCCTTTTCTTCCCCTTCTTATAGTAGAGGATGCCCACAATGTATTTTGGACCATTCATCTGTTGACCGGTCTTGATGTTTTTTAGTAACAAGGGACGGCTTGTCTTAGTTATTTATTAATACTTTGTAACATGTCCATCACTATTCCTTGTATGTCTTCCTTTTACTCACTTTTCTTTTACTTTCATCAATTATAATTATACTGTATCTGATACCTTCAAATTTGCAGATAGTAAATTGGAGAAATTATTTAAAATTTCCTGAAGAAGTTAAACTTTCAGCGGAGGCCAAGGATCTTATCAGTAGACTCTTATGTAATGTTGACCAAAGGCTTGGAACGAAAGGGGCTGATGAAATAAAGGTGTCGCGGCGTGTTATTTTCTGAATTCTATAGTTTACTGTGGGTTATAGTTCAGATAATTACCTGGTTTATTATTAACAGGCTCACCCGTGGTTCAAAGGTATTGACTGGGAAAAATTATACCAAATGAAAGCTGCTTTTATTCCTGAAGTTAACGATGAATTAGATACTCAAAACTTTGAGAAGTTTGAGGAGGTATATTATATGTTTATTTTCATGTGTATATATGTGGTTTTTTGATCTGTCTGTACTAACTGGTATCGTGCTGCTTAATTTACTAATGATGTGTAGGTTGACAACCAAATTCAACCTTCTTCAAAATCAGGACCATGGAGAAAGGTTAGTCTCGTTATTGAAATTTTGAAAATTGTTGTTTTATAGCTGTGGCAATTATGGTGATGTTTTTAATTGGCACAATATTTACTACGTGAATTTCAGTATCCCAGTTTTTCTTTGAAGTTTAACTAATATGTTGTGAGATGATTAGTTGTGTAAATAGTAGAACTGCTGCTATATAATCCTATCCTATGTGTGTGTTTTCAGATTTATCTATCTAGTAGTTTGTCTATTACTTATCTGTGCTTATCATCCTCAGATACCAGCATAGGGTCTAACTCTAAAAATGCTTCTTGTTGGTGTCTAACTTTAAAATGCTACACCAATAAGCGGAATGATTGCTATTTTAGATATTATAATGCAAACTAAATAAATTATAGTACACATATAAGCACTCATACGGCCCAATTACAGACAATTCAAAGCAAACTACAAGCCCAAATATGTCTAAACAATGTCTTAATTGGATACAAAACAGGCCTATATAAGTTCCTAATTGTAGTCCATTTCAATTTGGATTAATAGGCCCAACTTGGGTTTTTCTTCCATATTTTTTTTTCTGGTTTTGAACCCTCCTTTTCTTAGTCATATGTCCTCTTTACCCAATTAAAGGGTCGTCCTCTTAGCTTCCCTCTTTTCTCTTTATGGCCTTCCTCTTGTTCTTCATTACCCACTGTAGTGCTGATATAGTGTGCTATTGACTACTAAATGAAACCATAAATATCTTTCATAGAGCATGCGGTGCAAGAAGTAAGAATTAAGGTCCTTTGGATAGTTTGACTAACTTTCATTTGATTGATTAGTTTCCTTTGGATCATTTCTGTTGTTATGCTAGTGGCAATCTATTAATGGAACCCTTTAGTTTGCAGATCAAAAGATTTGCTTTAGATGATGGCATTGGGATTTTACCCAAATTTTGGCTACAGTAACTCTAAATACAAATGCATCGTTATTGAAATTCATTGATGACTAGTGTTGATGAGGACTGTCCTAGTCTGGATTTGTAACTTGACATGTTATTTTCTGCAGATGCTGTCGTCTAAAGATGTTAACTTTGTTGGGTACACATATAAGAACTTTGAAATCGTGAATGATGATCAACTACCTGAAATTGGTTCGTACTTTTTCTATCGTGTGTTATGCTTTGCTTAAACCCTTTTGTCTCATTTTCATAATTTTTGTTTTATAATAATAAGAAATTTCCCAGGTTCCTCTTTAAGATATTGCTTCTAATACTCTAATCTTTTTTTGCTCGTGACAATGTGAATCTAATGGAAAGTTTTGCGCTCTATCAATTTATTGTATTTAACTTAGTCTAATTGAGCTTTTTATTGTGGGGCAGAACATGAAGATTTATTGCTAGGGTTTTATCGAGTAATGTTCTTTGATAAACTTACACTTCAACTGTGACTTAGTTTTAACATTCCAGATTGGACAATACTTTGCCTAGTTTGTGCAAACATTTTACCTTCTAAAAATTAATGTACTGGTGTCTACTTTTTAAGTTTTATCAACAGTTGTCAGCCCTTTTAAAGCCATTTTATTGTGTCCGTTGATGTAACTAGCCTGTGAGTAAACAAAAAATATGGTGCATCTTAATATATATATATATATATATATATATATATATATATATATATATCATGTTAATGCTACGACTTGCAAAAATTCTTGTTGATTCGTCCAATTGACTATAATTTCAATAAAATGTGATTTTATTGAAGATCATGTTGCTGACCCTTGATGCTTATAATAGCTACACAATTGTTGTTTTTATTACTCCCGTTACATACCAAATTTATTGTTCTTTTCTAAATTAATTCATATTTGCACTAATCTTCACAAACAATATGGATCTGTATCAGCTGCATTGAAGAAGAAGAGCACAAAACCTAAGCGGCCATCTATCAAGACCCTATTTGGTAAGCATGTGCTTGTTGTTTTATGCCTTGTACTCACTATATGTGTTGATTTGCTTTAAATCTAGCAATTCACGTCAAGTAATGCTGTGATACCAAATAGCTCCATCGTAGAACTATGCGTCCTTCTTCATGGCATTACAGTGTTGTTTCTCACATCTCTGAAATTTTAGCATATTGTGTAGTAGAATAAATTTATGTTATTATTGATGTTGAACAATTCAAGTTGAGGAGCAAAGGGAAAAAGATGCCTTAACATCTATTTAACACTGAGGCATAAAAGCTTGAAAGTTTTAACTTTCTTGTGGTTATTAAGTTGAGCTAATAACATGGTGCAGATGATGAATCAGCAACTGTTGCCAATCAACCTGCCCAAGGGAGCTTCTTAAAAATCTTACCTACACAACCGGAAGTTCCTGAGAAAAGTGAATCTCAATGATCTGAATGAATTAGTATTTATTTTACAGGACTTTTACATGGCCATTGAGGTATGACCAGATGCTGAGTTGAATACTGATTGTTTTACAGTCCACATTCTTTTGTTAGTTTGGCGTGGATAGTTATGGGAGCAAAGGCTCCGAAACATTCTCGTTTTGGATAGCTGGGTTTTTGCTTGATTGGTATATTTGTCTGTAGAAAGAAAAATCTTTAAAGGTATATATTCTTTACATTTTTGGTTGGCGTTGTATTCTTTTGTCACCATTTATCAAGCTGCAATGTATTGAGAATCCAAGTTATTTCTTGTAATTAACTTACTACTGAATTGCTGACAAGAAAGTGATTGTCACATTCTTTTACTATCATGTAGAAATTCATTACTTTGTAAGGTAGCATTTTCTTTCGAACCCCATTTGAAAGCTCTAATCTTTACAAATTAAATCCTTGTGCTCATTTTTTCTTCTTGTCATAAATTTTGTTTCGCTTTTGGGAGGGGGAGGGGGACACCCTAAATAACCTATTTTGTCAACATGGCCTGTGGCATGTCAGATTACATGTTTGAATATCCACTTTAATACCTTATTTACTGTTTCTTCAAGATAAAATCAGTCTTATCTGGTATCTTAGTTCATTCACAAATAAATTCATTCAATTCTTCAATTTACTTTTATGGATGGTTGGTGATTTATTCACGTTTTTTAAAATTCAATAGAGCTTCTAATGAACAACTAATAGATCAAAGTTAATCAAATAATTCTGTTTTATAATTAAATCTTGATTTTTTTTGGAAAAAATGTTTTTTATGAAATAGTTTAAAATGTTCTGAGAAACAGATAATTTTTAAAATATATTACCTCGGGTTCTGTATATAAGAAATATATAACCATTTTCAAATGCATTATCATCCGTACATTAGTTGGGGTGCTGTATGTTCGACGTACGTGATTTAATTGTGTAATTTTAATCTTGTTTTGCACGATAAACACCGACCAAAAATCACGTGGGTTATTTTCCCATTCTTGTCAGATGTTATTTAATTGATAATTTTGGTATTAAATTAGAATTCATATATTTTGGTAAAATACCTGGTTATGAAAAAGTGAAGCCAGTGTATTTAAAAGGAAAATAAAGTTTTTGTCTTCTGGACACTAGTGAAAGGTCGGTGATGAGTTGGTTCAATTACTTATCAAATTAGGAAAGGTGTTGTCATGTAGAATGTCTTTTATGTTGAGGTTTCTTCACGCATTTACTAATGGTTAAGGAGTTAAATGTTCTAAAAACCTTAAATATTATAACTATTCATCATTTGGATTTTAGTTAGTGAATGATAAATTGTGACATGAATCACACGAAAAAGGCATTTGATGCATAAAAAAGCATTATTGAGGCTTGGAGATCTTAGTTATGTTTAGTGTAAGAAGATATGTGATCAAAGAAAATAGGGTGGCAAAAACTTACTTGTAACCACCACTTGTCCTAACCATCACAACACCATGCATCAGAGTTTCAAGTTTCTCAGACAAATAGATAAATTAAATAATTTTTATAGATTTCTAAAAAATTATATTGTCTTACCTACTTTATCCTTGAAACGATCATCCGTATATTTATTTTCAAATTTGTACTAATGCATTGAGACATCTGTGATATTCGCGTGAATTAAAATTCGACTTATATCTCTCCTCGATAAAGCTAAACTCCAAAGTATATACCATAAACAATTAATAAAGACAAACAAGTGAAACAAATAAATAGATAAATATATTATTAGAAGTATAAAGTGCTTTATAAAATGGGCCATATGGAACTTATCGAATGTTTCTCGTAACATGGACCAAAGTAGGTAATTGTTAATAATTGAAAAATGAAAGTTTTTTTAACAAAATAATAATATCAACGTTAATCAAATAGGTAATAACTCACAAATTAAAAAGGAGAAGTTTTTTTTCAATAAAATAAAAATATAAACTTTAATGAAATAGGTAAGAATCATGTTAATAAAACATACAAATTGAGAGAAGAAAAGCTAAAATCCTTAAAATGTAATGTGGTGCACGAGACTAAAAAAAATTATGCTTAAAAGCTCAAGGTGACTTCTAGCCATAGAGAAGACTTTAGGCTCAATTGTAATGTCACATGTGAGAGAATTACAAAGGTGACAAGTTACTTCTCTCATAAATTTAACTATTTTTATAGTTGTAATCAACAAATCCCTTTTTTCCTGGATTTTCTCTAGTTCCTTAGATCATAAACTATTTAGTTTGATTTGGTGAACTTTTGTACACAATCAAAATAAAACACAAATTTTCTATCACATAGATAGACTCCAACAATCTTTTAACCATTTATATAAGTAAATTTAAGATAAACTTAAATAAATTATAAATATCACTTTTCCAAAAGCATAAATAATAAACTATTCACTTGAATGTCTGACACTTTTATTAATGACTATTTTTCACAATAGTCTATCCAAATTTAAAACAATTTATTTATTTTGGTAGTGTAAAACCATTTATTTATTCAAATGCATAAAACTTTTATTTAATATATAAATAATATAGTGAGTGGGTTTAGTTTGGACCGTCGTCCATTTTCTTCCTCCTCCAACCTCACATTGGCTATTCTTTCTATGTTCTCTCTATCTCTCATATCACTTTCTTTTCCTTTATTTTCTTTTTTCCGAATCTGAAATTTTTCCTACAAAATCTGCTTCCTGTCCTCAAAGACAGATCCGAAGGCTGATGCCAAATCTATAACCCCTCTTTGCCCTATTATATCGTACCTATTAGATTCCTTTTCCTTCTACATTACTGCATTTTTTTCATACTATTCGCCGCTGAGAACAGAATTAGTTTATCTACTCACTGTTACTCCGGATTTTTTTCCCACCCTTTTCGCCATTCGATCTCTTTTCGTCGTAGAAGAGGAAAAGGGGTTTCTTTGAACGACCCCAGAATCGCAATGGGTGTTTTGTAGATTCTAGTTCCTGATCTTACTTCTGTTGATCAAGAGTTGTTTCTTATGATTTTTACGGTATTCGGATTAGCATAGCCTGAATTTTTGAGTTATTAAATATACTTTCGGATCATTGGTTTAGTGATAAATCTCGTTGGATCTGATGAGATTGTGCTGTAAATAAAGCTCAATCGTTGACGAGATACTCGGAATAGGCAAAAAATTTTTTTTTTTTTTTGGTTGAGTTGTGTAGTAGAGTGTTTTTGTAATTTAACAAGGATCAGGAGATTGGGTTTGTATCATGGATCATGTTATTGGTGGAAAATTCAAGCTCGGTAGGAAGATTGGGAGTGGATCGTTTGGAGAGCTTTACTTAGGTTAGTATGCAGAGTGTTTTGTTTTTGTAACATTAGTATTTGGACTTCACATCTTTCTTGATCTTCTTGTATTTTTGTTTTTTTTTTTTTTCAGGTGTTAATGTACACAGTGGAGAGGAAGTGGCTGTTAAGCTTGTGAGTGCAATTTTTTAGTTCCATTGGGTTTTGGGAATGTGAAATGCTTGATATTTTATTCCTATGATGTTTGTTTTTCATAGAACATAGGTCGATTTTTTTTTTTTTTTGTTGAACTGAAGTGATTGATATGCTTTGTTTGCTGGTGGCTTGACCTTCAGCTAGGGCATAGGGCAATATTTGCGGGCATAGTGATTTGTGAATGCTTCTTTTGCCGTGTGTTACGTGAGAAGTTACCTTTATGAGAAAGGGGGTTTTTAGGAACACTATTGTTGATTGGAAATTTTAAAGGGGAGGATTGGCAGATTCCTCCTGGCTTCTGGCAGCCATGAAAAATACATTGAGTTATAATAATAAACTGAAGGGTCATGTGCTTTTCAGTAGGTATATCACTGATTAGAGACTGTTTCAATACCTGTATGTGATATTCCAGGGTCACTTGCCTAAAATATGTCTTAAATGATTATCAGACTGTATTTGTATATATTGGAAAATGGGAAGGGATAAAAAATATTGCATTCTAAAGACTTTATTTGCATATTTTGTTTGACACGCTGTTTCATGCGTCACTGTTAATGGGCATTTATTTGGCGCTCAATTCTCTTGGTTTAACAGGAATCTGTGAAGACCAAGCATCCCCAGCTTCACTATGAGTCTAAATTGTATGTGCTTCTCCAAGGGGGAAGTAAGTTTTCATCCTTTGACCATTTTTTTTCCAATCTGTACTTTTCAACTTCTTTTCTTGCAGGCTGAACATGCATTTCTTTAGTATACTTTACTGTCATGAAGTGAAATTAGGCTATGAGCTCTTTTCATTTTTTTTTTTTTTGAAGCTGGTATACCCCATCTAAAATGGTTTGGAGTTGAGGGTGACTACAATGTCATGGCTATTGACCTCCTTGGGCCAAGTCTTGAAGACTTGTTTAACTATTGTAATAGGAAATTATCTCTGAAAACAGTTCTGATGCTGGCAGATCAGCTTGTAAGCATGGCTTTAGTTTCAACAAAATTATAATTTGAACAGAGAGTTGCTGTAATTTTACTCTTTTCTTCTATTTGGTTCACCTAGATAAACAGAGTTGAGTACATGCACACCCGGGGGTTTCTGCATCGAGATATAAAGCCTGACAACTTCTTAATGGGTTTAGGCAGGAAGGCAAATCAGGTATTTTGTGTATGTCGCATTTATTTTAATTAAGCCTTGTCCTGTTGGGTGTTTATGCATGCATCCCACTTGTATTGTGAAGTAGTTTCAGTTATGATTTAAGATTACAATAAAAAAAATTTCACAGTAAGGATATATGGAGATTTCAATGTTGCTTTAAATTTAGAACTTGAATGCTGGAAGTGTAAATAAGCTTTACTTTATCTGTTTATCATAATTATATTAATAAAAACTTCATCACAATTTATGAAGAGAAATAAAATTTTATTACCCTGAATCTCTGTTTTAGTGAAATACAATGACAAAGAGAGGATGAAGAATACAGGGGGAAAAATATACTCCTACCCCAGTAGTGGAGAGACATGGACTCTGACAAGCCAAATCCTTTCACAAGACACACCTACTAACTTTTCCTGCATCCTGCTTCCTGCTTCATATTTATTATCTCCTGTCTGCCAAATATACTTGTCTATTGGTTGATCCCTATTTATTCTCTAATGGCTTTTACAATTAATTGTCTATTTGAGCTAACACTATTTATTCTCTTCTAATTCTGACTTATACAATTAATTGTCTATTGGGTTGTAATTACTGCTGCTCACTCCTTAGTATTCTAATATCTGTTCTCTGCCTTATTTCTCCTACTGTAAACCTTCTTTAAGGAAGTTTTCCTACTAGTACAATGCTTTGTTTCATTCGAGTATTTCTACTTTTATGAGGCCATAGTTAGACCATTATAAATCAGGTAAAGTATGAAGGCTTCCAAACAATTCAGGCCCTAACAATGTCATATAAACTCAAAGTCTGTAAAGAAAAGGGAGGTTAATTTACAATGAATCTTTGAATTTGTTTTCTGCCAGACAGGTGTCATGTATTAAAAAAACTATGTTGGTTTTGCTTTCTCTTCCTTTTTCTGATTTTTTTATTTTTTATTATTTGTTTATTTATTTTTTTTAATAATTTGAAGGTATACATAATTGATTACGGCCTTGCAAAAAAGTACCGGGATCTTCAAACACATAAGCATATACCATACAGGTAATAATTTTGAAATTTTGTTTCGGCAGGCTCTGCAGTTTGTTTCATTTCGTTCCTTCAGTATACATAGAAAACCCAATACAATATGTACTACATATACATTAATAATTCGGATCCACAACTATTTATTCTAAAGACACATCACATAACTGTTCTATGAGATAGCTGTGGTGCTTAGTAGGAACTAAACTGATGGGTGGAATTTGAGTTTTACCAGTTTTGAACCTGAACCAATTCAGAATAAAATGCCAAAAATTGAACCTTTACCCTTGTGGCCTTCACGTGTCTTCTGCCCAACCTGTATCCTTTATGATAGTTATCATCCTAGACATTCCTTTTCTTTTGTGAATGGTCATTGTACTTTATTTTTTTTTCAGGGAAAACAAAAATCTCACTGGAACTGCTCGTTATGCAAGTGTAAATACTCATCTGGGAGTTGGTGAGTGAGGTTATTGATTGTGGGCTTGCTGATTGCAGCTTCTAATCAATAAATTTTTCTTAAGCTTTTTAAAGTCAAAATGAATATAAATTTATAGCAATCTTGTTCTGATAATTCGTGCAGAACAAAGCAGAAGAGATGATCTAGAATCTCTTGGTTATGTGCTCATGTACTTTTTGAGAGGAAGGTCAGTCGAAATGCTGTTTTTTTTTTTTTTTTCTGCAATAATCTTTGTTGTTATATTTTAACATTTTTGGCTTTTGTGTTCCAGTCTCCCATGGCAAGGCTTGAAAGCTGGCACTAAAAAGCAAAAGTATGACAAGATAAGCGAAAAGAAGATGCTTACTCCAATAGAGGTGCTGTTACTTGCTCACAAGCAGTCTTTATGTAAATTTTTTCAATAATTAGAAAATTTGGTGTTTATTTATGCTAAGGATGATTACTGTTTTTTGATGATTTAGTCAGTAGAATTTGTTCAGTGCTTGCATTTTTCTGGAAATATTTTTCTTTAACCAAGTAGAATTGGTTGTGAAATTAATTATTTTTTTCTTTTATATAGTCTGTTGCAAAGAATTTATTGTATGGGCTTCTGATTCAGGTCTTATGCAAGTCCTATCCACTGGAATTCACATCATACTTCCACTATTGCCGATCATTGCGGTTTGAAGATAAGCCTGACTACTCTTATCTTAAGAGACTCTTTCGGGACCTATTCATCCGAGAAGGTTAACTTTGCACGTGTAAACTTTAATGTTTCCTTATGACTAATGAAAATTCTCTAAGGCTATGAAACTCTTGCTTTCGCAGGGTATCAGTTTGACTATGTATTTGATTGGACAATGTTGAAGTATCCACAAATTGGATCCAGCTCTAGAGCTCGAGTTAGTTCTTCTTAGCTAGCGTAGTTTCATTGTTTTTATAGCAAAATTTAAAGTTCTTTTTAATTATATGTTTGCTGCATCTTCAACAGCCAAGTGGGAAACCAGTCATAAACCCAGGGCAATCAGGAGAACGTCCTTCAGGTTTCATCTGTCTACAGTTTTTTCTGTAGCAATTTTTTTTACTTGTGTTCATAGTCCTTAAAGTTCTCTTTATTATTCTTGATGCTTATGAGCTTTATTCTCATCGTATGTGTGAAAATAATTTTGTACTGTTCAAAATATTTGTCTGTACGTTGTGCATGACGAAGAAGTGTTTTATTTAAATTCCACAATTTGTATGAAAAAGGCTTTCCTCAGCTAATGACGATTATACTTGTATTTCAATGGTACCAGAGATTCGAGATAGATTCTCTGGTGCAGTTGAGGCATTTGCAAGGAGGAATGGCTCAGGACTTGGTCTGCATGGTGATCATTCTAGGCATAGGTCTTCCGACGATGTGCCATCATCGTCCAAAGATGTGGTCAGCATCTTAGTCATTGTTTTCTGTGTGTATGATATGAATTGGTTACCCTCAAACTTTTATGGGACTCTTATACTTAGTCTTGTTATCCTTTGCAGCAAGCTGATTCTGAGAGGCCTCGTAGTTCTTCTCGTAATGGCAGTTCTTCAAAAAAGCCTGTCTTGTCAAGCAGCCGACCTAGCTCTTCTGGTGAGCCCAGTGAAAGCCGTGTTAGCCGACTGGTCTCAAGCAGTGGCAGACTATCAACAACTCAGAGACTTCAAGCTGGTTCTGAGTCTAAATCATCTCTAACTCGGGCTTCAGGGACAAGACTTGGCCGTGATGATACCCTCAGGAGCTTTGAACTCCTGTCACTTGGTACAGGAAAAAGGAAATGAAGAACTTTGTGATCAGCAGATTTATTGTGTCAAGGGTCTTAGTTCTGCGCTGATACTTTCGTCTGAGATGTCTACAAATGTTGATTACTCTGTATATTTCCATCCAATGTTGAGGCTAAAGCTCGTTCAAACTTCTTCATGAAGATTTGAAAGACTCTTCTTATACCTCTTCTGATGTTCTTCCATGATTATTTCAGCATGGACCCATTCATGAAGAGATACTATGTTACTTAAGGAATTTGTTAATATATGGCTACTTGTAAGTTGTAATAAATACATTCTCTATTTTTCCGTCAAAGGAATGGAAAAGAATCTGCAAAAGTGCTTTCGGAAGTTGTGCACCTTTCTATTCATATTTCGTACCCAGAGTATTTCATTCTAGTGTACATTTGAGGGAATGACATTATTGGTTCCAATTATGAATACGAGAATGAAAATACTCTTACGAGCATGTAGCCAATTTGACCCGTGCGTGGGATCCAATTTATGCATTTTCACTGGATATTGATCTTGTTTAGGTAAAGGGGTGATGTAATGTTGCAAATTCACACGAAAATATTTGTGAGAAAAGGTCGTAATTGTAAGAATTAAATTCATAGCATGTTACAAAAATGGTGGCCCCAATATTGCGTCTTGGTCCATGAGTTTTACGTGATTCCGAAAATGAAACAAGGGAAGAATGATAATTAGTTTGGCTTTTCCTCTTTAAATCGTATTTGACTAAAATAATACACACACATCTGCTTTCGAGAATATTTTTTAAAGTATATTTTCTTTTACTTCATTATGTAAAATTAAAACTGTAAATGTCAGACACAAATGTGTGATTAATGTGATCTCGACACAGCGGAAAATCCGAACTTTACAAGGTTACAAATTACAACGACAAACAATCAGAGCAGTAAAGGTAGGCAATGTAAGAACTCTATGCCATCAAATCCATGGCATAACAACCAATGCCACTGGGTTGACTGCATGAAACTTTGAGCCCAGTATCCCAATCGAGGGAAAAGTAGTATTAGATAATATCTTTGTCTGAAACCCCAAGAAGTTAAACCCACGAGAGAAAGTACTTTGAAAGAAATAAAATGCATTAGAAACATTTGCACGATTTTCTCATCCCAATTCTCTTGAGTTCATAAAAGGGAATAGTTAGAGACAGTGATAAAATGAAAGCACAGTTTTGCATGATTGCTTTTGGCTGAAAGTTGTTAAGTTGGTTGAAGAAGGGTAGGGTGAGGGATCGGAGTGATTGTTGGAAAAGTGGGTCGCGGAATTTGTGATTGAATTAGGGTTGTTGAGTGCATGAGAGGTAGAAATGTGTTGTGATGGATGTGGAGTAGACACTGCAGTACTGTAGTAGGCAGGCCCTTACAGCTTGTTTTGTTGCTACTTATGAGTTCCTTAGGAATTTATTTATTGACTTTCTTATACTTAGTGATTGTGAATTTAAGCTTAGTGAAAAGAATTTGTGTTTTAAGGTATTTTTCCTTTTATTTATATAAGTTTAATGAATATGTAAGGGTTTTATGAATCTTGTGGAATGTTATGCTCTGGTATACTTTATAGATTGACGGTTCTAGTTTATCATTTATAGTCATCTTAAGCACCAGCTTTTATCGAATGCCAACAAATAATGTAGTACATTTACAGCCATAATTTGACAATAGTAATTAAATTAAATTGAATTATTCAAAAGTTGCTAAAATACTACAGGATTCATATAAAAGATATAATATATAACAAAAATTTTTTTATAGGAATTACATCATTTAGGTCTCAACATCACAATTAAATGATAACTTTTTTTAAATTTTGTGTTTTTTTAGGACGTCTGATTGTTATATTGGTTGTGGAGTATATATGAATTTTTTGATAATTTTTTAAGGTTATTTAAAAGATTTTAAGTGTCATTATCTTGAGTTGAGTGTAATTACATGTGCATTATAGTTATAATCTAGACATTTTAAGATAATATACATAATCATCTTAAGATTGAGTTTTATTGATATTAGATGTAAAATATGTTTATTCGAATCAATCTAAAAAACTTTTATGAAATCTTTGTATGTCTATCTATTGTACTTTGATATAACTTTTTTTGTTTTTTTCTTTACAAGAATCTTAACTATTAAATCAAGTGTTTTGAGAAATTTTTTTCAAAATATAATGATAAAAGAATATTTAAATAATAATTCACTCCACTTTATATTAAAAATCTCCAGTTTAATTATTATCATTATCAAATATAGTTAATATTTATTTTTCTTTTTTATTATGTGGTTTATCTTATTATTGTATCTTATCATATCTAAATATTAAATGTACGTTGATGTTTATGTAGAGAATGATAAAAATGAGAAAATTAATTGCATTCTTCTCCATCGTAGATAAGTAAAAAGAAATTGTTTATAAAAGAGATAAATTTATAGAAGAAAATTTGTTACCGTATCAAATAAACACTTTCAAGAAGATTAACACAAGACATGACATAATCATGATTCAAATATTGTGTGTAACACCCCAAAAAAATAACATGGATAAAGCTAACATGCTCATATTCTACTAATTATAATTATGATTCATCAATATTCATTAATCCTTTAAATTAAAGTATTTCAAAATTCGACCTTCAGAATTCTAGTAACATACAATTACAAAATATCTCTAAATTGTTTTTCAAATTTAGCTTATGCCTAAAAGCACCACTCATTCCAAATGATCCTCCACAGATCCATCTGCAACACCATCTGCTCCTGTGTCAAAAACACGATCATTGCAGACAGATATCAAAACACAAGTACAACAAAACAAAGGGTAAGCTAACCAAATTTTTAATAATACTGATTATTTCAATTCAAACATAAATATTAATACCACTCAAGTCTTTCATTCAGTTACATGCACCATCATAATATAAGACACTAACACACTACAAACTTGACTCTACTTCCGGAAGACTCGTGCATTGAATAGACTTCTCGAGATATGCACCTGTCATACACTGTGAACCCACACAGCCTCCGCACGAATGAATCATCAATCATGTATGACAGGGTTAGTTCCCCCTGAGAGTTTCCTGGCGAGCTATATTTCAAGCTGCAGTCACCTAGTTCAGACCTCCTTCGACTCTCACCACCTAGTAATTATCGTCTATTTGATTCATACTACTAGTAGAGTCAAGATATCAATCGTTCGCCCGATCCTTAGACAATGCACTTCCTAACTAACCCAGACACGGGTGTTTTTTTTTTCCTGAAAACACTATACCTAGGCCTTGACCAACTTTATTAATACTCTATTAATATCATATCCTAACATAAATCTATACTCATGTATTCACTCACTTTTCAATTTCAATCTCAACTTCAAATCTCAAGATCTATTGAAATCACTAAACCATCAATATCGTTAAATTTAAATTATCAAATAATCAAACAATCAAAATAGAAAACAACAATTTTTTTTATTATCTCGCTTGGGCGGAAATACTCCAGAGAGCAAACTTGCTCCAGGGTCATTTTTGCCTGAGTGACATTATCCTCACTTGAGCGAAGTTGCCATATCGCTTGGGGCGAAGAACTTCTCGCCTGGGCAAAAACAGTCCAGATAGCATAGTTACTCCTCAAAACCATTCTCGCCTGGGCGAGATGTTGTTGCTTGGGCGAATTATACAGAAAACAACAACTTCTACTGCCTTAAATCCATACATTGCATTACCAAATAATCAAACAATCAAAACAGAAAACAACAATTTTTTTTATTATCTTGCTTGGGCGGAAATACACTAGAGAGCACACTTGCTCCAGGGCCATTTTTGCCTGAGCGACATTATCCTCGCTTGAGCGAAGTTGCCATATTGCTTGGGGCGAAGAACTTCTCGCTAGGGCGAAAACAGTCTAGAGAGCATAGTTACTCCTCAAAACCATTCTCGCCTGGGCGAGATGCTGTTGCTTGGGCGAATTATGCAGAAAATAACAACTTCTACTTCCTTAGAGCTAACATGCATGTCTCAGATGATCAAAATAATAAGAATCAACAAGCTTATATAATAAATGGTCTATCCCAACACAGAATACCAACTCAACATATCAACATCACATTAAGTTCACTCTACTATCTCATACATGCAACATTTAATTCAACATTAATTCAACATTTCAGATCCCATCAAGTTCACTCTACTATCTCATACATGCAACATTCAATTCAATATTAGTCTAACATTTCAGACCAGTAGGAAACTTTACCAAATACAAATTGTACAACTACTACAATCATTAACTTCTCTATTCAAGACTTAAATTTGTAAACCAAACAAGCACAAACTTGAAGTTAGCTTCCTTTACCTAAATTGCAGTTGAAATTCTCTATAATAATCCAATAGCCTAAGGTTCTCAGGAACTCGAATCTGCATCAAAGGACCTCTGATCAACGATCAAACTAACAGACTAGGAAGTTGAGCTCACAGAGGCACTATTTGATGGCTCAGAGGTCACATGCAAGCTCAGTAAGTAGGGGAAAGCAAAAACCTAAAAGCTGACTCTAAGGGAAGGGGCAGAAAACGAACTTACTCTATTGGAGATTTTGATCAGGTATACTTGCTCAGTTCTCCGCCACAAGTTCAACAGTGGGTTCCGCTCGAGAAAATGATGGAAGACAGATGCGAAGTCTTAAAGAGAAGTCAGAGAAAAGGGAAGTCAGAGATTTTAGAGAGATGGTGGCTCAAATGAGAATGAGACTTGATTACTAATTTTTCCTATAAATATGTATTTTCAGTTTAATAATATAATAATCATATGCTCGTTCCACTTTTACAACTTCTACACTCAGATGACAGATTTTCTAGATTGTTACATTATATATAAAATAGAAGTAAATGATTTATTTATAATAAATGATTGAAAATAGTTTTAAGGCAATTAAAACTAATTATTTTATGTAAATTTGTTAAAAATAATTTTTATTTTAATTGATTAAAAAGAATGTTAATTAATAGATTAAATCAATTCAATGATTAATAGGAGTGTTATTTAACCCAGTAGGAAAAGATTGATTCCCCAATATACTCCTCACGTACTATTTCTACTCATGTCTCTATGGTTCCTTGTTTCTTATCAAAACAGATAAATTTAGCATCTTCACGTGATTCAGCACCTTGCCTTAATAGCCAAATATGTTTTTTTTTTATAACACTTCAATGCACAACATAATATATTCTTTGCCCTGTTGACGTTGAAACCGGTTTTAGAGTTTCCACATATGATAGAGTACGGAGCAAGTGCGCAAACTTTGGATGCTAAAGAAAAATGCATGGTAAGGTTGGATCAGTTATTACACACTGTCGTCTTATTTAGGATAGTTGCTTCTTGCACGATTTCTGTATTCAAAAAATTCTTAAAATATTAATAATATTTTTGTTATTTTATATATTAAATATTTATTAATTTTTTTTATTATTTATCAAAAAAGTTTGTTAATATTTAATTAACAGTTTTTTACTTAATTATACTTATTTATATCCGTGAGTCTAAGAGAGAAAAAATATATTTAATAAATAAATTTTAAAATAAAAATAATAAATGAATTGTTGACAAATTAAATATTTATTAAGTGTAAGAAGCAATGGAGAACTGTCCTTAGCTAGACAATACGTAAAGTAAGGCATTATTTTGAATTAATTTAAATTTTAAATTCTAAATTCTAAATTCTAAAACATAATTTATCTACTGGTTTTAATATATTAGGCAATTCAACACATTTTTTACACTTGTCATTTTTTTAATATATATTTTATTGAAATCAAGCGTGCCACACATTTTCGTCTCTTAATAATATAATAATATTGTATAAACAAATACTTTGATAATATTTTTCATATAATCAATAACACATTTTCTACACTTTCATTTTTTAACATATATTTTATTAAAATCAATATCTAAAAATTGTTTAATATATAACCAATTGATATTCCTTTTAATAATAATAAATAAAATAATTTATTTTGAATTATATATTATACCAAACCCAATGTTGTGATACTTGTGGAGGACTCTAACGAGTACTGAAGTGGTGATATTAGGTGTTGTTACCAAAATCAGACAGTGAGAATGGATAGGAGTGAGCTGAGAAACGCCGTGGAGGAGGTGGAAGTGGTGGACGCTCATGCTCACAACATAGTTCCTCTTCAAGCCTATGGTGATGCAACTACTTTCTCACCACACTCTCTTTCTTTCAAGGTAATGCTTCCTCTACATTCTGTTCCTGTGTTTGAAGAGCATCTTTTTTCTGGTTTTGAAATCACTCTTAATTGCTCTGTGCTACAAACTTTTGAGCTCTGAACAAACTTGGATTGATGTTGTCTCTCTGAACGGGTGTGTAGTGGTTCTTCAGTCACTATCATATGTATTCTATAGATAATTAGATGTTCGAGATGTTAAAGTTCATTAAAGAGAAGTCATTTTAATAATATATAATTCGATTTAAATCTTATTTTCTAAAAGTTGATTTTATAGAATTAAATTAAATTTAAAGTCTACTTTTTAAACCACCTTTTATATATATATATATATATATATATATATATATATATAATTTTAGATATGAGTTGAACAATCTTTTCTAAAAGAGATGACAAATCTTAATTTATTTTGTAACAAAATTCAAATTACATAAAATAACATAACATTGAGTTAGTATATATATATATATATATATATATATATATATATATATATATATATATATATATATCATGTTCACAATGCGTTCGAAAAACAGATTAGGATTCGGTTGGTTAAAAATAAAATTATTTTCAGTGTTTTTTAAAGAAAAAAACAAAGGAAAGTAATTTTAAAATAGTTAGTATTACTAATTTTAACATAAATAATAAAATTTAATAATTTTATACAAATTAACGTTAAATGTTGTTTTTTACTTTTTATTTTTAATAAAAAAATTTATTATTAACAATGATTGATATAACATTCAACAAAGTAGAAAAATAAAGGAAAATTATTATTTCTAATTTAAATAATTAACTAAATAAATGAATATTGAAGAAATGAAAAATTAAATGCTAGATTACATTCTGCGGTCACTGCCCTGAACAAAGAAAATAAAATACTTGGATTAAATTAACCGAGATAACCATTTCATTAATGCTAAACAGAAAGTTAATGTAGGAAATCAAATTAGATTAACACTTTTTCATCTTTCTGTTCATACAGAGCTATTCATAAAATTCATTGTGTTTAGTTTACTGTTTCATATAGTGTTTCAAATGTGAACTCGTTAAGTTGTTCAACTGGTATGTTACATAAATAAGTGAGGCTACCGTCTAACGAATCAGAAACTGGTTGAATTTGATGCGGGTTTTAGCACTTGTGCATTAGTTTACATTCAACCTGTATTTGCTAAAATATTATCTTCTAGAATTTTTGGTTGAGGAACTTTATTTTGAATCTGGAATCTTATAATGACAGAAATTTAAGAGATGTAGCTGAGCTGTATGGGTCCGAGGCATCTCTGCAAGGTGTTGAAGAGTACCGAAAAGTATCTGGAATGCAATCCATCTGCTCAACATGCTTCAAAGCTGCAAAAATTACTGCCATACTTATTGATGATGGAGTACAATTGGACAAAAAGCATGATGTAAAATGGCACAAGAGCTTTGCCCGTGTCGTTGGTAGAATCTTAAGAATTGAACGGTTGGCAGAGGAAATCCTTGATGAGGTGAGATACCAACACACATTCACTTTTAATTTGCATTACCATCATTATTAGGTATCTTAGGTGAAATTCCATATGGGGTCAAAAGTTTCCATTGTGGTATTTATTTTGAGTGTCAAACACCAACTTACACGTCCTCGTAGATAGCTTCAAGGGAAATAAAGGAAGGGAGAATCGAGTAAATGATCCTTTTTACCATTTTAAGATCCATATTATTTGATCGGAGAAAAAAGAATTTTTATACTTACAGTTTATGAGATGAGTTGAAATTCAAATGTGAAAATAAAACTACTTATTTGTTAGAATAAGCGTGTTGAATTTGTTAGAGATTTCATATCTAGTAATGACTCAACAAAATCATAATATATAAATAAACTGTCACTTTATAAACTGTTTTTGTGATGTTAAGTCTTTAAAGCCTTAACATGTCTCTTAACGATGTGTTAACATTTTTTATTTAGTATCCAATTTAAAAAATATATTTTTGTATATCACATTAAGATACAACGATAATAAGGGAACACGATGAATAATAACACAACTAGAGTGTATTTTCCAATGATGATAATAAAAAAGGAGATGAATATTTAAATGAATTAAATTCTTTTTATTTTTACTTTGATGGATTATATCTTTAACATTAGATGATAATATATTTAAATTATTATATTTGATTAATCTTGTTTATAGATAATTTTGAATATATATATTATATTTTGAAAATTATACGTATAGTAGTGTCCGTGTCCTATCTAGTGTTTTTTGTGATTATATTCTATGTATTACATAAGAGTGAATTAAACGTAAACTCACTAGTTCAAGAGAACTTAGTATAAATGAAAACAAAAGACTGACAACCATAATGTTTTAAGACATTGATTGAGTGTAACATGATATTGAGATGTCTAAGAATAATAGTAAGCCAAATAGTTATTTGCTTTCCCAGAACGAGAATTTGATCAAATGAGGATGTATTTATTGCTTTGCACGATGCCAAAATTATAGCTTGTTCTTCATGTGAAGGTTTCAAAGGAACTACTATGACATACTTAGTTTTGGTGTTTTTTCTTTTTGTCATTTCAAGACATCTTCAAATGCATATCCTTTAAGCACTTTCTCACTCTTATGTCTACAATACACACACATGTTGACATTGAAAATTATATATATATATATATATATATATATATATATTTTCTCCTGTTTTCTTTAATTTTTTTGAACACTAAATGTTTCATTTCTTTGGGTAGTATGTGCCAGTTAAGGCTAAAAGTAAAATTGGCAAATTTGAAGAAATTAAATCTTGTTGGAAATTATTAACAAAAGTTTGTGAATCAAGGCCAATTTTGTTAGTTAGGAAGATTCAGTTGTTGAACTGCATATTTTGCCAACTCCTGTTAAATTGCATCTTTTTATTTGCAGTTGTATTCATAGTCTGCCTCAGTCTTTCACCTGCCTGTTATGTTATCTTATATGTTAATATAATGTTTCTTGAAGGACTTGCCTGATGGATCTTGGACACTGGACTCATTTACGGAAGCATTTGTCTCGAAGTTGAAATCATATCCCTTATATGTTTTCCTCTCACTCTACACACACAATGCAGTCTTAGTTTTATAAGAACACACAAGTTTTTACCTGGATTCCTTAGCAATGCGATTACAGTTGCTGGTGAAATCTTTGCGTTGAAAAGCATAGCTGCATACCGCAGCGGCTTAGAAATCAATACAAATGTGACTAAAAAAGATGCTGAGGAGGGACTGGAGCAAGTGTTGATTGGTGAGTAGAGTGTGCAGGTTGGTTTTAATGTAATTTGCTTCAGGATACTTACTCACCATTTAATGCTTTCAGCTGGGAAGCCTGTCCATATTGCAAACAAAAATCTTATTGACTACATCTTCTTAAAAAATTTGGAAGTTGCTCAATCCTATGATCTGCCAATACAGATACAAACAGGGTAATGGATTATTTTTAATTGATAGATACTTTTACACATGCTGATATCCAAGCATTTTGGGGGTATATATGATAAAAGCTTGGGATATGGGAACTCTTTGGGAATTTAAAATAATTATTCAGCTAACTTTAATTTTGAGTTTTTAAGTGCTTAACACAGGTCCTAAATGAATAAGGTTACTCGAACATATATAAATAAGCATATTGAGCTTGAGCTATCTTACATTTTGGTCTTAGCACATCGCTGATGTTAGTAAGGCCAAGTTATATGTGCCTTGTCCACTTCTAGTATTTACCACCCTTCTCCTATCAAAGATGCAGCTTATTTCCTTACAGCATTCAAGGCACAGATAACCATGATTTTCAGCTTGATACTATCTCTTACTTTACCTGGTATACTAATTTGTTTATTTGTTGACTAGCTTTGGGGATAAAGATTTGGACATGCGACTGTGCAATCCTCTTCATCTACGAGCAGTTCTAGAGGACAAGAGATATGCGAAGTCTCGAATTGTTCTTTTACGTGCATCCTATCCATTCTCAAGGGAAGCGTCTTATCTAGCATCTGTTTACTCACAGGCAAACATTTTATTTTACAGATCAATGCCTTGGAGTTAGTATATTTGAGTTTTGATTACAGGTTAACTGGCAGGTAACACAATCTTCTCCTTCAGGTCTACCTTGATTTTGGGCTGCCAATTCCAGAGCTTAGTGTTCCTGGGATGATTTCTTCGATGAAAGAGCTGTTAGAGTTGGCTCCAATAACTAAGGTGACTATATAAGCAATGCAAATATTTTTTCACTAACAATACAAATTTTCAGGTTTAAGTACCATGCACAAAGAACTTAAACAAAAGAAATCGTTTCATGTTAAAATTGCTACTGAATAAGAATCCTTGATAACAGAATGCTAATCTTGAACTTTGAATTATTAAATGAGATATGTAAATTGGGAGAGAAGGACATCTAGCCCCGACATTTGATGTTTCACAAGAGTAAACTGTGCAACGCAGGTGATGTTCAGTACTTGCGGCTATGCATTTCCTGAAACATTTTACTCAGGTTCGTCACCATTTATGATTACTCCTAAATTTAAATATAATATTTAAATTCTTTGTTGCGGGATTTCAGTTTCTCAAGCTTATTTTTCTTGCATATTACCACCTTCCAGAGTAGCTTATTCTTTTTGTCATATTATATATGTTGTTTGCTACTCTCTTGATATATACACACCTGAGTATCTCCCTCTTTTAAATTTCCCCCACACATAATAATGTGTACCCACGCAACAGTGACAATAGACCTAAAAGTTCGGATAACATATACCCAAGAGATTAATACATGATTATCACTGGAAGATATGTTCATATTTAAAGCTATTTCATATTCTAGATAGTAAAATAGATTTTAAAAGATAAATAATAAAATATAATACTTTCTAAATATTAGGCAGTTACTAAAAGCACAAGGCTGTGTTTTCGCTAACCCTTAGTTATAGAATTTGGTTTGTCTCCAATTGATTAGTATGTCTTTAGCTAAAATGATTATTCAATCACTTTTGGTTGTGGAGATTGTTCATTCTTCAAGATTTATTTTCAATTTATCATGTAGAAATAACGTTTAAAAATACATTATGAATAAATTTGGAGAAAATTATAAACTAAGATTGCGCATGCAAAATTATTTGATTAAATTAGTTCAGGAATGATGAATTCCTAAGTGCATTAGGGCAATCTTAGTATAATAAATTAGTCAGGCGGATGAAAAAAAAGTTAAATTATTCATTGTAAAAAAAAAAAAAAAAAAAAAAACAAAAAAAA
>Ga0209489_102004_pt1 | contig 41923 bp, 12 predicted proteins | sample SiratrowhiteBW_FD_187527 | JGI IMG/M metagenome (GOLD analysis project Ga0209489, IMG submission 187527) | Root nodule microbial communities of legume samples collected from California, USA - Siratro white BW (SPAdes) (version 2) | ecosystem: Host-associated > Plants > Roots > Nodule | place... | reverse complement strand
GGAAGAAACAAGATGAAGATAAAAGGAAAGGGATTAAACTTAATCCACTATCACTATAAAACACAAGGAAAAAAAAAAGATGACACTTCATTGTTGTAGCTAAAAGCTTTTTCATTTCTTGTGGAAGTTTTAACCATATTTTCAGTAGGTGGCATCTGATGGTTCACTGATATTACACGTCAGTGGATTCAAATCAATTTCAAAAAGAATATGGAAAAGAAAGAATAACAGTCACATGTGAACTGAATATGCATGAAGCCAAATTATCATCAGCCACTCATCCTGTCACTGTTCTCTTCTGCTTAAATAATAAATGAATTTTTCACAGGAAAATTATATGTTGTTGGTTAGTCACTAGTCAAGCTTCTTGCACTTATTAAACTTATTAAATTTGTGGAAAAATAATAAAGATATTACTAAATTTTATTTTCTAATCTTGTTACTAAAACTGAGGAACCCTTTTACAAACAGATATGATTCTATTCTGCTTCCCAATTTTAGTAATGTAAAAGTTCTTGAAATAATTGTATATAATGATTTCAATCAATTGGTTATATATCATTCACTAAACTTCATTCTGTGAACACGTTTTGGAAGAGGAATTATCAATAATTTGGCTGCAACGTTAAGACTCTTAAGCTTTCTATGATCGCAACACAATTATCTTTGATGCTACAAAATTACAGTAGTTGGAATGGAAAACCTTTAAGTTGAAGATTAGTATTCTTAATTTTCAAGAAGCACTAAGAAACACAAGATGTCATTATTATTTTATGACTAAGGCGTCAAATTCGGACAAGAATATTCTTATCTATATTGTTCTGGAACATCAATAATTGTATTTTTACAAGATGATGACTGAAACATATAATTATTAAACAATTAATGGTTGACTAATTTTGAGTAATTGTTGAGTTGAAATCAAGCTGATTTTGAATATGAAGTGAGACTCCAACATACACTAAAATGTGAAAAGCAATTTTGAGGTGCATACATGCAATCTTTTTTCATTTGGGAAAAGCTTTGACAAATATGTGAGATATTATGAAGGAAATAAAGAAGAAGCCAAAGAGGAAAAGAAGGTAGAAAATCTAATATATATATATATATATATATATATATATATATATATTAAAAACCATTCTTATCTAATAAGAAAATCTTATGTAACAACTCAAAATATATATCTATTTTCACAGCTAAAATAATACATCTAAACATATCTTACAGTCACCATGTTTATTGTACTTCAAAATATCCATATATTCCAAACTAGAAATTTAAAACTCAATTACAAACTCAATTACAAGATAACATGAAATAGTTTTTCAAATAACTCTGACTGATAAAACTGCTTAAATTATTTCCTTATTTGCAGTGATAGTGGCTGGCTTAAGTAGTTTAATGAGGAACAAGAGAAAAAGTGTTGTTTGGAATTATAAGGTGGGTGATGGGAGTATTTAGGTTAACTTTTTCTAATTTATGAGAGGTGTAATCATTATCAAAAGTATGTTGACAAGCTTTCTACCTATCTTGGGTATGAAAATGAATTACTTTTCAAAAGTAATTATAGGGTTGCAAGGGTGGATAAACCAAAAATACTAAAAGTGACAAGCATATTGATGTATAAAACGAACTATAGTGTTGATGTATCACCACTCTATTGGAAAAGTGTGTATGTTGTACACGTCTTTGGACAAAATGTTGAGTGGAGTGGTGAGAAAGATTAGGAGTACAAATCGATTTCCTATAGGGAGTAAAAAAATACAGGGGAAAATTATACAGGTGAGCTAGTAGGATACATTTTGTCCTACAAACCAGGGGTCTAAGGTGAAAGACATAAAATATTTTAAAGTAGATGGCTAAATAGCCATGGAGTATTGGAGAAGATGTAAACTATAGTTAAGTACGGTTCTGAATTGGATATTGGACCATATTGGTTTTATTATATAGGGATATCATCATTTTGATTTTGGACTAGGGTCACTAGAAATATATTAGAGGTATGCTGGAAGTATGCTAGAACCAAAGCTCAACTACAGGTTGGTGAAGGTATCTCTCTTCTTTGAATACTGGACATTAATTCCATGTGTTCCAGCATAAGTTTAGCTCATTAATTCTTCCATTTGAATACTGGACAGAGGTTTTTATACAAACCAATTCTTAAGTTGCAAAATAAAGTGGTCTTTGTTGGTACTTAGCATCTTGAATTCATTTAATTCTAATCATAATCTCTACCAATGGAGAATAATGTGATGATATTGGAATAATAACATGCATCTCAGCTTCCAATATTGATTAACACTCCAATGTTTTCAGGGTACTACCTTTACAGGGTCAGCGGGTCCATTGGTGGCACAATATGAATCAAATATCAAATGATTTGTGATTTCCATAATTAGACCAAGAACTCAATCCCACATACCCAATTTTCTTTATTGTGGCTTTAAGCTATACACATCAGCCTGACTATGAGCACTAATATCTACATTTTCTACTGTTTGTTTGTAATTATGTTGGATGGTTGCTTTTACCTTTAATATAAAATATTGGAATCAAAGATGTTCTTACGGAGATTGAATTCAGTACCAATCTAGAAAATTAAGCATCTAAAGTTTACTTCAAATTCACCATAAAACCATCTAAAACTTCAATTTAGAAACAATTCTAGACCCAACCAAAGTAAATTCCTCATCAAACCGAGCATAAGAAAATTTACTAAACATAAAACCGAACATACACCAAGAACAATACCTTTTCAAGAAGAAGTTTTCCAGTAAGAAGAGAAATGACCAGAGATATCGAAGATATATCACCTCCAATGCCCTTCCACCTGCTCGCACAATTAAAAGTTCTGCCAAAAATTACTCACAATCCTCAAAATTTATAAAATTGTGCAAAATTGAAATTGAAACGCAATGAAATGAAAATAATCGGCAACGCAACGAAATTAAAGGCAAAAATGCAAACGCGATTCAGAGCCTCGGCACTTCAAGGATGATTGTTTCTCCACTGACAAACCCTATCTCCACTGCTTTAAGGACAAAAATATGTTGTCTCACGATGCAAGTAAGATGCACAGATTGATCCTTCAACTTTGGTTTTATTCTTTACTGATCTTTTGGAATCACCCATGAATCTAAAAAAAAAAAAAAATTGTGCACTACGATTCATAAGTATAATGAAAATGACAATTGTGGTAAAAGGTATGTGATAAATTACCACCTTTCAAATGGATACATCCACCTATATTGCACTGGTACACCAAGCAGTGCTTCATATGGAAGATGAATAGGAAGATGTTCCATTGAATCAAAGAAAGCAGGAGGAAATATTCTTTCGAGCTTGCAAATAATAATTGGAACGTCTTCCTCCATTCTTAATAGTGATTCTCGATTTAATGATGTAGAGCACAAATCTTTGAAAAAATGATTGATTTCAATCAAAGGATTTAATACATGGATTGGCAATGAGCTAAATGCAATAGGAAGTAATGTCTCCATGAATACATGACAATCATGACTCTTCATACCATGAATCCTTCCCTTTTCAACATCAACACATCTAGCCAAGTTTGAAGAATAACCGTCAGGCATCCTTAATTCTTTAATCCAACAACAAACTTGTTTAACTTCAGTTGTACTTAAAGTGAAATTTGCTTTGGGCTTTACCATCTTCCCGTTACCTTGGGCCTTCAACTCTAAGTCTCTTCGCCTACAATACAAAGCTAAATCTTTTCTTACTTTGTCATTGTCTTTTGTCTTGCCAACAACATTCATGACAATATTGAATATATTGTCAAAGAAAATTTTTTCTGTGTGCATCACATCAAGATTATGTCTTAACAAATTATGTTTCCAATAAGGAAGATCCCAAAAGATGCTTCTTTTCGTCCAATTATTCCACTCTCCATATCCATCTATCCTTTTTGCACCACTTTCAATTATTTTTGGCAAATCCTTCACTCTTCTCCAAACTTGCATAGGTGTCAGCCTAGGAGGTCGCCCATCGGTTTTCACTTCACCTTTTCGAAAGGCTTTAACATTTCTCCGAAATGGATGATCTATAGGTAAGAACCTTCGATGTGAGTCAAACCAACAAGTTTTGCGACCATAATTTAATGTGAATGACTTATGATGTTTCATGCAATGGGGACAAGCTAATTTACCATGAGTTCCCCAACCAGACAACATCCCATAAGCAGGAAAGTCATTAATGGTCCACATCAAATTGGCCCTCATAATAAAGTTTTGTCTCTTTTAAATATCATATGTCAAAACACCAAACCACAATTTCTTCAAATCATCAATTAAAGGCTCTAAGAAAACATCAATACAGGCCTTCGGATTTGATGGACATGGTATTAAATAGGTTAAAAACATATATGGTTTAGACATACACAATTCAGGCGGGAGATTGTATGGAGTAACAATGACAGGCCAACAAGAATATGGTGATGACGATGCCTGAATGTAAGGGTTAAATCCATCTAAGCATAGGCCAAGTCGAATATTACGTGGATCAGCAGCATAAGTAGGATGTTTTCTATCAAAGTGCTTCCAGGCTTCACCATCAGATGGATGACATAACCGACCTTCCCTTCTCTTTTCATGGTGTCATGTCATGTGTGGCGCAGTTTGCATAGAAGCAAAAAGTCTTTGTAATCTTGGAATCAAAGGCAAATAGAACATTGACTTAACTGGAATTGGTTTTTTCTTTCTTCTTGCTATATTAATTGGATGGTATCTTGGTTTGTGACAAAACTTACATTGAAGCAATGATGCATCTTTCTTTCCAGTATCATTATCATAAAACAACATACACTCATTCACACAACAATCAATCCGCTTAACTGTCAATCCCAACTTTGATACCAACCTTTTAGCATCATAATAACTAGTTGGCAATTCTATTTTTGTAGGACTTATGTCCAACAACAGTTTTGTGAAATTTTGTAAGCATTTGTCAGGAACATTCCAATTCGACTTATAAGAAAGAAGCCTAATACATACTGATAATTTGGATTCTGATGACCCTTCAAATAATGGCTTGTTTGCCTCTGCCAATAAATTATAAAATTGTTGAGTGTCTTCAGTTGGAGGCTCTTCTATGTTACTTGATTGTACTCCTTGAAGGGCTTCATGTTGCTAGAGAGCACTATTCACCATCTCTTCCATTGCCCTAAATTGATCCATTTCAGTCATATATACAGATGAACTTAGGCCAAAAACACAATTATCACCAACGTTGAAATTAACATCCCTCATATCTTCACCATGATCAGTCCAAATCCAATAATTAGGTTTGAACCCCTTTTTGTATAGGTGAACTTTGACGATTTCATCCTTTAGAATCCTTGTACCGTCACATTTAAGGCATGAACATTTAATCCCTCCATCAAGTTCATAATATTTATATTGTCTTGCTTTCTGGATGAACTCTTCAACCCCTGTTACAAATGATTCCTTCAAACCTCTTCACCCAGTATAACATCTATCATACATCCATCTACGATCCAATGGAATTCGATCCATTTTCAGGAAGTGTTTATATGAGGGCAGGATGGTCACCGGTACAACAAAACACAAAATAATTCTATTACAAGAAAGATCCAGCTGTATAGGAAGGGCACATTGTAAGTAGATATGAAGGAATCCATCTCTTAAAAATGACATGGTGTTATATATACATACATATATGTATAAGCATCACATAAATATTACTGATACATATATGCATAAGCATTATATAAATATTACTACAACACACATACAAACAACATCCGTACCTGAGAAAGAGTAAAGAAGTTTCTCGTTAAAGGAAAATCAAATGTAAATGTTGTGGAGACATAGAAACCAAACACAACTTTAGTTTCTTTTCAACCTCCTTCCTTACTTTGTCTTCACACTTGTTAGAAGTAGTTAAGTACGTACGTAGTCAAAGGAACAAAATTGCATCAAACCCTTAGTTACTCAGTTGCACCTTAAGAAAAATCAAAACAAAACAAAAGAAAGGTAAGTTTTATCCATCTCACCCTTAATTAAAAAAAATGCTTCTGAATCCATTGACGAAGCTTATGTGTTTCGAAATCCAGAAATCTCTCACAAATCCTCCAATTGACTGAGTGGCAACACAGAAATCATTGATTAAAATCGTCGCTCTTCCATCGTTTCAAATCGTTCACCAACTACGAACCCTAAAACTCAATCATGGGATATATACAAAATCAGTTACCGACGGACTTTACCGACGGATTTATCGACGGAAGTTAAAAAATAACTTATCACGAAATTTACCGACAGAAGTTAAAAAATAACTTATCAATAAAATTTACTGACGAATTTATCGACGGAAGTTAAAAAATAACTTACCGACAAAATTTACAGACGAATTTACCAACAAAATTTTAAAAAATAATCTATCGACGGAATTTACCGACAGATTTACCGACGAAATTTAAAAAATAATTTACAAACGGATTTACCGGCGAATTTATTTATTTTGTGTCAGTAAATGAATCCGCCTTTACTGACTGTCTTTTCTATCAATAATTCTGTCGGTAATTTAAATATTATTGAAGAATTTTGATCTGTCGGTATTTATCCGTCGATATACAGTACTTTTCTTATAGTGTTTAATCTTTTAAATACAATAACAACTTAATAATTTAACTAATTTTCTTAAAATATATAAATTAGAGGCAGAGAAACGATAGAATATTGTGATTATACGAAAAATAAAAGGCCAAAAAACAAAGTATTTTCTGATTATTCTTATTTAAATATTTGAAATTTTGACTTTTAATACGGCACTTCAGTTCTCATTAATATTTAAATAATTTTATACAATTTAATATTTTTAGTAATTTTTTTTCTTAACTAATGTTAAAGGTTTCGTCTCATACCAATATGAGCCGATTAAAACATAAATAAAGTATAACCAAAGATTATTTTTGTCAAATACAAAATGCGTATTTTAGTATAACTATTAAATCTCAGTTAAGCCCCGTTAACTTATATGTATATTAATTAAATTGATTACTAATATAAATCTAAACTCTTGCAATCTGTAATATTCATTTATTGTTAAGTGGATGACAATTTCTAATTCAATTTTGTTAGTCCTATTAATTTCAGAAGGTCTGAACTTTTAAAAGGTATGACCCCAGGAGTACATAAGTATATAAAGATATTTCACTGTTATTATTATTTTTAAATGGATTAAAAGGCAAAGAAATTTCAATAGTTTTAACATATAGATAAATCCTACTTATTTCAAATAAAGTAAAATATTAAATATAAAGATTTTTGTTTAAGCTTTTATAAAATAGAAAATTTATAAAATAAATCATAAAACGACATATAAGAAAATGTAATAGAAAATATAGTAAAAAAATAAATCTAATGGTCTCTATATTGTGAATGTGTAATTTTGATTCTTTTAAAATTTCAATGATAAATTTGTTCATTTATTTCTTCAAAATTAAGCATTTTTTAATTCCTTAATATGTGATTTAATTACTAACAGAAAATTTTACATGAATAATGCCGCATTGGCCTAATACATTAATAATAAAGTTTACTAATAAACTTTAATACATGTTATTGCCACACATCAGCGTTAATTAATAATTAAATGATATATGACAGTGAAATAAAATTGTTTAACCTCAAAATTTTAACTATTAAATTTATAATTAAATTTTTATAGATATCAAAGTTATATATTGGCAAAACTAAGAGTGAATTTAAATGCAATATTGTATCCAAAATAGTCTTCATTTAATAAAGTTGTATTTTCAGTAATCTTTTTCATTGTTAATATTAATTTTTAAGGAATGTCAATTTAAGAATACAGTATTATTTTTTAAATAAATTAATAAAATGAATATATTGTTAAATAACTATACTTTTTTTCATTTATATAGAATATAATAGACATGACTTACTAGGGTAACCTTTCTTTAAAAAATACAGGAGTGGATAATAATTGATCTAACTTCTTGTGGAAGTGTGAATTGGGAGGACAGAGCATGTCTTATGACTCTATTCCAAACAAATAATACATTGATGTTGGGTTTCACTAAAAGGATCAAAATAGATTTATTTCAAAAATAAGTAAAAGAAAGATAGAGAAATCATTGGCCATTATTAAAAGAGAAAGAAAAACCTTAAATTGTTGTTGTTGTTTTTTTTTTTATTTGTGTTAAAAAAATGTCATCTTTGTGTATGAGTGCGCCTGCTGGCATTGACAGATTCCTAGTTAGGAATGTATCTAGGGTTCTACCATTTGACACAAGGTACATCCCTCTTTTTTTTTTTTTTTTTTTTTTTTTTTTATATTTTTTTTTTTTTTTTTTTACTTTTTTTTTTTTTTTTTTTTTTTTTTTTTTTTTTATTTCTTGATATTCTATTCATTTTCGATTAACCATTTTTCGTTTTTCTATTTCGTCTTAATTTTTGAGTCATTGTTCATAGTTCTAAGGATTGAAATTTTCATATTTGGTGCGATTGGTAGCTGGGTTTTTGAAATTGAAACTCCTTGTTAATGAAACTGATTCACCCAGATGGGTCACACTATTCCAAGAGAGAAAGACGTTGAATTTGACCTTGAAAGTGGTGGGAACACTAGCGAAGAGGATGTGGGCAAGGATCGTTGTGTTGGTGGCAAAGAATCAAAGGGTGCTTTGGGTTGGGCAGGGAATGGGGTTCGGAACATTGATGGAACAGAGAAGGGTAAAACTGCGATTGAGTCATTTAGAAATTCTGCAAAATCTGGAGAAGTTGTGATTATAGATGAAAATAATTTAGAATTGTTTGTGGATAGGGGTTTTGTTCAACAGCAATTGTCTGATGTAAATGGTAATCGTGCCAAACAAACGATTAAGCCCTTCAACCCCAAAAGGCCTCCAAAGCCACCCTTGCCTCCTACAGGTCCTTCTCTAGATGCTGGTGATCAGAAGTTTGTCAGGGAACTTGCTGAGCTTGCCCTGAGAAAGCGTGCAAGGGTCAAGAAAATGAAAGCAGTGAGAAAGATGAAAGCAAACAAGTCGTCCTCATCATCAAGTTATACCAGTCTTTCTGCCATGGTCATCACTGTTTTCTTCTTCCTTGTCATAATACTCCATGGTAAATAATAATTTCTTCTATTGGTTTTGTTTCCCACGTGCTGTGATTAGTGCATGTTTTGATTTTTATTTCTTTCTAGGAAGTTGTTTTAAGGATATCTATGTTGTTTTGAATGTAACTATGATTCTTCAAACACACACTTACTGTTAACTAGCACATGACCCCCCAAAATCTCAATTTTCTGTCTTGTCATGGATATATGTAGCCACTTGCAAACTTGAAAGGAATAACTATATTCTATCCCCGCTGACACTAAATTGGTGATTTAAAAACGATAAGAGAAGCATTTTTTTCTGTACACAAATGTGAAGAATAGTTGCCATCATTGTATTCAGTTCATTATGACCAAAATTTGTAACTCGGTTTACTATACACTTCACACCCTTCTTTTTCTCGTGTTCTTTTCTTATACGTACCTCTCACAGTGTCTTACAATGTCTCCAAACATTTTATTTCAGTAACTAATTGATTTACATCAATGTCTTTTGACAAAATAAATGGTTTTCTGACTCTTACAGCTAAGATTTGTCTTAAATGAGAAGTTTACAATGTAATTTTATTATCACCAAGATATAGGCATATCATTGGGGTCTGATTGACTTTTGTTGTTTCCCTGTATTTTTTACTTTTACCTCTCATTCATTATAGTAACAAACAGCAAACTCTATCTTGAAATCAAATACTTATTCTGAATTGACAAAATTTATGAATGGTATTTTGCATAATGCATGCATGTATCCACATTAGTCTCATCCCTGATTTAATGGTCTTATTCTTTTTCAGGTTTGCCAATGATACTGCATATACACACACACACAACTTTGAGGCTGTATCCTGATACTAAATTATCATCTCATATTATACATAATGAATTTTGTGCTACTGGATATGCATTAAATTACAAGAACACTGAATCCAAACATAAACTGTGAGTAATTATGATAGGGAGGGAGTTAGATTGGCCTATGATCTGCCGTCTTGAGTATAGATTGAACATCTCGAGACACTGTAAACTAACTTTTTGAGTTAAGGAATTTTTAATAGTTTTTCAATATGTTTTGAAAATGTATAGTTCCTTTTATACCTTGTGATGTAGTTCTTGTCTTTTTGCCTAGTAAGGGCCACACTTTTTTGCATAATATTAAATAATACTAAGCTGCATCTATTCATATTTATTCACACTCAACTATATCTAAAGTTGGCATTCATTACATGGTGTTTGTGTTATAAAACCTACCTTGCTTTCTTGGCTTCATTCATGCCTTTTAGCAAAAAGTTACAGTTTATCTTCAAACTCTAGGCTATCTGGTTTCTTACATGTCTAACTTTAGACTAGTATTTTGGATTATCTCCTTTGGGAGCCTGGTATCTAGGGAATACTCACGTTGATTAAACTTTGCATGCAGGAATAAGATCTGTGAGTAGTGCTGCTGTTGGGGTAATGGGTTCCCCTGAGGCTGCATTTGCGGCAGATGAAGGCTTGATTTCTGTTCACTTTCCCACCAATGAAGGAGATGTACCTGGCTCTCACTATTCATGTATGTATTTTTTTCCCACAACAGTATAATTGAAGTAAAATTTTATGCTCACTAAGATGACTTTACATCAAAATTGCAGCAATTTGATAGTTCTCCTACTCTCTTGTATTGTTGCAGTTCTGCAAGAAAGATGATGTGGAAATTTTGAAGGGTGTTTCCCTTTCAATGTGAGTTTAGTCTATTCTTTTTCTAGTTTGGATTATGTATGTGTTCTTGTACAGCCATTAGGAATCTTAGCCATTTGTCAAGTTTGTTGTATAGTGACTTGATTGGTAATGTTAATAAAAAGAGTCCTGCTTATGGATTATGCAGTATGTCTACTTGAGTTTTTCGGTTCACCTTGGTAACAATGACATCGCTGATTTATCCTAGTATTTTACGAGAAAAATAAATATTTTAAATTTATTTTATCATCACAAATACCAATTGTGAACTTTTATTTATTTATGTAGGCCAACAATCTAAGATTTTCTAGTTTGATGAACTTGAAAGTGTCATTTGTGGTAAAATAACCTTATGCAAAATAATAAAACTGAATACAATAATTGAAGCTAGAACCACACATTTTAATTTAACAAGAATCTGATTTTCATAAATAAAACTTACACATCTTAGGGGTTCCTTTTTTTTTTTCATTAAGTTTAGATCCTTGATTAAACTAATAGATTGCACGAACTACTTACGAAAAGTTTTTTCAGAAACAAAGTTTTAAATTTGAAAATACTTTACCAGTTAAAAATGAAACTTTCAAGAAAATGATAGAGGATACTTGTTTTAAAAGAGTTAATTTCAAAAGAGTGGATATGGACGATACTAAAAACATGTGAAAGAATCTTGAAATTGAAAGAAAAGTTTTAAAATGAACAAGCATAAAATTCGGAATATAAGAATAAGAAGAGATAAATAATTTGTAAATAGTTAACAATAACATACAAAGAACTTGAACAGTGAAAAGAGTTTATACGAGATAAATAATTGTAAATAGTTAACAAGAACATAGAAATAACTTTATTAGAGCAAAAGAGTTTATACAAAAGATCGGTAAACTAAGACAAGAACACTTTTATTTTATTTTATTTTTCCCATTTTGACATTACAAAAATTTGGTGCGAAGTCTAATTTTCCACTCTCTAAAATATTATATCCAATCTCTATTTATAAACCAGATCTTCTATCTAACTTGTGTACCTATCTATATAACCTCTTTCTTTTCACTCTTACTAACAACTCATTCTTCAATTTCTTTATAATCTCATTGAACTCTCCCTATTATCTTTTTCTTGCTTGGGTTTAATATTCCTTGACTTAGTTTGAATAATTATAATATCAAAAAATTGATTAATATACTTAAACGAATTTCTTCATCAATCTTTATCCTTGGTGATAACACCAAAATTTCATGTTTAGATTTAATTAGATTTCAGGTTAATACATTTTTCCTGTTTCATTAACAATATTTTAGAAAAGGTTGAATGTCATAATATGGTGATTTTTTTTATTTTTGTAAATTTAAAATTACTATGAAATCTTTTTGCCAACTTACTGTACCAATATTTAAAATTAAAATTTTCCCTATTTACTGTACCAATTTTTGTAGGGAGAGGATATGATTTTTCAATGTGCAGGTGAGAATATAGATTATTCTTAAATGGTGTCCTTCACCCATTAGATTTCTGTTTTCCTCAAGTGAGAGATTGAAAGTGAAGTATTGAGAATTGTTCATAAAAAATAATAATTATCCAAATTTAAACAAATGCGTCTTTTGTTATCCATTTTTATTTTATTTTATGAAGACTAATTATTTTCTTTCCTTCATCAACTCTTATTTCACGTTTTCCTTATAAAGTGAATAGAGTCAAATAATTAGATTACGCGTTTCAATTACTTCCAAATTCGTACTATAAATTTTAATTTCTGTTTTTATTATTAAAAAGAAAAAAAAAACAAGACTATGAAAAACTAGATTAAACCACCAAACAAACCATAAGGATAATATAAAAAACAAAAAGAACAAAATTAAGAGAAATTAACATAAAAGTCAGAAGAGGTTTATCTCGTGTTAAAACAAAACAACAAAAGAAAGAAAATCAATTAAGAAGCACAAACTATAAAATTCTGAAAATCTGAAATTAAAATCTTGGTCTAAAATTCTAGGTATTATTTATAAGGACTTTAAAGTTATAGTCTAATGAATATCGTCTATCGTCTACTCATATAATTCTTGTTTTAGCTATTTTTTTTTTAAATTGCCTACGTAGTTTAATATTCAATAGACGAATTGCCCTAGAGCAAGCAATTCGATTCAACTTCAAAACTTTCAACAATCAAGCCGAATATGAGGCTTTAATCGTCAAGTTGAGACTTCCAAGGGAGTTAGGAGTTAGACAATTGTAATGTCAAAGCGACTTACAACTTGTCATGGGACATATCAATGGCAATTATCAAGCAAAAGAACCCTTGTTGTAAAAGTACTACCATATTGTCAAAAACTTGATTGGATACTTCAATAAGTTCATCATCAATCATATTCTAAGGGCTACAAACAATCGTGTTGATGTCTTGTCAAAGCTCGCTAGTACTAAGAAAGTTAGGAAACATCGAATTCTGATACAAGAAACTCAAACTACTTCGAGTTGGGATTATGATGACGTCATACAAATCGAAGTGGGCAAAATTAGTTGAATGACTCCAATCATCAACTATCTAACTAACAATCTCTTTCCCGATAACGAGACAGAAGCCAAGAGGATACGACAACAGTCCTTCTTTTACATAATCGACAATGGAGAGTTTTTCAGATGTAACTTTTCTTCTCCCTTACTCAAATGCTTAGATGAAACCCAAGTAGAATACTTCTTAGCCGAGTTGCATCATGGAATATGTGGAGTGCACTCGGGCGGACGATGTATAGTGACGAGGGTCTTAAGAGTGGGATACTACTAGCCCACTCATTCATTGAAAAGTGCAAAAATTGTTAGAGGTTCAGTCCTCTTCATTCTTTTCCTTCAGAAGAGTTACATCAGATCATCGCTCCGTAGCCATTTACAACATATTCCACAATTTATAGACAAAGGGTTGGAATAGTTCCTACAACAACTCAATGTCAAGCATCAAGTTTCATCAGTATAATACCCTAAAAAAATGGCCAAATAGAGGCGACAAATAAAGTTATTCTGAATGAGCTTAAGAAGAAACTCATCCAGGCAAAGGGTCTCTAAGCCGAGGAGATTCTTGGAATTCTTTGAGGTTATCATTGAACTCCTCAATCAACGACCAAGGAGACATCATTTCGATTGACCTATGGGTCGAATGTCATGATACTTGTAGAGCTCGAAAAAGCCTATTGGAGGAGACAAAACTTTGATGAAGTCAATAACAACACAAACTTAAGGGTCAACCTAGACCTTTCCCAAGAAATTTGAGAATAAGCTTGAGTGAAAAAAGAAGCAGCCAAGTTGGGAGCAATCCACACACACACACACACACACACATACTTTTGTCAAGTAACCAGTTCGGTCGCATATATATTCTGGCCAATAACCCATCTAGACCCAACCAAGTTCTTCGGTCGAGCAACCAATTCGGCCTTGTTCCACTAAGTTGACAAAACTTGGTGCTACTAACTTATTCCACCGAGTTGACCAAACTTGTGTTATTAATTTGTTCAACCGAGTTGACCAAACTCGGTGTTATTAATTTGTTTCACTAAGCTATCCAAACTCTGGTGTTATTAATTTGTTTTACCATGTAATTAAGTTCTGACCACCTCAACCTAAATAGATATTATTATAACTCTGCTGAGTTAACCAAGTTTGCCATTGTTAACTAATCATATTAAGTTAATAAAACTTAGTATTATTAACCAATTACTTATGTTTAACTTAAACAATTTTTTAAAAATAAATGAACACAAACATAGATAATAAAAGTCAGTTTCATTAATGATAAACTTATTCTCATTCATTTGGTAAGGGTGGGGAACATCAGGTCTTCATGTCCTAAGGCAACATGGCAGGCAATGGTTAGGCAAAGCATCATCCACCTAACTGGAGTCATGCTTTGAAACCCTAAACTTTATCATTATTTTAAAACCCCCCCTCATTAATGCTTTTAGGGATTTAAATCTACCTTGAAAATAATAACTTTATTAAACTTGGTTACACAAGTTCAGAAAACAGTCACAAATAATTCAAATTATAACAAGTTTTCAAGTCACCACTTTAAATACAAAGATCGGTCTAAATAGGTTGTTTAAGAAGTATTCAAACTATCAAGTTTAACTTTAAGCTCATTTATCCTCTGTATCAGATTTTGAATTCAAGGGACTTGTGTACTATCCAATACCCAAATAAATATGGAGAAAGTAATACCCAATCGAAAAAAATGGATATAATATATAATATAATATTATCTGCTTAGAATATATAGGTAACCACATAAGGATCCAAATAACAAAGATTAATCCACAATCCGTTTCTGTTATTAGATTTAACAACCCATAATATGATAACTACCTATCAGATTCAAACACCTGTAAATACAATCTCATTCTTTAGGGAGCACTCACTCTATCTCATACTTACTCAATTAATATTTATTTTTATGTTCTTATTGACTTGAGCGTAGAAGAATCTTTTGCAAATATTTCTTCACGAGCATAATAAAAAAAATTCAAATAAACACCTTTAAAGGTCTTTCAATTTGATTATAATGTGACTTTTGTGAAATAAATGTCACACAACATGAAAAGATTTCAACTTAATCCCTGTAAAAACAAGTATAATATCAAAAAATTGATTAATATACTTAAATGAATTTCTTCATAATTTTCATCTTTGGTTATAACACCCAAAATTTCATGTTTAGATTTAATTAGATTTTAGGTAACATTTTTCCTCTGATTCCATCCACAATATTTTAGATAAAATTGAATGTCACAATATACAGGTGATGTTTTTTTTTTTTTTTTTGTAAATATAAAAATTGCTTTCCAGTTTACTGGATCAGTTCTTACAACTATGCAGGAAGAGTGCATGATTTTTCAATATGCAGGTAAGAATATAGATTATTTTTAAATGGTCGTCTTCACCCATTACATTTCTACTTTCCTAAAGTGAGAGATTATTTAAGGAAGGAATTGAGGGAATTATTGATAGTTGTCGTTAAAAAAAAAATAATAATAACTGTCCAAATTTAAACAAATGCATCATTTCTTATCCATGCTTTCAATTCTACTTTTTCCTTCAACTACTTTTATTTCATGTTTTCTTTTTAAAGTGAATCAAGAGGGTCAAATAACTACATTACTTCCTTCCCTTACTCCAAATCCCAACTATAAATTTCAATTTGTTTGATATTATTAATATTAAGATTAAATTAAGTTTTAGGATTGATTGGTAAAGAAAATTAGTCAACAAGTGCTAATGGAACCATATACTATGCTACAACTTATTTTACCACAATTCATTTATAGATGTACTGGAACATCCGTCATGTGAATGTCAAATCAATGCCTACAATTTAACAGTGTGTGGTTTTTAGCTTATTAGAAGTCATGTAATATATGAGTTTGTAAGAAACAAAAGACTTCTGGGATACATTATTTGAAAACAAAACATATTTATGAAGGAAACATGTTCTTCCGATTGAATAAACTTATTTATTTATAAATAATTTTAAAAAGAAAGTAAAAATAAGATAACTTTTACAAGTTAAATTTGAGTTATACATGAATTAATTTGCAGAAGTTATCTCATATTTGTACATACATTCATTTTAGTTTAGGAAAATATTATTTATTTATTCTGAGAAATATTAAAAAACTGCATTTGGTGAAAAATTCTATTCTTCGTGCATTTATGTACATTTCGGAAAAATAAAATAGGAGTGATAAGGGGAGTGTAAATAGCAACTTAAGTTGGTCAAGTGCCTCTATGGGAGGAACAGATCACATAATGAGATAAGATCGCATACACCACGTGACATCGGCCCACTAGTAAATCCATTCTTCTCAAACCTAAATTTTGTTTATTTTTGTTCTAGACTACATTTGTAGGTGGCAAACCTTTTTTAACTGGAAACATTTCATAATACTGTCTAATAGTTTTCTTAATATTTTCTTTCTACTTATCTTTTAGTCAAAACCTTTCAAAGAAAACCAAACATGTATCATTTAATCCAAACATTTATCTTTTTGCTGCTACACTTCCTTTAAAAACATCATAATAAAATGCTAAGAAATTGTGTACTGGATATTTTAAATTTAAGTAAAGTTTGAAATATGTAAATGCGAATTAAACATATATTATTAAATAATTATTAAATCATATATTTTAAGTAAAAGATTATATGAAATAAAAATAAAGAGACATAGAAGACGTAATACTGTTGGCTTCTTTTCTAACTTATCCAAGGATTGAGTTGAAGTCATTATGAATGTAGTTGGCTTAAAAAAATTGGAAAGAGAGCTTTGCCCGAGATAGTGATTTAGCTTACTCTGATTCAGTTAGAACCAAAAGGGAGAAAGGAATAGGAAAATTATATATATATATATATATATATATATATATATATATATATATATATATATATATATATGTTGAGAAGAACATTGTGGAGATAATTTTTTATTCAAAGTTAAAATTCAAAATTAGAGAAATTGTAGTATGAATAACTAAAATTAAGTAATAGCTAATATTTTATTTTCCTAATCACAATAGATAAGTGTTTCATTTTTTGCAGTCAAACTTTATAATAAATGTTTAAATAATATAAATTTTGTTAGAAAAAAATTCTTATGAAATTAATCCATTTAAATATATAAACTATTTTTTCATTATCATGATAAATTATTCTTTTCTAAGTGTAATTTAGATATAGAGAAAAAGATGAAGGAAATAAAATTTGGAAGATCAAGTATCAAATGCATGTTACTTTTTTCTTCAATTTTAATGGTTTTGTTATTTTGAAATATTTGTTTTATAAAAAATAACAGGAGCAATGAATTTAAGAAAATGCACATAAAATGTATACACAATATTCATTCCAAGCCCAACTTACACAATATTCATTAAAATTATTCTTAACGAGTTTAAGTAGAAATTTTAATTGAGGAGACTCTTGAAATTCTTTGAGATTATTATTAAACTCTTCAATCTTCAATCAAAAGATATCATTTCGATTGATTATAGGTTCAATGTTATGATATTCACTGAACTTGAAAAATCTCTAAAAGAAGACAAAATTTTGATGAAGTCAATAACAACACAAACTTGAGGGTCAACTTAGACTTTTTTCAAGAAATCTGAGAAGAAGCTTGAGTGAAATAAGAAGCAGCCAAATCGAGGACAACTCAGACACAAGAATGTCTATTTTAGAAAGGAGACTTTATTTGGTATAAAGTCAGGAAAGTCCGAAAGGATAGGCAAGAGGGGAAGCTAGCACTTAATTGGGACAACCATATAGGGTCGTACACTCATTTCATTCACAATGGAGCTTACAAGTTTGTTGAAGAGTTGAATGACAAGCTTCTACAAAGAACATGAAACGCCACACACCTGAAGATGTATTGCAAGATGTTATCTCTTTATAACAAGAGTGATGTGCTCCTTTTCCTTGGTTCAAATTTTATCCCTAAGTACAGTTTTGCCAAGCAATGTTTTAAGACGTTTTTATAATAAGTCACTGTAATAAAGGTGACACTTTTTTCTATTGTGGAATGAGCATGGTCAAACAACATTGTTTGGCACCACTTTGGTCGAACAACCAGTTTGGCCACATATATATCCTGATCAAACAACCCGTTTGGACCCAACTAAGTATTGTGGTTGAGCAACAAATTCGATCACATATATATCTTGGCCAAACAACCCGTTTTGGATCTAGCAAAAGTACTTTAGTTGAACAACCAGTTCGCTCACATATATCCTGACCAAACAACGTGTTTGAACCCAACAAAGTACTATGGTCAAACAACCAGTTCGGTCATATATATATATATATATATATATTTGGATCCAACAATGTACTTTGATTGAGCAATCAGTTGAGTCACATATATTCTGGTCAAACAACTCGTTTGGATCCAGCAAAGTACTTTGGTCGAGTATCTAGTTCGGTCACACATATTCTACACAAAGAACCTGTTTGGACCCAACAAAGTACTTTGGTCGAGCAACCAGTTCGACCACATATATATTTTGGTCAAACAATCCATTTGGACCCAACAATGTACTTTAGCCGAGTAACCCGTTCAGTCACATATATATTCTAGCCAAACAATCCATTTAGACCCAGCTAAGTTCTTTGGTCGAGTAGCCAGTTCGGCCTTGTTACACTGAGTTGACAAAACTTGGTGTTACTAACTTATTCCACTAAGTTGACCAAACTTGAATTTATTAATTTGTTTCACTGAGTTGACCAAACTCGAAGTTATTAATTTGTTTCACTGAATTATCCAAACTCATATCATTAATTTGTTTCACGGTATAATTAAGTTAACCAAGTTTGTCATTGTTAAGTAATCCTATTAAGTTAATCAAACTTGGTGTTATTAACAAATTAGTTGTGTTTAAGCTAAACAATTTCTCAAAAATAAATGAACACAAAGACATATAATAAAAGTCAGTTTCATTAGTGATAAACTCGGTTTCTGTTGGTAATGGTGCACACATCTTGGTGGTGGTGCAGTGGTTAGACAAAACTGGAGTCATGCTTTGAAATCTTAAACTTCATCATTACTTCAAAAATCCCTCATTAATGCTTTTAGGGATTTAAATCTTATCCTGAAAATAATAACTATAGCTCCATCACACCAACTCATAAAGCATCATAAATAATTTAACCTATAACAAGTAATCAAACCACAATTTCAGATACAAAGCAGACCTAAATAGGATGCTTAAAAAAGCTTCCAAATTATCAAGTTCAACTTTAAGTTCATTTGTCTTCTACATCAGATTTTGAGTTCAGGAACTTGTGTACTATCCAATATTCGAAAAAAAATATGAAGAAAGTAATACTCAATAAAAAAAATGGGTAATATAATATGATAACGTTTAAATTTAATTAGATTTTAGGTAAAATAACATTTTTCCTCTAATTTCATCCGCACAAGATTTTAAAGAAAATTGAATGCTACGATGTACAGGTGATTTTTTTTATTGTTTTTTAAATTTAAAAATTGCTATGAAATTTTTTGTCAATTTACTGTATCAATGTTTTCACAACTATGTTGAGAGAGGGTATGATTTTTCAATGTGCAGGTGAGAAGAATATAGATTATTCTTAAATGGTCGCCTTCACCCATTACATTTCTACTTTCCTAAAGCTGAGAGATTATTTAAGGAAGGAATCAAATGAATGAGTGAATTATTGATAGTTGGGGATAAAAAAAATAACTGTCCAAATTTAAATAAATGCATCTTTTGTTGTCCATGCTTTTATATTTTATGAAGACTTAAACTCTTCTCATTCCTTCAACTTTTATTTCTCATTTTCCTTTTAAAGTGAATCAAGAGGGTCAAATAACCACATTACTTCTTTCAGTTACTTCCAAATCCAAACTATAAATTTAAATTTATTTGATATATTATTAATATTAAGATTAAATTAGGTTTCAGGATTTCACTGGTAAAGAAAATTAGTCAACAAGTGCAAATGGAACCATATACTATGCTACAACTTGTTTGACCATAATTCATTTATAATGTACTTGAGCAACTGACATTGATTGTGTGAATGTCAATAATCAAATCAATGTCTATAGCATAACAGTGTCAAGTTTTGGCTTACTAGAAGCCATGTATATATATAAGTTGTTGTAAGAAACAAAAGAATTGTTTATTAGTTTGTAATTTTGTACATTCTCTAATTGAGGCACGTTCTCTGAAAGTATGATCAAACTTTAAGAAGCAAAGTTCTTACTATTGAATAAGCTTCTTTATTTATAAATAATTTTAAAAAGAAAGTAAAAATAAAATAACTTTTACAAGTTAAAATTGAGTTATATACATGAAATACAGAAGTTCTCTCACCTTAATAAACTCGTACATAAATTCATTTTAGTTTAGGAAAATATAATTTATTTACTCTGAAAAATACTAAAAAAACTACATTTGGTGAAAAAACTTTACTCTTCGCGCATTTATGTGCATTTCAGAAAAATGAAATAGAGTGTACTGGTAATAAGGGAGTGTAAGTAGCAACTTATTTAAAGTGAAGTTGGTCAAATGCCTCGATGCGAGGATGCGAGGAACAACAGATCAGGTGACGAGATAAATTCGGGTACACCACGTGACATGGCTCCACCGAAACTATTAAATTCATTTTTCAAATATAAATTTTGTTATTTTTGTTCTATACTACATTTATAAGAGACAAATCCTTTTTAGTTTGAAACATTGCATAATATCCTCTAATAATTTTCTTAATATTGTCTTTTTTAGGTCAAAATGTTCAAAGAAACATGTATCATTTGATCCAAACATAGTTTTCTGCTACACTTGTTTCAAGAACATCATATAAAATGTCAAGAAGTTGTGTACACCACATTTTAAATTTAAGTAAAGCTTGACATATGTGATGCTAATTAAGCATATATTATTAAATAATTATTAAATCATATATTTTAAGTAAAAGTCAATATGAAATAAAAATAAAGAGAGCATAGAAGACGTAATACTGCTAGCTTCTTTTCTAACTTATCCAAGGATTGAATTGAGTCATTATGAATGTAGTTGGCTTGAAAATTTTGAAAAGATAGAGCTTTGCCTCCTATAGTTAGAACCAAAAGAGGAAGAAAAATGAGTGGAAAAAAGTTATATATAGTTGAGAAGAACATTATGGAGATAATCTTTCATTCAATGTTAAAATTCAAAATTAGAGATTGCAGTATGATTAACTAAAAGTAAGCCATAGCTAATATTTTATTTCTTAATCAATAGACAAGAGTTTAGTTTAATTTTATGCAGTCAAACTTTATAATAAATATGTTAAATAATATAAATTTTTTTAGAAAATAATTCTTACTAAATTAATCCCATTTAAATATATAAACTATTTTTTCATTTATTATGATAAATTATTCTTTTCTAAATGTAAGTTAGATATAGAGAAAATGATGAAGGAAATAAAATTGGAATGATCTAGTATGAAATGCATCTTACTGTTTTCTTCAATTTTAATAGTTTATTATTTGAAAATATGTATTTTATAAAAAAGTACAGGTGTAATGAAGTTAAAAAAATGCACATAAAATGTACACGTACACAATACTCATTAAAGTGCACGTCTGGCCTCAAATGAAGGAGGTAGTTGGATTATTCTTCCAGCATTGAATTCATATTGCAGTGATCTTTAGAGAAACAGTTGTGGGGCATATGAGTGAATGCAGAATCACACATCCCTAGAGAAAGTGAAGGCATGATTACATGACTTAAATTTCCTTAAAATGTGTATCTGAAGGATTGTTTTGGGGCCACCACCGTTTCCCTTCTGGATAATCAAGACACATAGGGAATCTGACAACAATAGAGGATACACAATTTCTGCATGAATAATGTAGAAAGTAGTAGAAATGAGAAAGATGGGGAGAATGGTGATTAGTGATACTAATGGAATAGATTCACACAACTTTGTTAAGTGATTTAATTATGGTACATGTACCTTTGTACTATTCAGGAACACGCAAAGAAAATAGACACAGTCCATTGCATGCATAATTCTTCTTTACACGGTTTTTTTGAATGTTTGACGTGGTTTTTTTGAATGTTTGACGTATGGTGCATGGTCCATAGAGCATGGATACATCACCATAATAAAAGCTCACGCCGGCACAATGGATTCTTTTTCCGTCATTGTCAGCCATATGAAACAATTATGAAGGTAATATAACAGTGAAGTTTGACAAATTCAAGTAACGACGTCGCATACTCTCTTCCTCAAACAACAACTTATGATATGATGTTTGTTTGTTAGAATTTTGGATGAAGTCCCATCCTCGTTCCTTGCACTCTAACCATATATGACCTTATCCAATCGAATTGCAAGTGAGCGCCCACAGCTTTCACAACCCATATTTTAGCTGTTTCACAGAGTTTCAAACCGTGGTCGGTTCAAACCATGTCTTCGTGGACATGCTCTGCCTCCATTTATGTTATCAGACAGGAGACAGACTGCACTTTTTGTTCCATACACTCGTTTGGAAAAAGAATCTTTCATTAATTATAAAAGAAATTATGTACTTGACATTTTAATGATGTAAAATTTTAGACAATTTACTTTTCTATCAAATAGAAATTATATTAAGTATATGTATTGATAAAATTATTAAAAAATTATACTAAAAAAAACTTTTTTCCTAATTACCAGAATGCCTACACATTTCTCGCATCCAAGAGTGGCTAGAGATATACTTATAGAAAACTAAACTAATATCCAGTCTTACATCTGTAGCATGATTCCAGTTCCTCTATATCTCTTCCTCGTTACAGGGTTTAACAAATCAAGATCTGATTAAGTGTGTTAAAAAAATGGAACCCTAATCTAATAATACAGCTCAATAAAAATAATATAATATAATTATAATAAGTTGGGTTGATTAACGGATTGAATAATACTTGCATTCCTCTTTTGTTCTAGTTTACATGTCTCTGCTTATATGTCTGGGAAGAAAATGACTTAAAAATATACTATATTGTTACAATTTTTTTATTTTATTGAAATATGAATTGGATGTATACTCAATTATATTTTCCACCTAGGCCCAATTCATTAGGTATAATTATACTCAGTAATTTTAGATGTAAGCGTGCACCTTTATTAAATCAATTCCAGTGTGTTGAATACAAGTGTATGATATGATCTGATGTTAACAGATAAATATTAAATAACAACATTTACTTTTGCTTCAGTATTCAATAAATAGCACATGAAAAGAAAGTTAAAGGGTGAATTCATGCTCTTGTTTTCTATCCCGAAAACATCAAATGTTATATATTCTAATTACAAAGACACACCAACTTGTATACATAATAACAGAAGTCACAGGATCCATTCTAAAGAGATAGTTATATTCTATATATATATATATATATATACATATATATATATATATATATATATGAATAAGATTTAACAAAGGTTACCCTAAAGAAAACTCAAACCAATGTAAACATTCAGTAAAGAAGACAAAACTTAGAAAAACTTCTATGCCACACGGTAAACATCAAACAATTACTAAGGTTCAACTATTGTCCTATGTTCCTAATGAAACTTTGAAATACTCCACATTCCTTTTGTTATTATATATTTTTTTTCATTAAAAAAATATATTAAATAGAAAGTATAAAGAAATACCTCAATTTATTTACGTCTACACAGTTTCAAAGACAATCAAAATATTAAAAAAAATCTTGTTCACAACTCCCTACTATTTTATTAAATTACAAAATAAATCAGTATCATCCAAAACTTTATGAACTATTCTATCCTCAAATCAAAATAGACAAATCATTATCATTTTATTTGAATATTGTCTAATGAATGACTAATCTAATAAAACTAGGTAAGGTATTCTCAGTACTAGAGTTTAATGAATTTAGATTTTGAAATCCCCAACACAATTAACCAATTTTCGTTATTTGTTAACTTAATTTTTTCCTTTCAACTTGAGTTTATAATGTAGAGATTGTCCCAATATATCATATTTAATTTGTAAAACAATTGTTCTAAAACTTCATGTATCTTGAACACTATTTGTTGATTGTTTGTTGTCTTCTCTGTTTGACCTCTTAATGTTTTTTTCCATCAAAGATCAGTGACAATGTAACTAATGTCACCTACAAACCGTGAACAAACTTTGTAGGTGAGACACTAAGAGGTACATCCATGTTGTTAAAGTATTACTATACATGCAACTGTAATGTCAAGTGAAAAACAAGGAGTGCCTATAACCTACACTACAATTCTCATATGTTATTATAAGCCTTTCATATTAATGCAGTATTTTTAGACACTCCAGTAGCAGTTGATATCAATCAGAGTAGGAAAACATTACTCCAGATTTTTGCATTTCAACCATAACCATGTATTCAGTTGTCCAAGCATCATACTTTCTCAGTATCTACCTTCCCTTGATTGAAAATAACTCTATTTCTATGATTTCAAATTCGGGAGATAATTGCAATCCACATGCCCTTTTATGTTACGTTTCTTAGTTAAACTCAGAATGTAAAAATGTTAAAAGTTAATCATGGGTTGACTGTGATTTCCTGAGCTTACATTCATTCAACTATCACATTTATTCCATATTTTTTAGCTATTTTCTAATCAAAGAAGAGGTGGCTGGTAATCTCATCCTTTTCCTTACACAATTCATTCATTTTATTTACCAACCCTACCTCTTTTTTAACCAGATTCACCTTTGTGAAATTCTATCTAAAAGTACTCTTAGAACCAAGAAATATAACTCTATAAATAAAATTTAAGTTATAAAATTCTTTGAAAACACTGTTATTATCTCTCTTTACTGAATTTTGTAGCACAAAAATATACTAACCTAATAAAAAATTAACCTTGGACTTCTTCTATCCTCATTCTTCTATCTTGATTTCTATCTTGATTATCTCTGTTAGAAATTTTTTAATCAATAATTATTGTAGTTTACAACAATTAATGTTGAGTCTCCGTCTCAACTTCCTACACATATCTACCTCTGCTGCATGAATTTTTCAATTTCATGTTCCATTCATTTACTCACCTAAATCTCTTATAACACTATTATTTAAATTAGAAAGAACATAAAGTCTTAAAAAAGATTGATTTTCTGTCTAGATATCCTTTGAGAAATTAATTTTATCGTCCAACCCAAATTTCCATTAAATAATCTATCAAACAAATTTTTCTTATTATTAATCACAGCTATCTCTACATTTCTTTTATAATTTTTCCTCCTGCACTACTTGGATATTATGATCTCTTTTTACTATCTTTCTCACCCCATACACATTTTATTAGTAATTATATTTTGCAAACTAATTTAAAGAATTCTACTCTACATAATAACAAATATCCCCTTCAATTTCTTACATATATGTTTTATACAGGAGTTTTTGAAAACCAAGTTGTAGGCTAATAATGTTTTTAAAATGCATATAATTAGTAATTAATTAATTAATAGTTTTTTAATATTTTAAATTTCTTGACTGACTTTTACAAGTGGTTTTAAGGACATTATATCAAATTTATAGTTAATATTAAAATTATTAGATTAATTAAAATTAAAAACTTGAAAAATAATAAAATTTAATGTTTTTCGATAAACATTAACCGATACAATGATGTCATTTGCTGTATTATGTAGGGGATCGAAATGTTTCTGGAATTATGGTCTAGTATTTTATGTTGGGATTGAAATGTTTCTGGAATTATGGTCTTGAGAGACTTTCTTTCAATTGAAGAAAAACAGGCCTTTTTGAACTGCATTCATTTCATCAGGTCGGCAATGAATTAAAAAACCAAGAATATATATATATATATATATATATATATATATACTTGATTTAATCTGTTCTCAGTTCTGATCTTTCAAATTCTACATGTAGGTTTTGTTGTTGAGTATCAAATTAACTAATGAAAAAGGGGTATGTAATAATACAGGATATTCAAGTAAATTTTAATAAATTATGGTCTTAGTGTCTCTTTGGCTGGGTGACCTCTTATTAAATTCATTTTTATTCTTCTGGTAATTTTTATTACCTTTAACTCATCAATTATGCAGGTAATTATTTTTAGTTTTTTTTTATTAAATGATATAATTCTTTATGGATGTAACAAAACATATATGAGAGTATTTTAGGAATCTTCTAACATTGTACAGAAATGTGCAGAAGTGTCTGTGCATTTAAGGGTTTTTTCTTACAAAATTTCCCACAATATAAACGAAATTATATACATACATCACTAAATTGAGATAAGAGTTACCAAACATAAGAGAATAATGAACAATTTTCAAATGTAAGAAAAAAATAACAAATCAACATAATTGTTGAAAGCATGGTTAAATCATATCTCATGCATTATTATTCTTTAATTTATATTCATCAAAATTTTAAGTATTTCTATTAATGTATTTTTAATTTATCTTACAAAATTATTATATATTTCATTAAATGTAATTTATTTAATTAGAACATATAACTAAATTAAGCTTTGTTAAAGAGATTGAGTTGAAGATTAAATTAAATATAAAAAAATTGTATTACGATGAAAAATAAAGTATATTATGAAGAGTTATTTAACTTAAAGTAAGTTCATATAAAATTGAGAGTGGAACCCGATATATGATAAATTAAGATTAAAAGTGAATATATAATGCAATGAGAAAGGAAGAGAGAATTATATGATTTGTAGTCAATGGAAAGTTCTTCTAAATTAGATGGTCCACATTTGCACATGGATTCAAAGGGAGTGTAACTTATCGAAAAGATCCAAATCCGATATATATATATATATATATATTAATCATTAATGGAGATATTCAATATAATTATCTATAATCTTAGATAAAAATAAGAGAACATTTTATTGTAGTACTGAGAAAAATACAAACTTAAAAGAAATGGATAATATTATTTAAGATTTTGAGGATAACAGAACAACTAATTAAGGCTTATAAAATACATATTTTACTAATTTTTTATTATGAACAAAAACACAACAAACTATGGATGCTCTAGTTAGAATTCTTAGGAATCAGATCGAGATACTTTCGTTATATCATTCTGATATTATCTTTTAAAATCATTAAAATTGATCCTACACCATATTAAGTGATATCCAAATGTACTATGAGAGGTCCTCAAGCCTAAGCCTTAGGGAGATTATACAATCTTGCATCACATAATGCAATCAGTTGATGAATTAAGAAGACAAACCAACCTCGTACAACAACAAGTAAAGAATGCTTATATGGTCCAATATGACTTATTAGTTGGGTTATGCACAAGGTGGTATGTGGATCCCAATCCGACTTTTTTATCAGGATGTTCATGAAGTGACTTATAGATTCAAATATGACTAGGTTATGCACGAGGTGACTTGTAAGTCCCAATATAACTTATTTGTCAGGGTTATGCACAAGGTTGCTTGTAGGAGCCATATGGTTTCCTTGTCCAGTTATGCACAAGGTGACTTGTAGGTTTCAATATGATTTATTTGTCAAGATATGCACAAGGTGTCTTATAGGTCCCAATACAACTTCTTTGTTGAGTTATGTGCAAGGTGGCTCAGAGGTTCAAACATAGTCCATGTACTAAGTGGCCTATTGACCCCAACATAGATTATCAGTCTTGGTTTATTAACTCATGTGCTAAGTGGATTATTGATCATATTTGATTAGACTATACGTTACTGGCCTAACAGTCCTGATTTACTCGAGTGTCCTATCACCCTAATTTATTTAACCTATGAGCTAATGAGTTTGATACGTTATTAGTTCAAAATGTTTTGGTTAATTATATTAATCTATGTTTTAGTGTCATGTCACTTTAAAATGATTTTTATCTCAATGTTTTTCCTTTAAAATATACTAGTCAGTTCTAGCCCAATATTATTTCAACTTAACAAAACTTTAAGGTTTAACTTATCTAAAATCCGAGTATGATTAGATTCTTCGCCTTAAAAGACTTGAGAATATATTATTAGTTAGCCTAATTTTCTATTATAAGAGAATGTAACTTATCCAACGAGTTAATTATTATAGGAGTCAACTCATAATTAACCTATAGATTCAATCAAATTAGCGAAAATCTTTAACAAAAATAAAGTGATATATGTTTTTAGTACTTGAAATCGATTGAAAAAAAAAATACAAACTTTACAAATTACATAATATTAATCAAGATTCAAAGGATAAAGAATAACTTACTACTACTTGTACTACTTATGAAATACACATCTCTTCTATCAACAAATATGCCAAAAATTCTGAATGTTTTAGTTAAAAACCCTAAAAATCAAAGCCCTGTGCATCAGACTTGAGTATTTTGGCTAGTATAATGCTTTGATGAATAAAGATTGTTTTCTGAGTTATTTTCGATTTGATATTGTTTCAATGGATAAGTCACTTGGATAACAGTTGATATCATTTGGTTGACCCAACCAACATTATTATATAATGTTGAATCAGTTATTAAATAAATTTGTCTTACTAAGTTTTATACAAAAGCTTAACCAGAAGGGTTTTAGATGTTCAATGAGTTGTGAACTAAAAAACTTAAACCACAAGGATGTTTGAAAAAGTGCCTCTTTAGGTGGGGAGAACATGCTGCTTGCGTCACAAAATTGTTTTATATCATAGATGATGCAGATGTTATTTTTTAATGATCAACCAAAAGTAATTATATGATGGGAGAAAGATTTTGTTATGCTTAAATGATTGAAATTAATTTTTTGAATTCAAATTATAAAATTTAAAAAATTCACATAACTATGCTTTAAAAGCCAATTTATTTTATTTTTTGTATTAAATATATTCTTATGAATTTTTAAAATATTATTCCTAAACATTAATTGTGACAATGATATTTATTTTAGAATTAAACTTTTTAATACCAATTTCCTATAAATAATAAAAGAACATAAATTAAGGATAACAAAAAGAGTTAGCTCAACTTATTTTGCTTTTTCTCTGATACATTGTTGGTCCGTGAAAAGTGAAAGATACTATGTTGATATTACTCTTTCATATATATAGAGGGTATAAGATTTGTGTATAGGACTACTTAACATAGCGCGTATTCTAATTAAGTTTATGTTGGCTGAAAGCAACATGATTAAGTTTCAACATTTGAGACTTTTATAATTTTTGTAGATATTTTATGCGATTTTTGACACCCATGACACATCCAAGTTGCACATAGTCGCTGTGATCCATACTACTATGTGACTTAATTGGCTAGCCACTCTCTTTTAATTTCAGCTATATTCGCCATCTTTAATTAATTTTTGTTGGAAATAGATAATTTCTGAAAAGCTTTACCACATAATCCCACTTGAAGGTGTGGTGCCGACAAAGGAATTTATTGTTACAGCACACAAGTATATAGTAGTACAAGTATATGGTAGTACTAGTTTGATTTTTTTTTCTTTTAAATTTCAAGTGTGCCTGGTGATTAAGTCAACCAGAGTTAAACTTTTTTGTAATATTTACTAAATGAGTGAAGACGCATAAAAAGTTTCCCAAACACTATAATGGACTTGGGGAATTGGTCAACTGAAAAACAAAAAAAATGGTTGTTGGCAAACTATGTGAAACTAGTTCTAGACTAACAAAATAGGATGTCAATATTGTAATAATAAGACGAAAACATGGGCAATAAGGTATCCGTACTCTTATAAATACCGAGGCTCACACTTCTGAGAATACACACTTCTGAGAATACACAATAGACACCTAGTGCGAACGTGTTGAGTTGAGTTAAGTCCCTCCATGGCTAAATTGTTTAGAGAGGTTTTGTTCATGTATCTTCTCTTTTTTTGGTACCGTTTTCTCTTTAGGCAATACAAGAGTCTTATTCGCTTCTGTAAAACCATTAGCAGTTCTTCCTCATGTCCAACACAGTTTAGATACCCCAATTTCTCCCCTCTCTTCCACCGATCAGACTTCAAAGATCGCACTTTGGTGTTTGATGTGGAAAATGCTTTGTTGAAATCCTCCTCTTTGTTTCCATATTTCATGCTTGTGGCCTTTGAGGCAGGAGGGCTCCTTAGGGCCTTAGTGTTGGTTCTTGTATACCCTTTTGTCTGTGTTGTAGGAAGCGAGATGGGGATGAAAATAATGGTCATGGTTTGCTTCTTCGGAATCAAAGCATCAACCTTCAGAGTTGGACGGTCGGTGCTGCCGAAATTCTTGTTGGAGGACGTTGGTGCTGAAATGTTCGAGTTTCTCAAAAGAGGAGGGAAGCAAGTGGCTGTGAGCAGTCTCCCTCGGGTGATGGTGGAAAGCTTCTTGAGAGAATATTTGAAGATTGACTTGATTGTAGGCAGAGAGCTGAAAATATTCTGTGGATACTATGTGGGTTTGATGGACAACATCAAAACTAGGAATGCTATAGACCTAGTTAAAGAAGGAAAAGGATGTTCTGATATGATCGGAATTACAAACCTCAACAACAGTCTGGACCATGTACTTTTCTCTCACTGCAAGGTTTGACCCTTTTCCCCTACTTTTTGAGTTACATGCATTTCTTTTTTGTAAAAAAATATCATTTTCACAATCCCAATATTTTTTAATAACTACACAAATGGTTTTTTTATAATAAAATTTTCTCAATCTTTATAAAAAAAAATATGTACAAAATAGTACACTATTCTAAATTTCTATCATAATAAAGTTATAAGTATACAGAGATGTGGAGGATCAAACCCAGTATCTCCTGCATGCATAGGGGAGACATGAATTATGTACATTTTTTTTCAATTATAAACTTATTTAGAATTAATTTGAAGAAAAGAGTGCATAACAATTGAACTTCATGGTCTATTGACTCCACACAATGGAAGGTTAATAACATATTCTTTAATATACTTTTTCAACCTTGATAATTATTTTCTGGTTAAAAAAACTTTAAGAAAAAGCTGTTATTCAAAACTATGAAAAGATATTCAAAATAATAATAATAACAGGTGTTTTAATTAGTATTCAAAAGAGCTATTTTTACCATTTATAGTTCATATTCATAATTATAATTCAAAAGAGCTTTATCAATAATTTCATAATTTGTAATATATTTTAGAGTGTGTTTAAAAAGTAGTTTTGTAACACTCTTTGATTTTTTTTGTAATGTAAGTATTTCTCTTGACCTGTTTGTATTTTTTAAGGAAACTCCTTTGAGTTGGTACAAAAAATATGCATGTGTAATTCCATGCAACAGTGGTTATATTTTTGGTGAAAAAGTGAGAGGTATCACATTTTCAAACTCACATGTTGTTTGTCCCTGTGATCAATAAATAGGAAGTGCTGGTGGTGTCAGAAGCAGACAAGAGAAGCTGGCAAAAGCTAGCAAGGGAGAGTTACCCCAGACCCCTTATTTTTCATGATGGAAGATTAGCACTGAAACCCACTCCATTGGACGCCATTGCAATCTTCATCTGGCTCCCCTTTGGGATTGTCCTCTCTGTTATTCGCATTTTAATCGCCCTCTCTCTCCCATTTAGCATGTCAACACCCCTCTTGATCGTGACTGGTCTCCGTCTCACAGCATCTGCACGCCATAAAGAAGAAAATAATGGTAATAAAAATTATCTCTATGTGTGTAACCACAGAACCTTGCTAGACCCGCTCTACATCGCTTTTGCGCTGCAAAAGAACTTAACTGCAGTCACATACAGTCTAAGCAAAATGTCTGAGGTGCTGTCCCCAATAAAAACGGTGCGGTTAATGAGAGACCGCAATGAAGACGCCAAAATGATGAAACACTTGCTGGGTCAGGGTGACCTAGTGGTGTGCCCCGAAGGGACCACTTGTAGAGAACCCTATTTATTGAGGTTCAGCCCTCTGTTTTCAGAGATGAGCGATGAAATTGTGCCCGTTGCAATTGATACCCACGTTACTATGTTCCATGGAACCACTGCTGGAGGACTCAAATGCTTGGACCCATTCTTCTTTCTCATGAACCCCTCTCCTCTCTACGCCCTTCAACTACTGCAACACGTCTTCCCTTCACACTTTTCTCACACAACCACCACCCATGTTGACCAAGACAATTCCAGATTTCAAGTGGCTAATCATGTTCAATCAAACATCGGAACCGCGTTGGGATTTAACTGCACTAAACTCACCCGCAAGGACAAGTACTTGATGCTAGCTGGTAATGAAGGCATTGTTTCCAATCCCGGGAGTGCGGCAAAAAGTAACTCCAAGTAATGGCTAGTTTACCCTAGTTCTTTGTAGAATCGCCAACAACCATCACCTGTCATGAAAATTACCACTTATTTAGATATAACTCCAAGAATTAGATTCGTCCTGTTCCTTTCTGTTGGTATTTGCTAGTGTTATCTTTCACTTTGTAATTCCTTGTGTAGTATGGGTAGTATGGGTAGTATGTGTAGTAAGTTAATATTTATTAGCTCTTCTTCTTATTTATGTAATCCTTCTTGCTTATAATCATGCAATTAATGTAGTAAGTTAATATTTATTAGTTCTTCTTCTTATTTATGTAATCCTTCTTGCTTATAATCATGTAATTAATGTATCGAGCTACTCCTAAACACTTGTGTTGTGTGCATTTTCTTGAACAAGATTTTACATGTCTTAACAGATCTAGATCCAATCATTTAATGTTTGTTCTATTTTTCTCTTTCTCTACATAACCTTTTCCTATCAGGTACCACTAGCGAAATTAAAGTCAAAATCAGAAGACATATTTTCTTAGAAAACATAGTTCTATCTATCTTATATCCAAATTTAAAATGTTAGAGGTGTAACTTTATATATATGTTAACTTATTAAAGAACTTGTAGAGATAATTGGAAGTATCTTGAAATACAAATACTACGGTTGCAGTGCATTTAACTCACCTTAATTGTCCACCATTTAACACCTGAAACTGGTCCCATCATCAATATGCTGCTAAAAAAATAATCTAAGGAGTGAACATGTCATTTTCTTGTGATGTTTCTATTTCCTTTCTATTTATTCCTTATTTATCTCACAAACAAGCCTATTATTATAACAAACAAGATATTTAACAACCATGAATTTTGTTGAGATAAGATAGCATAAGATGTTTACTGAATGACGCTTATGTGATTAGTATTACCATAAATAATTTAGTTAGTAGATGGTTAAAGTTGTGATTGGATGAATATGGAATATAGATGGGAAGGAAGAAATATCTTGGTGAAAAAAATAAATAAGTTGAATAAGACTTAAACCAAAAAATAACTGTATATTTAATAATTTAATATTTTTCTCTACATGTAATATTAATTCATTTGCTATAAAAGAGTCAACTTTATCCTACTTCTCACTTCTTTAATTGCCTATAACAAACTACTAATTTCATTTATGATGTTATTTGGTGACTTGTTAACAACAATTTTACTAGTTTTATTTATTCTTCTGGTCTAATAAATTATTTCCTCCATATTTTGTTGTAATTCATCTTTTTGTTTATTAATTTAAAGCTTGTTATTTTCAAATATTAATTACTCTTTTTATTAATATATATTTATTTTGTCACATTTTCTGATAAAAAATATTTATTTTGTCACTGCAATAGTTAAAAAATGATATTTTATTTAATAATTATAATTAATAGTGAATAATTTTATTGAAAGGTGCATCATTTAACTAATTATATTATTGATATAGATTAAGTTTGAAATTTAAATTTTATAAATGAAAAGTACGTGGACTAAAATATTTCACTAAAAATATCACAGCATTTTTTGACAAAAAAAAATCATAAATAACACTTCACTGATATTTTATATCAACCTTATGAAAATAAATTGGTATAACTTACATAGCTATTTTAAGAGTTCTTTAAATTGATAGGGTAATTCTTTTTATAATTTATATACATTAAATTCCTATTATAGATATTGAACCATGTTAATTGAAACAAACCACTTCTACCCATTTATACTGTGAGTAGTTTGAAATATGCTCTCTCTTTTATCAATACTATATGATGTCACACAAAAAAGTTACTTCTCCCTAAGTAATAAATGCTACTTTCTTAAAATGCTCAACCACACACAAGTAAATAGCATAAGATAAAGCAATGGCAAGAAATGATCAATTAAATACTATTTGACCATAGATGCTTCAGTTGGTCAGAGATAGGTTTGATATAATATTTAAGTCCAAGATAAAATATTAATTCTGGGTAGTCCTCCTATATTTTTATGTAAAGAAAATGTTTAAGGAAATTAAGAATCTCACTGTTTCTTCATCATAGTTGATCTTATTTATATTATCTCTTACATATGTACATGTTCTTTCTGTTGCAACTAGAACTGTGCAAGAACTTTGATGTGGAAACAGTTGCCACAGAGATAATGTATATAACAAAGTTGCACCGAAACTTCTGCATCCATGCATCCATGATAATAGAAGAGTTTGTGCCAGTATAAAATAATAACCCTGACCAACGGTTTTGAATGTGAGTGCACTTATAAGCTTTGTAAAAATTCATAGTCTCCCACCTACTTAACACATGTGATTCGACCTTGAAGAAAAATTCTCAATATGCAACTGTAATGCATCTATCTTTTATAAGTGGACTCACTTCCCAATAAACAAGGTTTTGTGCCAATACTGATAGGAATTTATATTAATTCCTAAATCGATGCTTGAATCATTAATGTAGGTAATATAATACAGGAAAGAACATTTTATTGTAATGAATAATTTTGTAGAAAGTTTAAATATTCCTAAAATATTTTATTTTATCTATTTTATTTTTTACTGATAAAAAAAATCCTAAAAAAATCATATGTATTTTAATGTTATTTATGAACTTATATAGAATTTGTTTTCATTGATAATATATCTAGTGCAAAACACATATATATTTTATATCAATCATGCTAAATTATCAAATATACTAAATATAATCCATCATTTTTTTCTGTTGATTATGATAATTGATGTTAAATAAGAATGAAGGCTAACTTGTATAGTTTTTCAATTTCTTTATACCATCATGAGTGAAGAAGTATTCCAATTAGAAAGATTAAAAATATAATCCAAAATTAGTCTAATAAAAAAAATAGTTGAAAATAACTTTCTTTTTTAAATTTTTGAATCTTTTTTTTTTCAAATGAGTCATTTTGATTGACAATAACAAAGTAAACGAAAACTCTTATTATATTTAAATTAACATTGTATATTTAAAGTTCTTTAATAATTAATAAGAAATAGGTGTACATGAGTGTTTATTAAAAATTCTTCTTTAATTTAATTACATTATAGTTACATATTTATATTCATTAAACTTGATAATAAATTTGTATAATAGTTTCAATTATAAAGCTATGAAATTTTATTATGAATAAGGTGAAATTATAATTTATAAATATGAAAAAAGTTATATATAAAAGATCATATTAACAATTTTATTTAAAATATTTATTAATTTTTTAAAAAAATTAACAATTTTGTAGTACTAAAAACTTGACCCAATCAAAACGTAAAATAATGATGTTGTTTGATTTAAATTTTATATTAACTAAACTTAAATCTGCTATATTTAAATTTTTATGTTTAATTAAAATATTTTTAATAAAAAATCAACTAAAGCAAATTATGAATATTTATATATATAAACATTAATATCTTTAATTCCTATATCATAGTCAAGAAGGTAGATTAGTCAAAATGGTACGACTTACCGTCTGTATCTAAGCGTGTATATTACTTAACTTTCGCATAATAAATATACGAGAAGTCAAATTGTAGACAATTAAGACTTTAGGGTGATACCACACATTCATAAAACCCACAAACTTTTCTCAAGTAATTGTGATGTGAACCAATATATATGGATTTATTAATGTATGTTTGTTCATTTTTATTATTAAACATGTTATTAAATTTTGATGAAGACTATTTTAAAATATATTTATAATGTAAATAACTCGCTAATATGTCATAACTTTATTGTAATTTGAGTCAAATCACCGATTAACAAAAGTAGAAAATAAGTCTATTGAAGAACATATTACTAAATTATTATAATTATTTTTATTAAAAATATTTTAATATAATCAAATTAATATTAAACTGAGTTGAATTATAATTAAAAATAAGTTGTTTAACAGAGTCGGTGGTGAGACCGTGGTTGTAGTCGTACAAATGGTGATTGACAACGGTTTATTGTGTGTGATAGAAAGAAAGAAAAAACATAACAAATGACTATTGATAGTAAATAGATTCACATTCTGGGGTCTTTATGTAGACTTTCGTTGAAATTTTAGTTCTTGAAGTTGGAAAACTGGTCTCTTTCCATTTTCTTTCATTGAAGCTTTTCTTAGTTGTATTTTGTCTTAAAATTTGTGTAAATATTATTTAATAAAAAAAAGTTACAGATATTTCATTTGCTACAATTTATTAGGTTTGTCATTTGTGAATTTTTATTGAGTTGGTTCATATTAGACTATAAAATTTTAATTCATGTAATCATTTTGGGTTAATCTATTTGTTATATTTATATTAAATTAAGGAAGAGTCCATTACTTTATTAAGTTATCCAATATCCAAATAATTTCTTTATCTGAACTTGTGAGAATTATCAAATCACGTCTAATTAATTATATTGTGATTTAATCAATTATAAGTATGACTTAATTAATTAAATCAACTTATATAAGTTTTAACATATATATTCAATCAATTTCCATTAGCAAATAATAGATCATATATAACACTTCGAGTTTCTAAATGATTCTTTTATTAAAAATATTGGTTATATAGTTATATAGTCGCTTAAATTGTCTTGGAGTATTTCTTTATGTTAGATTCACGGACATGAGTGGTAGATAAATCAAGTTAGTTGTAGGTTGTCCAAAGGTTCAATTACAAGCTATTAATATAAATATACTTTATGAAATCAATAATTGAACAGAGATAGATTAGTTACACATCAGTTAAGAAGATTTAGATACAATAACTTTTACCATTTTTTTATAATTGCTCTAATTTTTTGGTAAATAATTCAAGAGAGAAACTTTGCCAAAGATGGAATGTTTTGTGAATGAAGAAGAAATATTCCATGATAATTTCACTTACAGAGAATTTTTTTATAGATTAATTGAGTTCAAAAATTCGTTGGTTATTGTATTCTATACCTTTCTTTATATAATAATATTAATATGAAAAAATTGGAACTCTTGTCTAATAGGTGTGATAATAACTCATTACATGATGCTAATTAGAGAAGTAAAAGCTCGAAGAAAATTTGTGTGCACTTTCTTGTATGTAGTCTTAGAAAGGATAGGTTCAGATCTTTGTCAGAAGCTTTTGGTGCAGGTTAGATTGTCCGTAATTTTAGGTTTTTGGAACTTTTTTGAAGTCTTTACTTTATACAGTTAAGGAAAGTTAGTTTAAAAGTTTTTCTTAACAATTATTGTTATTACTTGTTCTTATTAAGTATGATCTGGTAGGGAAAATCAATTTTAAAATTTTGCTATAGTGCACTAGGTTAAAGTACTCAATTGTGGAGTGAGATGTGATTTTAATTTGAAATGTTCTCTAACAGTGATAATGAAATTTTGTATAATTTGATAAAATGACTAATTTTATGTTGATTGAACTTGTAGGAACAGTAGACGTTTGAATGCTTAGTAAATAACTACTACCTTGATGTTAGATGTATCCTTGTATGTTTTGATGTTATAAATTGAATGAGCTTTTATGAGTGATATGAAATGGTGATCGAGACATAGTATCGTCGGGAAAGGAGATACCCGTTTTGAGATTGTTAGGATGTGTATTGTTTGAGAATTTGTCGAGAAGAAAGTATCCAGACTCTACTAGTATATTGGAATCATATAGATGAAGATTACTAAGTGGTGAGAGCATATGGAGGTTCAAACTGAGTGACTGTAGTTTAAAATATAATTAGTCAGAAAAGTCTTAAAGGAACTAACCTTGTCATACAAGATTGATGGTTCATTTAGTTGGAGGTTGTGTGGATTCACAATTTGGAGTTGTATGACAGGTACTAACCTCTAAGTCTAACTCAATGCACGAGTCTTCCGAAAGTAGAGAGTCAATTGTCTTTGTCCGTGAGTCTGATAGAAAAACATTCATGATGCTTTGCTTCCTTGATCTCCACTTGAGTTTGTAGAAGACTATAGAAACTTTGCACTGAACAAATAATGGAAGAAGGCTCTTCAAACATGTGAAAGCGTTGAAGAAGAAAGATGAACAGTTGAAAATGAAGATGAATGGTTGAAGATGAAGATGAAGCATTTGAGATAAGGTGGAAGATGAAGTGAACTAGGTGATGAATGATTTCTTGGTAGAGGTTGGGCCAACTACCAAGAGGTTCTTCAAGGTTTTTTTAGAGAAAAAAACTCAAAGAAGAGCTTGAACAATGAGTTGAAAATTTAACAACATTTCATTACTTCAGCCAAGCTTATTTTTACATGTAGTGAGCACTTTTATTTATATGTCAAAGTGTCTCAAAAACTCTCAAATGAGAGCATGACAAGTAGCAAGCTGTGAATGGATAGGATTCTCTCAATTGGGAGAGTGTCATGTGGCAAGGAAGCATGAAAGACATGTGGTGCCACCTAACCCTAGCTTGCTTGGCAAGCTTCCCTCTCCTAGTGTTAGGATTTTGTCTTTTACAGCCCTTGGCCCAAAATATAAAGCCCCAAATTAAAAACCTTATACTACCTTGGTCCTAAATTAAAACCTTACACTACCTTGGCCTAAAATACAAGGCCCGAATTATTCTAAACTATTCTAAATAATTTACACAATTTAGAGGACTTTTTATTGATACACCATATTCTCCAGAGTGATCTCTTTAGGACTGGATTCAGACCTGGACAGATGGTTGGAAGCCCAAACAAATGGTTAGAGGCCCAAACAAACTCAAATGGGCTCAATCATTTAGAAAACTCTTGATCTATCCTTTAGCTCTTTGTACTCTTTATTCTTTGACTAAGGTGGCTGGTTGTATTCCATTAGAGTCAATATATGATATGAGTTATTGTAGAGATCTGATAATGACAATGTGATGGATAAGATAAATCATGAAAGTTTAATGTTTGTAGTTTGGTTGAGATAGGAATTTAATTTATGAATATCATTTCTTTAAACTCTCTAGCTTACCCTTATTTTTGTGTGGTGTTTGTTTTGTTTTGAAATCTACAATGGTCGTGCATTATACGTGAGGAGAGGATTTGGCAGGTGGTGTGACTTCGTGAGCGCTGATGAAGAAGTTTAATTTAATTTAATTTAATTTTGTGATTGTATGAAGTTAATTTTATTAAATCTCATATAGAGAAATATATTTTGAATGGAGATTTGTATTTAGACTTATTATAGAATTTCTATACAATAAAGTTCCTTTTATGTGAAAAATATGGAACGTTACACTTACTGATTATTACATATGAAAAAAAATTCGTAGGTAAATTTAATATTATCTAAAGACTTGTTACTTATGAAAAAACTTGTAAGTAATTACCTACAAATTTTATTTACGAAAAGTTCATAAGTCATTACTAAAGATAAAAATTCGTAAGTAAATTTAACATTACCTATGGATGTTATCTAAAAATATGTTATCTAGATAATTACTATAAATTTGTCTACAAATGTGTTATCTGTTATCTATGAAAAGATATGTAGGTAATTACTATGGATTTTGTCTACGCAAAAACTCTGTAAACTATTTACGAAAAAAATTATAAGTAATTACCTAGATATCTATATCCATAAATATTTTTTTCATATATAATATTAATAATTATTTGTATTAATCATATTGTCATTAATATTGTTAACACTATTATTATTATTAAAATTATTATTGTTATTATTAATATTATTATTGTTAATATTTATTAATATTATTAATACTAATATTATTATTATTAATACTATTCTCAAAATCATTATTCATATTGTTATTATTATTATTATTATTATTATTATTATTTGTTAATTTATTATCAATATTTTTATTATTAGTAATATTTTTAATATTATTAATAACTTTAATACTATTATTAATATTATTGTTAATTTTTTTAATATTATGAATATTCTTCACATGTATTTTAATGTTATGTATGAACTTATATAAATATATAATCAATTATGTTAAATTATCAAATATAATAAATATAATCTATCATTTTTCTGTTGATTATGAAAATTGATGTTAAATAAGAATGAATTTGTATATTTTTTTTCAATTTCTTTATACCATCATGAGTGAAGAATTAGTCCAATTAAAAAAGTTAAAAATATAATCAAAATTAATCTATAAAAAAACAGTTAAAAATAACTTTCTTTTGAATCCTTTTTTCTTCAAATGATTCATTTTGTTTAGATTTACAATAACCAAAATAAACAAAAACTCTTATTATATTTAAATTAACATTGTATATTTAAAATTTATTAATACTTAATAAGCAATAGGTGTACATGAAAGTTTATTAAAGATTATTCTTTAGTTTAATTGTATTATAGTTACATATTTATATTTATTAAACTTGATAATAAATTCGTGTAATAGTTTTCAATTATAAAGTTATGAAATTTTATTATGAATAAGGTGAAATTAAAATTATAAATATGAAAAAAAGTTATATATAAAAATTCATAATATAACTTTGTTGACAATTTTATTGTAAAATATTTATTAATTTTTAAAAGAATATTTAACCATTTTGTAGTACTAAAAAAATGTCCCAATAAAACGTAAAATAATGATGTTGTTTGATTTAAATTTTATATTAACTAAACTTAAATTTTTCTATATTTAAATTTTATGTTTAATTGAAATATTTTTAATAAAAAAAATCAACTAAATCAAATCATGAATACCTTTAATTCTAACATCGTAACTAAGAAGTATGATTAGTCAAAAGGGTACAACTTAAAATCTATTTCTACGCGTATATTACTTAACTTTCGCGTAATAAATATGATAAGTCAAATTGAGGACAATGAAGAGCCTGATACCAAACTTCCATAAGACCCGCAAACTTTTTTTTGTTGTTATCGTCCAGCACCAGTATATATGGATTGTTTATTTATTTTTATTGTTAAATATTTTATTAAATTATAATTAAATATTATTTTAAGATATATTATAATGTAAATAACTTGCCAATATATCATAATTTTATTATAATTTTCAGTGAAATCTACTAATTAAGAAAAATACAAAATAAGTTAATGTCCTGAAGATCAAGAAGAATTTATTTATTAGAAGTCGTCTAAGATCATTTCTGACAAGACAGAACACTAAATCTATTTATCAAGCATTAATTAAGATTATTAAAATTATTATTGTTATTATTAATATTATTATTGTTAATATTATTAATACCATTAATATTATTATTAATACTATTAATACTAAGTGTGGTTTATAGGATGAATATTATTAATATTTGAAATAAATGAAAATTCCTTCATTGTTATATGAATTTTATAAGCTATATTTACAAGTGAAATATATATATATATATATATATATATATATATTTATATATATTTTT
>Ga0209489_102002_pt1 | contig 41935 bp, 20 predicted proteins | sample SiratrowhiteBW_FD_187527 | JGI IMG/M metagenome (GOLD analysis project Ga0209489, IMG submission 187527) | Root nodule microbial communities of legume samples collected from California, USA - Siratro white BW (SPAdes) (version 2) | ecosystem: Host-associated > Plants > Roots > Nodule | place... | reverse complement strand
TTCAACATTTCAGACCTGCAGGAAACTTTACCAGATACAAATTGTACAATTACTACAATCATTAACTTCTCTATTCAAGACTTAAATTTGTAAATCAAACAAGCACTAAGGTTAGCTTCCCTTACCTGAATTGCAGTTGAAATTCTCTATAACAATCTCAATAGCCTAAGGTCCTCAAGAATTCGAATCTGCATCAAAGGACCTCTGATTAACGATCAGACTAACAGACTATGAAGCTGAGCTCACAGAGGCACCGTTTGATGACTCAGAAGCCACATGCAAGCTCAGTAAGCAGAGGAAAGCGAAAACCTAAAACTGACTCTAAGGGAAGGGCAGAAAACGAACTTACTCTGTTCTCCGCCACGAGTCCAATGGTGAGCTCCGCTCGAGAAACTGATGGAAGACAGACGCAAAATCTTAGAGAGAAGTCAGAGAAAAAGGAGGTTAGATGTTTTAGAGAGATGGTAGCTCAAGTGGGAATGAGACTTGATTACTAACTTTTTCTATCAATACGTGTTTTTAGTTTAATAATATAATAATCAGATGCTCATTCTACTTTTATCACTTCTACTCAGATGACAGATTTTCTAGGTTGTTATATATTCTTTATTATTAATTAAAAGTATTACAAATTATAAATATAACTCATTTATATTTATATAACTTAAAAAAAATCTTTTGTTGCTACATTCCTTTATTTAGCAGTGTTTGAAACTGAACCAATTCAAAAAGAAAAATAATTGATAACCAGTAATCGATTAAAACTAAAAATTTTATATTGATTTGATTTTTCTTATAATCGAACCATTTCGTTCAGTTTGTTACTTGAAAACCCATCAAAATTGAATTGAACGAAAATCAAGTGTACAAACTTATTATTTCACTAACGTACAAGGAATGTATATTTGAGAGGAAAATCTCTTTTGTCTAACCTGGTTCATACTTATAAATGTGACAAATGAGTAATAAAGTGTCTTTACATAAATGATATAAATGAAGTGCAGGAAGTGAAGAGAGATTTTTTTTTCTAATGACTTAAACATTACATTATTACTTTTGGGAATAAAAGCGTTAAACCACTTTGTGTTAAAACAATTATTTGAGAAAATGAAAATAAATCATTTCTTAAAAATATTAATTATGTAAAATGTTATTTATTAATTACCAATAGTAATTATGAAAAATTAAAAGAAAACTCAATAAATAGAATTATTTTTTAAAATATCAAATCTCTAATTTAATTAGATACCAAGTTAGGATCTAATAGTACAAGTAACTAAAATTTTGGTAGCTAATGTTAGATACCAATTATCTTGGCTTAATTGGTTACTAAATTATTATTTTTATTTTATAATTATTTAGCAACCAAAACCTAATTTAGTGGTTATTTTGATCACGGTTAACAACCATTTTATTTGGTAGCTAAATTTAGAGTCTAAATAACTTTTTCTTGTAGTAAAAGAGATGAAAACAAAATAAAATACTTGACAATAAGAAAAGAAGAAAAATAATTTTTAAAATAATGAAACGCACCGTATCATTTGCATTTTTATATTTATTTATTTATTTTAGAAAATAAATTTTAAATTTAATTATTCTTACATTGAATTTATAAAATAAAAATTTATACTCAATTATATATTATAATCACTTCTCATACATAAATAACTTATATTTTAAATGTCTAAGAGTTAATAATATCACAATTGCGTTGAAATAGACTTTAATATCATTTTAAAATATAAATCTTAAATTTAACTAAATCAATGTGTAAGAAAAAATTTATTTTCAATCATATATTATAATTTGATATAAATTAATTATATATCTAGGTAAACGAAACCTCCACCCTTTAACTAAATTCATATAATTCCCACTTTATTTTTCATATATTTACATTTAATGTATTTATTTTCATCATAATTATATTTCTTGAGGTACCCAACACACCCTTACATCTTTTGCTGGCCCAACCCGTGTATGCAAGGGTCATAGCTGAACATTGTAGGCAAACGTACCTTTCATGACATTAACGGAAGAGATTCTTTCTGTATCAATTTAGGAAGCATATCTTAATGAATATATTCAACCAATCATTACAATTCAGTGTGTTCTATAAGGTAGAACAACCTGAGATAAATGTAAAATTTCATACACTCGATTTAGAACGAAGGACAATAGATAAACTGAGTTGGTTGTGGTTTTTGGAAACATCAAATCAGAAATTTTCTAGAGAGCCTGCGACGCCAAGAAGATGAACTTTCATACAATAATTGTGTTTGTTACTTGTCATGAATAAGATTTAGTGCATGTATTTTTAGGTTTACAACTTTGGATCAGTGAAAACTAACGATTCTGTAAAATAGTTTTCAAAAATGAAAATTATATATTATAGTTTGAGTGTAAATGATATATTTATCTTTGACTTGATTGGAGGTTAAATTAAACATAATTTTATTAATTTTTTCAAAATTTATTTGCATCACTATTAATAATTAATATAAAAAAATATGACGTGAAATACTATTTTTTTTATCTGGGTTATGTATATAGACGACATAAAGAGTGTTATTTATATAGACTATATTTATAAAGCTATAATTGATGAAAAGCAATTTTATTAGATGAGACATGTGTGATTTTTTTTTTCTTCCTAAATAATTTTAATAGATTGATCATATTGTTTAGAAATGTCCTTTATTAACGGATGTCATAAGTCTCAGCCTACTCTCAGCTTGAGATGCACCACCTCTAGTCCTAGTTATTACTCTTTTGACATAATAATTCTTATATTAAAAAAAAAAAACCGAATTCAATGAACTTTGAAAAGAAATAAACATTTACTCTAGATTGTACAATCCATAACCTGTTTTTTTATAAGATGCATTTCATAAGTATTGTACAATCTAAACGGCATTTTACAAAAAAAATAGGTTTTGAATTGTAAATTTAGAACTAACTTTACCTAAAACCTAAAACCCAATACATTAACATAAACCAAAACGAAAATGTCCAAATCATTCTTACCTTACTTTACAAAGGGAGAATTGCGTTTCCAATCTCCAGTGAAAGAGTGCACAACTGCTATCCATAACAAAAACAATCATCACATGGAGTGTTGCGGCAAAGAAGAAAAAAGAGGGGCTCTCTGGCTCAGAATGTGGTAAAATGGGGTGTTGCAAAACGAAATTTGGGTGCGACGACGAGCAAGAGAAAGAGGGGGTGCTCAAAACAATGAATAAGAAAAAAGGAGACGTAGGGGTTATTTATTTTTTTGTTAAGGGTATAATAGTCATTCGAGTGAGATGATGGAGTTGTAGAGAGAAATATAGAGGTGCAAGAAGGATTTGTCTCCTTTACATGAAGCACTTAAGCCCAAACTGTTAGTGCCCAACAAATTTCCATTCCCAAACGACGAGTTTTTCCTGGACCCTAATACGTTCTTCCTGCACCTTAATAAAAAATTTTAATACTATAATTACCCTTATATGAGAACCGGATGACATTCCCATCCAGTTGTCATTTGAAAAAAAATGACAACCGGATGACCTGCTCATTCGGTTGTTAATTTTTTTTTCAAATGACAACCGGGTGGGGGTGCCATCCGGTTCTCATTTCTAAATCAAAATGATAACTGAATGGGTTTCATTCGGTTATCATTTTAATTTGAAAATGAAAACCAGATGACATCTCTATCCAATTATCATTTAAAAAAATTAACAACTGAACGGAATGTTATCTGATTTATAAATAAAGACAATAGTGATATTAAAATTTTTTATTAAGGTGCAGGAATAATTCGTCTTCCCAAACCCATTCTAACGAGTTGAGGCCCAAAAACAGCAGCTGCTCTTTTACTAATCAAAGTTCGATTCTGTGACAGGACACATTTGTTCTTTTTCCAATAATTCCTAACTGGATACGTTATTTTACTATTATAAACTTTCGTTTTTGAATATACGTATCTTAGTTTATAGCATTCATAAAATCAATTATTAGCACGGTAAAAAAATATAATTATAACACTGAAAAAATGAAATAATAACGAAACAACATAAATAAAACAAAATATTCTCAAAATATAAAATACAAAAAGTAGCACATAAAACATAAAATGCAAACATATAAAACGTGTAAAACGAATAAAACAAACTAACGTATCAAAAACTTAATTGCATTTCCATACGCTCTAGTTACTCCACTCCACACCAAGCAGCTTTATTACAAGTAATTATTATTATTATTATTATTATAATAGCTATTTTGTTTAAAATACTAAAATAATTTAATCTCTTAAAATAAATATGTTAATAAAACATTTAATTCTATAGTAAAAAATAAAGTCGTCACAATTCATGTTATAATGCACTACTGGAAATATCTACGTAACAGTTATACGCATATGTATTTTCTTTTAGGGTTTACCACTTTATACTATAATAAAAATTAAAAGATATAATTCAAAAAATTAAATATCTTAATAATTATTAAAATAAAAAAAATATTACTAAAGTTTATATTGTAAGTGATAAAAATATGAATACCTAAAATAATCTTAAAAATAAACATTTTTAATTAACTTTTGTAATATTATAATTATACAGCAGAAATTTCAGAATAATTACAATTCATCATATATAACGTTTTTATATATAATAAAATCAAAGAAATTAATCGTGCTCATAAAGATAATATCGGTAACAGATTCTGTAAATAAAAAAATGTTAAAAAATCCCATTATTAATTATTACAGGTAAAAAATAATAATAAATACATATTTTTATTAGCTTTTATATTATAATTACATAAAACTTTAGGATAGTTTCTATTTATTGTAGGTAGTTTTTATTGATAATAAAATCAAAAAAATTAGTAGTGTTTATAAAGATAAATTTGGTAATAGAATATAAAAAATGATTTTATTTTCATTATTAATAATTATGGGTAACAAAGTTATGTAAACTGTAGGTCAAGAAGTGTTAGGATCAAAGTGGTGGATGACTCACTCTCTAAGAATTCCAATCTCTATATTAATGTTCTCAATCATTTGAAGAATGTGAGACCCTTCTTGTTTCCCTATGCCATATGGTAGTGGGAAAGGGCTTAGGGTTTGCCAAATCTTTTCTTGCCTTGACTGTTTATGGAAGAACAACTTGAGGTGTTGTATCATTTTAAACGTCTCTATGTTCCCAAGTTTTCACATATTCCAAGTCATGGCGTCAAGCACGAGACATCTAAAACAAATGACGTTGTCAAGTGTTTCTGTTAAGCATCCTTATCACTTGTTGAAGTTGTTGAAACATTAGGCACAAGTGAGTGGCTCAGGAAGTTGCTTATTGGGCACATACAACTTCCTTTCTTACTTCAGGACAATGATCAAGAAAATGACTCTTCTAATGGAACAAAATTTTTGTTGGCATTTCACACTTAGTCAAGTTTAGTTCATGGATTAGAACTTGACTTTTTCCCAATTGCATATCTATATGCAGCTTTTGGATTAGTTTGGTGATAAGTCTTTATTCCGATTTATCATATAATAAATTGATTATCATCTCATACTTTCATCCTATTTCAATTCTCTTAAAAGGATTCAATAAGTAAAATTCAATAATTGCTAAATAAATATTAGAGTAGAGTCATTCCATCATGTGTCACCACATTTGTTTAAGGTTGTAAACTTTAACATGACTTTATGATATCAAAAAATTTAAATTTTTGTACATTTGTTTAAGGTTATAAACTTTAACATGACTTTATGATATCAAAAGAATTAATTTTTTTTAAAAAATGAATATTCATTACATCATGCATCACTTTAAATAATAATTATAAAGTACTGCTTAAAGTTAAAATTTTCGTGGCTTTAGATGATTTTTTTAATTGTGGAGTATATAACTTTACTGATATAATAGATTACGGTTTTCTATCAACGTTTAGGTCACACTTATTATTAAAAATAATTGTATTTACCTACAACAAAAATTTATAAGTTAATTCTATATTTTCCACTAATGTTCTTTCATATTATTATTAATATTGTTAGTAATATTAAAATTAACATTATTAATATTAATAATAATAATATTTTATTATTATATTGTTGGTTTAAATTATCCAGGTATAACATTTAGAAGTTATATTTTTAAAAATTTTATCTTTTATTTTTAAATTGGAAAATTTTATATTTTTATTATTTTAGACCATACTTTTATAATGTTGTTTATTCTTGTTTTAAAAACCACGTCACAAAATTATAGTTTAAACATCCATAACTCGAAAAATATGATTTATAGTGGTTCATAAGCCACATTTATAAAAGTATTATTTTTTTCACTTTTAGGTCACATTTATATGTCTTGGCCAACTTCAATGTTGCCAACAACTTTGAAGGAGAGAAGGTGACAGAGGATAGTAAGGAAGGAGACACAATGGCCAAAGAGTGAGTTAGGAATGAACTGAAAATGTTGGTAAATGAGGCACACAAGAGATATTTGAGAACTAGGAACTGTATGTAGGATAGAGAACTAAGGTTTAATTTAGATTTAGAGTCACGAGAACTATACTTAGACAGGGAACAAACCTTTAATTTTTTATTTGTATGAGAGTTATGGGAACTACACAAAGGATAAGGAACAAACCTTTAATTGTATTAGATTTAGTGTTTTAAATATTTCAATTATAAAATTAAGATAGTTTTAGGCCACACTTTTTTATTTGTTGGTTATTTATAATTATATGTCATATTAAAAAATCATGGTTTAAACTATCCACGTTTTATGACTCATACTCTATAAATTTAGAAGTTACATTATTGTCTTTTTATTTTTAAATTGCAAAATATCACATTTTATTATTTTAGGTCACACTTTATTAATATGGTCTCTTGCTTTTTTAAAAGCTACACCATATACTTAAACATCCATGACTCGAAAAGCATAGCCTATAGTTATCTATAAGCCACATTTGTTAAAGTGTAGCATCTTCTACCTTTAGGCCACATTTATTTGTCTATGATCAATTTAAGTGTTGTTTAAAGTGATAAATGATATAGTGATTGGTATATTGTGTTAGTAATAATTTTTAGTCAAAAGATGTATTCTTTACTTTTAGTTTATAACATCTTTCACTCCTTAAGGTTACACTTTCATAAAGAAGTCTTCATTATTTCTTCCCTATTAGTGTTATTCTTGTGGTTCACATTTGTTCATTATTATTGTAGTGACAAGAAAGACTTAAGAATACTTGGAGTCCTTAATCTTAAGGAAAGATTAAGACCCAATAGTCAATAATGACTTGGGTATTCAATTTTTAATTAGTGTTTGATAAAGAGTTTCTTAAAAAAAAATTGGCATAAATATTTAGGGTAAACTAATATAAATTTTATATTATAGTTATTCATTAGATAACATCCACCAAACAATTTAATCTTTTCACGAAATCTTGTTTTTTTATTCAACCTGCTTTTATAACTCCTCTATAAGTTCAATTTATTGTTATGACTAAAATAACTTCTAAAAAAATTAATTTAGAAACAATGTATCATTTTGATATTGATCAAATCTAGTATATATAAATGGTGAGATTTACAAGAAATTCATCCACTTAGTAGAAGGTACGTTGCAAATTAATTATGGTTAATTTCAGAATAAATTTGCCATCAATTTATCATTAGGAAAGATTAAAGTAACATAATAAATATTTAATGACATCTTTCCGTATTGATATTTCAATAGCTAATGTAGAAAGATATGCATATTAGCTAAGACAAAGATTCAAAGTGATACTTGATTATGACCAAATATTATCATAGGATATGAATACGAGGCTTTATAAAGAAGTTAATATCAATTTTATTATTTTATCTTTATGACAGGGTTAAATTATTATCAATTTTGTTATTTTTTTTATGACCGAATCAAATTGTAATATTTTTTATTTTTAGTTGTTTCTCTTTATATATGTGTCTAGTTTCTATTAGTTCTTTCTTTTGTTTTTTTTTTCTCTTTAGCTAGACCTAGAATGGGTACACTACTTATATATCAGGCATTTATTTTGTTCTCAATAGAAAAACAAAAAAAATATTTTCATTCTTATATCTTTTGCCTTCCATTTTTCTCTTTTGTTCAATTTCTTATTTATTTCTCCATTGTATAATATGGTATCAGAGTATTGATTTTAGAGCTCTAGTTGCTAAATTTATCCATGACTGAAATTTTTGATCTCTCACAAGACCTCTTGCCAGTCTTGATAGGATTTGCTTTCTCTTTACACAACAAATAAGATGGATTTTTAGTGATCAGTCATATGTAATAATTATGACTGCTAGAGGAAGTTAGCAAAGAGAAAATACTTCTAAAGTTTTTAATCATTGTGGAAAGACAGGGCATACCATTGATATATGCTATAGAAAGAATGACTTTCCACCTCATTTCAAGTTTAAAACTAATAATGATGACCAGAATTATGAAAGTTCAAAGCAAGGTAGTTAAAATTGAGATTTTAAGTAGAATAGTGGAGAGTTTATAAGATTGTAAATGGTGAAATCCTAACACTGAATAGTAGATTTTACTTTTTTTAAATATATAAATATATATATATATATATATATATATATAATATTTTTGTAAAAAAATAAATAAATAAGAGAATTAAAAAAAGTATTTGAGGGATAATTCAACCTTGATACAAAACTATTTAAGTTTATATAGTCACATTTTTTTCTATTTTACCTAATGTATTACATGAAAAGTAAGTAAGTAATTAAAAAGATTAATTGATGTGTTGGATATATTATGAAGGAGTAATAACAATATAAAATCTATGTAAAAACATCTAGTACCCAAATAAGATCCAAATTAAAGTCCGGAACCCTGTAAACACAAATCAAATATACACACATAACTAATCAATTCATTTATTAATACTTCATCAAATAATAAAACTTAAGTTCATCTAATATAAATCACTCTACTTAATAAAACTTAAGTTCATCTAATATATAAATCAGTCACATTAAAATGAAAATTAAAGGAATCTTCATTAGTTTTATCTCCTTCATGAAGCATGTAAATAAGAACATTCTCCTCTTCTAAAGTTGGGATGACAAGATCATCATCATCTTCCACACCACCTTGGACTTGACCTTCAACCATCATTTCCATTTGAATTAAGAGTATCATGTAAATCTATATTGCCCAAGTGTGTGAGTTGTGGAGTGTGATTTTTTTTCTAGCTAATAAGGAGAAGTCCAAGAAAATCTTGTTAGTGTATGCTCTAATGACTTTGGATGTGTGAGTGTGAATGAGGTTTTAGAATTAAAAAAATTCCTTAATTAAATTAATTTATTTTTATTTTAATTAAAATTGAAAAGAAACTCAATCAAGAAGAAAGAGCAGAGACTCTTCATTTGCTTTAATTAAATTAATTTAGTTTTATTTTAATTGGATTTGAAATAAAACCCAATTCAAGCAATAATAAGGAGGAGTAAAATCCAGATAGACTCTTCATTTGCCTCCTTAATTAAATTAATTTAGTTTTATTTTAATTGAATTTGAAATTAAATTCAGTAGTAGTGAATGTGCAAAACAACAGTGCAAAACAATATAAGAGATGACTCTTCATTTGAATTGAGATGAGACTCTTGATTTGTAAGGCAGATAAACTAAAAATGAGATGACTCTTTATTTGAATTGAGATGAGACTCTTGATTTGTAACGGATACAGAGAAACTAAAAATTGGGTTGGAATAAGGAGTAAACCTAAAGAGACTCTTTATTTTTTTTTAATTTTAATTCCATTAATGCATTAATTTCAATTGGGTGGTGTTAGGTGACAAGTATCACAATGTGAATGTCAGAATTTAATTGCATTAATTTTAAATCATTAGACTCAAGAAGGTAAATTTGATACACAAAAAAATCCAGATTATAGGTTCTTACGATTTAGTTCGAAGATCCGGCCGATTTTGCTGTACAACGATCGTGTGTGGGGCCAATTTGGCTATACAATCGTGTGTGGGCCAATTTGGCTATACAACGATCCTGTGTGAAATTTGAATCACACAAAACATGTAAAATCATAAAATCTTAGGATTTTAGGAGTAAGCTCTCAGATTTTAACTATTATGGTTCAAAGTCAGTGCAATCTCATGAATTTGGTTTTACTCCTAAGCAATATCAAGCATTATTACCTCTTTTAAAACAATTCCAAATCTAGTGGCTTTTGCTATTCTTAAATTTCTACTTTTACTCTTTTTATAATATAGCCAAAGATCCAAACTTCATTTTTGTATTGGGTCACTCCTTAAAGTTTAATAGAAGACTTATCTCTTGCTGAACAAAGTACAACCTATGAGATAAGAGAATTGAACAAAGTACAACCTATGAGATAAGATAATTAAAATTGAGATTTAGGTTAGGATGCGTGAAGAGTTCATAAAATCGTAGATATTACTTTCTATATAAATCGAGTTGCTTTGATAACTTGAGTGTGTGAGACCCTGATTTTACTGTCTTAAGTGAGTTTTATTTAATTTGAAACTTATTCACCCAAAAAGATGAAGGATGCAATAGAAAATACTATTAATTTTTAATTGGATTTTAACTAAAAAAAATTCATTTAATAAAAAAGATAAACAATTGGTGCAACAGACACTCTAAAAAAGATTATTTTACAATTTTATTCGACGATTTCATAATTTTTGCATGTTATGATCTTAGGTCAAATTTAAATCACAAATAATATGAAAATATTTACAATTTTATAATTTTATGACTAAAATCTCGATTTTAAATTTTTTTTTATCAGTCATCTCAATTTTAATTATCATGAATATAACTTACATAAAATAAAACTATTTATATGTAGAAACATTTACATTGTGGGTAATTAACTTTTATTAATCATGTGAAATTTTAATTGGCATAAAGAAAACATGAAACGAGGCCATAATTTTAATTAATTCATAAAATAAAATAATATAGAAAATTTCTACACAGCTATATAGACTTTTTGTCAAACCCCTTCTAGTATTAATTAGGTATAGTGGTGAGTCATCATATAAGGTTAAGAGTCAACCCAAATAAATGAGCTAGTAAATGTGGAACTGTTTCAGTTCAACTACTAGATTCTAGTTAAGTCCTAATTTTAAAACTGCATTAAACATTCAGAGAAAAAAAATTATTGCTGAAATGATTCAACTCTGTTAAGATTGATCTGGTTGATGTACATTATGAGATACAGAGAGAAAAGAGAGAGAAATAGAGAATAGTTGTAGGATCTGCAAAAGGGAAACCGAGCATGTGGCATGTGAGTTCCCATTTTGGCAATAAATAACATCTTCCACTATTGTGTATATTGTTGACTGAGAAGTGAAGAAAGGACCAAATATCAAAACTAACAGAAGATGATACAATCATTAATATCACTGAAAAATAAATGCTGTCATGTGAATCGTATCAGAGACCACTAATTGCTGAAGCTTTTTCTTCTTGCGCATGCAGTTTCGCTACTTTCTCCGACCTGCAATCATTGTTCAGGGAAAATAATGCACAGAAAAGGACAAAAACCTTTCTTAAAATTATATTCTGTTTTCAAATTTTTATATTTGCAATTCATGTTCCAATGAAGAAAAGATTATGAATGTGACTTCCCATTTGAGAACGTGACGGTTTAGCTTGTGCCAGATACCATTTCTACGTAGAGATGCCATGTGCCCTGGGCGCAGTTCAAGGACATGCAACGCAATTTTATGCCCTATAAGTTTTTTCTTTAAAATAATAATAGTTTTTTTTTTTTTTTTTAAATGTAATCAACCTCAAATCTTCAGAATACTGAGGATCATTCAGTATGAACCTCCCCCAAGAACATTCTTGTTGCAATATTTTAAATCTGCATGAAAATTTGTTACTCAAATTTAGCTGGCTGCAATCAACTATGGCTTAATTATGGTTAGGCATTTAATTAATATGTTAATGTTGATATGGCTAACCACTTTAATATACCTATAATACAACTAATTAATGTAGATATGCATATATAATAAGCATTTTCACCCCATATCTGGTCAAAATAAGATAAGCTTTAATAATCATCTTGAAAGGCATGGCATAACCCATTTTTCATGACAACTCAAAGACATGACTGGCAATTGATGCACAAAGGGAAGAAACATGATTGGCTCATTTCTTTATTAGAAATTATAAACTTATTCTTTAGTTGAAAACCAAGTCTCATAGAATGGAATAATGCTAGCATCTTGTAGCACATTGGCTTACGAATATTCAACATCAGCACAGAATGAAAACGCAAATATTAATTATTCATTTAATTTGGAACATATTGATATTGCGGCTTTATTTAAGATTAAATAATTTTTTTTATATCTCTAAATCTAATCTGTATTAAAAGTAGTATATATTTAAAAAAGTCAGTATTTTTATATCTACAATTTAACAAATATGTTATAATTTGGTTATAGCATTTATTTTCTTACTTTTTTTAATTAACGGTATTACATATGTCAGACACAAAATACTATTGAGAAATAAAGTTGCAATATGTCAAATTAATATATTTATTAATATTAATATTAGATATCAAAATTACTAATTTCATTTTTTTTAATCATTTTAATATGGACTAGTTTTAGAGATAAAAAAGTTATTTAACCTTATTAAAGATGATATATATACCATTGTCTGTAGTGTTTTGCAGCATGTGGACGTGAAGTATCTTCCAAACGAATGATGCCAACAATGTTTCACCTAAAATGTAAATGGTCCAAAAGATCATAAAATTAATAAGCGTGCCAATTTTAATAATGAACTTTAATATACCTCAGGTTATGAACTACTTCATCTTTCACTATAGTGTATATTAGACCTTTAATGTTAATTAATTTAAATTATGTCAGTTTCAAACATGTCATAAAATAGTGTGAAAAAAGGACTTATTTTTCATCCGTTAATCACGCAATGTAAAATTAAGAAACTTTTACATTGGGTCAAAGAAGTTGACATGTTCACAATAAAACAAACTATCCATGTTACCTTAGTCACAAGCTTAATCAAATTAAAACAACTTTTCCATTAATAAATTACAAGCTCATGGTGCAATTTGAAGAAATAGACCAGCAAACTCTTGAATACTGAGCATGAAGAGTTACAAGGAGAATCACATCTTAGAGTTATAATTATCTTCATTTCTTGGTTGACGATTGTATAGTCCGAACTTTTCCCTTAAGAAAATGAGTTGATCCTTGAATCTCCAAGACCCTTTAAGCTAGTAAAAGATTTGAGACATAACTTTAAACACAAAATAAAAAGAAAATTTAGCTTAAAATTGTTACAAGAATGCACAAACAATTGTGACATGGAGGAGAATGCAAAGACAACGTGTTACCAAGAAGGAGGAAATGAGAAATAACGCTTTTGGAAGTGAATATGTAAGAGAAGTTTTTTTACTTAATTGTATTTGAACCAATATAAAAGAACTCTTTTACATTTATTCAAATACAATCGCTATAAAGCGTGCATTTTTTAAGTCTATTTTTGTCAATTAGCATAAAAAGTGAGGTTAATAATTTTTTGCACTAGAGCTTTGTCTTAAAAAGAGCAATGGACGAGTTGTTCCTACACCCTAATAGGTTCTTCCCGTATCCTAATAAAAAAATTTCATACCGCAATTACCCTTATATGACAACCGGATGACAGCTCCATCCGGTTGTCATTTGAAAAAAATTGACAACCGGATGAACAGGTCATCTGATTGTACTTTTTGTTTAAATGACAACTGGATGGAGGTGTTATCTGGTTGTTAATTTTTTTTCAAATGACAACCGGATGGGGGTGTCATCCGGTTCTCATTTTCAAATCAAAATGATAACCGGATGAAACCCATCCGGTTCTCATAATCCAAATTGAAAAATTAATCCGTTTTCGATTTGGACTATGAGAACCGGATAAGTCTCATCTGGTTATCATTTTGATTTGGAAATGAGAACCGGATGGCACCCCGTCTGGTTGTCATTTGAAAAAAAATTAACAACCGGATGGAAGTGTCATCCAGTTGTCATACAAGGATATTTGCGATATGGAATTTTTTTATTAGGGTGCAGGAAGAACTTGTCAGAGCAATGGCTTATCACTTTTAATTTATTGGCTTGATCTTATATTTATTTCCGAATAGATGGAAAATAACTATAGAAAATCATTGGACTTTATAACTCATTGGTTTCTACCTTTCATAGTGAGAATAATTTTATCGAAATTACTTTTTTGACTGCACATTTTTCGTGTTCTTTTTTCCTCGCTAGTCAATGCTTGGATCAATATTTTAATTGTTTAACTTTTGACGTTTTTTCATCTTGGGAATTAGAAAAATAAAAAAGGTAATTTTTTATTTTATAAGAAAATATAGAAACTAGTAGAAATTATAAACTAACTTTGATTCAAAGCAAGGATTAGTATTTTTTTTTTTCTAATGCAACAAGTATAATTGTGACTCCCTAACCGATACATAACGGCACTACAATAAAATAGACTTTTATAAATATTAATAAATGACAAATAATTATTTTCACATAATAATTATTTATTATTTATTACATAATAATTATTTATCATTTATTAATAATTAGTAATAATAATAATAAATAAAACTCAATTAATTAGTTAATAACACTAAATTTCTGTCATATATATAATATATTTAAAATCATGTTAATGTATGTTATTTTTATAATTAAGTTTTAAATTAATTTTTAATTTCTATGATTTTCAATCTATAAATTCATATCTTAAATTATGATTAAGTAGTTTATAAATTATGTTAGTGTTATTATATATTTTAAATTATTTTATGTTTCATGTTTAATATAATACAACTATGGTAACAAATTATGACATTGTCGGACTTTTTTTTCCGGATTAGTACCCTTTTATTATTTATTTTACTCGATAGCAATTTTTATTTTTTATTTTTGTCAATAGAATTCTTTATTTTTTAATTTTTGAAGTAGCACTCTTTTATTTTATTTTTTATTCTTTAATTAATGTATAATCAGTACATTAATTATGATTATTATTTTTTTATTTCTGTTTTATGATTTTATCATTGTATTCTATAATAATAATTTACTGGTTGTATTTTTGTATTAAAATTTGATATTGGAAGAAAATTTTATAATAAATTATAAAATTTTTATTTGAATTAAAATTTGTATTTTCCATTTGTTAAAAAAATATCTAAATAATTAATAGGAAAAATAAAATAAAAATTGTTGAAGTATTTTTGTAAATAAATATTAATTAAATGGTTTAAAAATTTTAAATAAAATTTAATTTATTTATGAATTGCTTTTAAATATTATGTTTATTACTTAAAAATTGTTAATGGTACACGAAATATTTTGTATGAAATCAAACATAAATTTTATGTTTATCAAAACTCAAATTTTATCTTTATAAAAAATCAAATGATATCTTTAATAAAATACCAAAGTTTATCCTTATCAAAAACCAAATAATATCTTTATAAAAAATCAAAATTTATATTTATCAAAAATCATATTTTATCTTTATCAAAATTTTATTTGATTTTTGCCATTAATTATTAAGATATTTTTTTAACAAACTAAAAATACAAATAACAATTTTATAATTTATTACAAATTTTTCTTCCAATATCAATTTTAATATAAAAATACAATCACAAAATTATTATAATTTATTGTGCCAAATTTAAATTTATTATAAAATATAAAGTAAAATAATTTATTATTTTTTTCTATTGTAATTAATTAGTTAAAAAACTTATAAAATATTTCATTTTATTTTCTTTGTATTTTTTTTAAATTTGAATTTAATTATTTTTTATCTTAATTTTAATAAACTAATAATTACAATTTTTAATAACTATTATAAAAAAAAAGAGTGTTATTACACAAAATAAAATAATTTTATTTTAAGAATTAAAAAATAAAGAGTGCTATTGAGGAAAATAAAAAATAAAGAGTACCATTGAAAAAAATAAAAAATAAAAAAGTGTTAATAGGATAAAAAAGTCACATTACCGTAAAACATGTTGACGTGTGACTTGGTTACTTCTTGGATTACCTTCATGTGTAAGACGAATTTCTTTAAATGTAAGAGAGGAACTTTAATCTTGTATAAAGAAAAAAAATATGATGAAGAAAGTTGTCTAAGAAATGAACAAATGGTTGAGAAAAATTTTGAATTCTTTAATGTCTAAATTATGTTCACATATTGCATGATTAGTGTCAGACATTAACTTAAACAGATATTAAAAAAGATATATAATTATTGTTTTGACTAATAAAAAAGATATATATATATATATATATATATATATATATATATATATATATAAAAGTCAAACTAGCTTTCCTTACCTCTATAGAGTAGAGATACTCAAAAACCCTAAAATCACAGGCAACCTAAATTTGTTCAAGAATCTGATCGGACACTCTTGATCTACTCAACACTAGGAATCTAGGGGTGTCCTCTGATAATATATGAGATCACAAATATAGTGTTTTAGAGAGATGGTGGTTCTCATAAGAATGAAACTCTATATCTTCTTAAAGAAAGAGAGAGAGTTGACAGTTTTTATAAACATAATATCTTCTTATAGAGATAATATCTTCTTAGAGATAGCTAGTGGTTTTTATAGAATATCTTCTTAGAGAGATAATATCTTCTTAGAGGGAGAGTTGGTGGTTGTTATAAAAATAAAAAATAAATAACTAACTTTTATTTACTTAAATAACTTTTCTGTTAAGAAAATAGGTGTTATCTTATTTATCTCTAAAATTAAATTCTAAGGTACTTTTTATTCCATAACTATTTTCTAGAATATTACATTTCAAAATATATATTTTATATTTTAAAATATATAATTAAAAATATATATTTTATAATTTGTATTTTACATTTCAAAATATAAAATATTATTATATAATAGACAATCCGTAATCCGTAATACAAAATATGTATTTTGGAGTTAGTTTTCAAGAATTCATTATCATTGTTTTTCATGGTTTGACAAGTTACATAAACAAACTAATAAGATCATTTTACTCTTCTTCATTTAGATTTAGCCATTTAAGGGGTTGTTACCCTTGTTCAATAAAAAAAATTCTTGATTCTTCGATTTGAATGATTGGCTTTCAATGGTAAAATTAGATTGTATATGCTTAGTACTTGTATTGTCATCACAACTATGTCGGTAATAGTTAAAAAACTGTAATCCTATTCTCTCTTCCTCTCTACTACACTCACTCTCACTTCTCAAAACCCTAAACCTTTCACTCTTTCGTGCTATTTTCTCATAAGTTATAATCTTCTTTTCTTGCAAGTTCTCCAACCTTTCAACACAAGGATCTCTCACAAAAACAAATGTCATTCTCAATGATGACTGTCACTTACTCCGGTGAACACTCACACGTAGGCACACAAGGATTTACTTGTAAACAACGAATATTTGATGGCGAAGAAGACCATTGTCGATTGCCCTTATATTGATATTCCAAATTGGAATTCCTTACACCCTACAGACGTTTTGTCAATTCTTGTAAAACCTCATATCATAATCTTGTTAGCCGAACCACTTCTCTAATTAAAGTGGACTTGTGTAAACAGACAAATTTTTCTAGTTCTATCTTCAATTACAAAAAGAAAAAAAAAAACTTAAAGTTATTTCATTATAAACCTGCATTTTTGCTAAAAGATTATCAAAATTTTCTAAATAAGTCATTAAAGAACTTCCTTGTTTTAATTTGGATAACTCATCCACTAGGTAATCCAAGACACCATCATGAAGGTTACCCACATCCTACAAATTTTGCTTCTAATATCTTAAGTGAAAGTCTTGACTTTGGATGTAATGACTTTTCCATTAAAATGTTTTTCCATCCATGGACAAAAGTAACAATCTTGGACATTAATTAATAGGGGTATCTTCTAATTCAAATAGTTGTTTTCTTTTGCCTTTTCTTTTCCTAAAACTTTTTTCATCTAAAGAAGAGAATTGAGATAAGACCGATCAAGAACCCTTATGGAATAAACAACTGCAAACTCTTGATGATCAATTGATGTTGTTTAGATTTGAAACTTGCCATAGTTGACATCAGTCCTTCAACATATTTCTATAAAGATTGCAAGGCTTGGTGCGTAAATGTTTTAGAATCTTGCAAATTCTTTTCTAAAGAATCCATACAGGACTCAAGTTATTTATTGGTGTCCATTTTTTCCTACACCCAATAGACCTTTGTCAACTCTTGCAAAACCTCATCTTGCAATCTTACTACTTAAATTGTTTCTCTAATTGAAGTGGACTTGTGTAAACGGACATATATTTCCAGTTTTACATTCAACCTGAAAGGAAAACACTTAAAGTTATTTCATCATAAACATGCACTCTAGCTAAAAGAATATCAAACTTTTCTAAGTCATTAAAGAACTCCCTTGTTTTAATCTAGCTAACTTAGCCACTGGATCATCGTAGACACCATCATCAATGGTTGCCCACATCCTACAAAATTTGCCTCCAATATCTTAAACTGAAAGTCTTGAACGTTGATTAATAGAGGTATCTTCTATTTCAAACAATTGTTCTGCTTTAGCTTTCCATCCCCTAAAATATTTTTTAAGATGTGTGCGCTCAATAATCCTTATGGAAGAAACAATTGCAAACTTTTGATGATCAACTGAAGAAAGTATATATTATCCAACTTTGAAAATTTTCATAGTTGACATAAGTCCTTCAATAAATTTCTGTAAAGATTACAAGGATTGGTAAATAAATTCTTGAGAATCTTGCCTATTTTTACCCAAATAATTTATATGAGTTTCAAGTTAACATTTTTTTTATTAAGATTACGTCAAGTTAACATGATTTTTGTTATATTTTTCTTACTAAAAACTTGTCAATATGACATAATTTCAACTCTATCTTTTAGTTAAAATTATCACTATTGAAATCGTACAATAAAGATATAATTTATCAATTTTGGTGAAAAAAAATAATCTTATCCATTATTGTAATTACAAAATAAAATTACAACATAACAGTACTTTTCCACTTAAAATGAATAATAAAAAAAAATACGTATAACGAAAATCTTATTAATAATTTAAATAATTAACTATTATATAGCCTACAAAACATATTACAACAAATATCTTGTGATCTCCTAATTTGTAACCACAATAACAACTTATTCTCTTCTTTCTAACATTAAAAAACCTTTTCATCTTCTAATTTATAATAATAATAATAATAATAATAATAATAATAATAATAATAATAATAATAATAATAATAATAATTTATTAATAGCTTCACAAATAGGAATACTAGTTCCCCTATATTTGATCTAGACTAGTTAATTTTATGAATTGGTCCCTAGTCCCCATAAATTGTGTCTCTTTTTCTTGTGATACAACACTGATTCCACCTTAAAACATCTTCTTGGAGTGAGATGTAAGGTGAAGCTTTTGACTTAGGCAAGGTTCATCGCAACATTATCGTGGAATGAAAGAACTCAAAAAAAAAAAAGTTTAACAGAATCAAATTTGTGTGTAACAATTTCAAATTAACAAGATTGTTGTACGAGAAACAAGAAAGAGATTAATGTGCATTCATGAAAGATTTACACACTTTACACATAGTTTTCTTACATAGCATGGAAGTTTAACGCTTGGACTTGAAGAAATTGTGTACAACAATTTCAGATTAACATACCATTCTGCAAGAAACAAAAACAAACATGTTCAGGGTCTCAAAATAAATGTCATCTAGTTTAGACAAAACCAAATATCTTAAAATGAGCTGACAAGTCTAAAGGATAATCCGGTTATAATTTCCAAAAGAGATTCTAATAGTTCAAATATTAAGTATATCAGGAATATAATAATCTTCCTAAGGTTGAAATTGTTGTTTCTGACCACACCTTGTTGTTGGTGCTGTCGTACAAAAACAAAAATGATTTATTATTTTCATATATTTATTAAAGCATTATAAGAAAAGGCATGTGATATGAAAGGACAAATTTACAATAACATCAACAAAGTTTAGTAGGTACAGGCATTGATGACTTTGTGAGGACATGAGCAAGCAATGTTGCCGTTCTCTTAATATTTGCATCCTTTGCCATTATCTCACTCTTCAATACACCAATTTCTTTTTATATTTAACTTTGTTCACCTGTATTAATGGAAGTGGAAACTGACATAGTATGGTCACTAAAAAATAGTGAAATAGCTGGAAGAGTGGGTATGGGCTAAATCCATTCTAAAACGCTGTAACCAACTTAATATGGATAAAAAAAATTAAAAAGTAAAAAATAAATTAAAGCAAGGGTCAAGCCCACACATCAAAATATTATTTAGAATTAATTAATTCCAAGCAGCGTGAGTTAGACTCACACAAAACTGTGAAAAAGATTTTAAAAATAAAATCAAGTGATGGCAAGACCCCACGCACCAGAATATTATTTGTAATTAAATAATTTAAAAAAGTGTGTCGGCTTGACCCACACATAATGGGAAACAGAATTTAAAATAAAAATAAATAAATAAAAAGGAATTAAGTGTCAAGTTGGATCTTACGTGGGCTGAACTATTGAGCTATTGGGATACCCAAAAGTTTAAAGAACAATTATTATAAAATAAGATTAATCGAAATTCGAGTCGGGGTGGAGCACTGCATTCATCTGGTCCTAAATCACATCTGCACATTACACTGGACCTGGTAAATATTCTTACTAACTTTACTACATGTTATTTAGTTTAACTTTTTCAGAAATATGTTTCTTTTCTTGTACAACTTCTGTAGGAATGTAAATATGGTCGTCGTTGAGCCTGATGAGTTGTTTATGGCCACTCACAAGAATAAGAAGGGTATATGGGATGATACTCACTCACGCGAGACTTATGTAAGTTTAATCTTAAAATTTTCTTTCATCCATTTTTAATATTTCATCTAATTTTCTAACATTTTGATGTTATAATCATTGTGTAGGAATATTATCATCATCGATTGAGGGTCATACAATCAGAAAGTTCATCGGGTTCCAACACTGATGCTCCCCAGCTAGATGCAGCAACCAAACTTCAAACTTGGAAGGAGACTGCTGGAGGAAAGAGTAGAGGTCGAGTTTATGGCATAGGAGACCTGGCTGCAAACTACCGTCAAGGAATGTCTTCCCTCACTCAGGCGTCATTAGTTGATTCTGCCACTGATTACTCCAATCACATGGCCCGAGAAGAGTGACTTCAAAACGAAGTCAATGAAGCAAAGGAAGAAGCAAGAACAGCAAAGGAAATAGTTGCAGGACCAAATGAAGCTCATGCAGCAACAACTTGCCACCATGATGGAGCGTCAATGTGCTAATACTTCAACTAATACGAGTCAAGTTCACCCACACTATGATGAAGTTGATGACGATCAACCCCTCCCATGAGTTCTACATGTCCTTTTTCATTTTATTTTAAAACTGTAATTTTGTTTTTAAACATTTTAGTTTAATATTTTAATGGACTATAATTACAATTTAGTATTTCAATTCAGAAGGTTGTTGTTCTTATTCTCTTATTGTTGGATGTTTCTTGTTAGTGGATTTTTTTATTTTTATTTTCAGGGGTATGGTTTTTTTGTTTTAAAAACATTTAATTTAAATTACTGTTTGCGTGCCAATTAAATATTTAATAATTCAGGGCCAAACTCACGCAACGATAAAAATAATATATTATTTTATTTTAAGCATCCTAACCCTACACCTAATAAAATATTTAATAATTTACTTATGCGAGGGCCAAACTCATGCAACCTTTAAAATAATTCTTTATTTTATTATGAGTGTGGGCCAGACCCTCGCAAACTCCACCTAATTAAATATTTAATAATTTACGTGTGCAAGGGTCAATCCCACGCAACCCTCAAAATAAATTCATTATTTTGTTATATACATAGGCCTTGCCCCCGCAAGCTTCTGTCATTCATGTGTGGGTCTAACTTATAAATTCATTATCCTATTATAAGCGTCATATTTAATTAAGTGTTAGGTTGTATGGGTGTAGTCCAGGCAAGATAGCCTCCACCCAACACACCCATGCAACCTCGGCTTTGTGTCAAGGACTCTAGTGTTGTTCTCTTCCCTACTGTATGCCCACGCATATGAGTGAATTTTGGTACGTTGAGTGGCCTTTTAGCCTATACTATATCACTGAGTTTTTTTTATAGTAGGTGTGTTGAATGAACCAAATAATAGCAACTCTTATTCTATTTGGATGTCTTTTTCCAAATATTTTACCATAAAGTCATTACGTGAGATTTTCACACCAGCAGTTCCTTGAGTGTAATGCATACAAATGTTAATAAGTTATTAACAAAGTCAAATGCATGAAAATTAATTAATCATTAACTTTTCACATGAAGTAACCAATATTGTCATTTTCTGCCAAATCAACATTGTGAGGTAGGATTTCTTTCTCATGCAGAAGAAGCTCACCGTTGAAGGTAAAATAAGAATTTTAGGTATTAAAAATAATTTAATAGTAATACATTATTATAAAATTAAAAAATATTTAATTTTAAAACTACATTTGAAAATAATTTTTAATTAAAATATTAAAATATCAACTAAGTGTTAAGTTTATATTGATATTATAAATATTATTTAATGAATAACAGTTTTGAAATGTTCTCCTAATAAATTAATAATTTTTTTTTTCAAAAACAATTTTGAATAGTCAATAAATACTAAAGATTAAATTTTATTTTAATTTTATATATCTTTCTATTATTCAATCAGTGTCATATCTAGAGTCACATATATTTCTATCTCCTTCCTTTATCTTACTATTTCACTTATCTTTTTTTTTTCTCTAACTCTTCCACTTATCTCCTTTCTTTCTCTGACTCTTTCACTTATCTCTCATTTCTTTCTCTAACTGTTTCACTTATCTCTTTCCTTTCTCTGACTCTTTCACGTATCTATGTTATATTATTGTTTCAATTTGAGTGTTTGATTGTCATTACACCATTATCCAATTTCAAATTTGTTTTATCATTATATATTGTACATATACGTGTGTGTCTGTATTTGGGACTTGGAGCAGTAGATTGAGAAATTACGGTTGGTGTTGGCTTTTGTTCATTTTGAGTGCATCAACATCAGGTAAAAATCAATATTGGACTGATGAATTAATCTCAAACTCATTTTGTTTCTTATTATTGTTTAATTAATGTCAATAATTTGTTCAAGAAAGAACATTAAAAATTTAGAATTTATAAATTAAATTAAAACACGGCAAAGGACATAACCGAAACAAAAGATTTGAGACTTCAAGATAAGATACTATAATCAAATTCATTTTCATTTTCTTGACAATCCGATTTTACTTTTTTAACTTAGTCTTCGTTTTATATATACTTATAAGTTGTATTATAGTTTTTAATTTTATATAAAGATATACAAGTATGTCAACTAGAATATATAAATCAGGTTATTCAAAACTTAAAAAAAAAAAAGTTGAGTTTTTTGTTGAATCACAAAAAAGAATTATGGATAAATTTATAAAAATAAATAAAAATTAGAAAATATATGTAAGTGTTCTTTGAATGAAAAAAATAACAATATAGATATAGATGAAAACAACTATAAAGAAGTAGTCACCAATAAAATAATTTTTATTAAACTCATGACAATGGAGAAAAAAATTATAAGACTAAATAATTTTATTACTAAAAATATATGATCAAAGTTAATGAAATAATATCTTGAGAGACTTATTAATAGAAAAAAAATTATTAGAATAACTTATATAAATTTTGTAAAAGGTAAATACTCTAGATATTTGTTTACATCAAATTGTATCCAAAAATTACTTAATGAAAAAAAAAAACATAAAAAGCATAAAAGAAGATGGCTAGTAATTTTAATAAATTATTTTATTAATTAAAAGAAAAACTCCTTAAAGCCTTTCAGTCGTGACTAGTTGAATTCGGAAAAGTTTTTTATGACTCCATGTTTGATGTGACATACTTTGTGAAAAAACAGTATATCATAGTTCAACCAATCTTTTAAAAAATACAGCATAAATAAAGTAAATATTAAATAAAGAAATAGCATGAAAATATCTCATTGTTCAACATAGTCAAATTCTACATGTACATCAGGTATTCATAATTGAGCTTTAAACATGTTATTTGACAAAAAAAAATATTGATTATTGTTGACGAAACTCGCTTTCATAAATTGTTACCACAACATCACGTCAAACAAGTCTCTTGGTTTTAGATGATTCGGGTACATCATCTTTCTGTTTTTCTTTTTACTGTTTTTTTTTTCTCATTTTGATGTAATTTCTTTTCTAAATTATGAGAATTGTTAAAAAAAAATTATTCCTGTTCTAAGTAAATCATGTTAAGTTAGCTTGATTTTATTATGAAACAATTAATGAAATCGTGTTATTACGGTGTGATTTTAAAAATTTAACTGAATACGATTTTAGTATAATAAAATTGATGTGAAATCATATCACATAAGCATGATTTCAAAGCAACTGAAATTGTGTCACATCAGCACGATTTCAATTAATACCTAAAATCGTGCTATATTGGCACGATTTCATTTTGATAATGACACAATTTTTTCATAATGAAATCATGTCAACTTATAATGACATCATTTCTTCCATTTCTTCGTAATAAAATCGTGTCAACTTGTACAATTTACCCATAATGAGAATTAAAAAAAAATTGCCTATTTTTAAAATTTAAAATAAAAATTACACCAAAATGAGAAAATAAACCTCATCTTTCGCCTTCTTGTCTTCCACGTTATATTTTTATGTATTATTCTAAAACTCAAATTTTCATATTTACTTAATTTATTTATATTTATATATATGTATAACATATTTGTTGTAATTTTAAAAATGAATATGAACAAGAATTTTAAAGCTCGTTTAGAAACTTGATCAATGAAACTAGACGTCTTAAACTTTCTAGACTCAACAATCAACACATCCATGTAAAAAGTCAACCACACCATAGATCACCACAAGTCATGGCTGGAAGTTGAAACTGTTGCCACAATATAGCCTTTACAAACTCCCTCATGACCATCAATATGCACAATAACTTGTATTAGACTAGCGTATACTATGGGATTTTATGAATCATGATGTCACATATTTTTTTTTTTCAATCTTTTTAAAATATTTGAGACTATAGAAGTTATTAGACTATACTTATATATGTCCACATTCATTGTAATAATTAACTTCATATTATCCATAATCAGCGTGATACTATGCCAAGTCTTAGGCAAAAATATTTCAATTAGTTACTACAAAATCAGGTAACGAATGATATTATACATGTATATATTGATCCTGAATGTAATAAGATGGGACAAGGGGAAATTATTCTCTAATATGGTATCAGAGCCTATAACCACCCACCACATACTCTGTTCTTTTCTTTTCTCCACCGAGCCCATTCCTTCCCTTTTCAAATGGCTGGCAACGACTCCACATCCAAATCTACTTTCCATCCCGCTTTTTCTGTCTCAAACATTAAAAATCACATTCAAATCACCCTAGAAATGGAGAATGTCCATTACGACTCATGGGCAGAGTTGTTCTTCAATGTAGCCAATGCCTTTGATGTCGCCGATCACATTATTCCTAATGCAGATGCCACTGTTAAGAGAGATGCACAATGGTCCCGGCTCGATGCAATCGTGAAACAATGGATTTATAGCACGATATCTGTTGATCTCCTACATACGATTCTAAAACCCGATGCCAACGCTCAAGAAGCATGGAATCGCTTGAAGGACATCTTTCACGACATAAAAACTCTATAGCCGTATATCTAGAACAACAATTCTCCCAAATCCACATGGATAATTATCCAAATGCGTCGTCCTATTGCCAAGCATTGAAACTGATAGCCGAACAACTCGGCAATGTTGGGGCTCCGGTCAGTGAGGATCGCCTGGTCCTCCGCCTTGTGACAGGCCTCTCAAGTGCATACGATAGTCTTGTCACCATCATTCAACAATTAGATCCGCTGTCATCCTTTTACAAAGCGAGAACTATGCTCACACTTGAAGAAACCCGTCGCCATAAAAACACTGGTGCCGAGTCTGCCCTCCTCCACACACAGTCTGATGTTTCTTCTGCCACTCCAAATCGGTCTTCTGATGCTACACCTTCTCGCTATAACAACCGCAACACCGGAGGTCGTGGAAGGCAATCTCGTGGCAAGGGCAACAATAATAATCAAGGTAACTCCTACAAGAATTCCTTTGCCAATAACAAAAATAACTCTGGCACAAATAACAGACAAGGAAGTCAGCCTGCTTCCTGGACATGGGGTCCTTTTACGCCTCCCTCTTGGCCACAACAGCCATCTTGGAACCCACCACCATGTCCATACCCTACCACGGTTGGGTTCCTTCTGCTACTGGTCGTGGTACTGGTGTTTTGGGACCAAGACCACATGTTTTTCTTGCCCAAAATCAGACTCTTGGTGCACCGTCAGGGACACTTGTACCCACTGACATCGCAGCCACTATGCAGACCATGTCTCTTCAACAGCCTGACGACAATTGGTATATGGATACAGGGGCATCCTCCCATATGACGTCGAATGCAGGTACCCTCTCTTCTTATTTTAATTTGAGCACCAATAATAAAGTTATCGTTGGCAATGGTACTGAAATTCCAATTCTTGGCTGTAGAGTAAAACAACTTCAACCTCCCTTGCCACCCTTACTGTTAAACAATGTTCTCCATGCCCCACATATTATTAAAAACCTTGTTTCAGTTAGGAAATTCACTTCTGATAATAACGTATCTGTTGACTTTGACCGTTTTGGTTTTATTATAAAGGATATGCAGACAGGGAAGCCACTTATGAGGCGAAATAGTTTAGGCGAACTCTACCCTCTCCTACCCACGCACCAAACACAGACTTCAGCACCTCAAGCTCTCACGACCGTTTCCGCTTCTACTTGGCACAACCGTTTGGGCCATCCAGGCCCAGCTATTGTTAGTGTTCTTCGTAATAATAATTTTATTTCATGTCGTTCAGTTTCTACCAAGTTTTGTCATTCATGTTAGTTGGGTAAACATACAAAACTACCATTTTCTTTATCTACTTCTTCTACATGTTATCCTTTTGATATCGTCCATAGTGATTTATGGACCTCACCTGTTGTTAGCACTATGGGTCATCGTTTTTATGTGTTATTTCTTGATGATTTTACCAACTTTCTTTGGACTTTTCCCATCAAACACAAGTCGAAAGTTTTTAATATTTTCACTAAATTTCACACACTTATTACAACCCAATTTAATTGCCGTATTAAAAATCTTCAATGCGACAACGGTCGAGAGTACGATAATTCATCATTTCATGAATTTTTCCAAAAACACGGCATGACCTTTAGATTTTCCTGTCCTCACACCTCCCCACAAAATGGCAAAGCCGAACGTAAAATTAGAACAATCAACAACACCATAAGAACCCTCTTGCTTCACGCCAACATCCCTCCTTCACAATGGCACTATGCCCTCTCTATGACAACCTATTTACACAATATCCTTCCCAGTAAGTCAAACAAATTTGTGTCTCCCACTTATTCCCTCTACCTCCGACACCCAGACTACAATTCACTAAAAACCTTTGGTTGCCTATGCTATCCACATCTACCGTCATCAACAACTCACAAACTCGACGCACGTTCCACTCCCTGTGTCTTCCTCGGCTATCCATCACATCATCGTGGCTTCCTCTGTCTCGACATCTCCTCTCGTAAGATTATCACGGCCCGTCATGTAACCTTCAATGAATCAATCTTTCCCTTATCACATGACCCCCCTACATCAGCCTCCTCTTACTCCTTTTTAGACAGCGACCCCTCCCCGTATATGACACACTTTATCAACTCTCCACTCGCATCTAACGACCAAACAATGCCACCTCCTCCTTCACCTACTACAGCACCCACTATTTCTCCTATGGTTCAACAGGTAACCACACCCCAACCCACACATCAAACTGTGGCCGCATCACCTGTCCACTCTCCCCCAATGAGAACACGAGCACAACATGGCGTTTACAAACCTAAAGCCATTTTTGACCTCTCCATCACCACCTCAGTTTCACCAATTCCCAAAAGCCCAATATCCGCACTCCATGATAAGAATTGGAAACAGGCTATGACCGACGAATTTGATGCTCTTATTAAGAATAAGACTTGGGTCTTGGTTCCCCGTCCTCCTGATGTTAATATTACTCGGTGTATTTGGCTGTTTAAACACAAATATAAATCTAACGGTGATTTGGAGCGGTATAAGACTCATCTTGTTGTCAATGGCAGGTCTCAAGAGGTGGGTATCGACTGTGACGAGACTTTCAGTCCAGTGGTGAAACCAGCTACTATTCGTGTGGTACTAAGCATAGCCGTGTCAAAGAATTGGCCCTTTCATCAACTTGATGTGAAGAATGCTTTTCTCCATGGGCACCTTTCTGAAACTGTCTACATGCATCAGCCTCCTGGATTTCGTGATCGCAATAATCCGGATCATGTCTGTCTTCTAAAGAAATCTCTATATGGCCTTAAACAAGCCCCACGAGCATGGTACCAACGTTTGCATCTTTTCTCTCCACCATCGGCTTTGTTAATAGCAAGTCCGACCACTCTCTGTTTATATATACTCATGGTCACGACACAGCATATATTCTTCTCTATGTTGATGATATCATTCTCACTACATCCTCACACTCTCTTCGTGACACTATTATTGTTGCTCTTTGGTCTGAATTCTCCATGACGGATCTAGGCCCTTTGAATTACTTCCTAGGCGTATCAGCTAAACGTCATTCTGGTGAGTTATTCTTGCACCAATCCAAGTATGCTGAAGACATAATCTCTCGTGCTAAAATGGTCAATTGTAAACCTGCACTCACATCGATGGATACCAAATCCAAATTAAGTGCAACTTCTGGTGAAAAATTTGCTGATCCCACACTCTACCGTTCACTTGTCGGTGCTCTCCAATATCTTACATTTACTAGACCGGACATCTCCTACGCCGTTCAACAGATTTGTCTCTATATGCATGATCCACGCACATCGCATTTTGCAACCCTAAAACGCATTATACGATACATTCAAGGGACAAAAGAATTCGGCCTACGTCTTTCACCTTCAACTGTCACCAACTTGAGTGCTTATAGTGACGCTGATTGGGGCGGTTGCCCCGATACCCGTCGATCTACCTCGGGCTACTGTGTATACTTGGGTGCCAACCTCATCTCCTGGTCCGCCAAACGACAGGCAACATTATCCCCCTCTAGTGCAGAGCCCGAGTATCGCGGTGTTGCTAATGCCGTTGCTGAGTCCTGCTGGCTTCGAAACTTGCTACTCGAACTTCACTGCCCCATTTCAAAAGCAACTGTGGTCTATTGTGACAACGTAAGTGCCATATACCACTTGGGAAACCCCGTGAATCATCAACGTACCAAACATATCGAGATGGATATTCACTTCGTTCGCGAAAAAGTTGAACTTGGGCAAGTTCATGTTTTACACGTATCTACACGATACCAATATGCAGACATCTTTACTAAAGGCCTATCAAAACCGTTGTTCGATGATTTTCGCTCCAGCCTCAGTATTTGTCCTCCTCCCGCTTCGACTGAGGGGGTGTATTAGACTATACGTATATATGTCCACATTCATTGTAATAATTAACTTGATATTATCCATAATCAGCGTGATACTATGCCAAGTCTTAGGAAAGAATATTTCAATTAGTTACTACAAAATCAGGTAACGGATGATATTATACATGTATATATTGATCCCGAATGGAATAAGATGGGACAAGGGGAAATTATTCTCTAATAGAAGTAATATAACGAGAAATTATATCAGCAGCACATACGGTAATTTTAAAACAATTTATTTTCTTTCCATACTGATGTTTTATGAGTAATAATAAATAAATTAAATGGAAGTAAAAGAAATAGTGGTTCAACTCTTGTACAAAAAAACATAGAATCTAGCTTCTATCAACTTCTACGATCTATAGAACTTAACAAAATAACCTTTACAGGACATGTGTTACCTCTACCCCTATATAATATTTACATCGAGGGCAAAAAAAAGAACCAAATCCAACAAATATGTGAAACAATATTATAAACAAGGGTCATTTCACCATTACCTTACCAGAAGGTAATTGCATATGATCAGTTGAAAACAACTGCTATATGTGACTGTCGAACTAAGGTTGTCAAACAGCTTGGATTGAATACAGAGTTCTCCTCATTTGATGCAAGCTAGTGCTACTCATATGATGTGCCCATCCATCAGCAACTCGTGCAGAACTGTCATACAAGAATACTATGTTTGTGGCAGGACTTTTGTCTTAAGGCTTCCTCTTCTCCATGTGTTTGAACAGCAGCAAGTTCCACAAGCCCTGTCACTATAGGTACTCTTTTCAGCATTGGGAGAAAACTATTACACATTTGTTTTTGCAACAATGAACAAATGCCAATTTTATCCAATTCATCACTCCATAAGTAGAACCTACACACAAAAAGCACAATACCTTTCCATCTCCTTACAGTTTCACACGTGATAAAAACATTAAAACAGACACTTCTTCCTACAATATTTCCTAGATATGAAAGCGGATCATAAGATCAAAAACTTACTCTTGGTGAGAGGCAATAGAAAACATTGCGTGTAGTCTAAAAACACCATAAAACAAGCAAAGAAAAACTATGCTATCTTTGGTAGCTTCTTGTTTTCCAGAACCCATCACACGACATGTACTCACGCAAGAGATTTTAAGCATATTCTTGACTTTACACACGAGTCAGAGTATGAAAAAGTTGCACTACTATATTTCACTGTTATCCATGCCAATATTTTAATATCAACCATGGTGAACACCTCTACAGCATCACATCTACTGTTTCTAAAGATAATATTGTTTCCGAGGTTCCAAAATGCACTTCATAATAGCCACACAGATTTTAAAACACAGATCATATTCCTACCGCATCCCATCAGATCAAACTCCAGGAAGTGTTCGTTGACTTTGTTATTATTTACATGCTGCCTACCTAGCAACTGATCCGTCAATTTTCAAATTTTGGTTGTTATATCACAAGTAAAGAATAGGTGTTTTTTATTCTCTTCTTTTGTATTACACATAACACATCTTCCATCAGTTAATATCCTTCTGTTGCATAACTTGTCATAAGTTGCTAACACATATCCTTCACAACTCTCCAAGGACAAATCTGGGCAGATGGTAGTGTTTTGGTTTTCCAGAATTTTTTATACACCTCCTCCTCATTATCACTCATTTCGTTTCTTACGTACTTGTATGTCAACCTAACTTTATATTGTAAGTTATTCTCTCCTCTCCAATCCCACTCATCCACCTTATTTTTTCTCATTACGCTTGCCTGAATCAATTGTAAAAACTCGTTTAACATTGACTCCTCCCAAATAAATCAGTCTTCTCCAGCTGAAATTACACTCCCATACTTCTCCTAGAAGATTTTCTTTTCAGTTTGAGTTAGCATGTATTCTAGGATGTTTTTCCTTTGAAGGTTTATCTCCTAATCGTTTATCCTTCCAAAATTGAATTTTATCTCCTATGCCTATGATCTATTTTATATTTTCATTGAACAATATGTCATTCTCTCCCTTACCACCTACATTTCTCTCCACACCATATAAAGTCACTTGCACTATCATTGCTATTGTTCAAACTTCTGTAATCCATATTTTGATTGTACTATATCCTTATGTGGACTTATTCTTCCCTCCTTAACTTCTACTTTCATTTTCCTAATAAAGCCTTATTAGAATTATACAACTCCTTTATATCTAGTCCATTACTCTTTGCTCTTATACATTGTTTTCCATTTTATCCATACTATTTTTTTCTGTCTTGCTCCAAACTTAGAAAATTATCTTTGAATCGTAATAATTTCTTTCAAAACTTGTTGAGATACTTTAAAAGTAAATATGTCAAAAAGAGACATTACTGATAGAACAAAGTTTATTAGACAAATCCAAACAGTTGAAGAGACATTTTACCTTTCCAAATTGATAAATGTTGTTTTAGTAATAAACTAAATTTTCAATAGATTCAAAATAGCGATAAAACAGTTCTAAGAATTCAAATTTTTTTTTTTTTAATTAGGTAATGATATACATACAATTTTTATAAATATCTAATTTACATCTTTTATAATCTTTCTCTTCTGCCATATCATATACCTTATAATTAAACTTTTCTCTCTCTCTTTAGGTATATAGATGAGTATTTTAGATGTTGTATGAAACATTTTTCTTTGTTTCTATTGCAAAGAGGTAAGAGTAGAAAAGTTATGTATGAGAAATAATTAAAAAAATAAGTTGGTCAAAAGAACCTGCACAAGAAATAAGCATTGCCCAACCTTCTCCTCCACGGGATTGTGAAGAATCTTTTATTAATTACAAGAATTGTCTTAGAAAGAATGAGGCACGAGTAAATTACCTTAGAAAAGAACAGAAAATGAAAACTATTTCAATGTTAAGTATATTGAGATAGTATTATTAGGTCAATTATCATATTTGAATAGAGAAATCAAACTAACAATAAGGGATTATTTAATATATTAACGGTCATTAAAAAACTTCAACAATTAACCATGGGACCAACTTTAACTCTTCAGATTCATTGTAAACTACACAAAGCATGGAGTTGAACTCAATAAATCGCGGAAACATTAATTAAATGCCAAACTTTTAAGACTATTGCTCCCTTAACTTAAATAACTATCTAGGAATTATTTTATTTCAATCAAGGATTTCCTTTGTGAGCCTTAATTCTTTATGTTCCACTTGCATATTCGTTAATATGCATCCCTACATACGATTACGTAATTAATATTTTTTTTCAAATATCTTTCAACTTTATTGTATAGAAATTAATGCATCTCTCCATATTATAAATCCAAAATGTCAGCCAATAAATTATTTTACTAAACAGATATGTTTACTACGTACCATTACCATTACCTATTTTCTATGTCAAACCATTACCAATCCTTGGGGTTAACTTTTCTATTTATGTTATCCCGTTCATTTTTGCTAAAGTATGAGAACATCAAAACAGAAACAGCCTCACATTTTTTAAAATTTAATTATTAATATAAATTTAAAATAGTCGTATACTAAATTATTAATTAAATTTTAACTAGTACAAATATAAAAGAATACTAGTACAAAAATGAATTATATATATATATATATATATATATATATATATATATATATATACACACACACACAAAATTCACACAAGATGGATTAAATTAATTACCATGTGGAATGGTAAGTAATTAAATGCCAAACTTTAAGACTTTTGCTTCATTAACTTAAACAACTTAAAGAATATTCATTACAAGATTTTAGTTAAAATATCTGACAAAATATATAATTAATTAGCGTAACTTATTAAATGGTATTAAAAAATGAAAAGATTAATTTTATATATAATTCAAATTTATAATATTATAATTTATTTAGTAATAGATTTTTCATATATATAGATTCATTAAAAAATGAGTTCATTTAATATACAAACACTATCATTATATTTAACAGGTATATAGTATAATATATAATAATATCATTATATGTGAAAGACAAAACATGATATCGCTTATGACAGAGTACGCAAAATAGTTTCTTAAAAAATATTATATAGAAGGAGCTCAAGTAATCTAGTGAATGTACCAAAACAAATTAAATAAGTGAAAATAAAAAAAACAGTAATTTATAAAGTTAATTGAAGTAATTTATGATAATAAATTAAAAATTACTAAAATTAACTTATACCTAATAACTCATCCATATATCTATTGGGTAATAAAGTAACAATACTAACACTTAATTAGGGGTGACACAAGGCCCAAGCAGATAAAACAATTATTTTAGATCTCAAGACCTCAAAAGTCTAAAAAAAATTAATACTCATATATTATTATAAAATAAAAAATATTTAATTTTAAAATTATACTAAAAAAATTAATTAAAAATTTAAAATATCTTAATTGACTTTAAGTTTACATCGTTGCTATAAATATTCTTTAATGACTTTAAATTTATATTGATACTATAAATATTATTTAATGAATAATATTTTTAAAACTTTCATATAATAAATTAATAATATTTTAAAAAAAAAGATTGAACAGTCAAGGAATCATACATATCAAAACTTTTTCTAATTTTCTATCTCTTCCTTATATTCTAACATATGACTATCATTTTTTTATATGTCCTTTTTGTTATTTGACTTTTTCACTTCTCTTCTTCTTTCTTCACTTATCTCCCTCCTTCCTTTTTCTGTCTCTTTGTTCTTCCATAATATTATTTCAATTTGTTTCTAATTTCAAATTTGTTTCATCATTCTATATTATGCATTTATGTGTGTGTCTTTATTTACAGACTTGGAGTGCATCAATATTAGGTAAAAATAATATTAGACTGATTAATTGATCTCATTTTTTATTATTTTTCATTATTGTTTAATCAATCTTAAAATAATTTGTGTAGATTCAAGGAAAAGAATTAGAAATTTATAAATTATATTTAAAGACTTACCAAAGGACAAGATCGAAAGATAATAGGAGACTTGAGACTTCAAGACAAGATACTAAGATCAAGTTTATTGTCTTGAGAATCAGGTTTTATCTTTTTAACTTAGTTTCATTTTATATACTTGTTGTATTTATTGTGATATATATTATAGTTTTCAATACAATTATGTCAACTAGAAGATTTGAATCAAGTTATTCAAAACTTCAAAAAAAGAGAAGAGTTGAACTTTTTGTTGAATCACAAAAAATAGGCTACGGATAAATTTATAAAATAAACAAATATTGAATTAGAAAATACATACGAGTCTTCTTTAAATGAAAAAGATAACAATATAAATATAGGTGAAGATAACAATATAAATATAGGTAAAGACAACAATAAAGTAGTCAAGAAGATAATAATTTTGATTCTCAAAACTCATGATAATAATTTTGATTCTCAAAACTCATGATAATAATTTTGATTCTCAAACTCAGGATAACGAGACTGAAATTGAAAGACAAAATGATTTTAAAATTAAAAATATATATGATCCAAGTCAATGGGAGGATATTAATACGAAATTGAGAGACTTATTAGTAGGAAAAGACCCATTATTAGGATAATTAATATATATTTTCCAAAAGATAAATACTCAAGACATTTTTTGTATCATATTACATCCAAAAATTGTCTAATAGGGAGAAACATGAAAGAAGATGACTCATTTATTCTACAGATTTAGATAGAGTATTATGCTTTTTGTTGTAAATTGTTTAATTTTATTGGTTGTACTAGTAAACTATGTAACGAAGGTAGTAGAGATTGGAGAAATCTTAGTGTTAAGTTAAAGAGCCATGAAATAAGTGATTAACACATTACGAATATGAATGCATGGATTGATCTAGAAATGAGATTGTCAAAAGATAAAATAATAGATAAAGATGTTAAAGAATAAATAAATAAAGATAAAGAACACTGGAAGAAAGGTGTTTTAAGAATTATTGTTGTTATTGAAACCTTGATAAAAATAACTTAGCCTTGCATGGAAAAGTTGAGAAGATCTACCAAGTAAGTAATGGAAACTTTTTAAGTTAGACAGAAATGATTGCAGAATTTGATCCAATTATGCAAGAACATATTCATCGAATTAAAGATGACGAAATTCATAATCATTATCTTGGACATAATATACAAAATGAGTTGATAAATTTGTTAACAAGTAAAATAAAAACAAAAATTATAAAAAAATATTATGAATGTGAAATATTATTTAATCATACTTGATTGTACTCTAGATATAAGTTACCAAGAACAAATATCTTTTGTATTATGATGTGTGGATATTTCATCAACTCCAATACAAGTTAACGAATATTTTTTAGAATTTTTAAAAGTAAATTATACAAGTGGAAAATCTCTTTTTAATGTTATTATAGATGAACTAAAAGTCCTTAGACTTGATCTTAATGACATTAGAAGACAAGGATATGATAATGGGTCTAATATGAAAGGAAAACATCAAGGTGTGCAAAAAAGATTTCTTGATATTAATCCTAGAGCATTTTATGCTCCATGTGGTTGTCATTGTCTAAACTTAGTACTTTTTCATATGGCTAACTCTTGTCTTAGAGTTACATCTTTCTTTGGAGTGTTACAGTGTATATATACTTTATTTTCTTCTTCTACAAAAAGATGGAAAATTTTACAAAATCATATAAATAGCTTAACTCTTAAATCATTGTCACAAACACATTTAGAAAGTGGTGTTGAAAGTGTGAAAGCGGTAAGATTTAAAGCTCCATAAATAAGAGATGTTTTATTTGAACTAGTTGAAACTAATGATGATCCTAGAATAAAAAGTGAAGCTGAGTGTTTACTAACTTATGAACTTAACTTATGAACCTGAAAATTTTGAACTTTTATTAAGCATGACTATTTGGTATGATATATTATTTACAGTTAACTCGGGTGGTAAAAATTTACAATCAAAAGATATGTTTATTAATATGGTCATTGAACAATTAAAAGGTCTTCTTTCATTTTTTGAAAAATATAGAGAAAATGGATTTGAACATGCATTTATTTCTGCCAAAGAAATTGCTTCTGAAATGGATGTAAAGCCTATGTTTCCAGAAAAAAAAAAAAACTAGTTGTAAAAAAACAATTTGATGAAAATATTGATAATGAAGTTATGAAATCACCTCAAGAGTGATTTAGAATTGATTATTTTTTATATATTGTAGATAAAAACAATTACCACACTCCAAAATAGATTTGAACAATTTAAAATATATGAAGATATTTTTGATATTTTATTTAGTGTTAAAAATTAAAGTCATTGGGTTGTGTACTTTTGAAAGAAAAATGTTTAAACCTTGAAAAGTATTTGAAACATGATAATTTGTTGGATCTTGATAACCTAGATTTATTTTCTGAATTAAATATCTTAAAAGGAGATTATAATATTGGAAAATAATAAACTAATTGACATTCTTAATTATATAAAAAGAATAAATTATTTTCCAAATACATATAGCATATAGAATAATGTTGACAATTCCTATATCAGTTGCTTCAGCTGAGAGAAGTTTTTTAAAACTTAAACTAATAAAATCTTATTTAAATCAACAATATCTCAACAAAGATTAAATGAATTAGCTTTATTGTCTATTGAAAAAGATATTTTAAATGAAATTAATCATGATAATTTAATAGATAATTTTGCATAAAAAAACTTGAAAAGTAAATTTTAGATCAAAAATATCATAATTTTAATTATTTTATTAATTTAGAAAATGCCTCATTTTTTAAATTCGTTATAGGCCTTCAGCTGCCACTACACTTAACTAAAATAAAAGATGAAAAAAACAAATAATAAATAATAATAAAATTTTACTAAAAAAATTACAATACTCTTCTCTTTAATTTCAAGAAAAACTAACTATAAGAAAAATCCTAAAGAAAAATTGTTTTTCATCTATTGATCGTTCTTTCAAACACTAAAATAATAAAAAAGAAAAAGAAAAGTGATTTTTGGTGTATGTTAAAACATTGTATTCCTTTTATAATAATAAGAAAATTAATCACCGAAAGCAAATTTTTTCTGTCGTGTGACTTTTCTTCTTATAAATTGAATTCAAGTTATTTGTAAAGGTTTAACTTGGAAAGATTTACTTTAGATGATTAAGAATTATGAGGTTAGTGAGTAAGTCTACAACTTAACAAGAAAATGAAATAAGTAGTACCTGAATTAGACCATTTTAAAGTTTATTTATGATAAATATCAATTAACTTCAATATATTTTGTAAGGTCATGAAATGTAGAATTTTTCGCCTATAGTCTATAATCACAAAAAAGTTATAAAAGGGAATAGCAATTCAGATATTCAAGTCAATGCATAAATAATATAACTATTAGAGTTCACTTGTGATTGACACTAAAACTCTATATTCAACTTCATAAGAGGATTTGGAGACAATTTTTTTTCTTTTTAGACTTGAAAGAAACCATCATATCCCAAAAAATACAATATATTGTGATAAAACTCCTACTATTAAGACAACAAAGTCATAATTAAAAAACTTGAATTCTAACATTGTTTGCGAAAAGACAAATAGGCCAATATATGAAGATTCCTTCAATATTTGAAAACATTATTGACAACTTCCACGTGAGGATATCTTGGTTGAAAAGCATGCTGACTGAATTGTTAGACAATAAAAATAAGAATTGGTTAAAATAAAGAAAATGTCCTACAAGCCTTTGATACTCGAAAGGATTATCCCAAAATTACATCTATAATTATAAAAAAATTTCTTGAATTACCTTTAGATTATTATCTATAGATAAAAATTCATAGATAAATTTAGCATTATCTACGAGTTTTACTTACAGATCTATTTTCTAAAAAAAATTACATATGTATTTTATCTACAAAAAATTTATAGGTGATTAGTTACATATAGAACTCTGTAGGTAAATTGACATTACCCATGGATCTTACCTAGAGACTTGTTACCTACAACAAAAAAACATAAATAATTGCTTATAAATTTTATCTACAAAAAATCCATAGATTTATCTACAAATCTAAATTCATAGGTAATTACCCACAATTTCTTTTAGGTAATATTAGCAATTAATTTTATTATTATTATTAACATTATTAATGTCATTAATAATATTATTAATGTCATTAATAATAACATTACTATCAATAATGTTAATATTACTGTTACTAATAATAATATTATTATTCTTAACATTATATTATTAATATTACTATTAATATTATGTTTAAAAATATATTTATTAATTTTCTTATTACTATTATTAATAATATTATTAATATTATTTTTATTAATATTGTTGTTGTTAACATTATTAATATTACTAATATTAATTAATAATAATATTAATATTGTTATAATTATTATTAATATCATTAATATTATTTAATATTGTTAATAATAATAATAATATATTAATATTAGTATTATTAATATTATTAGTAATAATAAAAATAATAATATTATAATTATTATTATCATTATTATCAATATTATCAATATTATTATTTTCATTATTGTTAATAATATTATTATAATTAATATTGATAATAATAATAATAATAACAATATTGATGTTATTAACATTATATTATTTTGCTTTTTCAGAATCTATACTAACTTTAATTCTATTATAATGTAAAAAAAAATCATTTTACAATTTGTATTTGTATTTCTCATCACCAAACTTGTTCAAAAAAACAAGAAATAATTGAAGCTTTTAACTTATATAAGTTTTTCACCTTCTAAGCAATACCAATCACTCCACAAATTTTCTTAAAAAATAAAATAGTTGAATAATGAAAAAGAGTAACATAGTCCGTTATTTTTCTCTAAGGCCTTGACTAAGAATGGTAATACCAATTTATAAATTAAAACTGAAGTTATTAGAGTGACTTGTGAAACAAAATCATAATTTGCAAATAATTTAAGTGTGCGCATGAATTAATTTATCTTAAGCTTAAAAAATATTTATTTAATAATTTTACGAAAAATATAATTAAGTAATTAATTTTTTTTTTAATTTCAGACAAAAGTTTCTAAATTCTTGTTCATCTTAAATTTATAGAAATATTGTACTCAAATTATAGCTTTCTAAAGTGTAATCCAAACATGCATTAAACATGGAAGAGGTTATTAAGAGAATTGTTGCGTTAACATACACTACTATTTGATAAATTTATTAATAAGAAGTGTGATTTACAAAATTGTTATTTCAAATAAAATAAAAATAATAATGGTCTCCGTAAAAAGAACAACTGATGTTGTAGTTATCTTAATAAATAACCTTCACTGACAAGACCTAAACCAAACCCTTTCTCAGTCTATATATAGCGAGAAAGGAACCGCTTGAAGGAACCACGAGAAGAATACAAATGAGTTCAGAAAAGATTGTGTTGATTTTCATTTTTTGTATGAGCATGATGAGTTCAGGAGATTGTAAAGATAGGAAGCATTATGTTCTGGTGCATGGGGGTTGCCATGGAGCTTGGAGTTGGTACAAGCTGAAGCCACTCTTGGAATCTGCAGGCCACAAGGTCACAGTACTGGACCTTGCAGCATCTGGCATCAACATGCAGAACATTGATGATGTTAATACTTTCTCACAGTACACTCAGCCTTTGTTGCAGCTATTGGCCACAACTCCCCCTAATCAGAAGGTGATTCTAGTTGGTCATAGCCTTGGGGGACTCGGCATAGCACTTGCCATGGAGCAATTCCCAGAAAAAATTGCAGTTGGTGTTTTCCTTACAGCTTTTGTTCCAGACACTGAACACAACCCTTCTTATGTATTGGAAAAGGTATATATATGCTTTAGGGTACTTGTTAAACTTTTCATCAACATTTTCTTACTTATGGAAGTTCCATTGCTGCCCAACAGTATAACTCACGAAACTAACTAAAATTAAAGGTAAACACGTGAACCGAAATCCACGAAGAAAACGACTATCAATAATATCTTTTAAAAAGTATTTCAATCAGATTGCAGTTTTTGTTTGAAAAGAAATATATATATATAGCATTTATGAGTACAAGCTATATAGTTTCTTAACAACAAAACTCACAAAAACAAGCTGTTATGTAAGAGGCTAACATTAGAGAAATCTATCTAAAATTTTAAATTATAATTATAATTGTGTTCCTAATATCGTGAAGAGATATTTTGGTTGTTAAGTTGCTTTAAAGAGTGCAAAATAGTAATTTTCAAGGGATAATGAGAAAATAAAATAGTGTTACGTAGTATAGTAAGAAATGTGATATATAAAGAATTATCTTTTATATTAATATAGATGAATTATAGCTGACACTTTCAACTTTATAACTCATCAAAGATAATTAATATGAAATTTATTAAACTTGTAATTGTCAAATACTTCATTGACACCATTATTATTACAAAGAATATAAACACGTGAAGAAAAAGAAATATGATAAAATTGTATTCATATTCACCATTATTATTTTTTCTTTTTTTGTGTTTGAAAAGTACGGTAAGAGGACCCCTCCGTCTGCATGGGTAGACACTGAATTTGAACCAAGTGGAAACAAAACATCAATGTTCTTTGGTCCCAAGTTTTTGACCACCAAGCTCTACCAACTCTCTCCCGTTCAGGTAATTACTTGTTACGACAAATCATTGTTTTAGTTATGAAAATTTCATAAAACTATGTGCTAAAAAACCCTAGAATTTTGAAGTCGTGAACAAGAATGATATGATAATTGGATTTTGCAGGACCTTGAATTGGCCAAGACTTTAGTAAGGCCATCATCACTCTTCGTGGAAGACCTATCAAGGCAAAAGAAATTCTCAAAAGAGCGATATGGGTCAGTTCCACGCTCCTATATTGTTTGCACTGAGGACCTTGCAATTCCTTTGGAATTTCAACGCTGGATGATCCAAAATGCTGTCATCAATGACGTTCTAAATATCAAAGGGGCAGATCATATGGTTATGAATAGCAAGCCTCACCAACTACTTGATTCTCTCCAGAAGATAGCAACAAAATATGCATAAATCCATCACGCAAGCTTTAATTTACTTTTACTTCTTGTCGCTTTGAATTTGAGGTCTCTAAGAACTATAAGATCTCGTTTGGAATCACTTCCACGAAACAAATAAATAAAAGGGATATCTCGCAACTGTTTTTTTTTTTTTTTTTTTTT
>Ga0209489_102001_pt1 | contig 41939 bp, 23 predicted proteins | sample SiratrowhiteBW_FD_187527 | JGI IMG/M metagenome (GOLD analysis project Ga0209489, IMG submission 187527) | Root nodule microbial communities of legume samples collected from California, USA - Siratro white BW (SPAdes) (version 2) | ecosystem: Host-associated > Plants > Roots > Nodule | place... | reverse complement strand
TATAAGAATATATACATATATATATAAATATATATATATATATATATATATATATATATATATATATATATACATTTATATTTATATATATGTATATATATACCATACGATTGGCTAAATTGAATGAGCTTGATGTTATATAAGAACCGCTATATTGTTCTGTGGTGGCATATTCAGCTTTGATAGAGTTTTTGTTTCATACGTTTTTCTCTCCTCATTCTGGAACCTTTCATCATGTTCAGTAGCCAAAATTGTCTTCATCTTCCCTCTCCAAAACTCCATCTTTAGAATGCTTTTGCATTCTTTTCTCTTTTTGCTTCCTCTGTTAGACCTTTATAATCTTACGGTCCCTTCATTAGGTATTTCCTACCTATATATTACGAAGGTTATCGTGCATAGTTATCTTCTACCTATGTAGAAAAGGAGAAAAAGCTGATTTGGGATGAAAGAAAATCAATATGCAGGTGAATTCATGCTTAACTGTTCATTCCTGTTCATTAGATATAATCCACATTATGTATTAATAATCTGTTTATATCACATCATTTCTATGAAATTTATAGTATATATAAACTTATACTCATTCAATATATTTATAACCAGCATCATGTCTAATTTCTCACCTTAAGAGGAACCTGCATGTTCTTTTTTTTTTTTTTTTTTTTTTTCCTTTTGTTTTTTTTTTTTTTTTTTTTTTTCTGATCCTTTTGCAGATAAGATCCAGGATTTTTATCAGTCTGGAGAAATTATATAGACAGTAGGTTAAAAAGTAAAACATTAATTTACTTCTACACAGATCAAGCAAATTTCTTTAAAACTCACTGCATTTTATTATGATTCATTCTAAAAGCATGAAAATATTTCATCTATCTATCATTTTATGTATCTATTAGTTACTAATATTATCTTGAAGTTAAAACTAAATCAACAGGTTCGATTAGAAATAACTTAGATGTTTTCTTTTATTTGAGAATCCAGTCTTAAAATTATATCCAACACTAAACAAACATTTAAAAGAATATACAATATTTCCAGGATTATCTATGGCTTGGACCATTTTCTCAGTTTGGTATTGTTCTCAAATCTGACCTAATTATGTGTTAGAGAAAGTAGTCTCACATCTTAATTAAGTAAAATATGCAGAGATATAAAAGAGGAAGAAACAAGTTTAAGTGAAACCAACTTTGTAAATATATTACAAACTTAATATATGATTGACAGCATATTTGTTGAGCATGAGCATGAAAGAAGATCTATTCTTAGATTCGTGTGTACTAAAAAAGTCTATTAAAAATTAGTTTTTTGAATGGATCTGAACAGCTGATTAGCATTAGTTTCTGACTCTGTCATCAATGTAATTTAATAATGGTATGCATGTATAGATGGTGTGAAATATGGAAGATAGTGGCTGATAAATGAATCAAGAAGCAATATAATATGCATGAGCAAAAATAGAGTAGGAAGAAAGATGGTTAATGTGGTAGAGGAAAGGTGCACATGCAAATGCCGTATTAATAAATGTATATGTATGGTCTCATCATGCATGATGGTGTGTGATTGTTGACATGTAATGGCAGGTGATATCCAATGGAAATGCATGCACTATGCAGTGTTGAAGGGTTCATTGGTGGTTGTGAAGAGATATCTCATCTCATGTTGACAGAAGAGAGAGAGCACAACCCGAGAATGGTTAAAGGAGTCTTTGCCTTTGTTGGGAGTGTGCTCTCTCTTCCTCTGTCATCATCACATTCACATGCCTTTGCTTTCTAGCTAGCTAAACTAGAACAGTACATGCACCACTATGTGTTATACCTTTTAAGGTATGTCAAGCTTTTCTTACCTCAGGTTGGATTGGTTATAAACATGTCCCTTTCAAACTACTCAGATATGGTATCTCTACCTGATACCACTGATAAATTCAAGTGCTCTCCTTCAAATCACTGTCATATAAACATATCACCTTTCTTCAAAAAAGTAAAACAAATCACAAGGGAAGTAAGAGGGGATATACAACTAAGAAGATTCTTATGATTGTTATTACAATGTTGATTTTTGAGATAAAACAAGAAAACAGTGTGTAGAAAAAGAAAGAAAGGAAGTGAAGAGATGAATATTAATGAACAAGAGAAAAAGATAAAATTCAGCAATAGGGTTAGGTGCTTTTAAATTATTTTATACCAGAAATTTATCTGATAAGGAAAGAGAGATTTTCCAAATCACTGAAAATAGTTTAAAGAATAAAATATCTGCAATATTTACCATGTACAGTAGATTTCTAAATTGAATTTTAAATTTTTTGAGAGAAATTATAAAATAAATTGTATGTAATTACTTTATTGGTATAGAAGGCCAAATACATTAAACTAATGTAATGTCTTGATTTCAAATATTCTTTATTGTCTTTACTGATATTTTTTATTACTTTTTAGCATTTCAATAAATTAATTATACTAAGAACTAAAAAAGGAAACAAAATATCAACAATTTGAATTTAACAATTTTTTTTGAAGATTAAAACTCTGCAAAGTCATATTTACAAAGATGTAAAATATATTTAAGTCTAGGAATTATTTTTTCATAAATTAAAAATATAACTTATGTGCTTAAAATATATATTTATTTTCAGGTTTTAATTATAATTTAATTTGTATATTTAAAAACTTTTATTCACCATCAACTTAGTTGGATAAGATACATTTATCCTATTTAGATTATGGTCTGATTTATATTGGTTTATTTTGTTAAATTTATATTAATTGAAAAAAGGAAAAAAAAATTATCGGTTCAAATAAATTTTATTATTTTCTTACAAAAAAATTATACTAATATAACTGGATCAAGTTCTCTTAATCCTTAAGTCGTGATTTTCTTAACCTGATAAACATGTCTTGACATTATGGAGTAATTTTCACAACTCTAATTAACTATTTTAATTTGAAGTTTCACTCTTTAAGTTTGAAATTAAAAAAAAAAATGTTGAACATATCAAGATAAGTCTCAGATAAAAGGGAATGAAAGTTTATTTTAAAAAAATTTTAGACACTAATGTTTCGTCATCATTAAATTTCTCACAATTATTTACATGATTTCAAGATTAAATGACTCTGTCCATTCTCAGCTTAATTATTTCTTAAAAGCTTGAATGAAGTTGATTACTATATATAAATCCTTATAACATGTTAGTAAATAAATTTAAATTTTAGGCTCTCCTTGTATCTTGTATAAGCATAATCTTAATGTTACTCTTGATAAGAATGCAAATATTTGTCAAGTACTAACATCCATTGATGGCTGCACTGGGATTAGGAAGAAACCAGAAAATGACCTCTTACTTTTTTTTTTTTTTTTCCTTTTGTTTTGATTGTGTTTGTTCTTGTCACATTTCTGGTTCTGTATACAGCACCCTTTTCACGATCAGGCTTATGCACCACCATAATTGGAAGGGAAACCAGTTACATACTATGAATATAACCTAAAACCAGTATAAACTAATATACATAGGAAATGGTGTTGCTTACGTTATATTAAAGTTTTTGCCATTATCACTCTATAAAGGTGAGTTTTGGTCCATTTGGAATGGATTTCATCTTTAAACGGAATTACTCTTAATGGAATCAATTGACATTAATAATAAACAAATTATAAAAGAATATTTTTAATCATAGTTTTGTACAAGTCATCCAACATGGAATACAGCCGGATGAGATATTTGTTGAATTTTTATTAAAAGAAAACTTGAAATAAGTAGTGTCATTTCAATTTATATTTTGGAAAGTATTTTAGAAAATTTTAATTTTTAAGTGTTTAGAAAAAAATATTATTAGTCAAATAAAATTATTAAATATGACTTTTAAAGTAATTATCAAGAACATAAATAATAATTTAAACAATATTTTTATTTTTCAAAACTAAATTAATGTAACTACGTTGTTAAATAAATCAATGTAGCTATATTTGTTGTTATCCGACCGAGGAAGAACTCAAATTTTAAATAAAATATTGAATTTGGCCTTGTACATAACAAAAAATTTGTTTACAAGAGAAATTGTGAAATTAAGTTTTTTAATAAAAAATTATTATCAACAAAATTAATAAATATTCTATATATTTATAAAAAAGTTATACAAATAGTTGTGTATATATCAAACTTATAATCTATTTAATATATAAGAAATGATGTAAAAAAAGGAAGAAATAATGATAAAAGAGTCAGAAAGATAGATATGATAAATTTTGATTGAGTGGTAAAGTAAAAATAACATCATATATTTAAAAAATCTAGTGAAACTTAGGACGGATAAAGGAAGCATAAATGTTTTCTATTGTTTTATTACATGCATGAATTTTCTAGTTTATATAAATTTTTCCCTATCTATTAAAATATAACATTACTATTATCGGTGAAATCACATGATATCACTTCAATAGCTATTTATTACTGTAGATACCACCATGCAGAAACCATCTTTTTAGAAGAGCATGAAGAAAAACATTATATATCATTGGACTTTCAATGTCAGTTTGTTTTGAAAAGGTGTAATTAGACTGCTAAATTACTATATTTAGAGATTAGTTTGTATGTATAATTTTAATGATGCTTTTACATGTATAAGTATTTAATTTCATTCCATTGATATTGGTACTTTAAAGAAAACAAAATCGTTAAAGGATAGAATACATATAATGAGTTCAAAATGCTTTTGTTTCAAAGTTTACTGTTAACAGTTCTGAAAACTTGAGTTTATTATAGAGTCACAAATGTTACACATGATGCATTAGTCCTCAAAATCAAGAAAAACCAGTAGAAGCACTAAACTGAGTTGAACTTTCCATTTTAATTTTGGTGCCACTCCTTTTTTATTGTTTGATAACAGAATGAGACCAAGGCCCATTTTATGAACAGTGTCCTGATTAAGAATTCTGCATTGGAACATGACTTCATGATTGCTAGCTAAACTATACAAACTAGGCTAATAGTAGCAATATACAAACTTATGAGTCAATTCTCCACTTTCCTCATTTTGTACACTTGTAAAATTGAAAACACTGTTGTTTTTGTTACTTGTTTGAGTCAAGACCAAACCAAAACAAGCTTCTTCTGTTGTGCCCTGAGCATACATACACATGACAGTTCAGTGAATGAACTATGAGTATGTATGAGAATAGTAGAGTAGCACTAGAAATGATGGTCCCTAGAAAGAACTAAAGAATGAAAAGAATAAGTTGAGTTCAGTCGATTTTGATCTCACACATAGACTGGCTGGTACTGAACTCTTCAGCATCAGAAATAATGTCCTCAATAGTGAGGGGAAGGTCAGAAGAGAAGGTCAGTGTTGGCTTAACTTTTGGCACAATAAGTGGTGTAGCCTCATTGTTCAGAATCTGAAGCACCCTTCTCATAGAAGGCCTCTCAGCACTATCAGGGTTAGCACAGCTCAATCCCAAGAGCAAAAGCTTCCTCATTTCCTCTTCCTCAAACTCCCCATTCAGCCTCTTATCAGCAGCTTCAATCACCTTCCCCTCATAGTGCAGCCCCCAAACCCACTCTATCAGATTCACCATCTTGGACCCTTCTCTCTCAATAGGCCTCCTCCCACATGCCACTTCAAGCACAACCACCCCATAGCTGAAAACATCAGACTTGTCAGTGGCCTTTCCATACTGAAGATACTCAGGTGCAAGGTACCCCATTGTTCCAGCAGTCAAAGTGGACAGAGGGCTCTTATCATGATCCATGAGCTTTGCCAATCCAAAATCCCCCAACCTAGGGTTGAAGTTTCCATCCAGAAGTATATTCCCAGCCTTAATGTCCCTGTGAATCACTCTCTGCTCACATTCTTGGTGAAGGTAAACCAGCACAGAGGCCAACCCAAGAGCAATGTTCACCCTGTGAGACCAACTCAACAGCCTCCCTCTTTCAGGTTCCTTGTAAAGCATCTTGTCTAAGCTTCCATTGGGCATAAAGTCATACACCAGCAACAACTCCCCCTTCTCAACACACCAACCTTGCAGCTGAACCAAATTCTTGTGCCTCAAACCAGCTATGATGGAGAGTTCAGCCAGAAACTCAGTCTTCCCTTCGTGAGAATGCCGCGACCTTTTCACTGCAGCAATAGTTCCAGAAGAGATAAAGAAAGCCTTATACACCGTCCCAAATGATCCATGGCCAACGATCCTACTCGGGTGAAACTCTCTTGTTGCAGACTTCAACTCTTTGTAATCAAACGCTCTAGGACACGCCACGAAACCATTCTGAAACTTCTCTTTTCTCCCACCCCTCCATCTCCGAACAAAAACATAACCCAAGATTGAAAAAACCACAAAGAAAGAGACGGAACCCGCAACAACCACACCAGTGCCAGCCCCCTTGCCACGCTTCTTGGAAGTAGAGTTAGTGCTTGAACTAGAAACAGAACCAGAACCTGAACCTGAACCTGAACCTGACATAGGAACAGTTCCCACCACGGAAACGTTGTGAGGGTGCAACTTCGTTCTTGCGGGAGCAAAAGCACTGCGAAAGGCCCAGCTCTGGATTTGGTGAATCTCGGTGATTCCTTGAGTGGAAGCGGAGAATCCAACGTAGACGGGGTTTCTCAAGTGATGAGAAAGATTGAACTTGACGGAGAGGACGGGGTCGACGGGTTTCGGAAGCGAATAGCTCAAGAAAACGGTGACCAGAGTTTGGTCGGCGTTGTAATCGATCCATGCGATGATGGTGTTGCCGCTCTTGAGGTCGATGCCGTGCAAGATGGGGTCACCGGTTTTGAGGGACTTCATGGCGTCGACGTCGAAGCCGACGTGGTTCTCGTTGGGGTCGTCGAAGCAGGAGGCGAGGCGCGTGTCGAACTCGACGGCGATGAAGGAGGAAGAGGGGAGGCCGAGCGGGGAGGAGAGGGAGAGGTTGGTGGCGGTGGTGTTGGGGGAGAGGAAGAAGGCGAGGCCGTCGCCGGAGGAGGTGGGGTTGAGGTTGTTGATGGAGAAGGAGAAGGTGGTGGAGAAGGAGGCGAAGGTGGCGGTTGGAGGGTGGAAGAGTGAGATAGGGTAGGTGTAGATGACGGCGCCGGTGCTGGAAGTGGGGGCGGTGTTGGTGAGTCTGACGGCGCCGTTGGTGATTAGAAAGGAATCGCCGAGAAGGGTGATGTTGTTGTTGAGAGTGAAAGAAGAGAAGTGGAAGCTGACGTTGTTTTCTGTGGCTGAGACCTCACAGAAGGAGGCGACGAAGAAGAGCATGAAGATGAAGAAGAGAAGCATGCACATGCACGTGCCCATTTCTTCTCCAAGAATCAACAAGAAATCGATCGATTAATGGAGAAGTGTCTCTGTAACACTTTCTATCAGTATGGGAGCCACCATAAACTTTACTTTTCTATTTTTTCATCATAGACTACACCTCAAATTTTTATTTTTTTTTCACTTACTCCCACCTTAAAACTCCTTTTAGTAATAAAATATTATATTTAACAAGTAAAAATATAAACAAAAATTCTAAAATAAAATAATAATATTTATTATTGGGAAAAAATGATTGTGTCAAGTTTGAAAGGCACAAATTTTCACCAATCTTAAATCTTTAATGCTTTTGGGTTTTTGGAGAGGTAGTTGTTTAATTTTCAGAGTTTACTTACTTGAGATCCATAAGAGAGTTTATTTTCTCTTTAAACATGTTTTCTTTTATAGTATAAGTGAATTTATCATGATCGAGGCTTACAACTTTACTGATAAAGTCTATATGAAATTGAGTACCAATAAAAAAAAATAGATTTTACTATCTAATAAATCATTAAATCGTTTAGTGGTGATGAAAATTACTAAAACTAGAATCTGATTAAAGAAAAATATTTATATAAAAAGGATGACTTTAATAAAAGAAAAATTATAAAAAAAATCATGCATGTTAAGTATCACTTTACTAATTAAAATCCTCCTCAAAATAAAAATTTCGTATATATTTTTTATTAAACTAAAATACTGTTATATAAGTAGGATTTCAGTATTACGTTGATAAAAAAAATTATCCGTCAAAAACACAACTTCTCTTTATTGAAATTGTATATTTCAAAATTACCATCTACATAATACAAAAAAATTATATAAATATTATTTTTGTTAACGCATAATTCAATATATATATATATATATAATATGAAATATAACAAAATTTGATTTATATTAGTAATTCTAAAACTTTCTTGCTAGCTAGTCACAAAATATTCTGATAAAAGAATTTCAATTTCTTAACTAGTACTTATCAAATATACTTTAAAATCTCGTCCAAATAGTGCATGAAGTATTTAAAACAATAGTTATTTGTGAAAGAAAAATAATAATAACATTTCACCATCAGTATCAAATTTTAATATTAAATCTTTTTCTTCTTCATGGATTGTCTTGATATAGTAAAATATTCGATAGAAAATTTTGTAAAGTTTGGATATATAACAAATTTCTTATAGATAAATTTTATAATAATAACCTAAAATGAAGGTTCTTAACAGGTCCGATTAGAAATTAAAGATCCACCAGAAAAGGATTTCTAATAATTCTTAAAGAATATTTTTTTATTTTAATATTTCAATTAGATGGCAAAATAAAATGAAATAACATAGTTATTTTCTTCTACTATTTGTTTGAATATTCATAATTTTTAATTCTATTGGTTATCTGTAGTGTTAAGTATTGCTGTGTCCGTTGTTCTTCCCATTTTCATCAATGGCGAAAACAGTGTTGACACAGAAGCTACTCGCGCTTATTCGCAGACCTTCACCATTGGTAGTTCTTCAATGTCATCGCAACTTCACCCACGCGCCTTCCAATCCCACGCTCCACCACCTCGTTTGCACGCGGAACCTTCCAGAAGCTCAGGCTCTACTCCTCCGAATGATCAGAAAACGCGGCGTTTCACGTCCCCAGCTCATCGATTCCCTTCTACCCTCTTCTTCTCCCTCTCCCACAAACGCTGTCGTTTTCGATTTACTCATAAGAACCTACGTCCAGGCACGGAAGCTTCGAGAAGGTGCCGAAGCCTTCCGCTTACTAAGGCAGCGCGGCTTCGCCGTTTCCATCAATGCCTCCAACGCGCTACTGGGCGCGTTGGTCAAGGTGGGATGGGTCGATTTGGCGTGGACGGTGTACGAGGATGTTGTCGCAAGTGGCACAACGGTTAATGCATTCACTCTCAACATCATGGTCAATGCTTTTTGTAAAGAGGGTAGGTTCGACGAGGTTAAGGTTTTCTTGTCCCAAATGGAGGGCAAAGGTGTTTTCTCTGATGTTGTCACGTTTAATACTCTCATCAGCGCGCAATGTCGTCAGGGGAATGTGTTTGAGGCTTTCGAGTTGTTGAACTCAATGCGGGGTGTGGGTTTGAAGCCTGGGGTTTTTACTTATAATGCTATTATCAATGGTTTGTGTAAGAAAGGGGATTATGAGAGAGCGAGGAGGGCTTTGGATGAGATGTTGGGGATGGGGTTGAGTCCTGATGCTGCCACGTTTAATCCCTTGCTTGTGGAAAGTTGTAGGAAGGATGATATTCGTGAGGCTGAGAAGGTATTTGATGAAATGTTAAGGTGTGGGGTTGTTCCTGATTTGATTAGTTTTGGTTCTGTGATTGGGGTGTTCTCTAGAAATGGGTGTTTTGATAGGGCTTTGGAGTATTTTAGGAAGATGAAGGATGCTGGGTTGGTTGCTGATACTGTGATTTATACTATTCTTATTGATGGATATTGCAGAAATGGCAATGTGGCTGAGGCGTTGAACGTGCGGAACGAGATGGTTGCGCGGGGTTGTGTGATGGATGTGGTTACTTATAATACTCTGTTGAATGGGTTGTGCAACGGGAAGATGCTCGGTGATGCTGATGAGTTGTTTAAGGAGATGGTGGAGAGGGGAGTTTTTCCGGATTACTACACTCTCACCACTCTCATTCATGGATATTGTAAGGATGGGAACATGAGTAGGGCGCTTGATTTGTTTGAGACGATGACTCAAAGGAGCCTTAAGCCGGATGTTGTGACCTATAATACTTTGATGGATGGCTTTTGCAAGATTGGTGAAATGGAGAGGGCTAAGGAGTTGTGGTGTGATATGGTGCGTGGAGGGTTATCACCCAACCATGTGTCGTTTAGCATTTTGATAAATGGGTTTTGCAGTTTAGGAATTATGGGTGAGGCATTCAGGGTGTGGGATGAAATGATAGAAAAAGGTGTTAAGCCCACTCTGGTTACTTGCAACACCGTTATTAAGGGTTATCTGCGGACTGGCAATATGTCGAAGGCGAATGACTTCTTCGACAAAATGATTTTAGACGGAGTTGCTCCTGATTGCATTACATATAACACTCTTATAAATGGTTTTGTAAAGGAAGAGAGCTTTGACAGAGCTTTTGTCTTGCTTAATAAAATGGAAGAACATGGGCTACTACCTGATGTTATCACATATAATGCAATTCTTAGTGGATATTGTAGGCAAGGCAGAATGCGGGAGGCTGAGATGGTATTACGCAAGATGATTGACAGTGGTATAAGTCCCGATAGATCAACGTACACATCATTGATAAATGGGCATGTGTCTCTAGACAATCTGAAAGAGGCATTCCGTTTCCATGATGAAATGCTGCAAAGGGGTTTTGTGCCAGATGACAAATTCTAGTTAAAATTGATAGCAGGATATAAGTCTGTGCTGCATGGATATCAAAGGAAGGAAGTAGCAGATGCCTTCAGAAACTACTCTTCTACTTATCCTGGTGATTTTTTATTTTACCGTATGTTCGTATTCTGGGATTGAATATAGTCTTTTTTCTTGGTTAATTAATTATTAATGTAGTTGCTTTTTCTATAATTGATTGATTATCCAGATTGGAATCGATGCTCATATTCTTCCCACTGATGGAAGCAAGGAAGAAAAACAGAAAAGGTGGAAATACCAAATAATCACACCACAGCAAAGAAGATGTAAGGTCTGAAAGCAAAAGCTGCTTCAGTTTGCTTAACAAAAAAACCCTGTTGCCTGATAAGCATGGGAGTGGGGTTCTCGAAGGTGTTAACACACACACCAGACGATGAAATTCCAATTTCTTCCACAGATTCTGCTCCTCAACTCACCTACAAACAACCTCGCAAAAACCTCCGCATTCCACCTCCGCTACCTCATTCTATGCCAACCCTATGTTCTTCTCAAACAGGAACTGTTCTGGGGAAGCCTTACGTTAAAATAAAGCACATGTACGAGATGAAGAAAGAGCTGGGAAGAGGCAACTTTGGCGTGACTTATCTGTGTGTAGAGAAGGCCACGGGAATTGCCTATGCATGCAAATCCATAGCAAAGAAGGGGCCACAAGAAGTTAAGGATCTTAGAAGAGAAGTTATGATTCTGCAGCATCTGTCGGGGCAACACAACATTGTGGAGTTCAGAGGGGCTTACGAGGACCGACACCACGTGCACCTGGTGATGGAATTGTGCAGTGGAGGTGAACTCTTTCACCGTATTATTGCCAAAGGTAGACACTCCGAGCGTGATGCAGCCACAGTGATGAGACAGATTGTGAGGGTTGTTGACGTGTGCCATTTCATGAGTGTGATGCATCGAGACCTCAGGCCAGAGAATTTCTTGTTCGCCACCAAGGACGAGGATGCCCCTTTGAAACTCACGGATTTTGGATCCTCTGTCTTCTTTCACACTGGTTATTACCACTTTCATGCACATCCATCCTCTTCATTGTTTATTATCGGCTTTGCTTTCGTTGTGCTCTTTGCACTTTAGGAGTTTCCTCACCGCCCTCATAACTAAAGAACCAAGAGTAAATATTTTGGTTACAAAATTTAATATATTTTGATATAATGATAATGTTTGAAAATAGAAATCAAGGTCTGTAAATTACCCAAATTTTTTCATGAATTCAAAACTAGTTAATTTCATTGCTAAAGCAAAATTTATAAACAGTTGCGTTGAATGGAAGTGGTGTCATCTAGAACACCAATAACCAGTGTGAGTGAGATTAGCATTTAACAAAGCCAGAAACACACAAAATAAAGACACTGTCTAGAAGCTTTAGCAAAGTGTGTCCCATCTGAAAATGACAATCACATCAATAATGCACACAAATATGGTGGACTAGTATCTACTCTTTGGCTACCTGTATAGTGTAAACACTTCATTTTTCATTTGTCACATTTATATTTCTCTTTCTTTTACCTTTTCTCTGTTTAGGTGTCTAGTAGCACGGGGTGTCACGAAACGTTTTTTTATTTATCCCGGGTGGCAGAGTCTTGGCGTAACGTCGTTTACTTTTGGGGTTGATAACAGATCATATATACAACAATTTCCCCCGTGACCAAAAAAACAAACCATTGCCATACTTTTTCGTATCAGAAGTCTTTTTTAGTCTAAGTATTTGATAATACTAAATAATTGTACAGGTGAGGTATATAAAGATATTGTTGGAAATGCATATTACGTGGCTCCAGAGGTTTTGAAACGGAATTATGGAAAGGAGATAGATGTTTGGAATGCAGGAGTCATTTTATACATCCTCTTAAGTGGGGTGCCTCCATTCTGGGATGGTAAGTACAATGCATGCACCACTCAGTTTTGTGTCACAGTACACAAAGAAATTTAAATCATCATTTGGAACAATTGTTGCAGCTGCTAGCCTTGTTTATGATTCAAAAACTAAGGGATTGTCAGCCATTTGAGAAATGTCATACGTGATTGCATCATTGCATGTTTCTTGTCTAACACTTAATAGCTTGTACAATCCTTAACACGGTTTTTTAGATATAACTTCTATCATTGACGGAAGTTTATTAAAAGTTATAAGATTATGCAAGTCTTTGTTTCCTTATTTGTTTACTCTGGTTTATGATTTCATGATTCTGAACTAAATTTCAAATAATTAAATACGTTAGCAGCTCTCTTAACACATGCTTCATACCTAAATATATGTTGCTTTAGCTTTATATTTCTTGATTTAATGACTTGTGTGTCTGGTTCAGAAACCGAGAAAGGCAAGACAGTTGGTGCTTTGGGTGATAAATTAGATATGGACAGCGAACCGTGGCCTTCTATATCGGAAGCTGCAAAAGATTTGATCAGAAAAATGCTTACTTATGACCCAAAGGAACGGATTACAGCTGATGTGGCCCTAGGTAAATATGTTCTATTGTTGCCACGTTTCGGTAGTTGGACTAGTGTCAGATAACAATGATTGATGCTTTCATCACTCCTCACCTCTTTCCACGCACCGAAAATATTTTGTCACAGGCAATACAGAATTTTAACTATTATCTAGCTATACATGTTAATTATCAGACAGGATTACCAACTTTAAATATTCAAGTAAATCAAATTGTGTTTGAACCAGAACATCCATGGTTGAAAGAAGGTGGTGAAGCATCAGAAAAGCATCCAGACAGTGCTGTTTTAATTAGGATGAAACGGTTCAAAGCAATGAACCAGATGAAGAAGCTTGCCTTGAAGGTCTGTCAAATTTTCCAGTCGTGCGTAAAATTTGATCAAATACCTCGCTAAGTGAAAGTTTTATTATAAAAAATCGTCATACACTTGCTTGATACGACAGAAATGAGGTAAATAATAAAATACACTTTGACTAAAAGGATGTCTTATTTTTGAACATGGAAGGTAATAGCAGAAAATCTTTCAGAGGAAGAAACCAAGGGCCTGAGACAAATGTTCAACAGTATGGATACTGATGGCAGTGGCACTATCACATTTGAAGAACTCAAAGCTGGATTATCCAGGTTGGGTTCCCTACTTAGTGAATCTGAAATAAGGCAGCTATTGAATGCAGTAAGTTCAGTCCATGGTAATAAGAAAAATTAAAACAGTTAAGCTTTTTCTCTATTTATTAAGCAAGACTGAATTGTGTTATATGCTCTTCTTCGCGTGCACTGTCAGATTGGTGATGACAAAAACGGAACAATTAACTACTGTGAATTCGTTGCTGCCACCATGGATCGGCATAAACTGGAGAAGGCGGGGAATTTGTTCAAGGCTTTTCAATACTTTGACAAGGATGACAAGGGGTTAGTCCTCAGTTAATTAAATTTATAAGCTTAATCGTAATATATACATTTAGAACATATAATGAGTTTGGTAAGGTCTTGAAAGGAAGCGGAATTTGGTCTGGTACAGAAATACAGTTACAAGATTTTCGTCTATTTTTTAGTTTTGAATCTTATTAATTCTTGCTTAATTGAAATTGTGTTTCCATTTGAACAGTTATATAACAGGAGATGAACTTAGGGAAGCTATCACTGAACACCAAATGGGAGATGAAGCTGCGATAGATGAAGTTTTCGAGCATGTAGACTCAGACAAAGTGTGTTGTATGGTTATTCTCTCGTATTTCTAATGCACTTCATGTGAATTGTGACTTACAGTAGAGTTGGTTTTGATTTTGCAGGATGGGAAAATTAATTATGAGGAATTTATGAGCATGATGAGAAACGAATGCTGAATAACGAGGACAAACCATAAGTTCAGTTAATCGCCATCAATATTCTGTTACGTCGCGTACTTGTATGGCTTTTCTTCTAAAAGACGTACAAGTAATTTTAGTACACACTCATGCTATGCAAGTAAATTCGTTTCGTTGTGTTGTGAAACTTTTGACCTTTTTTCTCCTTTCCAAGTATTTGTTATTTATTATGAGGCTACATAAAATAGGCTAATTAAATGTTGGGAGGAAACACGATAAGCAATCAATTTAAATAAGTTTCATTAGCACTACCACAGTCTAATTCCAAAATTCCAAATTCCCGTATTCTCTATACAACAAAGCAAAACTTCCCCGTCATTCCAAACACATTAGTAATGTTATTACACAGGTAATTTTGATATAGAACATTTTTTTATGCGAGTTTAGCAGCTGCGTGATTGAACTGATATTCTACAACAAATGTCTGAACAACGGGCCCTTCCTAATCCAATCCCTACATTTACCAATAAATGCATCAGTAAATAAGTTTAATCAAATAAAAACTACTGCAGTCAAATTTTAACTGTACTTCAGTCAAATTTTAACTGTACTTCAGTCAACATGTATTACTAATCCTAACCAAATTCCTTAATTCAGTCCTAGTTAATTATGCATTTCAAAAGTGAAATGCAAAGTTATCTCTGTCAATACTTAATTTTTTAAAAAGAAATACACATCAAAATGTACTAATCATTCAAATAACTCTTAGATCATCATGAACAGGATGCTCATACAAGTCAGAGCCCTATCAGAAAGAACAATGTCAAACCGCAATTATGCTGCTTGAGGATATCCCACATGAAAAGATAGTCTCTCTTGCAAACCAAAATCCAAATCACCTCAGGAAAGGGGGCAAAAGGTTGCTTCCATAGGACAGTAAGAATTGCTTTAAGTAGCGATTGGTGTCTGGCAATGAATTTTAACGATTTAATCACAGAATTAGCAATGAACAACAGGATATGTAAAAGAAATGCCAAGTGTGAAAATAATAGGGAGAGGCTTGTTTAATTTTGTTCTTCCCCTGAAAACATATCACAAAATGATTGATCGAATCCAATCCTTCACTTTCAAGACCCGCAATTTCAAATGTTGTGAAGCTCCAGAAGCAGTTCAAAGTCAAGAATCCTCATCATTCCAATTAAAACGGTATTGGGAGCAAACATGAAGACATTTTCACCTTTCAAAAACATTTGTAAACAAAGAAAATTTGGTACATAAAAAATCACATAAAGCGTTTAGGCCAAGGAATCAAATTTTCACCCGTGCTTATTAGATGCAAAGAAAGGGAAACCTTTCGATCCAAATACCACAGGAACAATACATCTTTAATCCTACAACCCTGGTAATTAGGGTGCGATAAATTGACAGAAATTGGGAGGAACCCGCACGTGAAAAATTGCGTTAACCTTATAAATCAGCGTGGATGGGAGTCAAAGGAATTATCTTTCTGAAGGTGGTGTCTATTCTTCTCGACGAGCTTATCGACAGCGGAATTTAGGGCTTCGCGGCCCCCTATGAGCAGTCCGGTCACGATTGCCGGGTCGGTTTCGAAGCGGGCCTGTTCGAATTCTGTTCGGGCATTTTGTCGGAGCACGTCGCGCCAGATAACGCCTCTGGAATCGGGCCACGTGAAGAATCGGGTGGCCCGAAGAATGTCACGGTAGAGACTGAGCGCTTCGCGGCGAGTGCTGGTGAGTTGCCGCCGAGTCTCGAACTCGTCGTTGTCGTTTTTGTTTTTGTTTTTGGCGAGGTGCCTGTCTAGAAGCTCCTCCACGGTGTCTGGGCCCTCGTGAATGCATCTGCAATTCCGGTAATGAATCCAATTCCGAACGCATCGCCATTGTCGCACTTTTCCCACCATTTCCACACTCTCGCTCTCTGCCCCCCCTTGGGAAAACACTGTTTATTTATTTCTCATTAAATTAAAAAAAAAATACTAATTCTAACTAACTCACTCGGAGAAGATGAAGAGAGGGGATTTAGGGTTTGGTTTTTTTTTTTTTATTAAGGGTAAAACAGTGATTTACATTCCTTTATGGGATGCAGGAGGAAAGCATTGGGTGCATGAAGAAGCGATCTTTATTGGCCTGTCTAATTAAGTTGTGTTGAAAAAGGGACGTCTTCTTCCTGCACCTCCGTCCTTTTCTTTTTCACCTTTATAATTCGAAAAATATTAAAATAGTTTTTAAAGATTTATATTCTGTGTTATATAATTTATAATATAATATTTTAATTTCAGATTATATTTTAAATTCATTCTGAAATAAAAAAATTATATATTTTAAGTTATGTAATACAAAATATCAATTTATATTTTAAATTGTGTAATTTGTTTATATTCTAGATTATATAATTTAAATATAATTTTTTTATATTTTGAATTATAGAATTTTTGTATTATAAATTTTTTAATTTCAGATGTATTTTATACCATCTAAGTGATGATTAGATGAAGAGGGGTGCAATTAGAAAGATGAAGAAAATGAAGAGGGTAAAATTGTAGTTTTAGTAATCCTATGCTGGTACACTGAGAGAGTATGGAGGTGCAGGAAGAAGCCGTCTGAAAAAGAATAAGCGTGAAGTATGGTATGGGCATGGAAATGGAATATTGGAATTTGGAATTTGACGCCTTCTTTGAAGGAACCGAATTCATCAAACAAAGAAATAAAGTTTCATGAACTTTCTTTCTCAAGCAACACACCCAGGTTCCTTCTCTCTCTAATTTTAATTCATTTCTTTATGATTCACTGCAATATCTCTTTTCTTCTCTAATTGCAATCACAGGGCAAATCCAAATTCCTTTTTTTATATACATTTTTCACTCTATCCCTTTAGCAAATTCACTCTATCCCTTTAGCAAATTCACTCAGTCTTCACTGCTTTTATATGTTGTGTAACTTTAATTCTTCCATTGCTTCATCAACAATCACCTGCACCTTATTCTCATCAAATTAAATTTGTTTGAAAAGTACGAGTTTGTGAATTAGCTGTTAGTGACAGGTTTATATCTGCTTTCTCATATATCTTCACGTTTAGCTGAATAAAAACACATATTGTATTCTATTTAGTGCTTGAAATTGGAATTTCAAGTTCACTTAATCAAGGAAAAAACTAGTTTTTTGATTTTGATTTCGGCAATGATGGTATTTTGATGGCTTCAGGTCATGGATGTTCCACTGCCACTGGATAAATTGGCTTTAAATTTGATTAATAATGAATCCGCCCCTGGAAACACGACCAAGTATGTTCCTGTACTATTTTTTTATTTTTTTATTTGTTTTGGGTAATTTTGTGGGGGTGTTTTCTGTTAACCTTTTCATGAATTATGACATTCTTTTTCTCTGTCCCGATAAAACAGAAACAAGGTATACGTAATTCTGGTGGCAACTGGAAGCTTTAATCCACCTACTTTCATGCATTTACGCATGTTTGGTGAGTTGAGTTTTAGAGCTCAGATTCTTTGCTTTGTTCTCATCTCGTGCGCTGTAGAAATTTGTTGGTCCTCTCCCCTGTGACATTGATACTGCTTTGGCGCTTATGAAACTTGAAATAAAGAACTGACATCTTGATTGTACCTTCACTTTTGAAAGTATTGATTATTGAAAATTTGATATTTTTCTTTTTTGCTGTTGAGTACAGAAGAATTAGGGGGAGGGGGTATTAAGATCTCATATACATCATGCGAAAAGAATCAATGTGCATTGGTTTCTCAATACTGTAGTAGCCAACAGTGCATGAAGTGAGAATGGGATTATATGATCAAAATATTCCCTCTCATTTAATTTTCATTTATTTTCTGCTTGTCTGATCTTTTTCAACAAAAAAGTATTTTTTTGGATATTATCCTCAGAGCTTGCTAGAGATGCGTTGAATTCAGACGGCTACTGTGTAATTGGAGGTTACTTGTCTCCTGTGAACGATGCATACAAGAAAAAGGTATGTTGTTGTCAAGCAAGGAGAGAAAAACATTATCCATTTATTATATTCATACTTGAGAGAGTGTAAAACTTGTTAGCAAAATAAATGATTGAATAAAGTAAAACATAGCTCGGGGGAAAACTGAAATTATTGAGAGTCAGTCAGCAATCTATTTGAGATTAAAACACAACTGAGTTTTCAATTTACTTTTTCAGCAAAGAGATCAAATCATACGTTAAGTCTTGCTATTAGTTTCACTGCCACATGTTGGTCTAATTGGATTTCACTTGTATGTTTATATAGGGCCTGATATCTGCTAAACATCGAATACAATTATGCCATCTAGCCTGCAAAAGTTCTGATTTTGTAATGGTTGATCAATGGGAGGTAACTTACTCTTTCTATCGGCTAGATTGCACATGTCTTTCTGCTCCCTTTGAATGTGAAACGAATTTGAGAGACAGTTCTCTGGTGTCATTGTGTTGCAAGAAATATTTTACTCTTTGACAACCTTATTTCTTAATATTTTGCATTTTTATCTGGCCATAAACTGTTACAGGCAAGTCAGAGCACATATCAACGCACTTTAACTGTTCTCTGCAGAGTCTACAACTCTGTTTGTGAGACGGGGTTGGTATCCAGAGGTATGCTCGACAAACAAGCCTTTAATGAAATCACATTAATCTAATTGTTATCTCAAAGGGAAGAAGTGAACTGAAACAACTATCTTAGGGCCTGTTCGGATGAACTTCTTCTTAAACACTTCTAGAGAAGAAGATAAGAAGCAAAAATGAAATAAACTTCTTCATGTTTACCCAAACATGTCCCTAATTCCTTTTAAGAATGAAATACCAGTTACATTAATGTTAATCCCTGCTGCTGATGAACTTCAAAAAATTTTAGTGCTAGTAATACTTTATGATTTGAATAATTAATATATGGATTTTAATTTTTTGACATGTTTTCTGCAACTTCTTGGTGCAATATAGATGCATGATTGGATGGGCAACTTGGTTCTGTATGGTGCTAAAGCCTTCAAAAGTTATATATCCTATATGTTCATCTATCTAAATGTGATTTAATCTAAAAGGAGCATTTATAGTTCCCTTCATTAAATAATATACATGTTTTTGACAACGTTATAACAATACAATAACTTGCATTTATATTGATTAGTGTAGATTCCCTCAAGGTCATGCTTCTCTGTGGTTCTGATCTCCTTCATTCTTTTGGCATTCCTGGATTCTGGATTCCTGACCAGGTACTTATGCATTCAATAGAATAGAAAAATCTAATATTGTTTATCACTGATTAGTTTAACGTGGAGTTATTTAACATTTCTTGGAACAAGACTTTGCCCTCCTAATAATTTTGGCAAATGAACCTTAAATGGTCGTGGAATTCAAATTCATTCGAATTAGATTGATTTTGTGGTGTTTTATTGTCAGAAATGGGTGGAATATAGTTAGGAGTGTCAAACTAATGAATTGGATAACCATCCATTATATTTTTTTTCTAACAATAGTTTTATAAAATAAAGTTTAATAGTTATTCACATTCTTATACCCAAATACCATAGACTCAAGATTTGTTTCATAAAGAAAGTAATTAACTTGGAGCAATTGAACTACTTGATATTAAATGCATTGCAAAATATCAATCCAACAACACATGGTGATCCAGTTCAAGTAATCTATTTAGTGTTTTTTTTTTTGTAATTGAATGGATAGATTGATTTATGGTAATGGATTGATTGGGTGATTAGTGGATAAATAGATTGAATTGCCACATATTTTGCTGAATACTGATTTCCCAGGTTTTGGAAACAATCAACTATAATTTTGTCTTGTGCTTTAGGTTAAATCTATATGCAAAGATTATGGAGTAGTGTGCATTAGCAGAGAAGGACAAGATGTTGAGAAGACTATATCTGAAAATGAAATTCTGAATGAGAATCAGGTATTTCACATTTCGAGCTTGATCTCTTTCTATTTCCCTATACGTGTTTAAAACGAAATGTTGTTTATCAATTTTGGACATTTTCAAATATCATTTGTATTTAACCGTATCAAGGTCAAATTGTGATGTACCACATATAAAGGCGTGTTGATCAACACGGGAATTTCAAATTTAATAACTAAAATTTATTACCTTTGTGTGCGCTGCTAGCACTCATGGTTTTTTGTTGCCGTGACTGATTAGAACTGATCAATTCCTCTCAACCTTGATCATTGATTAGCTTTTATCCAATGCACTCCTTTTGCTTGAGGTGTCGGAGTCTGAGACTTTCTCACAGTAAAACCTTCCTGACATTCTGTTTGACATGCTTTCGGATACTATTTAAGTGTATACTTGATCTTCCTGTTTGGCTTGTATACGTGAACCATGACATATACCTTCATATGGATAAATATTTTCAAATATTCATTAAGGAAACAACTCTCGGACCAAACTTAAGTGTTTGTCTTGGGTTTTGCTATGCTTTACCAATGAACAAGAATGAATTGGTTTGCTACTCAGCTTTTATGCATATTTAAATTTTCCACTGCAATCTTTTAGGATAATATCAAAGTTGTGGATGAACTTGTACCAAATCAAATCAGCTCAACCAGAGTAAGGTAATGTTATGACCTTGTTTACTTTCAATAGTTACTGGACGATAATTTAAAAAAGGGAGACGTTGTTCAATTTTCATTGTCTTTTTTACTATTCAGGGATTGCATTGCAAGAGGATTATCAATAAAATACCTTACTGCGGATGAAGTGATTGACTACATCAGAGATCAACAATTATACTTGAACTTAAATAATAAGTAATTACTATTGTTTTTCATTACATTCTGTGTGACATATGGGTCTTTGCACGAGCCATTGCCACTATCTGAGCCCATTTTCAATGAACAAATAATTCTGTGTTGTAAATTTGCGGATAAATAAAATGACCTTATTTATATAATCAATTGCAAATACTGAGTGAAGAATCCTTGTTATTATAACATGCAAATGTACAATTCTGTAACTCTAGATTATTATTATTATTATTATTATTATTAAAAGTATTTTAATTATTTTATGATAACATGAATATGTTAAGTTTAAAAATTAATCTCTGTAGAATAAAATAAATAAATATACGTAAAATTCAGGATTTAACCAAAATCACATGTTCTTTCAAACATAAGAACTAAAATCGTTACAAGAATAAGCCGACAAAAATCGCATATTGGAAATTAAAGTTATAATTTAACTTTTAATTCATGGTGAGGAATTCCATCATGAACGGTAGCACAGCCTTATCTAAGATGAAAATGACAAGGTCTAAAATAATCTTTATAGATAGAAAAAGAAGAAGTGAAAAAGAAAGGTTGTAAACTTGATCAATCAGTTAGCACAAAGTCATGCAAAGTGGAGGGCATTAGTGTGTGTTAGTTCAATAATATGAAGACATATGTGCTGTATTAAAAGAAGAGAAAGATCCTACACTGTATTAAAACACTCTTTTCCCCTAAAGCTTTTGTAAGCTCATCATTGCAATCCCCATCATTGCTTCTTATAAATGAATTTTCCTAGTCTAAAGCAAGTAAAACATTAAGGTTTAGAGAAGAGAAGATGTTGGGAACAAAGTTTGTGGCTATTGTAGGTATAGCCCTTTGGTTATTATCAGAGTCCAACTTTGATCTTACAGCTTATGGGGATGCATTAGCTGATGTCATCCCAACCCCAACTTCTTGTGAGAACTGTCCTTCTGATTATCCTTCTTATGGAGGACCACCACCACCACCTTCTGGTTACTTTATATATGGTGTTCCTCCTCCTCCACCACCACCACACAAGACAGGACAAGGCCAATCCAAGTGTCCTCCTGCTGGAAGTGTTCAGTGTTGTACCCCTCCTGCTCCTTACACTTTTGGTTATGGTTATGGACCACCAAATCCTTATTATGCCCCTCCTAATCTCTACACCTACGTGCCTTATGGGAAAGCTCATGGCCCTGCTTCTATGATTCTACCATTTCTGGCTCCCCTCATCACACTTTTCTCTTCTTTTATATTTCTCCTCTGAATTTGGCTGCTTTGTGTTGTTTATAGTCTTAGGATGAAAGGAAAAGTTAAGGATCATTTTAGATCCGACATCATAGATCCTTGATTGTCAATAATTGTAGATGCTGTTGTAATTAAAAAAAATGTAGTAGAAAATATTATAAAAATGTTGTATGAAAATATCTCTTCTGTTAATATGATTTCATTTAAATTATTACAAGAAAAAAAAAAATTCATAGCCACTCTTCTAGTTAAGGTTTACTTGAAAATTTGAGAATTTCACCAATTATACGCGTGTAGTTAGAGTAGAGGAAAATAAACGGTTGTATGGCACAAAACTACCACTATAAATGAAGATTTAACAAACCAGTGTCGTAAGATTAAACATTAAAGAATTTAACTAACAATATAAATATTTTTTAAACTAGTATCTAATGATAAATTGTGATGTATAATAAAAATAAGATTTGTTGAGTTTTAAAATTATACATGAAATAGCTGTTAATTAATCTTTAATATAATTATAACTTTGCATTGACTACTTCTCAAACTAAACTCAAAGGACAAGGATTATTTATATTGAAAATAAAGAGGTGAAGTCTCAACTAGCCAATTATTGAGTCTTGGTTTGTACGATTTGTTGGTTTCGGTGAAGTACTACCATATCCAGTGTTCACCCTAAAATAGAAAATTGCATGTCTTGAAAGTTTTAACATATTATTTCAGTGAAAAAAACATCATAACATTTTTCCAATGAGAGTCGCAGAGAGGGTATGAAACAAAACAGAACAGAAGCGCGAAGAGGCATGTTAACTTGAAATGGCTTTGCTTGCAGCCCTTACATCACAATGAAAGGAAATAAATAAGAGCGTTTCAAAACATAATGTTAACGAGCGTTTGATATTAGACCAGGTGAGTTTAAGAGTAGTCGATACGGTTCCAACGCCTATGTGCATTTTTCAAGAACAACAGCCACAATACATGAGTATTGTGTAGTTAATCACAGATAGTATAGGTGAGGTCAAGAATAGAACTCTGCAACCAAATTTTATGCAGTTGCTTTTTTATCAACATAAACATGGAAAGGTAGTCAGTTACCCATATATCCCACTTGAGGGACATCTCTTGAACCTATTTGAGACAACAGATAAATAATGAAAGGAGTGCAGCAATATAAAAATGGAATTCCAATTGCCCTTTTAAGTGGATACTGAGACCAAAGACAAGACTAGTATAGATTGTACTCAAGGCTATATATTCACATACTGTTATCCTTTGATTTCATAATGAAGTTTCCATTGATATGTAGTCATAAGTGCTAAGGGTTGTCAATCCTCAAGCCCTCCTAAACTTGGGAAGAGTGATGGAACTTTACATTCACACATCAGAATTTCTACTGCATGTAACACCTTTAGATGCTAAATGAAGATTGATTAAACCTCTCTAGGGTTACCCTAGTCCCACCACCTTCAAGCATTGACACCATCCTGTATCTCAGAAAAGCTTGTCATATCGATTAAGGAACTATCCAAGTCCTGTCATAAATATTTAAGGAATTCTTACCACATTCACATTCAAGTCGGGCTCACACTCTATCATGACCACTCTACATGTGTTAAGCTATAAAAGATAGAAGAGAAACTAATGAAATGCATTGAGATCTAGTATAAGGATATGGGTACCTCAATAATTACTAACTTTTCGAATAACAACCAACATAACAAATTGGTTTCATGCTTTCAGAAAAAGGCAGAGAAAACTGGCATTAATAGTTCAATACTATCCACAGCTGCATTGCTGTCTACGTATGAAGCAAACGATTTCTCTGGGTTGCCTTGGCTCCGTCACATGTAGAAAAGTTTATCAACATAGAAGACTATATGGAGATACAAAAATATCAATAGAAAAATATTCTAACATTACCAAAGTACCTTGATTTGTGCCTCGTCCACCCTTGTACATAACCATTGTATAAAAACACCACTCTGAAGTCTGAACTCTCACATAGCTCAAACTAAAACCTTACAATGTAAGAACTAAGAAATTAATGTGTCTTTGTGTGCGAGAAACGCGACAACTCAAAAGCCATAAACATTCAGCGAGAGAAAAAACATTGAATTCAATTAACAATGGGGAAAGGGAAGCTTCTCATCGTCTTACAATAATCCAATCCTGGTTTAGAAAGACATACTAGAATCCAGAAATGTAATAAACGACTAAAATCCGTTTGGCAGAAGCTTTCTAGGATAGCTATTATGGAAGTGAAAATGCAAACTTTTCCACTACCTAGGCTTAAGTTGCTTTGCTATACAAGTAAATTATCAATAATAATGGGTTGGTGATTCAAAGAACCTGCCTGTCAGCTGCCTCAGCAACAATGGGCAATCTGGGGATTTGACCCATCAAGCAGGAAGAAGAACCATAAACCAAGCACACCAAGAGGAAAAAGAACACTGTGCTATCCAAACTCATCATCAAATCCAACCCCAACCCATCTCTGGGATTAAAACCTCTTTCCAAGAGGTCAGGGAAAATCAACAGCACATCAAGGACAATGGCTTGCATAGTGTTGAACCTCACATACCTACTGAAATTGGGGTTTCTCACCACAACAAAATAAAGGGTCAAAAACACAAGGAACCCATTAAAGGGGAAGCTCTTGAAAACTCTTATTGCAGGAACCAGTGGTTGAATAATGGCCTGAACAGGGTAGAACTGAGTGATTACATACTTTCCGTACTGTATCCCATCAAAGAAGGGGTAAAAGTAACAGAGTGCTGAAATCAAACGGTCAGGAACATCGGCAGAGTCACTGCCATTGGATTTGGCCACCACAAGGCTTCTCAGTTGGTGGGGTTTTCTCAATTTCTTTGGAAGAATGTTGAGTGTGAGAAAAGAGGGGTTGACGGAGGAATGCAGAAAGGTGGATTGAAGTGGTTTTTGCGAGAGGCTAAAAGCTACGGGGCAGAGGAAGCTGGAGCAAGCCATCTTTCGAACAAAGATTCGATTTTGATACTGTTATGCCAAATGGGGAGAGAAGATGAGGAGTGAGAAGAAGAGAGACATGCTTCTATAACATCGCAATCTTTCTTCTTTCCACAACAACTGAAAAATATCTTTTGTTCATTTGCTGAAAAAAAATTAAAAATATCTTATCTCCTTGAACATAAATAATAGAAATTTTGTACAATAAACCTAAACCTTCAATTCAACCACTATTTATTAAATATTTTTATATTATTGTAATAGGATTTTTTTCGTAAAACATAAAAAAAATTATTGTCTTTTCATTTATTTTTATTAAGAGCAATTTTTCCCTTTCCGATTGTTTTAATTACAAGAGATTCCGTTATGTTTAAAATATTATAGCTTTCTTGTCTAATTTTAACCAAATGAGAAGTTAAATAAAAATAACGATATTCAAAAATAAAAGTAAATGTAAATAAACAAAAATCATACTCTAATTACGGGTGTTTGTACATTAGATGGAATCGATTTTGAATAAAAGAATCATCCTCGCAATTACTTTAATTTTCTTAATTCATCGTTGCATCCATTTGAGCTAAAATTTAATTTAAAGTACTTCAGATCGGATCGTTCTTCAGTTTGATCTTCACTTTTGAAAAAACATTAAACAAATAATAAATATAATAAAAAAGTTTATATATCGAATATTCCGTTTATACGTCGCTTTATATGGAACAATAGTATAAACCTAAAAATCTTAACAATTATATTTATGTATTTTAATTCAAATAATTGATAAAAAAAACACAGCTTTAACTAAATTTTCCATAATTAGATTTAAGTTATAAGTTATTTTAAAATTTTACAAATTTATAAAAAATATGATTAATATTATAAATTTTTGAATAATGTATGTGTGTGCGTTTTTAAATCAAATTCGAATTTCAATTCAATACAGAAAAAAAGGTTGATTTTTTCAAATTTTTTATCCAATTTTTCAGTTGTCACTCTGTCTATGAACGTTCCAAACTCTAATCACCAGTACTTTATCTTGATGAATTGAAAATGGCAGTAAACAAAAGTATGATTCCATTACAAGATGTATAGTCTTGGGCTTTCTGGGCTCGTAGCAAACCCACCACAACCTGCAAGACAAATTCTTCCACCACCCCCATACCCTCTTCCTCCACCCCCATACAAAATTTTAATTCCACAACTGTCCTTGTTAAAATTACCTAAATATCCCTTTTTTATTAAGTAATTTTGAAATTTCTGGTAGGGCACCCGAATGAAGCCATCCGGTTCTCATTTTTTGAAATTTGAGAACCGGACAGCCTGAGGTCCGGTTCATAAATTGTTAACCGGATGGACTGGATGGGGGGTGCCATCTAGTTTGTAAGTTGTGAACCAGACGCCACCCCATCCGGTTGTCATAAGGTAAATTTGTGAATTGCAAACCGGATGGGTGGTAGGTGGACCTCATCCGGTTTGTAAATCTGTGGTTTGTAAATCTGTAAGCCGAATAAGGATGCCATCCGGTTCACATTTTTTCAATTTTTTTTAAATGCACTGTGACAGATGAGTTGGTTAGCTGTTACCTATCACCACCAATTAAAATTAATATAGATTGGGGAGGAGCAGAGGAGTTGGTTAGTTGTTACCTATCACCATCCAATTAATACTTGAAAGTAAAAAAGAAATGAAGAGTTACTTCTCATTTCAATTTCCAACCCCATCTTAAAATCTTAAATCCATCTTAAAATCTTAAATGGAGAGTCTCTCATTTCCACGAATTTATTCATTGATTCATTGGCTTTCATAAAATTAAATTAATTTAATTAAGGCAAATGAAGAGTCAAAGAGACACTCTGTCTGAAATGCAGCAGAGGAGACTCTTTTTGACTCTTCATTTGAACCAATGAATTAATGAAATGCAGCAGGAGAGAGGAGAGACTCTTCATTTAAGATGGGGTTGGGGTTGGAAATTGGAATGAGAAGTAAACATAACAGCAAAAGAAGAGACTATTAATTTCTTTTTTTACTTTCAAGTACATCAATGCTCCTCACTAATATGTCACAATGCAGTTTAAAAAAAAATTTGAAAAAATGTGAACCGGATGACACCCTTTATCCGATTCACAACAACAAACCGGATGAAGTCCACTGGTTAACAATTTATGAACCGGATTTGAGGCTTTCAAAAAATAATAACAAACCGGATGAAGTCCACTGGTTAACAATTTATGAACCGGATTTGAGGCTTTCGAAAAATAATAACGGATGGATCCGGGTGCCCAAAGTTGCTTAATAAAAAGAAAGGTATTTGGATAATTTTAACAAGGACAGTTATGGAATTAAAATTTTATATGGGAATGCAGGAAGAGGGTATGGAGGTGGAGGAAGAATTTGTCAACCTACAATAGAAAGCGAAGCCCAAAAGTAAGGCCCAAGGAAAAATAATGGAACAAGTAAAAGCACCGTTGCATCTCCCATTTTTGATTATAGCAGAAATGGTAGCTTGAACAGATATGTTTACAGTGATGAGTTTATTATGTACACATGATTGGGAATGTTTGAGAATTTGCATTGGAGGTAACTAAATAATGATAACAATGTTGTACAAAAAAGAAAAAAAAAAAAGTAGTATGATAGAAACAGAAACGGACACAGAAACAGTAACAACACTAACCCACCCACTCGTCACTGTGTTAACTTTACAGAGTGCGTGCCCCAATCCAAAAATTGGTTCATATTTCTTCACTTCACAGTTTAATTAAATAAATTAACGCAAATCTCCAATTAATTAATCATGCATTAGTCTTTGTTATGATGAGTCATGCATACGCGCTTTTTATGATTTTTAATAAGAAAAAGGAGTGGCAAATAGAGGACCACGTCGATGTATATGTGTGTATCTATCTGGGCCTACCAGGGGCAGGATAAGTGGGCCCAGGCCCAGGCCCAGCTCCAGCTCCAGGCTTACCCATAACCGGAGCGGCACTCACTTGATGGAACGCGGGGGAGCCGTAGACGTGTCCCGGGTGATGCATCATGGCTACGCCGGCGGAGGACGGGGAATAGTCGTAGCCGCTGACGGCGGAGGCGGCGGCGTCCTTGTCGCGCGCGGCCACGGTCTTCTCTCCCTCGATCTCGCGGAAGCGCTGGAGGTAAATTTTGAGAGGCTCCACGTAGTCCTCGAATCCTAAGGTGGTCATCGCCCACAGAAGGTCGTCGCCGTTGATCGTCTTGCGCTTCTCGCGCTGGCACTTGTCGGAAGCTTCGCCGGTGATGAAACTTATGAACTCCGACACGCATTCCTGCACGGTCTCTTTGGCGTCCTTGGAGATCTTGGCGTTCGCCGGCAGAGCCTTTTTCATGATCCTGCTGACGTTGGCGATTGGAAGGAAGCGGTCCTGTTCCCGCGGCGACAACTCGCTGAAGCCGCTGTTCCCGGCGTTCGGCGCTCCCCCCGAGTCGTTGTCCGAGTCAGCCATGGACTCAGTAACGATTCCGAAGGCTCAACGAATTCAACTGTCTGCTCTGCTTTCAGTTGACTTCTGAGTGAAGAGAAAATGGAAGAATGGGATGAGCAGGGTCCGTTGGATCAGAGGCTTAATAAGCCTTTATCTACTGGACACGTGGACCCTTCTACACCGTTGTTAGTCGATAAGTTTGAGCTTGTACGGACGCCTTTTCAACCATTGGATTTGACTAGTTGCAACGATCTTGACCGTTGCTTTCGTATCCGCTACATGCTCCACTCAGCACTGTGGATCAGCCTCTTCCTTAACGGAAATGAGGTCTCTTTTCTCTCACACAGATTAAGATAAAAGAGTAATTAAGAAAAGAAAATGTGATTACTCTAAAATAATAAAAGATTAGAGAAACAAACTTTTCCAAATTAAGATTAATGAGTAAATAATTGAAAACAGTTTGTTACTCCAAAATAATGAAAGATACGAATGGGCTACGTATACTTGTCAAACAACTTTGATGGACTTCATAATCTTACTTTCTTTGTTGGCCTCAATTTTGTTTAAAATTTTCCAGATCAAATTAATGTCTAGAGTTGTTCAATTATAATTTTAGTTCTAAAAATGATTGAACATTAATTATTTTAGTTTTAAATTCTTATAATTTTGACAAACAAATAACTAATTTTGAGATTAAAAATCTTATTTTTGTAGTTAATTCTTATTTGGCGTTGATTGCAGTGTGAGTGTCCACAACGAAAGTGGTATAATAAATTATTAGGTGTTGAATAATTAGTTGTAGGGCAAAGAAGAATGAATGAATAGTTTTCTTCATTTTGAAGCAAAATTAGATATTCCAAATATCTATCTATTTATATAAACTCAGAATACAATACGTGATACACATTCCCAAATCATTGCCATGATCCCATTAAGCACGTTGGATATTTCTCCCATGCTTTTCAATACCTAAAATACTAAACATTTTTTCTTTGAGCTTTATATTTACACACGTGAAAAAATTATAACAATTAAAAAATATTTTTTTATTATATATGCAATGACTAATGCCATGAATTCCTAAAGTTTTTCTTAGATAGTACATGATTTTTTATTACATCTATAATAATCACCCTTATTGAATAGAGGTGTGTATTGTAATAATATTTTTGAAATCATTAATCTAATGTTATTCAAATAATATAGAGGTTTTGTGTAAGTTTGTAAGAGAAAAAAGATATAAAAATAGTAAATAAAGTATGTCTCAATAATGAGGTAGAAAGGGATAATAGGCGAAAAGGAAAATAATGAGTTATAGTTTAATGATGGGGAGACATAGGGTTTTCAAAATAAGGAAATGGATGGCACTAGTTTAGTTATTGTCAATGGTGACTTTGCATGGGGCACCCACCAATTCATCATTCCTTTATTTTCTATTATTTATATCATGTCTTTTACCTTTTGTTTCCTATTATTTGTGATTTTTAGAATGATTTTACGTCTTCAAAAAGTTTTAGACGATTTATTTAATAAAAACTGATTCATACTTCTTTTTTTACTATTTTCTTAGTTTCAATTATTGCTTTTGTTATTTATTCTATCGAGTTAGGAGTTTTTTTTTTTTTTTTTTTTTTTTTTTTTTTGTTGTTTTTTTTTTTTTTTTTCTAAGTCCTTTTATATATAGGGGCGCAAAAAATTATAATATTAAGTACAAAATATAACCATCTTAACAAATATTTCATTTGGATTTTTTTTTTCAAGTTCTATCGCCTTTTAATGGGAGTAATTCTAATTTATTAAAAAAACACATTTTATAGAAATAATGAACTTATAGAAATCATAGTTATTCAAATTACTCACAAGAAAAATCAAAATTAAGTGATGAAAAAATAAATTAAGAGATTAAATGCTCTATTTCAAAACAAAGTGAAAATTTTCATATTTATAAGAATGCAGAAAGAAATTATGGGAGTGCAAAAGAAATCCTCCCACACAATTAGTTTAATGCTAGATGCATAACACATTACTATTTGCTCCACCACAATGCTATTTGAACCCTTTAAATATCCAACTTTTCACTCTTGTTTACCACAGCTGTGCGTAAAATACCAATTATATAAACACGAATGAACAAGTTTCGAAGATTGATAAAACTATATCAATGTAACTATTGGAAAACAATATAAAATATGTAAGAACAATACTCCTATTTTGAGCTGAAAGTTAAGATTAAATATATTTGGATTGGTAATATTTTAAAAATATGTAAAACAATCCTTTCATATTTAATCTCCTGCTAATTTGCTACAGGTAAATAAACTTTACAAGATATAAGAGATTTGAAGAAAATTGAAAAGTGGAACATAACCAAACAATTTGATGACAAACACAAACACTAAAAAATACTCCTTTGAAGACATTCAAACAAAACATAATCATACTATGTTATCTAATGTAACAAAACTGAGAAAATTAAGATTAGAACAAACACATCATTGTAAAAATGAAACTTAAGATTAATAGGCCAAGAGAGAACAAAATTTTGCTAAACTTCAAGAATGACAGCTCAAGATAAAAATTAGTATTAAAAGAAAACAATTATCTCTTCAACAAACCAACTCCTTCTCCAATCTCAAATCGTGGTGTTTTGTGGATCCCTTGGAGATATCAATCTCAATTAAGTTTTCATCCTCATTCATCTCATTAATTTCTGCCAAGAGCTCTGTGAAGCCTTGCTGTTTGAAAAAACATTCTGGCCAGAACTCTGAAAAGTGGTGGTTTGGAAGTTTGATTTCGATCAAGCCATCCTCCTCCTCATAATCATCATCACTATCAAACTCCAAGTTATCAGATATATCAAGATTTTGATTTCTACTGTGATGAATCTCAGTACTTTCTCCTTCCATGGTTGAGCTGGTGTTGCTTTCAGTATCTGATGGAAGTGGAATATTTGACTTTGGATCAGCCTTTTGCTCACACTTCTCAGCACTGAGTTCAAACCCTTTATACATGATGTTTCTGCTTTCACAATCTAATGGAAATGAGGACTCTGACTGTGCTTCAACTTGGCTCTTAGAAGTTTCACTTTGTGGGGTAGTAATATCTTCTAGTGAAGGCTGTGACTCCAATTTCTTCTGGCTATCTTGGACAAGATTTTCATGCAAGGACCCCTTTTGCCTTGCCAGTGTGACAAGAAACATGGTAGATAGAAGAGCAATCAGTAGTGTAAGAAGGGAAGGAGAGGATTCAGAAACTGAAAAGAAAATGAAAATTGAAAATAGAAGGGCAAGAACCAGAATGATTGGTAACAAGAAACTGCCAAGATTTGGACACAGCTTGTGACAGATCTGTTGCTTTGTTTCATTCACCATGATCATTCACTAGAAATATACTTGTGTCAAATCCAAAACCAAATGCAAAGGCTGCAAGAAGTACTGTTGAAAAGGAGAAGATCTGTGGAAAACACTACAAGAAAGGGGCAGAAAATGTGTTCAATCTCTACCCTTTTGACTTAAAACACAGATTGTGAGAGCAAAGTTAGAGAAAAGTTTCAATGTGCTTGATATAAAGGAATTTGGGGTGCCATAAGAGCCTTTGAAGCTGTTTGTTAATAACCTTCACCTAGTGCCATACAAGAAGCAAAGGAGGGAAAGTTTCAGCTTTTCAATGACAAGAAGACTCGTAAGATCGTGAGAAGAACCTCAAAGAAAGCAAGTTCTTGTTCATCAAACCTGATAAGGGTGACGTCTGGTGATATCTGATTCTTGAAAGGTCAAGTGCTTTTCCAGTGCTGAGCAACTATGCTCGCAAGGAATCCAACTTCAAACCAAATTGTTTCTTCTATTTTTCTTTGGCTAAAAAACCTTTTATTATTTATTATCTGCATCTGATTCTCTTGGAGATAGCAAAGCTGTCTGATTTCCAAGAATATTTACAACCTCAAAGCCTTGGACTTGTCGAATGCATGTGCCAAACATATATGAACTCTCCCCCACACATGGCTAGATACCTCACCCAACAAAACAATTTTATCAAATCAATGGATAATGTGCTCAAAAAGGGCCTTGCTTCTCCCTAACCAAACAAAATCAGGAAACTACAAATTTCTCAAAACAACACTTCTTTATGGGAGTTCCTTTCTTGAGACACTTCCCTAGATGACATTTTCCCGTACTAGATTTCCATCACATGCATCAAACAAACGTTTAGTATCACTTTTTGCCGCAATGAAACTACAATTCTTAATAACTAAGACACATTAAAATAAGCAATGAGCAAAATTTTGTGATTAATGAAGTATCTACTTTCTATTATTGCCTAGGCTCATCATAAACATGCAAAAGTAATTGTTCTCAGAGTCCTTTTCTGCTTCTGCATGTCATGCTCATGCAGACTTTAATGGAGTGGAGGCCCCATTATAGAAGATATCAGTTTCCATTGGTACAAGGTTTCAAGAGCTTGCATAAGTAAATAGTAGTTTCAACAATTTATACTGCTACATGCCTATATTTTGTTTTTAATTGGATACATCTAAAACTAATTCTTGATTAAGAAAAAAATTAACTATAGATTTTCCTAATTATTTTAGAGCAACATGGTGTTATGCAAACGTTACACATGCAATTAACAGTGAGTTGTTTTTAAAAAATGAACAAAAAATTGGTAAAAGGCTTCAATGCACATTATCTTTTTATTGATTTGTAGAAAAGAATTTGCAGTAACAAATCAGAAAAGTGAAATGTCCCTGTCAGCTTTTTCACCTTTCTACCTTGTTCTATACAATTCTTAGCCTTAATCCCTCTCATAATCATTTGCTCGTGCCAACGCAGAAATGATGTGATCAAAAATGAAGAACAACAGACAAGAAAGTAATGGAAACAGAGGCCATTCACAAAAAGACATCGCATTGATCAAATGCTTTCTCGTGACATTGATTTGATTGTGTTTCTTGGTGGGAAATCTGGTGGATCATTATGCCTTCTCCTCAATGATTATTGTTCTTTACATTTTTAAAAGTCTCTTATTTTTTTTTTCATTTGTTTAATAATATTTTTATTGTATTATCAATAGTTTTTCACCGTAATACCATTATATTATGAATATCAATATTGTATTATGATATCGAAATTAAAAATAAGGGTATATCAATATTTAATTTAATTTTTATAACATGAATATATTGGTCATGGAAAAGAGAGAATAATATACAAAGATGTAAAAAGGAAAATATTATATTAAAGGTATAGCAAAATCATTTTTGTCATTTGAATATTACCAATGAAATATTGATTAGGAATTAAAATACAACAAGGACAGCTTTTATTAAAATGACCTAATAAATAATATTTGCGAATCTTTTTCCTTAATTTTCAATCATTCTACCCAAAAGGAAAAAACAATCAAAGCATATGCTCTGAAGAATCCCATTCGAGAAGGTCAATGACAAAACTACCCTTTAGAAGTGGAGAACTTAAGTCCAATCTTTATACAATTTTGCCCCAACCCAAAGGGGTAATTCAGGCACATGATCAAACGCGCACACCGAAACCCTAGAGTTGGGGTTTAATTGCCCTCTCAATTACTCCACAAAGAAAGCATCTTTAATCTCTGGATTGATTGTTTTTTTTTTACTTAATATTCTTTCTCGAGATTGGAGTTGGTGAAATTTTGGGTGTTCTCTCTTCAACCGGGCTTCATCGCCCAGTACGCGTTCAAATCCATGATCGTCAGTTTACGATGGACCCCTCTACACAGATTCAACAAGAAGAAGACGAGTGGGGTATGCCATTTTTTCCTTAAATTTTTTGTCTTTTATGGTTCTGGACGACACAACGTGGAGCAGAGAACGAGTGTTGAAAACAGGGATCTTTTGAGGTTGTTTTGTGTTGTTTGTTTTCTTCTTTTTCTTTCGAGGTGGTGGGGTTTTACTGATGGATTTGTAAATTGGGGTTTTTATATTGTTGAAGATGGCAAGGATGATTTGTTCCTGCGTTAGTGTCAGATTGAATCTTCTTGATATATTGCATCTATATGGATCTTATTTCAATGACAACGAAAATTTTTAAAATTGGATTGGTTATTATATTGTTGTTAATTAATTCGCTGTTCTGGTTTGTGGGTTTGTCATTTTTTCTGATTTTTCTTTCCGGGGCTATTGCCTGTGGCGCTTGGTGCTTATGTTCGGATCATATTCGTGTGGAATGCTTATAGGTCCAGCTTAATTTGATGTCCTGCTGATTCAATTTTTTTAATGCTGTTTGATTTTTTATATAAATTAGGGGCATTTAGTTAGGGTTGAAATAATGTCCTAGCATACAAGAATTTTACCATTGATTTAGGTTTGCTATTTATGTGTATTCTTACGGATGAGTATGTTTTAAGTTTTGTGATTTATTGTGTTGTATGTTTGCAATGAAAATGACCTAGTCTGTGACTGTCTTGGGAGATTTTTCCTGACTGACTATGGAACAGTTGTTTCTTTCCTCTGCTATGGAGGCATCTTAACACTTCTTCGGGGGAAAATGCATTTGATTTTTAATGGGTGGACTCTTTTCTGTGGTAGACACTGATGGATTTGTGATTCCAAGTTTGGGAATTGGAGACTCTGATCAAAGTAAACCTCATGTTCCTATTGTAGAATCTTCAAATTCTGCAGCAAAGGTTAGCTAAAGAAAATATTCTTATTTGAGACTATAGTTTTCTGGTTTCAGACATTGATGATACTGGTTATGAAGACAATCTGAATGCTAACTAGTTTAGTTTGTTGTAGGCTAAGAAGGAAGAGAACATCTATTTGGGCCCACACGGAGCACCTCCTTCACTAGCAAAACAGCAAGAGCTAAATTCTTCTAACCGGAAGCAGAGGTTGAAGCAAAAACTGAAAGAAGCTGACAAGAGAAATGGTGGGATGGGTAGGGAGAACAAGGTGGATAATCTGAGGGAGCTTGTGGGTGGGGGCAAAGTAAGTGTGAACTTGGTAAAGGGATCCCCCAAAGACTGGTTAGATCCACATTGCCAAGAATCTCAGTTCGAGAGAAGGTAATGCATTGGAGATTTTGGTGTCTTTGGACTATTTTTTTCTTGGAGATTGTCCACTTTTAGCACCTTTTGTTATATAGTTTGATATTTCTCTCGAGACACCCAATTTGGGAGGTTATGTACCATGATAATAAATTTATCACTTAGGGTATGTTTGGAAATGTGGTAGGGTGGTATTGAAGATAAGTTTTGTACTTTCAATTTGTTATACGAAGGTTGGGTTGGATGGAATTGTAATCCAAACACACTCTTAGTCGATTGATAATAAAGTGGAGCTATTTGTGGGAATAGACTTGACACCTTCATCACAATATTGCCCATTAATGTAGACCAACAAAAATAGTGAGGTGGTAATGAAATGAAATAGATTTATAAATAGGATGGAAAGTGGGTTTCAATGAAATTTATTGTAATATTATACAAGATGGGCTTGAATTTGGAATAAAAAATGGCGAGTTTGTAGAAACTGTTTGATGATGCACGAAGAAAGTTTGGATGGGTTCATAAATTTCCGAACAAGACTTGTTAACTTTGAATGCTCAGGTATTCCAACCACCCGGGCATGAGTTCGAATTATTAGTTCGAATTATTTTATAAATATAAATCTAAGGTCTTGTTAACAGTGCTAATAATTGCAAAATTATATGAAAACGTATTAAAATAATTATGAAGTATATTTTTTTTTCTTGTAAACAACTATTTTGCTTAGAAATGAAAATAATATGAATGTTCCTAGAAAACTCTTGCTCTCATTGCACCATTTGTATTTATGTGCAGTAGATTAATTCTGGATGCTCAAGTCGTCCAATGTATGCACCTCTTCATAACGATATAGAGTTTACAAAAATTTGGAGACTGGTAATTATAAGTCTACCAAAGAATGACATTCCCCCACTCAATATCCTCAGTTCTAACTATCTATATCAATCACTATAATGCCCTCATTTCCAACTTCTAAGTGACCACTGTCATCCGAGGCAGGCATTAAGCACTTAACCAGTGATGTTAAAATTCAAAACTCTAAAGAAACCTCTTCATTCGATGCCTAAGAACTCCAATCCAGCTGCTTTCGGAGTCAAATCCAGCTCAGACAAGTATTCAGTGTTATAGAACTTGCTCAAATGTCTCATTCCACTATCGCAGAGTATAGTCACAATTGTGTGACCAGGGCCAATTGCCTGTGCTACTCTAACTGCTCCGACACAGTTCATTGCAGAAGAACTCCCAAGGAAGAGCCCATCGTTCTTCAAAAGAAACCTGATACATACATAAAAAACGATTGTGGTGACAAGCTCAGGCATCATTTCATGTCATTTTTTCTGGTTGAGACACATAAAAGAAAAGAACAAAAAATGTCAAAAGTAAGAAAAGAGGGATGCCAACAACAAAGTAACAACCTTGCTATTTCAACAGCCTCCCGATCGGTGCCTCTAAAGGCACCATTAAGTTTTGCCATCGCAAAATTCTTTGTTATCCTGTTAATTCCAATGCCTTCTGTTATAGTGTCGAATGGATTCTTTAGTCTTCTTCCTTCAGCCTCCTCTTTGGTGTACATCACTCCCCGAGTTACCTTATTAAACAAACCAGAGCCTGGAGGATCTACAAGGAAGCATTTGATGTCTGGATTCTTCTCCTGTTGAACATAGGACAATAAATAATTCAGACGACTTTCACACTCAAAATGGCATCTAAAAAGTGGAGGGAGGTGGGCTGTGGTGAACCTGAAGAAAAGTAGAAACACCAGCCACAGTGCCACCAGTGCCTGCTGCAGCAACAAATGCATCTAACTTTCCATTGGTCTGTTCCCAAATCTCAGGCCCTGTACCCTTGTAATGGGCCCTGAAGTTCGCTAAGTTCTCAAACTGATCAGCAAAATACCCACCTTGACAGTCACTAGGAAACAGAGAGCTATAAGTGTGTCCGTCAGATTCATAACCATTTATTTTCGCAGTGTCCTCCTTGCCATTCAGTTGTGAATTTCTCTGTTTCAGCGCAAACTCATTCGCTTCAGATGCCCGTCTTCTTGCAATATTTACAAAATGGTCTTTGTGAGTAATGGACACCGGTCGCACTCTTTCAACAGTTGCCCCAAGGGCTTCAAGTATTTGAGACTGAAAATTGATTCAGGCAAGACAATCATCAATCACACACAAAATCTTAGGAGAAATTATTAAATGGCAAGGGACATAAGTTCTTAGGCATATCACAAGCTCTCCAAAGAAGCTGTACATAAGTTCTACATGGGAAAAAATGGTCAAACCTTCGAAGTTTAGGACTAAACTGATTAGCAGATTTGCAAGATTACATTAAAATAACTATAAAAACACCTTTTCAATGGCAGCATCATCTGGTATAACCACGTGTGCTTTGCACCCATAGGCAGGAGCAACAGTGGCAATGCTAATGGCAGTACTTCCAGCACTTCCTTCAGTGACTATTCCACCTGGAAGTAGCTGCCCAGATTCCAAAGCCTGCGCAATCAATCATAGAGAAAAGCTTCAGGCTGATACGTATATGTAATCAGATTGAGAATGAATGAATGAATAGGATGACAAAATTGAAATTCACCACCAAAGAAAGCAATTGTGTTAGAAAGGAAACAAGCAAAAGGATAAATAAATAAAGAGTATAGGATGAACCGAAGCTTTGAAAATTGTATGAAAAACAGCGAATAACAGCACATGTTTTGAGTTAACCTCTTGAATGATTTGAAGAGCAACACGGTCTTTGACGCTGCCTCCGGGATTCAAGAACTCGCACTTGCCGAGAATCTGAGGAGAAACTGGCGGTGAGCGGAATGAATTCATAAAGAGAAGAGATGAGAAGAGATAGAAAGTTAGTTACTTGACAACCAGTGGCGGCGGAGAGGCTGTTGATCCGAATGAGAGGGGTGTTACCGATGGCCTCCACGAGCCCATTCTTCCGTGATATGTTCTTCTTCTTGGAGCGGCGGTCACAGATGAAATACGTGGTGAGAGCGACGGAGATGAAGATTGCAACACCGACACCAACGGCGCCTGCGCTTCTCGCCGCCACCGGCGCCATTTTTCCTTTCTGTTTCTCTGCTCCACTACCGCCATTCCCAACACCATAAACAACAATCAAAGTTATTGGGCTTTCTTTTTGGACCTCCTGTTCTCCTGGCCCATTTACAATAACACTCCCCCAAATTGCTCCTGCACCGTCACTTCTTTCTCACACTGTGCTTATAAGAACAAAAATGAAATTTTAAAATTTTTACACTTGGAAAAACCAACGAAACAAACACTTTTGTCTGAGAGAGTCTCTGTCTCTGCACACCTTGAAAATGTCTGCCATGGAGATCCAAGAGCAGGTGCTAAAGTTCAGATACCATTTTCTTGGGGCACTTCTCTTCTGTCTCACCCTCTTCTCTCTCACACTCGTGGCTCCAAGATTCATCAATCTCTTGGCCTATTTCTGGCCACTCTTCCTCTCCACGGCCCTTGTCCTTGCCCTTGTCTTCTTCTTCGCCAAGACTTCCCCTTTACCCTCCTCCGACGCCACTTCCCTCCACAGTGCCGGCCAAGGCCTCCTCGATTACGTCGCCGGCCACCATGACCTCCCGTTCGACACTCGCCACAAATCTGATTAATCAAGGTCAGGTAAAGACACTGCTCCTTCATTACGTACCACTAATTTATTTTCTTCTTTCAAAGTATTCAAATGTCAGTTAATTGAAGAAAAGAGTCAGTCTTTCATGACAAACTGATTAGTATTTGAGTTCTGCTGAAACGGGTATCCAAAGCTGACACTTTGATCTTTTCTTCTTATGATTTACGTTTTGTAGTTTTTAAGAATAATTATGTCTTGATGTGCCATTTAACGTTTGGGTTGTGTCGATTAACGTTGTAACTCTCTGTCTTTTGTTTCGAAAAGTGTTTTTGCAGAAAAAAGAGATAATTGGTGAGATGTGAAGTGAAAAATGGAGTTGCTTCTATGGCAGTGTTTAGTTGACAGTGATGGTGAAGGATGAGAAGTGGCGTACATGTTAGTGACAGTGTTGATGAAATAATGCTTAGGTCACCAACGGCAATCTTTGTTATCTTGCGTCACCATTCAGTGTATACAATTTTGTTGCTTTATTACATTACCCTTTTCTATATTAGTTAATCTTTATGTTTTGACAAAACAATTCATGCTTCATCTCTTGTTTTAGGTGAAGCTTCAGCATTTGTTCAGAAACATAATTTGGACTTTTAAAATTTAACCAAACACCAAACAATTTTTCATTTGTTTTGAACTTTTTAATGTAGTTTTCAACGATGGGAATCTAAAACGGGTCTCGAAACTTGTGGAAGTGTCGTGGTCGTACAGTGCATCATGTGACAGCCATCTTAGCTGTTGAGTATTCATTTCTGAAATAAAAATAATATTTTTACGAACCTAAAAAAATACACTCATTCCAATCTAATATTTATCAGAATTTTAAATTATAAATAAAATAAATATAATTAAGATGTTATTTTAAGTTGTTAAATTACCGTTATCTCTTGGAAGTTTGAAATATTTAACTTTACTTAAAGCGATAGAGATGGTGAGTGAGTATGCAGAAAGATGATTGATAGTATTTCATGCAAACAGATAAGTTTCTGACAAATTTGTTAATGTCTGCCACCTGCCACATTTTGTATGATAAATTTGAACTGAAACACGAATAATTTTATTCTAGTTTGGTATCGTTCTCCGGTTTCAATCTGTTGGTAGCTCTTTGTCTTTGCAGATAGGTGTAAAAGTCATTCATTATGACCTAACAGACAATGATGCAGAAATGCCATTATGTTTTTTTGAAATTCGTCGTTACTTAATTGTGAGGTTATTGGTGGACCAAAGCTTTTTCTGAAATTGATTGCAATTCACAAACTACAAAGAAGCCACGTAACTTTCTCCACATATCATATTATAAAGGGTTCTTCAAAATCTAGAAGTAGTAGATAACAGCCAGACAACTTTAACATGTGTCTATTATCTCTTTATGATAATTTCAATTGTTTTTTTTAATAAAAACACTTCACGTGTAACTTTAAGTACAAATGTTTAAGTTTTCTATTTTCTTTTTTCTTTTCCTTGCATGATGATATCAAGTTTGAATTTGCAGTTTCAGATTGCTTATAATAACTAGAGAAAAAAAAAAAACTCTCCGTTTTTATCGGAAGTTTACAGCCTAACACATAAAAACAATATTAAGTAAGAGATAGAGTTCATTTACTAGATTAACTCAACACCGTTCATTTATCTTTAAAAAATATGAGTTACTGGGTTAAATACACCTATTCGTTTAATTTAAAAAATTTATAATTTTTAGCTTTACTTCTTTTTCAATCATTTTTTTTAAATCAAATTTCAAAGTATTGAAATATCATGACAAAAAATATATGATATATATAATGTAAATGACAATTCTAAATATGTAAATTTAATATTAATATGTACAAACATGATATGTAGGGTAGTATATACGATGTTTAACATTCGAAAATCAAACACTCTAAAATATAGAGAGCAAAGAATATGCTAATTGAGATATTTGGATTTTAAGCTGGGAAAAAAAGTAAGAGAAAAGAAAAAAATTAAGAAGATAACAATACTGGAAAATATGTATATTTTCCTTACCCCATTTTCTTTTAATTGTATCATGTTGAATATGGATTATGTTAGGTTTTTTTTTTTCTTTTTTATTTATCATAGGTTGGTAGTTAGCTCACTTCATTACTGATTTAATAATGATTTATTAAGTTCTGAGTAAAAAGTTCGATTTTAATCCATATTAAAATTTATAATTTTTTAACTCAACATGGACCAAGTTAGCTAAAAGACTTTGATTCATTTTTATATCTATAACTAAATAATATTATTATATTTAGATTAAACTAGAACAATTTCAGCTAAAAAATTAAATTTAAGTTATTTAATTTATTTTGTACAGGATGTTGTAATTCTATTGTCAAGAGACTAAAAGATAAAGCCCTATACTGTTTATATATATATATA
>Ga0209489_102000_pt1 | contig 41941 bp, 30 predicted proteins | sample SiratrowhiteBW_FD_187527 | JGI IMG/M metagenome (GOLD analysis project Ga0209489, IMG submission 187527) | Root nodule microbial communities of legume samples collected from California, USA - Siratro white BW (SPAdes) (version 2) | ecosystem: Host-associated > Plants > Roots > Nodule | place... | reverse complement strand
ATATATATATAAGGTTTCAATTACACATTTAAAAAAACTTTAGTCAACAGTTTTGTGATATTATTCCATTCCATGTTTAGGTAAAATAATGTTTACACTAAATGTCACCGTAATTTTCAACATACAACTTTAATTTGAATCATAAAAACAATACGAAATACATATATTAAATTGCATTAGGTTTGCTCCTCTAAAATTACATAATCATTGTACGAAGCTATCACCACTTAGTATAAAAGTTAAACAATGGTTCTTATTTTTAAAATTAGATAAAACCATATTATTTTCCCTAATAGACATTAAAATGGCAGGTAGAAGTTTAGAAGAAAGCAATTTATCCAAGATTGATGCTCCGGACGGTCAACAACCATAATTTTTGAGCTATAATTACTTTCAGAAGCAGTAGCAGGGTAGTATAAAGCAGCTTCAACCAACAATGGATCTCTCTGCTTCAAGCTCTGAATGGTCAACGATCATAAATTTTGGGCTATAATTGCTTTCAGAGGTAGCAGTCAAATTAACTGTAACGTAACGCAAGGTTCTGCCGTGTTATGAAACCTTCAATTAAAGACTTTCATACATCTAATTGGCAACACCAGTTTTTTTGGAGGCACGTAGATTTAAAGCTGTATCATGTCTAAAATTTCAAACTATAATTGCTTAGGTGATTCAAAATAACTGGCTTTTGTGTATTTCGCATTTGGCACCGGTCTTAAGCAGCAGGTACTTCCACAAAAATTTGAATTTTCGGTTTTATACCAATCACAAATTAGAGTTCTAGCAGAAGCAGGTGAACAAAATGAGCCAACAAGCCCTTTCGTTTCACGTTTTACGTTTTCGTTGTTTTTTCTTTCCTTCTCAGGCCACTACCACAAATTATGGAAATTTGGTAAGGGATTGTGCAAGATACTTCACTACTAAGGATATTGTTTGGATGATCTGTATAAACTATTCAGACCATTTAAAATAATACACTTTTTAATTTTTAAAAATTGAAAATAATAAGGTACTCTTTTTCAAAACGTATACAAATTAATATCTTCTTATTCTATTGGCGTTTTTATTCTAGTTAACAATTTTATCACTGTGAAAATATCATAATATAAAATGAAAATGCTAAAGCACATTTTTTTAGATATGACAAATAATATAAAACACACCATATATCAAAAGTTATCCTCAAATCTAATGGCTAGATTGCTTTTTTAATCTGTATAGTCTTACACATGGGTGATTTTAATCTTGTAACTTTAATGATTAAGTCCTTACCCTTTTCAAATCAACGAAATCTAATTCAACAACTAATAGTTTGTCCATTATTAATTTTTAAATTGACATACTGTATTTTGTGACATTATTTTCGAATGGCATAGCATGCCACACAATGGACAAATGAAAACGTTGCAACATCACAAAATGCCATTATCATTTCATATGTCGTTGTCACATCACATAATGTCGTTTATACCTCATACCATAGATTCAATGTTATAATCTGTTTGACCAAAATAAATCATTTACTTAGTATGGGACAAAGAATACATTTATACCTTGAATAAAACAACTTGCCATTTACTATCAGCCTTTAATTATTTAATACATTTATCATCAAAGTGAAGATAAAAAAAAATAAAGGTAAAGAAAATTAATCAATGAAATATGATAAGAAATCGATCAACAACTCTAATAAAAATTTAAATATGTCTTAATTAATATGAAAAGAAATGCATCAAATGACTAGTGGATTTAACATCAGCACAATTCTAAATAAAAAATTTACTTGCACACACGTTAGAAAAACCGTAGTTTTTACTGTTAGGTGATTACCAAGTCCACGAAAGAAAAGCCTTTCATCGCAAAGTAAATGCTTAAGATGAAATTTCTAAAGTCAATATGAGTAGTAAACTGATCTTTGCGTCGATATTTCTTCATGTCAATATTATTTTATGACTGCGAAATGTACATGCACATTTTCCCCTTAAATTCCATTTTTCTTATTCCATTTGAATGGGAAATAGAGGACTAAAGAAAGCGAAACTAACCTGAAACAGAAGGCATCGTTCAATTTTTTGAGATGAAAAAGATGCCAAAACATGTACAAGGAAAGGGAGATTGCACTTTCTTTAATACACTAAAAATATGCAATATTCTACAACGCTACATTACAAATTCGCCGTTATGATACTGTTTGGGCCCGTGATATTTGTCTTGAGAGACAGAAGACAAGATTTAATCTGGCTAATCAAATGTAAGATATCATGCTTCCAGGACCAAGATGGTTCATTCAGAGCACGTACGGAATTGAGACAGACAAGCAAGGTTCCACCTTCATGTAAAAGAACCTGCATGCATGTAAAGGATAAATAAGAGACATGATTATAGAGCAACCAAGGAAAACAAGTTTAAAAGAAGAACATCATGCAATTAAGGTAGTGGGATCATTCAAAAGCTAATCTGAGAGATGTATAATAATTCAGAGTAGTTATGCCTATGTTTGTCTTACCGTTTGAAAACTCCAAAACTATTTTAGATCAAAAGATACAATTGAGATACTTGTCTCACTGGACAACCAACATACATTCCCTGGCTGGGAACGGCAATCTAAACAATCACTACAACAAATAAGTTAAGCCAAGTATACTTTAATTATAGAGGTAGCACCTATTAAATTCCATTTACTCTTTTTTTACGCCAAGGGTGGGGAGTTGCCTCAACGAAGTGATATTGGTATAGCCACAGCCAGTGACAATCTTTACTAAAATGATAGTGAGTTCAGAGATTTGTTATCACAACCAGACAAAAATATGCTTGTTCAAGTCATTCGCAACATTAGGATATAGTGCCACCAAAGGCATACAAACGTATTTAAATTGAATTTTCATACCGTTAACCACAATGGCAGAAATCCCAAAACTGATGGAAGGGAAGCCATAACTATGGACGTCAATGCCAAAGCCACATTTTGTTTAATCTGCATGTACATTCAGATATAAGTCAACAGCATCCAAGAGCTGACGAAATAATGTATTGTAACTACTTCTATTAAACTACCAGTGAAGTTGTCTGGCGAGACTTGGCAATACAAAATGGCACTGCAGAAATGTTTTCTCTAAGCAACAATACATCTGCAACAGCTATGGCTGTTGCACTAGCGCGGTGAGCAAGAACTATCCCAACAGTTGCCGCAGCTAGTGCTGGAGCATCATTGATGCCTTCACCCACCATAATTAGGCCTCCCCCTGTCAGAGGTATAAACAAAATGGCTTAATAGAACACACATTAACATATGTGTGAAAGACATCCATGCGATTCAGTCAAAATATTATGTAGGAACCTAGTTAAGAAAATACTCTCATCATAGAAAAATGACGAGTCTCATGACTGATCAACAAAGGTACCAACAAAACAAGACTTGAAAGTGAAGCATGTAAAGGTAATATTTTACGCTTCAGTTCTGCACAATTTACTTAAAGCTACAAGCGGGGACCAAAAAAACTTATCGGAAACGAACCATTAGTGTGCAAGTACCAAAAATATTAATAAACATAAGTATGCATTACAGAAGACAATCCATAAAAAGATACTTTTATCAAGGAAAATACCCATATCTCTTGAGGTATCCTTCACATGACTCAGCTTATCTTCAGGCTTCAGGTTGCAATGAAACTCATTGATGCCCACAGCACTTGCAACTCTCCTTGCACTAGACTCATGATCTCCGGTTAACATCATCACACGAAACTTTGCTTCATCTTGCAATTCTTGAATAACGTTAAAAACCCCAGGACGAGGCCTATCCTCTAGATGAATCAATGTTACCTGCATCAAGAGATCAGTCAGTTAGGTTCCGGTGGAGACTGTTGAGAGTGAGAGGGTAGCATATCAAATGGGAAAGGCTTAATGTGTTTTACTTAATGGAGGGGGTGTAAACAGGCCAGAGAAGTTCAAAGATTTGGGTATGCTGTCAGCTTCTCCAGCTGGACAGATCTATGAAAAAGCTTAAAGCATCATCCCTTCTTTCCCAGAAAAAATTCAAAAAAAGATGAGTAGATTACACTGTAGCACCTTCTGATTAACTGAAAGGGCAGCATGAACATATTCACTTCCATAAGAAGATGTATTAACCGCTTCCTTGATCTTTTCTGACTCATCTTCAGATTGACAAAAAGAAGTGATGAAATCTATAGACCCAAGTGATGCTTTTAATAGTTTGGCACCTCCACTTCCTGACTATAATAAAAAAAAAATTGAGTCATTTTACTTGTCATTTCACAAATAAAATATATAAGAAAAGCATTCCAATTATTCTATTTGTCGATGTTAGTAATGAATAGTCGTCCAAGGGACCAATTTTTTCTCAAGACATTTACATTTTTCATAAAATGGGAATTAGAATCAATTCCTCGTTTTCTACTTTCATCCATTTTGGGTGGAAAGAAATGTTTGTATTGAGCTATAAAGTTTATTATGTAAGCTACAGGAAGTTCTATCTTTTTATGAGTATGAGTTAATATATCTCTAATGCACCAACATTAAGATTTTGTTTCAATAAGCTTTTCCATAAAACTTACAAGCAAATAAAAACAAGTGAACTAAGTTTCCCTCGTAAGCTAAAATTATAGCTTCCATACATTTAAAATCAACCTTTTGATAAATTAAAATGAAAAAAACTTCTGAAATTAGTTTGATATACAAGCTAATTTTAGCATATGGGAAAATTCATTTCATTTTTTTGTATTTTCTTCTAGTATAACTGTTTATGAAATAGCTTTAATAAATTGGACTGAAATTTTAATCATTACCTAAGCTACTGGATTCTGTGGCATTGGAAATAATATTCCATATGGAATTTCTTATTGTTTTTGCAGTCAAATTACCAATTACCGCTTACATGGTTACTAGACACTCGTAAAGAGGCATATTACAACTCTTGTATGGTTTTAGCCGAAATCTTACATAAAATGGAGCAGACTGGTTGGTTCAAATAAATATTGAATTATTGTCTTGCACTCATTTTATATTTTCCCCCTAGTTAATGCTAACTGGTCAGTTAATGGTTTATTCTCCCTGGTAACTCATGGGTTTGTTAATTACAGAAATTAGTTCTATATAGCATTGATTTCAAACCTGCGTATAAAAGAAAATGCCTTGATTTCAAACCCAAACTTAAAGTGGATAGCAACTTTGGGATCCATGGAAGTACCCAGGCAGGGTTTCTCAAGTGCTTGAGTGCTTATTAGGTATCAAAGCTAGTTGTCAATGTTTCGAACAATGTTACTTACAGAGATTCTAAATGCTAAAGGATTCCTAACCAATCAGAAAGTTTAGCGAAATATCATCGAAAGAAGTGTTGTAGGGTGTGAGTAACTGATACTCAACTCTTAGGAATGATGCTGTCATAGGGACTTCGATATTATGGGGTGTCTACATCCCACCTCGAGTAGTATGGGATGTTTAGTGGATTATCTTTGATTTTTATTCTCCCTCCACAGCTTTTAAGGATGAATTCCATGAGTCATTGGGTGCCTATTAGATAAATCATATGCTAATATCTAAACTCATTGTTTGCATCCATGTTATCACCAATAAAGATGCAATAATAGAAAGCAAGCCTCCGGTTATTAGGAGAGCCTACCTAATCTAACGTTAGAATATCCCTTATAAGTAATAAATACAACCTTGGCCTTCATATAAGAGACCTTCCTTGGAGCCCCCTTAATATACTTTAGAATGTGGATTATTGCATCCAAATATCCTAAAGGAAGACTTGTGAGATAATTCAGTTTCTGAATCAACCTTTCCTATATCTTTGGGTTAAAGATAGACTCTCGTTAACTAAGCAAAAGTTCGGTGTGCAACTCATTGGAGTTCCAACATGTTGAGTCCTCATTAAGTTTGTTTTATCTAAAATATCCATTGCATACTTCCTTCAAGAAATCACATTACCATTCTTGGATTATACTACTTCACAAGGCATTCGATTCAACCTAAGATAAAAATATTTATCTGTAAGGGGTGACAAAATCATGCTTGATTGGAGTGAAGCCATGGTGATGAATACCTATAATAACAATGTCATCAACGTGTATAATGAAGTAAATGCATCCTATAGAAAGGTGGCAATTTAAAATTTGGCAGTTTACTTCACCTTGAGTCAAATCAAATTATTAAACACCAGTGCTAACTCTATAAATCCATACCCTAAAGATTGTTCAAGAACATATAAGAACTTGTAGCGACTGCCAAAAAGTTTTGAAGACCATAATTACCCTATTTACTTTACTCTGTATGTAATTTCCAGCAGTCTTAATTTATAAGCACTATGTTTTTACTTAAATTTATTATATATCAAATAATCAAATATGTGGGCATGTCGTGAGCTGTGTGCTAAAATACCCAAACCCACACTAATTTTAGCAATTCATCTCTCCATTGTGCATAATTTTGTAGGTAATAAACAAGATTGAATCCAATTGTGATCTTCTGCACCTCCTCCAAAGCTAAACTTATGCCCTACCCTCTCTAACTAGCTAGCTAACTACCAGACTAACTGGAATGGCAACAAGTGCGGGTAGTAGCTAGTCCGTACCAGCTCCGCATGTAGAAAACCCACTCAAGCATTCCCAAGAACCTCTGGGTACGCTCTTTGACAAATATCCACGAGTTTAAAAAATACTTGCAGATATTTATGGGCATTCAATTCAAAGAAATTAAAAAAATACTATTTTTTAGTAACAAAAAATAAAACATATGTCCAAAAAACATAAATTTAAATACAAATTAGTCTATAAAATTCCAATAAAATAAATTGAAAGAAAAATTTCAGTAAAATATAAAATAAACTAACAAGTAAACTACATCAAATAAATAAAAATTAGAAAATTTTCAATTTATATTTTCTTTTTCATTAACTTCACATTGACCACCTTTAATTTTGAAATACCATAAAAGAGAAAATAAGTTTGTTAAAACTATCCTAATAATACATTTCTAATTGAAAAGATTAAGTTAGTACCTCAGTGTAAGAGTATTTCTATTATTTTACGGGTAGTGGGTACCCAATAGTGCGGGTACTTGTTTAGAAAACCCACTAAATACCCATTACAGGTTTATCCACAGATGCGGCTATTTTTCCCATCCCTACTCACCAATTGTTCTAACTAATTATAACTATTCATATACTATATAACCAACTTGTAACTAACTGTTGATATTTGGAAATCACTAAATGGGTCCCATTATAATATAAACAAAGCACTTGCTCTAGCATCCATAATATACATATATATATATATATATATATATATATATATAACAATATATAATAGGGTATTTTATTTAATGTACACATTTTATTTTCCTGGTTTATCCTTCAATAAATATTAATATTACAAATATTTATCTTCCAAATGCTCTAAGAAACTGTCACATCCACAAAACTGCCTTAAAAGTAACATCCTCTCATCCCACAAATATTCAGTATTGTTGTCCACATTTTTAACTAATCTTAGCTAATAACTTTTTTAAACGTAACCACACACTACAAGACTTCACTCCTCTGCCTTTTGTTCAACCTTTCACCTGTCGTTTACTATTTTAACTTTTCATTTTTCATTCATGTAAGGACACCAGAATTTTTTTTTTTGTCTATGGCATCTTGTGCTTTTATCTCCTTCCTCTCAATCCAAACCCTTTCCAATTTTTGTTGTCTGTTATACATAAAACTAACATTAACATAAACACTAAATTTTTAACTCACTAAAATAAAATAGGATAGCATGATCAAAATGCAGACGCGCAGGCAAGCAACACCTATGTTTCCGCTAATATATATAAAAAAATCAATGCAAAATAATGAAACAAGAATGAAGTCTCTATGACAAATGTATGCAATATGAGCTTGAGATACTAACAATACATGGTCATGTCATGCATAATAAATATCTAAGTAGCAGTTTAATAACACCATACATAGCAGGTTAAGCAACACATATAATAACAACATACCTCAATGCTGTTAACAGTAGCAGTAAGGCCTCTACCAGGAAAGTATTCAAAACTTTCAACGGAAATAGATGGGAGGTCTTTGCCTTCACTATGGTCAACCACAGCTCTGCAATTCATTTTACAGAAAAAGAAATGCACAAGGATTAAAAAGAGATAATCAGTTTAATATCACGCTTCATTGTTACATTTAAGATGGCATTCAAAGAATTGAATTGTTTTGTGGAGAATCTCATTGAAAGGGATTAGCATTCAATAAGTTAGTAATAGATATACGAATCCCTAGCTATTGTAGGTTAGAAGTAATTTACTCGTATTTTCCTTTTTTTCACTTCCTATAGTTAAGGTAAACTTCAGCCTACATTACATAAATTATGCATTCTTAAAAAAGTAGCGAAGAGGATTTCTTTCTAAAGCCTCTTTGCTCAAAATATTAGATTCAACAAGAGTCAAAGCTAATGATTCCAATCAAGAAACCTCGTCTGTCAATCTACAAGGTACAAACAAACCATACAGGTTTATCACTGCAGAGATCGCATAGATCCCCAAGTTATTCCACTCGCTCACTTCTTGCTCCAACGCCTACACTTACTGAAGATCCATCTCCAGTGATGATATTCCCATTATCATTAGAAAAGATATTCGTTCTACTTATAACCCTAATCCTATTTAAAATTTTCGTAGTCATCATAGCTTGTCTATGTGGCATCTTGTGCTTTTAGCTCCTTCCTGTCTAGTCCCTAGTCCTAAAAGTCCAAAGAGCTCTTTTACATCACAGATGGGTGTTAGGCCATGGTGAACTAGATGACTATTCCTCGTGCTAATGGCACATAGGGTGGTACCTCTTCCTCTTGGTAAAACTCTTGTTGCTTGCCATTGGATTTACATTGTTAAAGTCGATCATATTGATCAGGTTGATCGGCTTAAGGCATGTCATGTTAAGGATACACGCAAGTTAATGGCCAACAATAAGGCTATACAAATATTTTCTTTCCTACTGCCAAGATGTCCTTTGATGTCTCTTCTTTCCCATCGTTGTAATCTGCCATTGACCCATGTTTTAGTTTGATATCAAGAATGCATTTCTTCATGATGAACTTCAAAAGGACATCTACATGAAGCATCCAACTAGCTTTGTTGCTCAAGGAAAATTTACTATTGTTTCTAAATTTCATGCTTTTTTATGGTTGCCTCATGCTTTGGTTTGAAGATTAGCTATGTTAAAAAATTTGGCATGTCTTGTTCTGATTCTAGTCCTGCAATCTTTGATATACATAACATCTCTATCTAGAAATTTATGTTGGTGCTATTATCATAACAAGACATGATCAGAATTGTTCTGAAAAATTGAACAAACATTTGGTCCATCAACTTTAGACCAAGAGCTTACTTCAATACTTTTTGGAAATTGAATTGGTCCAATATTGAAGTGTTGTTTCTCAAAGAAAGAGCGAATTGAAGAAACTTGCATGTCAAACTACGAACAGTCTTGTTAATCATCTAAAAGTTCAAAAGCCACTATTATACAGCATATAGCATTGCGGGGAAATAGCAAAAGCCACATAGTGGTTGAGAGGGGTAAAAAATAAAAGAAGTAATTGTTACGAAATTAGAGGTGTTGCTGGAAAATGGTGGAGTGGAGTAGCTTTTGTTTTGAGTTTTGAGAGCGAGGATTGTGTTGATTGCTAAAAGGTTGGGCGGGCATGGAACAAAAGAACAGTGTTGAAAATTTTTAAGTGATTCTCTATCACCGTAGTCCTACAATTCTCTTTATAGTACACAATCAAGTATTATCACTTATTTCTCACGAATTGAGAATTTTGAATGTGCTATAAACATTGATTGGGACCATAGACATGTGGTAATCCAAAACCACTTAATAATTTTCACTAGTGTAGGGCCAATTAAACTAAGGAAACCCAAGTAAAAAACAATAGAATAAAATAAATAAACAGGAGAAATAAACACATGGAAAACATTTACTCCTGAGTTATTTTTAAATGGTCATGTGCGATTTTAAGTGTTTACCAATTCAAACATGATAGACAGTGGAGACCCACAAAGCCCAATTCCATCTATTTGATTTTGTCTCCTTAGACCGGAGACCTACAATGTCATTTTGATTCATCAATATAGATGCCCACCTGATCCGTGATGGCCTCTGCCTTTGCGACCTTGCCACCTATTTTATGCCCAATCTACGGCACAAGACCTATGATATGCAATGCGGTCACAATGGCATTTCTTGTGGCTCCACAACGGGATGTCATTACAGTTGCGTTACGACTAAAACCCACCAAAATATTGCACCACAATAACCAATATTTAAACTTTATTTTGGTTAGGGGAAGTCTTTGACTAATTTGGGAAGATATCATAGGCTAGTTGGTAGGCTAAGTTACACTACTATAACAATTCCAGATATTTCTTGTGTTGTTTCAGCGGAATTTCTTCAATCTCTCTAAGATAGTCATTAGGATGCAACTACTCATACAACTATTCAAATGATCTCTTGGTCAAGGTTCATTTTATGAACATAAATGTCCGATCAACTACTCAGATACTGATCAGAATAGATATTCATCATCTACCCCAACATAATGTGTTCATGTAGGACGTAATAATGTATATTGGAAAAGTAAGAAGCAAGAGATTGTAGCTAGATCTAGTGTTAATGTTAAGTATCAGGCTATGGCCTTGGTCACCTATGAACTTATTTGGATCAAGCAATTTATTCATGAATTAAAATTTGTAGAGGTCCCTCAAATGAAGTTTTGTGATAATCAGATTGTTCTTTGTATTACTTCCAATCTGATTGTAATCCAAGTACTACGGATCTCAAGCAGTAATATGGAGAACCCTATTAAGGTGTATATCCAATGGCCCAAATACCCAGGATCTTAATTCTCACCTTAGATAAGAAGCAGAATGGGAAGGAGGAGTTAGCTACAGGAGAGAAAAGATAGTGGAATCTATTATAGAGGAAAATAAAGGAATATTGGAGATAGGGTTTTATTTGAATTGTAATTGGAGCTCAAAGGGTTTCTTTGGTTGGGAGCTTAGTCCTATTCTTTTTCTTTTGCCTTTTACTTCATAATATACTGAATTTGATAGAAATTTTCTATCATAATCCAATTTTTCACGAGGAGCAAACATATTGAGGTAGATTGTCATTTATTACAGAAAAAGTTTTTTTTGCTTGTAATGTACACTAGTTCTATTGAACAACTAGCTAATATTTTCACTAAGTCTATTAGGGCCTGCTGAATAACGTTTATGTGTAACAAGCTTGAGGCATATAATCTATATGCTCCAGCTTGAGAGGGAGTGTTAGTGTACTGTAGTGGTATTTGGGCCATAAACCCATTAGTTTACGTTTCATATAATATATTCCAATTCTATTTTCATTAGACGAATAGAATTCAATTCCTAGAGAACTCACAAGAACAATTGTAGCTGGTAAAAGGAGAGTTTATAATTTAAATAAAAATAAATAAAGTACATTCAAAATGTTACCTTCCAATAGGGTGTGTAGTACCCTTTTCCATAGCTGCAGCAACCGCAAGAGCTTCTTTTTCACAGGTGGGAATGCAACAGGAAGAAAAATTTGATTCATTGTTTCTAACATGATGACCATAAATGGGCTCGATTGCCTTGAATACAAGTCCACCAGTTGTCAAAGTCCCTGTCTTGTCAAATGCAATAGTACGACAAGAAGCTAGAGCATCGAGAACATGCCCACCTTTGAGTAATATCCCCTGCAAATTGAGTTAACTGTCACACCCACCATAAAAAAAGCATCCCCATCCTCAAAATTCTCGAAAAAATTGATCAACTTTCTACTTCACTCAAACCAACAAACATACCATCTAAAGGGCTTGAATTGTGTAATGAAATTCTTCCATTCAATTCACCTTATTATTGACAGACCTCATCGAGAGTCTTTAGTCAAGCAGTAAAAGTTAGTTTCATGATCTTTAAGACTACTTTTTTCCTTATTATAGAACAAATCAAACTAGTTCGTGGCTTAGTTTTTCTTCAATCACAATTCACAAGTCGGATCAAGTTTAAAGTTCATATTTGGTGCTTACATGATTACTTAGAATAATGTGGCTGTGGAGATTGGCACTAGAAAAAAAGAACACTCTGCTCCATGTACAATAATTGACTTACAAAGGCTTAGAAGCTAGTTCTTTGCATGACAATTAATGAAAGCTCTTTCATCTTTCTCAAAATGGGTAAATAGAAATTTAGATGCTAATATCAGCCTAGATGATTAAGATTTCACAACAGCAGTCACAAGGTCTTAAAGTTTGGCTTAGGATATAAGTCAATCCCATAAAAATTGACATGTACGATAAGGATTGATTAAGCTTTACATGGATTACAATGGTCATATCAAATCTTTTGTTAATGTCGAACTAAACAACCCCCACCCTCAAACCTAGCACAGTAGAAGTGTTCCTAAAGCAAGTCAATGGTGACGACAATTAAGCTGAGTTTCCAACATGACGACAAGGCTATGGGCTAGAGCTAATGCAAGAGACTCAACAATAGATCTAGGATAAACTCTAATACTATCTTGTAAAGTGAGGAAGTCTAAGTGTTATATGTTTATCTGTAGGTGTTGTAGGTTTCAACACACCCCACCAACACAACAATTATGGCAAGCTGGTGGTAACTACAATTAAAGTGCTTTTCCAACACAACCTGTCATGCTCAAGGATATGTGCACGAAATGTGGCAAAGCAGGTAACCCAGCAATGGACTAACTCCTGATAACATCTTTGACTTTTGACTTAGGGCCCAAGCTCAAGGATCCCACTAACTTAGGAAATTATAAATATTTAGTATAAGATTTTAAAAAAACTGCAGGATTATAAGTCTTCAAAATATATTGATGAATACAAAAATGAAAAACATGAAATCATAATGACATGCAAATACTTCAGAATCGAAGAGCAATTTCATAAAGGGGTGTAAGTGGCCTGACTTGGGTTGAGTTTGGTCTAATGCTAGACTCAATCCAATGAAACATAGTCGGGTTGGGTTGGGTCTTTTGTTTTCTGTTTTTTGTTAAGCAACACAAACCAAAGCAACTTGAACTTCATCAAGTTGGTTTGAAATGGGTAATTAGATCGACTGATTAAAATAATAATATATTCTAAAATATAAAAAAAATACAAAAAGTGTCTAATTAGTTAAACTTATTCAAAAATCAAAACATTGCACGTTCTAAATTAAAATACAAGTCTAATTCTCCAAATCCAATACTATCACAAACAAAATATTTTCCAAATACATATAGCAAATGGCATAATACATGTCCCAAATAACCTTAACAATTACTTGATTCACATAAAAAAGATGAATATAGACAGTTTGATACTTCAAACCTTGGAAAATTTGACAAAACTGGTCAATAGTTATTTAGATTAGGGCTATGCAAACATAACATACTAATAGAATTAAAATAATTATTATTTTATTATTAATATTGTAAGTATAGAAATACTAGAAACACACTCTTCTTTTGGACTCACTATCTTTCATTGATTAAAATTTATTGGAAATTACAAAAAATTGATACCCACGTCTAATTCAATGATTTGCTCTTATGTGTAGCTTTCAATAAATTTTAATCATTAAGAGAGAGTGCGAGAAAGAATGTATTGAGAACCTCTGCAAGACCACATATCCCAATTATAATTTTACTTGATCAACCAAAATAAACCCAGATCAACCAATGACCCAAACAACTGAACTGTAAACTGAATTGGATTGAATTGATTGGAATCACAGGTGGATCAAGACCTGCTTACACCTCTGATTTCATATACGATATTAAATTTTTAAATATATTTTGACATTAATTTATATAATTGAGTAGATAACTGGTACCTTTTTGGCACAGGAACTGATTGCTATAGCATATGCCAATGGGGCCACTGCCAAGGCACAAGGTGATGCTGCCACCATAAGCCCTAACGCTCTGTAAATCGAACCTCTGCAAGCTACATCAATCAGAGACTAAATAAGATGACATATGGAAGTTACGTCATATATAGATATGCAACAACATACTTTTAGGATACTAAATCCTTTTAACAAAAGGATTGCAGAAATCATGGGAATTGAGAACTTTATAAATTGGTTATAATTACAGTAGCATAACATTAATAAATAGGAGACTTTAGTACCACTTGTTAACCACGATACATGCCTTGCCCAAATCCATCAAAGACAAAGAAACAAAGGGCTATGCCCATAATAAAGCTGGTTCTGAAGTTGAAGGGAGGATTGAATGTGTATGAAATGAGGAACAAAGTCGGAAAGGTAATTGGAGTGCCTATCCTCACAACAGAGAAAGAGACAAAAGAGGTTGTTTTACCTGAATAGCTAGCACAATATCAATTAGAAGGAGTAAGGGGAGTAATTAAGGCATTAACTAAGGTGGGATAAATCTGAGGAAGAAGAGTGAGAAGGTGTATAAATGAATTGAAAAATGGTGAGGTTTTGGGAAGCAGTGAGATATTTTGTGCATTTGCAGAATCTCTCTAGTAATTTTTGTTTTCTTTTCCTGCTCTTCCTTTGTGATTTTAGTAAGCAAGGGCTACCTTTGCCTATAACTTGTAAGCAGCTTGACCATTGCTACTTTAATTCCGAGTTTCTATGAAATGATTATTAAAGGAAAGGATGAATGGCATATCTGACCCACACAGAAAAACAAAAATGACGACAGGATAAAAACATTACCAGTACAGTACTACTACAGTAAAAATATTCAAAAATTACCAGATGTACTAATGAACGGCCACTTAAATAGAAGTGGTCCAATAACAGCAATTGCAATGGATAGCACCACAACAACTTGGCTATATCGTTCACCAAATTCATCCAGCCACCTTTGAAGTTTAGGTTTATTTGACTGTGCTTCTTCAGTCAACTGAACAATTTTGCTGAGAGTTGATTCCTTCCAAGTTTTTGTTACCTGCAATCAATTAATTTTGTATTATATTAGTTTCCAACAAAAACAAATTTTAAACAAGACAAAAACCCACTTAGAAATAAGTTTAAGTGTTGAACATGACAAACTGTTACAGAAACACTAGTACTACAACCTCTAGTAACTTTTCCATACATAGCTGTGAGCATGACTTATTGCCCTAATTTTCAATCTTCATAAATGAAAATATATTCTCAAAACTAGGTATGGTTACTGACATGTGATACTTGCAATTAATTACTTTGAAAATATATTCTCAAAACTAGGAATGGTTACTGACATGTGATACTTGCAATTAATTACTTTCAGAATGTGGATTTGGCCCTAAATCATTCCCACAAATCCAACAAAGATGAGGGTTATCCCCCACATATATGCTTTATTTGCTTTATCTATAGCCAATACGCGACTTGGATTTTTTTCCAATACTACCAATATTATTACCACTTTTTCCATTGTAAATATAAACACAAGACTATGAAATTTTGAATATACAAAATTGCTAAAATCCCTAGAGATTGACGTACAGTTCAACATACCTTCACAATTATCCTCCCATCTAAGTTCCTTGCACCGCCAGGAATTCTATCTCCAACTTTGGCTTCCAGAGGTTTCACTTCCCCTGTCAAGTGCTCGATGGTAATTGTGGCACTGCCTTGGAACACTTCACAATCCACTGGTACAGACTAATCACAACACCATCCCCATTATACTTCAACAATAATCTGCTGTATAAAACTTGAAATTCCAAATCGTGCATGTATGAGTTTGTATGAGTCTGTGTTATTTATTAGAAGATACTTAAGGTTTGACTGAAACTAATTATTTTTGTTTTTGCTCTTTCAGGCAGAGGGAAGGGAAACATGAAAAATCATCATTTATTAAAAGGAGACAAAGAAAACGAGGACCAGGAATGCTCTTTAAACGACGAAAGATAAAGAGGGATTTTGAATTTTTTAATACAAAATAATATTGTAAGGGTATTCAAATATTTGGTCCCTAACATTTTCAGCATCCGGTGACATACTTTGTTACAGAAGAGTTGGGTGTACTCTGGATCAAATTAAGCTGCAAAATAAGTTTGGTTGTATAAATATTTCTCATACTATTAATAATTATTCTAAGGACATTATAAAAAGAATTGGAATCATGATTTATTTGTCATAAATATTAATTCATTATGCAGCAAGGTAACACACCATAAAGCAAAGGTTAACTATATCCAAATCACCAAGGATTACTATGAACATCAGTTAACGTTTACAGTAGAAAATGGTTATCCAGTTGAAAACATCAAAAACAATCACAAGACATCAGTCACTGTTTAACCTTCTAAACTCTGAAGAAAACCAAAGTTACACTGAACCCATTCAAACTTCAAAATTATGACGAGGCAACAAATTTACAAAAAATTACCTCGCCGGCACCGACCAGAATATATGATCCTACAGTTACATCATGCACGGGAATCCTCTTATATGCCAAGTCAAATGTATTGGGGAGTTTATCATCCTTGGTATCCAGAACAAGGGCAAATTCTGGATTATTTTCTTTCAACTCTCTCACATCAACCATCGATCGGCTGGTGAAATACTCTTCGGCTGCAGAATCCATCACACAAGCTAATCAAACTTCTTGCAGAACATGAAACTTGAAAGTCGGTTTGTGAATCAAAATTGAGCTCACCTATATGCGCCAGATTAAACATGGCAAGAAGCAAGCCTCCTTCCAAAGAGTTTCCCATAAATATTGACGCAAAGGCTGCCATTGCCATTAACACATGGATGTTCACCTTTCCACTACTGATCTCAATAAGAGCATCAAGTGACGCAGAAACCTGATACGAACACACATGCAGAGTGTAAAAATAGTCTATGAAAGGAATAGAGCGAGAATGAGAAGGAAGGGGGGCGAGGGGGGAGATTGCTTCGTACCCCAACCAAAGGGAATGCGATGAAAATGAGAGAGTTTTGAAAAGGCCTGACGAGTGGCTTGGGCAAGGTATGAGGGCAAATGGCAGCGGCCACAAATAAAGCCGTGGAGAAACAGCATAAGTGCAAGTGCTCTCTCAGGATATCTGCCAGGTCCATCCATCTGGTGGCTTTGGCGAAGGCGATAACCGCCTTTTGTGGCCCAGTGAGACTAGCACCATCGACGCCGTGCGAGTGGTGATGATGATGGTGGTGGTGATGGTGGTGGTGGCTGTGGTGACCTTCATGGTCGTGATGGTGGTGGTGACCTTGATGGTCGTGGTGGTGGTGACCTTGATGGTCGTGGTGGTGGTTGTGGTGGTGATTATTGGAGAAGTCAGCGACGCAGCGATGCCTGTGACGAGGGAGAGAGAGTAATTTGGGGGAATATAAAGGTTTGATTGAAAATGGGGAAGGGCGAAAAGGGAGCCTAGAAAATCGAATTGGAGTAGCACCGGAGTAAATATGAAGGGAGTGTAATTTAGTAGAGGGGATCGGGTAAGGAAGCGTTTCCATCTTGAGATAGGAAATTCTAAGAGAAGATTCCGACCATCATCAGTGTCTGCTCCTCTGAGGTATGGCTTTGTATTAGAGGTTAATTATTCTGGTTCTGGTCCGGTCCTTCATCAGTCTGGGTCACTTTAGAGTGAAACTGAAATGAACCATTCAGTTCGTCGTTATGCCATCCCCACCACATAATGTGCTCATTCCCAGAGTTTCGGTACACTCAGTAGGGTCGTCTTAAGTGGTAAACAGATTAACTAGTTTTTATCTGTTAATCCACGTCGTAATCTTCTTCCATGTAACAAAACAAAGACAAAATGTGTTTTATTTATCCTTTACATTTAGTTAAATTATAATTTTGATCCTCTTACTCTTTTTTAATGTGACAAACTTCATCCTCAATTTTATATTTTATTTTATTTTGAACAGAAATATCGTCATGTTCTAAGAGAAATACTAATGACTAAAATAAATTCTAACCAAATACCAAATCATGAAAAACCAATATTATTTTACAATTAAAAACTCCTATTCATTGATAAATGCGGGCTAACGAAGTGAAATTCAAAATAATACTTTATTTCATTAGTAAAAGACAAACTTTTATTTTTCATAGTTCCTTGTATAAAGTAAAAAATAATCAAAATAAAATACTTTTAATCAACAACCATTTTAAAAGTAAAACCCGTATTTATATAATTTCTTATAAAAAATTAATAACAAAAAAAACAATATGACGTCTTTTAATTATAAAAATAAGAAACAAACTTGGTCTTAGTTTAACATGATTAAAAAAGATTTGAGGATAGCCCAACCAACTTCGAGGCTAGATACATGCATGGATGAGATCCTTTTCGGCTCATTCCTCCCAGACCTTAAGAGATAACATAATAATAACACACCTCAGCCACCAAACATTTTCATTGTATTTGTATAAACTTTAAAAATTAAAGAATGAATTAGTCAATATTCTTACAACAACAATTGAGTTTCTTCCCTGAATTTTTCAAGGGAAAGATGATATTGTCTATAACAATTAGGAGTACAACAGGATGAAGACCAAGGATTCAACGTTTCTTCTCATTCATCATTCCCCTTTCCTTTTCCTTCAGAGACTTTGGTGCCCTCGTATGCTGAGAGAAAGAAAGTACTTTGATTTTTCTGCAAAAACCTACAAAAAGTTTAACAAAAACCATCAGCTGCAAAACCTTAAACATAACAATTTAAAATAAACATTAGGAAAAGAAATACATTCCCCAACGGAAAAGAGATATACAAGTGAACTATACCGGGAAAGTACACATTTATTTTACTTTATTCACTTAATCACCGAAAACATATATTTTCTTTTGATCTCTGGATGGAAATTAACTTCAATGTGTTGCCACAACATGAGATTGTAATCAAGGTTACGAAAAGGAGATATATTAACGACTAAATATATTAACAAATGTATAAGTGTGACAATTGTGCATTATTTCAGATGATATGTGTAGTATGTAGTGGAACACTTTGAAAAGTAATGAGATTTACATAGTAATAGTAGTATCTAATTTTCTAAATATATAAATGAGCTGGGTTTCGGTTTTTACTTGAGAAAGTCGAGTAATTTCTGCTGCAAGCGATTCAATGTTTCCTCCTCAATTGTTACATAAGTCAAAAGCTCTGGTAACTTAACTGCAAGAACAAGAGAAAAAAATACACGATCGTTTTGAAAAACATATTATAAAATCCAATAAGATATGTTGATCAAGGATAGTAACTATATGCCATCATCGTAATGACTAGAAGTACAAATATACATTAATGGAATTGAAACTCAACTAAGCTCTTGCAATAGCCAGGAAACATTAAATGACCATTAATGTGTCTACATTTTACAGGCAGATAAAAAGTTAGGTAACTTAAAACATTAATGGGATGGAAACTTAAAATCATATTCTTGCAACTAGCAATGAAACATTAAATGACAAAAAATGTCAAAATTTCAACCTTCATCAAGCTAAGCTGACAGAACCTTCCCTTAATACTTACTCAAATTCACCTTCAAAACAAAAAACACGAGGGAGAGGGGATATATATATATAAGAGAGGGTTTGGGGGGCGAGAGGGAGGATGAAGAGTAATTGTCTTTTAATTTAGCAGATAAAGAATGACCTATTAGAACCACTCAAATTAAGAGAAAAAATCAAAAGCGAGGATAAAGAGTAAGCGTGTACCACCAAGACAATGCAAGCACAGGGTGTGCACGAACACAATATCCTTTTTTCAAATACAATTAGAATCAGCAAAGAGAATCATACCAAAGAGGCGCAATAAATGCTCAGCTCCATAAATGGTTGAGGGAGATACATTATCCACAATTGCATCATTATATTGCTTGCGTTCTTTTTTGTATAAGAGCATCATAGGCAATGCTTTATCAAAATAACACCTTATTCCTTTCAAAATTTCTCCTATTGAATCAGGAGCCCTGTTATCACACAGAAAGAGTACATGGTTTCCTCGTCAGTATAAGGTGTCCCAAGCTTGCATAATAGAAACAACTACATGTTCGAGATGAATAAATAATAAAACTATCAAGCCAGAATAGAAAGGGAGGAAGGATATGAATTTTTAACTATCAATCAATTCTTACATGCCATCCTTCTTTGATTTGTATTCAAGGTACTTTGTCAGAATTTCATCAACAGTTGGAGATCGAGGAAGTTTTACTAGCTACAGGGACCAACAAAAGAAAACATTATCTAATGATTCCCGCATTAAAATGGACTATAATTTTTAAAAAGTGGTAATTAAATGATACAAAGTGTTAAACAGTCCATCATAGCATCAATACCAAACACCATCAACAAACTTTGTAAGCCAAAAAAGAAAACCTCAAAAATGTATTGTATCATATAATTCAAAAATGGAATTTGAATGCCATAATCCCCTTTAATTTGGTCAGAAAATTAATAAAGCATGATATCTGAAGTCTGAAGAACCAAGAAGATTGCATTCTGGGGGAAAGTAAGACACACACATGTTATCCCTAAGATCATTGTCAAGCAGTTCAGTTAAATATCACCGTTAATTTCCAGATCAACTCTCGTTATCCTACACTTAATCCTCCTCAACAGTACACTTTGCACTTCAGAAGAGCCAAAACCTTTAGTTAATGATATTATCAACAAGTTACTAAGTAAGACAGGTTTCACTAAACTATTGTGGTATATTACAGTCTATCCTGTTTAGGAACCCAAAAACTGGTAGTTGCAGAATGAAATGTAACAGACTACAGAAAATGGGTGAAAGAATTCTCCTTTTCTCTTCCAAGGGCATATCCTTGTGAAAGGACCACCTAGAAACATTGCTTTCTCTTAAATTATAAAAGTCAGAATGACAACCCTAACTAACTAACTAACACTAACTGCCCCTCTAAACCACAGTCAGATGGCTTCCAATTGCTATGTGACGTTAAAACTTGGCTTGAGGTTTAAGGGGCTATGGTCACCTTTACCATAAACTAATTTGTTAAGCAAGCATTTAAGGATGCTAATTTGTTGGCTGCAATGCAGCGAGAATATGAAGCTTTTACACGGCAAAATACATGGGACTTAGTGTCTCTACCTCCACATAGACGAGTTGTTGGCTGTAAGTGAGTATTTAGAGTCAAGGAAAATGCAAATGACTCTATACATAAATATGATGCAAGATTGGTGGCTAAGGGGTTTCATCAAGCACATGGCTTTGATTTTCATGAAACCTTTTCTCCAGTAGTGAAGCCTATCACAATCAGAATTGTTCTTACTTTTACTATCTCCTATGGACAGAAATTATTTCAACTTGATGTCAATAATGTCTTTCTAAATGGTCTCCTTGAAGAAACAATTTATGACACAACCTCTTAGATTTGAAGTGAATGACAAATCTCTTGTTTTCAAAATAAATAAAGATCTCTATGGACTAAAGCAAGCATCATGACAATGGCTTGACAAACTGCAAACTACTCGTCAATTTGGATTTGTCAAGAATAAATGTGACTCTTCTCTTTTTGTTGATAGAAAGAAATCTCGTGTTATATATTTTCTGGGCTATGTTGATGATATCATAATCATTAGTAGCTTTGTTAGTCTAATTCAAAATATTACAACCAAACTTCATACAACTTTTTCTCTAAAACAACTTGGTCATCTTGATTATTTTCTTGGCCTTGAAATTAAATATTTACTCAATAAGTCTATTATCATGACTCAAAGCAAATATATTTGAGATTTACTTCACAACACACATATGGTAGAAGCTCATTCCATTTCTTCCCCTATGGTTTCTAATTGCAAGTTATCAAGTTTGGGATTGATCTATTTTCAAACCCTACTTTATATCGCTCAATGGCAGGTGCTTTGCAATATGTCACTCTTACAAGACCAAAAATCAGCTTTGTTGTGAACAAAGTTTGTCAATTTATGGCCAAACCATTGGATTCTCATTGAGTTGTGCTAAAACGCATACTACGACATCTTAACTGTACTTTATTTAATGGATTGCATTTTTAGCCTACATCTATTCCTCAATCTTGTCCTTTAAAGTCTTTGTGATGTTGATTGGGCATTAGAGATTGATGATAGACATTTTACTTCAGGAGCAACCATCTTCCTTGGTCCGAATTTAATATCCTGGTGGTCTTGAAAGCAGCAAGTTACTGCTTGTTTTAGTACTAAGGCTGAGTATAGAACTTTGGCCCAAACTTCCACTAAATTAACATGGATTTCTATGTTACTCATTGAATTGCAAGTTTCCTTTACTACTCCTGTTCTTCTTTGTGACAATCAAAGTGTTGTGTCTATTGCTCACAATCCAGTATTTCATAATCACAATAAACACATGGAAATTGAAGTTTACCTTGTGTAGGAGAAGGTTATGGCAAAGCAACTCTACATTTATCATATTCCCGCCCTTGATCATTGGGAAGCTGTGCTAAACAAGCCTTTATCTTCAACTAGTTTTACTTTACTTAGAGGCAAACTCAACATTAAGAGTTTTTCTTGTGAAAAATCTTCTTGCGTTTGAGGGAGTGTTAGTATAAATAAATATAGTTAGTGACTACAGTTGTTAGTTTATACAGCTCTCAACTATTATTAACAATAGCTTTGGATGTAATCTTCATTCAAGTGTGATGAAATAGTAAGAGTTTCACTTTGTTCCTCTTGTTTTTCTCTTCTCACACCAACAACTAAACATGTCAAGCATGTGAGACTAGATATTTATAGGTGGTCCAACAACAACCTGACGACAGGTGACAAGATAGGCCCTATTACCAACTTAAGATGAATACAAAAAGAATAGAGAATAAATTAGAGAACTTGAATCCCCTCTCTTAGGTTCTCATATTTACAATGACATTGGAAGATACAACAAATGATAGGAAAGAGAAAAGAATAAGAAAGATCATATCTAGAAACTAGGTACAGCACAAAGCATATAACAGCTTTTCAATAAAGTCTATTTAAGATTACCTATTCTAACACTTAACATATATGAGAGGACAACTACAAAGAGTGACTTCAATAGTTTTCCTTGTACCTTATCCTGCTGAGTCACGGAGTCCCAATCATCAACAAGTTGTTTCTTTAATGTTGCAGGAATTTGAATCTTGACAAGCTTTTCAACAGACCCACTGCCCTTCTAAAAATTAGAAAACAACACTTAGCAGAATATTTTCAATTAAGAGTAGTGGCAAAAATTAGAAATTTCAAGCACATTAAATAAAATATCAAACAAAACTCAAGTATTTTCATTTTTAAGGAAACAAAGAAAGATTGAAATCTGAATCTCTTCATCTTATTATTAATTTTAGTTTCATCCTTACTCCTTTTTTTTTATCAGCATCCTTACTCCTTTTTTTTTATCAGCATCCTTACTCCTTTAAAATACCTGGTATGCAATTATGGCAATTTGATTTTATCATATGATGTGAAAAGCAAACAAACCAGTTAATTCTATATGAAGAGTTATTGAATACAAATGATAAGTCTTTCAGGGTTTAAGAATAAAGAACATGCAAGGAACGCAATTAAACCACAAAATAAACCAAACCTCAACTCCAGCATCAAGCTTTCGTTTCTTCCCTTTAGACACTGCAAAGAGTTTAATGTATTAAACTTATTAGTACATACAAATTCTAATGTGCGAGAAAATATAACATCTTTTAAACTCAACAAATCGACAATCCCATTATATTCAAATGAGAAGAGGTCCAACTTTTAATTACTGCAATGTGTTGGCCTTTATTGTAAAAGTAAAAATATTAAGCTAGTGTGGGCCAGGGTCAGGCCTAAATAAAATGGGATGGCTGAAGGCAAAGTTAAAAATTTCAAAAACAAAATAAATACAAAGATTTGTTACTTAAAAATGCATATCTACATGTGTGTGTTCAAGCACATGCACACACGCAAAAAGGGAAAGTGAAGGATAAAATTTAATGAATACCATTATTCTTGACATCCTCTTTATCTGCCTTGGCATCTGCAGCACCAAAAGCAAATGTAAAAATATCAAGCTAACAAAAATTAGTCAAACACTGTGTACATGTATTGTCAAGTATTTAAAACAGGGAAAATTGGATTTCGATAACAGATGGTTGAATATCCTTTAACAATTTCGAGATGACATCATAAAAATGCTTGTCCTTATATGGAAGGTCCAGAGTTAATTTTGGTCAGAGGTAACAGTCACATTTTTTTTCCCAAAAGTAGTGTGTTAAAGGAAATCAAACATACTTTTTAATATTATCATCTATCAAAACCTACTATATTGTTTATATAGTAGAAATTTGCATCCAAATCACCTGATAAGCCTAGATATTTTATCTTGACTCCTTTTCCTTTAATATCCCTTTACCAATAAAAAAAACCAACTATGTTCAAAATAAAATGTTAACCAAAACTTTCATAGGTCCATTGTTGAAGGTCCCTTTGCAGACCTCATTAGTCATTATTGATCACTCATTCAGAACGTAAAGCAGAGCCTTAAAAAAAGGGCCTTAAGGATTCCACATCTGCAACTTACAGATATCATATGTATGTACATACATAGACATACATACATGCATATATATATGTGTGTGTGTGTGTGTGTGTATAAGCAAGTAAAATAACCTTCAAGTAAAAAGAAAAAAGGTGCATAACAATTGAAATTATAAAATACAATAAATACACAATCCAAATGTTAAAGAGAGCAATGAAAAGAAAATCTTTGATCTTTCCAATCATTAACTAGTGGACTTCAGATTCATTAAGAACAAACTATATAAGCAAAAGCTTCAAGCAACCCTCATGGTAAATTATCACCATTTGAAAGAGAGCATTGATTACCTGTAGAAGTTTTGCCCTTTGCTTGTGTTGAACGCCCAGACTTAACATTCTTGTCTACATTTTGCTTTTTGTCTAGGGCCAATTGTTTCATTACATTCTCTTCCGTGTGTTTCATTAATCGGTCCTCACCTACCCATTCATCCCAACTGTTCGGAAAATACACATTATAATGATTCTGTGTAACCTTTTGCACGTAATAATAATCATTTATATCAAATACTTATGGCCAAAAATATGAAGATGAATCTCTCTAAAATCTATACATTAATTATTACAAAAACCTTGCAACAAGTACCTTATGCTCTACTTTCATAGCAATTTAAAATGAGAGCTTCATTTGGAAATTTTGCAAGTACTAACTCTGTTCTCACTTGATGCTTTTTTCTTAAGCAATTTTGAGTCACACCATTTACACAATAACAATTATAATATTACATAACACATTGTAAACTGAAAGGTTGAATTGTCATGGAAAGGTTGCCATTGTACCTCTGTTACATTAAATGAAACAAGTGAAAGATAAGAAACTCACTTTTTACTCCAGCCCTGCAAAAACAGTAAATGAAACAACCAAAATCAATAGCATATCCCATAATCACTTGAAATTTTCAAATGCTTAACATTTTAAGTGAGATTCAGGACTTCAAATCTTTCAGGCTAAAACTTTAATTCAATTTGAAAAGTTAAATCAAGGAACAATCAATCAAGAGATAAGGTAATCAATAGAAATGAGGTGTTACAGAATGCAGTAAATTAGACTGTAGGGAAGAGATCTTATGGTTGAACTTACAAGGTAATGAACAAAGTATTTCCATTCACTCTTTCTGATCTCAGTTTTTTGCACCTGGCATAAATCAGGCAGTAGAATAGGTCACAACTACAAAAAGACAAGAGGAAAAAACAGTAAATTATATCACAACTACTTGTTATTTACTGCCAAGCCTTACATTAGGCAACATGAAATCAACCACAGGTTAGAAAATTACAAGTGACGCGATATAATCACCCCTAAATTTGTATAAATTAATTAGAATCAACAAGAGAAAATAGGGTAAATGACGAGAAACCGTAAAAAGACCTTGCAAAATTTATCCTTAACATACGAAAAAACTGTTACGTCACAATTCAGTCAAAGAAAGGAGAATTGACAAATTTTACAGACGAAAACAAACATAACACCATACAAAACACCAGCCAAATCCCCAAGACAGAAAACCCCAGTGCCGAGCCGTTACTAAGCATTTAGCAACGGTGAAGTTTCTATTTGTTCCGGAAACGGTAATTATAAAATTCCAAACGGAAAGAACAAGAAGAACTTGAAAAGATTGAGGAAAGAGAAAATTTGTAAAAAGAAAATTGAAAGAGAAGGGAAGGGGAGAGGTAAAAGGTGCCTTGGCTTCGTAGATGCGAGGACCATGATAGGCGAGCACCTTCTCGCCCTCTGAGTAGACGCCGGAATTGGAGGGTTGAACGTCACCAGCGGAGGCGTCGGCAGAGGTGGCGGAATCGTCCTTGGACGAATTTCCCATGGTGGAGTTGGAGCGAGCGAAATGGAACTGGGCGGGAACCGGAAACGACACCCTCGGAGTGAACAAAATAAAGTGCCTACTCTACCGAGTTGGGACCATTTTTGGATTGTTTTAGTTGCTCTCTTATTTATATATACATATCTATCTATATATATATAATGTATAACATAATAATACATTAAGATAAATAATGCATTAAGATACATAGTTAGCTATGTGTTTTACTTTAGATAGCCCAAGCCCAAACATAGAGGCCCACTTCCCAATAACTAATTGGATTAGTTACATTCTTTTGTTTGACGCATTCTTTTTCTACCTTAGTCAGATCTAATTGCACCTTCACATTTTTTAAATATAAAAAAATATTATAAAATCAAGAATATAATTTTTTATATTTTAAATTATATAATTTAAAATATAAAATTTTTTATTTCATGTAATCTAAAATATTTTTTAAAAACATAATTTTATATTCTAATTGGTATTATCTTAAATATAATTTGAAATATAAATTTTTTTATATTTCAAATTATATAATATAAAATATAAATCCAGAATATAATTTTTTTAATCCTGATTGTTACATAGGTGCGTGATCCTACCTTTGATTTTTTTTATCATTTTTGTACCTAAAGTTTTCCATAAATTTTGTATACAAGCTAACTTATTTTTTTTTAATGTTAATTCATTCAATTTTGGATCTAACGTTATGGTTAGCTAATTGTGATGTGATAAAGTTTTAGTCACGTGTAAAGTTTTAATGTGTGATTAAATAAATTGGAATTAATTTCTAAAATTAGAAATAATGAAATATATTTTATATTTTTAGAATTACTAGTAATAATATATCATAATTATTATAATGTAAAATAATATTCATTTATCTTAATAAAATTTTAAATTAACACTAATGAAAACATATGCCCCCTAGTAATTTCGTAAAAAATATATTAAAAAAATTATATAGTCATTATTTTTAAAAATAAAATTTATTTAACTATTTTAAAATAAAAATTATTTAATTATTTCTTTTATTAAATAAATAATAAACTATTTTTTTGTTTATTACAAAATAAAATTATCTAATTAAAAGATTACATCTAAAAGGAGTTATTAAATAGTGTATTTTCTTTGTATAATAATATAGATAAAATGGTTTAATTATATATTTGAATCCCTTTAAGTATTGACAAATTCTGTTTAAGTCCCTGTAATTTTTTCTTTTCACTTTTCAAATACATGCATTTAAATATCTATGAATAAAGAATATTATGTTACTTGTAATAAATAATAAATGTACTTCTTAAGATAAAAATAATATATATATATATATATATATATATATATATTACATTAAGTACGTAATTTATCTTATATACTATCTACATTATCCAAGTTATTCACATCTTATTTATATTAAATAATAAATATAGTGTATAACTAAATTATGTATTGTTTCACACTAATGATAGAATTTTATCGACGAAATTTTATTCATCGGTAAAATATCATTATTGACGGAATCATCCGTTGTTAAAATTATCGATCGATTTATTCTAAATTCGTCAGTAATTATTAACGGAATCAGAAATCTATCGGTAATTATCGATGACCTTAGAAATCCGTCGATAAATTTACATACAATCAATTTATCGACAGATTTTGAGTATTTCTGATAGATTTGTCTCGTCGGTAATTTTTGTTTTTTTTTTTGTAATATATTGTCCTGGGATGTGTTTAGTAAAAACAATACAAATAAAAATCATTCTATCAAAGATCGGTTAAGTGGTACAAACTTTCTGACCCTTATTTTAAAGCATTAATTTTGTTTTTTAGAAATATAAGTCTAATAACTTCATTGTTAGAACAATAATAATAAATTATTAAGGTAATTAAAACCAATTGCCAATATATCTCCAATATCACAACTAACATCAGAGTATTATGTTAAGTATGAATATGTTAAAACATAAATCAATTAATAAATAAGGTAATTCCTAAGGAATAAATGACAACTTCTATTTAGGTTGGCTAATAGCGATCAAAAACCTTAGTGACAGAACAAAGTGGTGTCTACCATAGGATAAGATAAATTTTCTTTACTTCCACATTACCATATTTAAAAATCCCTTGTCACAAAAAAGAGAAATCATATACAACCCACACATATTGGGGCATACGGCGACACCCCAACCCTCCAACAAATCCTTGATATAATGTTGGAATTACAACGTAGCAATGAGGAATTAAAGAAACAAGCCTAAGAATCACGAGCCAAGACAGGATGACAAATAGAGGAGGCCCAAACTGAGCAGGAGCGGTTAATATTCGTTGATTTTTGACTTATTGTACTTTTATATGTTTAATATTAACTTCATTTAATGTAAATGTCTTATGATCATGTTGTACCGAATTCAATGCTTGTTGGTGAAGGATTAAATGGGTGAAAAATTACATGGTTGAATGGAGGGTGATGATGTTGATTGTTCATTTATCTTGACCAATTAATGTAATTGTCATTCTTATAATATATCTATGTCTATTGATATTTAACTTTGTTATATTTCCAAAATCAATTATTATGAACTTTCGGTTTCAATGTTGTTCATCATGGATACAATATCAATTTCATGTATATCTCACTTTTTCATTTTTTTACTCGCAAACATAAATATAGATACATCAAAACTGAATGGGCATCTCAAACAACCTTAATCCTTTCACAACGAATATTTCGGCTCTATTCACTCGGGAGCATATGGACTAGATGTAGTAAATAGTATTGATGTGAACCTATTTGTTGGGATTCAAGAATGAACCGTTATGGGGTAGGAAATTGAATTTATTATAAAATAGGGTTTCAGGAAGAGTAGGTGATAGGGATAAACAACGCCACTTTCATGGAAGAATATAAGCTGTAGAGATGCTACAAGGGAATGGAAAACCCTTGATAAGTCTAAGAGTTTGTTCAACCAAGAACCTAGGAGATTCACTCTCACCAATTTGCAAAATGTATCATTTGTCATTCTCAATTCCCTAAATCCTTTAAATACAAATTTAGGTTATGAGTTTGCCTCATTTAGGAGTAAATAAATTAAAATAAAATTCATTTGTAATAAATTTGTATGTAATAAATCCATTTGGTAGTGTAATTTGGATTCACATTTTATTTGTAATTATTTTTAATGCAATATGGCATCGTGATAGCTCTGTTGTTTTCTCCTTAAACAGGGAATACGGTGCCTCCTTATTTGAGAGGTATGCAATTGTTCCGGATGAAACTGTAAGTGTCACTTTTTAGCATACACTATTTGTTTATACTAGAATTAACACTACATGAAAAAACCATTTAGAGGTCAATTTTTAGCTTTCAAATGAAATGGTTTCTAATTGTGATCAAAATAGTCACCAAATTAGATTTTAGTTGTTAAATAACTACAAAATAAAAGTAATGATTGAATTTAGTGAACAATTAAGTGAAGATAATTAGTCACTAAATTCAATCATTACTTCTATTTTGTAGTTATTTAGCAACCAAAATTTAATTTGGTGACCATTTATGTCATAATTAACAACCATTTCATTTGGTAGCTAAAAACTGATCTCTAAATAACTTTTTTTTTATAATGTAAAGGCGACTTGTATATGTTACAAACAATATTTCTATGGATCTCTGTTCACGATTTAGGGTATAGCTGCACTAAGTATTGGTGATGTTGAGTTCACTTTACATTGAGCATTAATCCTCTTATGTTTGTTAAGTACATGCGTTATCTTGTTATATAATTGCTACGCATATTGAAGGTTCTATGGATGATATAGATGTAGATATTTCCTTGTAAAGAAGTTTCATTTTAGGTAATAATGTAAATGAGTTAGTTATACCTGTTAAAGTGGTTCTAGAAACGTTGTGATTTGCCCCAATGACGACATATCAAGGTGACACATTCTTGAAATGTACACTATATTGAATGTACTCTAAGACAAGAAAGGTTTTGTTTCCTCATCCCTGTCAGATCACAAACTGGTATACTCATTACTCAGACAATGTCATGTTCTTAATTTCTATCGTCATATTTCAGTATCTAATCTTTGACTGGTAGTCTCTACTTTTGAAAATGTATTCATGTTAAAAGTGTGTGTATATATATATATATATATATATATATATATATATATATATATATATATATATATCATATTAATTAACCTAAACCATTATGAAAATGTTATAAATAATGTATTCATTCCTTTATACACGAAACAATATAATGTTCTTCAGTACTACATCATATCTTAATCTTATGTTTTTTTGTTGGGTTGGCAGTGAGTGTATTGTAAACTTTCAATAATGCTTTCATGTTATAATATATTCTACAATAATGTTTTTTTACATTTATTGGTTATTAATACGAAGTGTTAGTACCATGTCTTCAATCATACATCGTTCAATGATTTGTACCTTACCTCAATTTTTTGTTAGTTGATATTTGTCATATGATCTTGCTTCAAAAGCAATTCAAAGTTCTCATGCCAAAAACTAAAGACAGAACAAATAAAACGAAAAGGAAGTAAATATCCGTGAGAGAACCAGAGTTGCAGATTTCTGCATGCTTCGCTATGTTAGTAGGTATATTTCATGTTCTAGGTTGCTTTGTACTATAATGACAGACACCTAACTTTTATTGCTATGTGATGTATGGTACAAGAATTTTGTAAATTTGTAAATTATAATAAAATGCCTATGTTTGAAATGTTATTACAGAAACCTGACACAGAGATAACGAGAGTTGATTCAAGAGTTTGCCAACGAAGAGCAAGAGGAATTTGATAAACGAGAAGTGCTTCAGCTTTTGGTTGAAAACATTTGCAGAATCTCCACTATTTATTTATGGCAAATTCATGCTCAACTGGGTGGGAACCCACCTGCTATTAAAAGTTTTGTAGGAGCATTAAAGTTTTATTTCCTCTCTCATGCACATAGTGTATGTGATATTTTTGTCAAAAGTGACGGTCACAATCCAAATTTGAGAAGGTTAACATTTAGAAGATAATTTCCTTGTGCATATATGTTTAGAAACTATATAATTGGGAGATAATAGGATATTACGTATGTAATTTATTTATGGAAATTTTCGTATATAAATTACATATAGATTATTGCTTAGATAAATTATATATAAAAAAATTTCGTATGTAATATAAATTGAATCTATCTACGGTATTATATACGAATTATTCCATAGATTACATAAAAAAAAATTCCGTGTACTTATACTACATTTACATAGACTTTTCTTTTTATATGTAATCGGTAGGTAATTACTAATTACTCACCTAGAAATTAGTATTGGTCCACTGGTTTTCGTCCTGACCCACCCTTCATTTACTCACCTAGGAACTCCTCCATTTCCTTTTCCCATTACTTTCTTCTCATTTACGTTTTCCTGTTTGCTTTTTCTTCAAGAGCTATACTTCTATTGTGTTTCTTGAATCTAGGTATGCTCTGAAAGGAATGTGATAATAGTTCCATGTGAACCAGATGAACCTGCGTGTAGAGATAACACAGGAGATGCAATGAGGCATTTTTATTTTTTCTGTCACTTGCTTTACCAAAATAGGGTTAAGGCTTTCCCCAGATATTTTCGAAAAACAAGTTTTAACTATTTTGAATATTCCATCAACTCTCAACTTTATCTTAATAGTTGAACATTTCTTAGAGCCTTCGTCGTTTGGTGTACTCATTTTGAAATAGTTCCTACAACCAATATGTTATTTTATTTTTTGAGAGCAAAAAATAACTCACCAACTGTGATTTCTTCTTACTCTTTTTCAATCTTCATACAAAAACTTTAAAACCCACTTTATAAAGGTTTGTAATTTATACGGGACTCCCAACTCTCATGGCCAAACTGCTCAGTTTTTGGAATAACTTGATGAGACTGAGCGTAAAAATTGTTTACTTTTGGAAAAGTTGGGAGCCACCTATAATGTTGGCATTTTGCTAAAGCTCGAATTCCACACCTTGGATTTAAAAGAATATATCGCTATATTTCTCTTTCTCTCTATATCCTTTGGTTATCTTAACTCTAAGATTGTGAGTCACATGCCTATTTTGTATATCAAATGACTACTCCTGACAAGGAACTAGCCCAACGATTCAAAGATGTTAAGTCAGGGAAGCTGAAAGTTGGTGATACTTCCCCCTGCTCTACCAAGTCAAAAAAAGTTGGAGAAGCACAAAGCTCAAAAGGGAAAGCAATGGTTCAGGCTACTACTTCTAAAGAGAAAAGTGTGGAAGAAAAATTAAATGTTTAGATTACCCCAACTTGGAAACGACCTGCCGAAGACACTAGAGACACTATCTTCGACCAACCGTTCACAAGGAAAAGGGGGAAAAAGACGGTTAACCAGCCTCTGCCTTCCACTTCAGCCGGCTCAAGATAAGATGGAAGGTCTCATTCTTTGGAAATCCAAAATAGGGACAGTTCAGTTCCCACCACGAGCATAGGCCTAGCTTCTGGTCTTCCGACTTCAACTTTGGCGCCCACAATCAAACTTTCAACCTTTTGGACGATGATTCTCAACTTCTAGAGAAGAGGAACCTTCCTTCTCTAAATGAACAGACGTAGAAATAGGACTGTCATTTATCATAAAAAAAAAAATACTTTTATCTTGTTTATTCAAAACATAGTCTTAATCAGGCTGTTAGATTTTTTTCCTATAGTCTCCACTTTTTATGGTACTTAAAACACTAAAGTTAAAACGTGATATATAAAAGAGAAACTATTTTTCCTCTCATTTTTCTCCCATGAATTAAAGCAATAGAAAAGAAAAAGAAGTGATTTTGACGTGTCTTATTAAGAAAACACTATATTTCTTTTATAATGAGAAAAAGATAAGTACCAGAGTAAAATTTTCTTAATGTGGACTTCTCTTCTCACAAAATAAATTATATCAATATTCTCAATCTCCCATATTTTGTACCTTATATTAACAAATGAATATGTACTTAGTTTGTTTTTCTTGTTGGGCAGAGAATCTATTGTTGCTTTGGGACAACTGTGCTGTAGTAATGTAGTCTAATCCTTTGAGATATTTTCTAATGATGTCTTTTGCAAATTTCAATTAAAGTCATTGTCAAAGATTAATGAACATCTACGAAAATGGCCAAATTTTAGAATCTGTATTCTGGTATGAAAATGACAATTACATGTTTAGGTGGAACTAATGGTGAAACCATTATCACTTATGTAGCTAATCATAAATGTAATAATTGAATTAGTGTGGAACATTAGCGTTCATATTTGATCAACTATATGAACAAATTCCTCTAACTAAAGATCAGTATCCAAAATGGTCAATGAGCAGAGTAGAGACGGGGGAGCTTCAGAATCAGTGTCTATTGTACTGTGTTATGTTCCTTGGACATTGTGAATTGAATCCTTGAGTCATTCATTTTCTCTACAACCTTGAGTCTTTCTTTCTCTAGGAAATAACTTCAGACAAGATATATAACAATTATATTCTGTCTTTTTTTCGTGTTCTTTATCAGAACTTCATAAAATTCTTAGTGACTAGTTTGATATGTCAAAATTTGTATTAACCTCGTATAGTTGAAGATGATAACTCGGGTTGTTTATGAATGTGTTTTGGTTGGATTCAAATGTCAAGAATAAGATATGAAGGCCATTTAAATTATCTGTATGTCTTCCTAAAATTTTCTTGAAGAAGGCAATTGTGCTAAACAGGTACCAACACATAAATAATAATAATAATAATAATAATAATAATAATAATAATAATCCCTTAGCAAGGTTATCAAGGTAAATTTGTAATATACTAATACACATATAATTCTAGTAAATTTGTAAATAACTCTTATAACTCTAAAAGGAGATTATCAAGGTAATGTACATAATTTCTGACATCTACGTTTTCCGTTTTAGCTGCTTTTGTTAACATTTCAATTTCCACTTTGAAATTAGTAAACGAAATATCAACTAGATACTTAGTAAACGGATGTAAGGACTTAGATTGCCTCAGTTATTATATCCAAAAAAATGGGTCACTGCTAGAAACTTGGACTTTAAAATATCAGATAGAAACCATCATTTTGTCATTCATAAAAAAAAAAAAAGTATTAAATTTTACCTGAAAAGGATTAAGATTTCTTTGATGGAATGGTGGTTGAGAAGAAATTTGCAGGCTGAAGGCTCTCCTGGTTAATCACTTGTTAGGAGTTTCCTCTTTGGAGATGAAGAATTTCCGCTGAAAAACATGTTTGAGTTTAATTGTTGAAGATCCTCCTTAAATACCCAACGATACCCGCAATTCTTCACCACACCACGTAAACCTTGACTATTAATTGTATTTGGAAATTCAATTATATGGAGATCATGCATGGTATTTGGATGTCTGCTTAGAAGCCGAAGGAATTTTTCTCGAGAGTAAAACACTGTCAACAAGTGATCTAATTCGACTGTCACCAGATCTTTCTTGAAATGTATTGGAACTACTGAATAAACTCTTGGCCAAAGGTAGCCATGATTGACACCGTATTCAATACTATCAAAACGATCATCACATCTTTCACCCAAATTCATAGGATCTTCGTGTGTGACAAATAGAGCACAAATGGCAACACCTATCCAATTTGGGTCATCCATAACAGCAGATGGGTCCACACTTATTGATGAACTTGCATTTTGTTTATTGAACCACTTTGGAATTTGACTTCCAGGAACAATAATTGCCATCTCAACTGAGGAAATAGTAGGTTGCACGTAAACCTGATTCCACCAAATTCAATTATACATAAATAGTATACACATAAGAAGTGAGAAACGAAAGAAAGGATGGAGTCGTCACCTGAAGATTTTGCGTCATCCAAGAAAAAACCATCTTATAACAGTGTTCCATATCACTCAACTTGGGGCAATCAAAAATGTATAATCCCCCGTGGTATCCGTGAGTTGTTCTTTCTTTTATTGTGGGAAGCTCGGGCAAATATTTCAGCTGCTTGCAGTGTTCCAAGTTCAAACGTTGAAGATTGGAAAGTTGCTTGATGGTGCTTGGTAGTGTCACAAATTTGTTTCCCCCCAAATCTAGTCGTACTAAAGAACGTAAGTTCCCAATTTCATCTGGGATTTGAAGCAGATTGCAGAAGCTTATATCAAGATAAAACAAACATGAGACACAAGACGAAGAAGACAATAACAAACCAAGTGAATCTTCAGGTTTCAGAGGGGAGAAAAAGTGGAAAGGGAACATTAGAAGTTTGTATACAGAGGATGTTGGCAATTGGATGATATTTGTATTTTTATCCACTTTCTCGAAATGTTCTGTGTGCCTTGGGTCCATTAACATCTTACTATTAAGTAATTTTGAACATCCAGAGAGAGATAAGTTCCTAAGAGAAGTGAGCCCGAATATGATATTCAGATTAAGGGCAAGTTTCTTACAATTTGTCAAATTCAAGGTACGAAGTTCTCTTAAAATACCAATGGATGGATCAATCTGGACAATTTCTATACATCCTGCAAGATTGAGATCTGTAAGACGTGGAACCTCACTTAAGTCTGGCATCTCAATAAGATTTGTGGAGTGACAGAGATCTAGCTGTCTCAAATTAGGCAGACACTGAAAGAAAACACAAGTGAGGAAAAATTTAGTTTCCCACTAAAAAAAGATAATCCTTGATTTTGTTTTTATTTGTGCAAGTACGAGACTAAATGAAAAAAAAAAAAAAGTTAACCTTTCCCCTTTTTTTAGTGTAAAAGTAAGCTGAAAAAATGAGAGGAAGCATCTTTATACTGGATCATTTAAACAGAGAAAAAATTTAACCGTGTAAAAGAAATTTCAGAAAATATGACGCATCTTTCGGTTTGTTCGAAAGAAAGAAATCTAAAAACTAACAATATATAATACCTTTTTGCCTTCCCATAATTGCTTGATCTTGCTATGAGGCAGGATCAATTCTACAAGTTCATCTGGATGGAAAGTTGGTGGCAAAGACATCCAAGGAAAGTTACTCCAATATAAATATCTCAGTTCATTAGAAAAGCAATGGAGAGTTCCAAAACAGTTCACATTATTAAGAATGAGCAACTCAAGGTGATTCAGTTTTGAGAGAGCATCCACTTTTATTGTTTCTTGTATTCGACCTCTGTCAATAACCATGGCTTCAACATTTTTGGCTTCCTAAAGCATTTTATACAGGAAAAAATTATACATCATTTTGATAATTTATAAATTTTTGAAAAATGAAAAGCTAAGAATGTATATTAAAAAAATTCTTTTACCTTATTTATTTTCATGACTTTTTTTAGATCCTCGTAGCTCCATAACCTGCTCCACTTTCTTGGTTCCTTGGGTGCTTTTTCTCGGACAATACTCTTACCCAACTCTTTCAATAAGTCATGCATTTCAATCTGCCATCCTCGACGACTTATAAGTGATTTCTCAATCAGAACTTTCATACCAATTTCAGGATAAAATTGCCGATAGTCTAGAAGTTCATTCACTTTTGTCTCCCAAATTTGACTGGATAAGAAGCAAGCAATATCTAGAAATAATTCTTTCTCTAGATTCTCCAATCCATCAAAACTTATTCGCAACACATTCATGATACCTTTGCTTGGATTTTCTTTCATTCTAGTCAATGTAATTCTCCAATCAGAAACATCTCGATCAAGTAAAAATGAGCCCAATACTTTAATTCCTAATGGAAGACCCTTGACATAATTCAGTACATCTATCGTCAACTTTTTATATTCTTCCGTAATGTCGTTAGATTTGAAAGCTATTTTGTAAAGTAACTGAAGAGCTTGAGTTTCATCCAAGACTGGAACATGGTAAACTTCATTTACTCTGTAATGTTGTAAGATACTCAAATCTCTAGAAACTATGATGATTCTACTCCCTGCACCTAGATATTCAGGATCCAAACCCAATTTCTCTAATTGTTCAACTTGATCAACATTATCAAGAACAACGAGCGTCTTTGAGTGACATAGCCTAGTTCTTATCAACTTAGTTCCTTGGAAAACATTGTGTATCTCCATACCTTGATTTAGAGCTTGACAAAGAATTTGTTTTTGTGCACCTTTCGCTCCAGAATCCAAATAAATTTTGCTTAAATCATCAATGTAACAACAAGCACTATATTGAGGAGAGATTTTATTAAACAATGCAGTTGCAAGTGTCGTCTTTCCTATTCCACCCATTCCATAAATTCCCACAAGGCGAACAATATCATTTGCACTCAAATCTAGACGTTCTTCCAATTTTTTAACACGAGAGTTCATATCAACTAAATCATCTCCAAAACTCCAAATTTGATTACGACCCAATATGTCGATTACCTTTTCAACAACGTTTTCAATTTCTTCAGATTGTTGTCTGTGCGGCCAAAGTTCAGAAAAAAGTACAACCATCGCTGAGATTTTAGCTAAGACTTTCAAAAACAAAATAGAATATATAACATAAAAATTTGGCTATGTACTTACTTATTTTGCAGATCCCACCCACTACGATCGCTACTTGTTTTGAGAGCTGCCCTCCACTTTTTTACCATTTCCAAGTCATCTTTGAACCTTTCTTCGTGTTCAGTAAAAGCTTTTGCAAACTCTCCAGTCTGTTTTCGGACCTCAGAAGGAGTGACATCATAGAAAATAGCGAGCAAACTTCGACCTGTTTCTTCCACCCAATCAACGATCTTTGTAAGCTCTTTCATGCACCATGTGGATGATGCATAGTCCTTTGAAAAGACAACAATAAAAACTTGTGATCCTTCAATTGCGTCCAAGAGCTCGGACTCCAAGAACTCCCCTTTCTCGATTGTTTGGTCATCTCTGAAGGCAACAACTCCTTTTCTTTGAAGAGCTGCAAAAAGATGATTTGTGAAACCAAGACGAGTATTTGCACCTCTAAAGCTAACAAATACATCAAAATTCTTAGTGTGTGATGAAGAGCTTCGGTGAATTTTGTTGCAAGCCATCGCAGAAGGTGAAAACAGATAATGCATGAGACCCATCGGAATCACTTTTATACAATATACGGAGTCAAGTCTTCTAAAATAAATAAGAAAGCGCGTGGAAATCAAAATCATTTGAACCATATGTTTTTAGGTGTAGGAGCCATCGGAATCTTTTTATACAATATACAGCCTGTTTAATAAATTTGTTATTTTTAAGTTGAAATTCTTGTGTGTTATTATGTTTGAAACACTGTATCACATTCATCCGAGATTCCTTTGTCATATGTAATTTATTTTGAGTGAAATTATTATAAAATAAATGTTATGAAGTATAAACGTTAGTGTCGACTGTCATAGTTGTTTTTGAAGAAAAGTGATATTTGTAATACACACAACTCCTTGAAATATCCCTCCATCTTAAATGGTATTTGAGATAATAAAATTATATAAAAGCACCTACTCACTTCTAATATATCAATAAAATAACTACTTTATTGGATTAATTACGCTGGAATTTTAGAACTTTATTTGGTTCATCTATTATGACGATAGCTCACCATAGTGTGTGCTTCTTTATTTCATCGACTACGATGATGAAATCTACTTTATTTCATAACCATCTATTATAAAAAAAGTCCCATTTAAATATTATTTATTATTATTACATCTATTATTAATTATTTTATTATTTATTTTTATGATTTTATTATTACTATTTTTTATTATTATAAACATTTATATTGTTAATATTCTAAGTTAGGGTAAAGTCACCAATAAATGCATGTTGGTGTTGTTATGTTTATATTATCATACTTGATATGTATCATATTATATTTTAATAGATTCAGGTACAATAAGTAATTTAGTATAAAATAATTTATACCGTGATTGATTAAAAGATATATTTGTTTTCTTTTAGAATTGGAGTGTTTTGAATGGTCATTAAAGAAGTGTCCCGTATAAAAGAAATGCATAATTGTATTTTAATGATCTCAATAGTGCAGGTAGAGGAATTTTTTACATTATGATTGAAACATTTTATGTTTGTGAGATTGAATAATGTAATGTTGGTAATATCTAAAATTCTAAATTAGTCTGGTACAAGTCATTAAAACTTTAAAAATTAATGTTAGATATAAATTATCTTGACTTAATTATCACTAAATCTAATTATTATTTTTTGTAATTATCTAGCAACCAAAAGTTATTTAGTGACTATTTTTATCACAATTAAAAACCATTTCATTTGAACGTTACAAATTAGTCTCTAAATAATTTTTTTCTTATAATGTTAATCCTATTATAAACAAATAGTGTATGCTAAAATGTGACACTTATAATTTTGGGAACAATTGCATACCTATGATATAAGGAGGCACCACATTTCCCTGTTTAAGGAGAAAACAACAAAGCTATCACGATGCCAGGTTGCATTAATAATAATTACAAATAAATTGTGAATCCAAATTACACTACCAAATGATATCTTGTTACGTTTATTGTGTGAGATGAAGAATTGAGTGAATGTCGAGGTGTGTCTCTGTAATACTATTATTAGAATACAAATTTATCAAAATGGACGGTGGTTATTTTGAGGTAGTAGTAAGAGTCATAAAGGTCAATGAATTATATTTGAGTTGATATCACTTACAAATTGGATTCCATTGTCATTGAGAATTCCAATTCTAGCAGAAGCAAAGTGGATTCCACAGAAGCGAAAGCACCAACAAGCAATCTTTCCCCGTTGAACTCGAGATCTAAATACGGCAATGTGGATTCAGCCCCCAAAGCATGACCTACACAACATAAATTTATCTCTATAATAATAAGCCTCGTTGAAATCCTTAGGTTTAGTCTACCCCTTTATCGAGCGATGAAAATGGAAAAAAATCCACCGTGGCACGAACCGGGATACCCAGGAACGAGCGTAGTAGGTATGAGTTCGACTATATGTTACTGGAAATTTGTGCCAAACTTTCTCCCACTTTGGATGAGTTCACCATGCAACTAATGGTATGTGAGGAATAAAAAGATTGTGTGGAAGATTACCAGAGGCATAAGAGGAACTTTAACAAGCCTAAAGACATTGTAGACTTTTTGAAACTTTTGATCACTCAAAATGGCTCTCAGAACACTTAAATATACATTGGCAATGCCAAAAGGATAATGAATGTTGAGGTTTTCAAGGAGAAGTACGTGTTGCTATTCATTGCGGGATTGGACAAATAGAAGACGAGATTCAGATTCTAAATTCAATTTATGAGGGGCTGATTGAAGATCAGAATGATAGGAGAAGATTTAAGAAAGAGGATCTCAAAATTTTGTGGATCCCGATGGAGAGTGGATGGGGTGATGCACGTAGGGAGATGTTCAAGACTCTGAAGGGCTAGATAAAATGGTACGTGGTGGAGTACGTTGAACCCTTACCAAGCACACGCTGATTGAAGAGGATCTAAAGTTCCAGGGTAAACCTATATTTCCACTGGTGAAGCCACAAGGTGTACTACTGCACGATGATGCTTTGGACATCATCTTTGAATGGGGGATTCGGCCATTCCATTTATGACTTTAGGCAACAACTCAAAAGTGTTGCCTTAAGTCAAAAAACTATTGCAAAAATCTTAGGTAACACTTTAACAACGGTTTTGTACTCATAGGATATGTATCCGTTGTCGTAGATTATAGACAATGTTTTTTTTTTAAGACAACATCTTTTTGTAAAAATGGTGCCTATAATATTATATTAGGCAACACTTTTCAAATAACTTTTAGGTAATATTTTTACTGAGGCAATGTTTTTTGAAATATTGCTTATTGTTTAAACAAAATTGTGTAATTTTGAACCGTTAGAACTAAAACCAATTTCTTGCAAAGGATTGTGAGCCTAAATTTTAACATGACATTTAGATAAACAACAAGACTTTTCAATTATTATCAGAATCACAACTTTTTCCACAAGATTTAGGTCCAATAGAAAAGAATAAGAACATTGAAATAGCAAAAACAAATGGTGAAACAAATATAAGGTTGTTATAATAGTATATTGTAAATAAACTACTTATTATGAATTTTTAAAGAATATTTAAGTATAATGTTAATTAATTAACATATATTTAACATATTCAGACCTTTATTTATCTACATATTTCATATGATCCAATCTATTAGTGTTGAAAAATATAATACAATATAAACTTAAAAATACAATTCATTAATATTTAATTGAAAGATTGTTACTAGGTGATGACAACGAACATGAGTGGAAGTAGATGATTGTGGAACAGTTAAACTATTTTCTTTTCCAAAGATACGTGACATCATATGCTCTATATCATAGTTATTCAAATCGGGATTTTGTTTCTTAATCAACAATTCATCGTTGTTTCTAACTCTTCAATCTTCTTTTGTATGTCATCAATTTTACCATCAGCAGCTTTCTGAACAGCAGCAACTTCGTGCTTCTTTTTTAGTATTGATGGTGTCATTTTCCTTCTATAACAATGAATCCGACCATGTCTTTCTTTGCCAAACATTGATTCAAACGCTTTTCCACTTGATGAGTTTTGAATAGAACTTTCAAGCATAGACTAAAA
>Ga0209489_101999_pt1 | contig 41971 bp, 20 predicted proteins | sample SiratrowhiteBW_FD_187527 | JGI IMG/M metagenome (GOLD analysis project Ga0209489, IMG submission 187527) | Root nodule microbial communities of legume samples collected from California, USA - Siratro white BW (SPAdes) (version 2) | ecosystem: Host-associated > Plants > Roots > Nodule | place... | reverse complement strand
TATATATATATATAAACACTCTTAGTGGCGTACCATCCACCATTCCACTGAAGCTGGTTGGTGGTTTTGTCATATTTTGCTTTTCAGTTTAGACATTCTTTTCCTTAACTTGATTCAATTTTGGTTGATGCTGAATACATCAAAATCTTGAAATAACTTAATGACTGGTTTGTTTAGTACAGGGAGTTGAAAGAAAAAAAACGTGCCTTAATTTGGAAGAAAATGGAAACCAAAGTGATAATCCCTATCAATTCAATGTCCTTTTATTTTCTTTTCCATTATAATTATTCTTCATATTTTCCCCCTTCACACATAAATCAATGAAGTGAAGTTTTAAAGTTAATTAAAAAGGCATCAAAATATCAGCAATAAATTTGATTTTTATATATAAGTGGCTAGAATATTGATTAGCAAAAAGAATGAAGTGGCGTCAAGTGCAGACATCTATTCTCTAAACATATATCTAGAAATTTGATTTCACATCAGAATGTAGTTTTGTGAAATTTAGATTTAAAGTGTGGTCGATACCGATCGATAAAAAAACTAAAACTTTTTAAATGAACGAAAAAAAAAAAGATTATCTAAAAGTTTCTTTCCACATATTTTAAAATTTCGAAATAACAAAATGTTTGCTGAGAGTCAACAAAAACAGCCCCCATAAAGTCAAAGCAAATTCTTTCACTGTTGTCTACTGCACTGCAATAGCATCCTGGACTAATCAGAGAAGAGAAAGAAGAAGAAAAGAAAAGAACTAAGCAACTTTTGATATTTTTACAATATTCATATATCTTCAAACCTACTTGATTGAGTGGACCATGCTTCTGGATTGGCATCTATACCTTTTGCACATATTCACAAAGCTCAACACTAGCATACCCTTTTTTAGGATCTTTCCCTTAATCATCATACACCTTCATAATGGCTCCTGCCACCTTAGAAGGAACACTATACACCTCCAAATGATATAAAATCTAGTTTTCTGCTCCCTAAAGAGCCTTGAGAACCGTTTCCATAACTGAAACTTGGGAGATCTCCATGACAAGAAGAAATGTGCTGCCATGCAGTAAATGCCTAGACAACATAGACGTTAATCAGCACTTGATATAATGTCTCTATATATAGAAAGAAGGTAGTGGAGAAAGTGAGAAATTGAGTAGTAGGTGTGTGTGGCTTGAATAGGCTGAAATGGAATCTTAGATGTGAAAGTGATCTCTGTCACATTGTCCCCCTCCCAAATTCACTTGAATAGGACTTGCTGCAATTCATACTTATACAATTACCAACCTTGTCCGTATTTGCCTGTATGTTATCTACCACCCCTCTGACTTTATATATACTATATTCACATAACAAGTACATTGGTGCCTTTATTTATTATTTGTTTCATCATTCCTTTGTATGTATTCTCTTATATAGGCTCAACTATTACACAACTAAAAATATTTTTCTACTGATCACATTGTAAGGCAGGGATTTCACCAGTGACAGAGAAGCAATATAGCACTTACAAGTAAAAACTGCAAATTACTTTTGAATGCAGATGTGAAAATATACAAGTATCTATCTAAACATTCTTGAAATATGAAGTCTGTTCTGATTGTCATTTATTAAGGCATTAACCTTTAAATACCTAACATCAGTTTCTGCTGGAATGAGTGGTTTTAAGCATATGCAAGAAGTGAGACAAGAGATAAGACATGCACAAGAAAGGAATTACACCAGAAAGGTTCCTTTGAATATATTATTTTCTATTTATATGTTTCTGAGACAACACAAACACACACTCAACAGATGTTAGAGAGAGAAAAAGCGAGATTGAGGGAGAGAATTTACACATCTGAGTTGATTTTAAAACCTCAAGTACAGTCTGAAGAAGTTAGATACAAATGATCATTGGTTGGTGAGGATAACAGTCAAATAGAGTAATCCACTGAGGTAGATACATACAGCACCTAAAACCTGATTGAAAATACTTCAAAACTTGTTTTTGGCTAAGAGTACTTATGCCAATTAATCAGCATAGAGATACAAATCCTCATAATATAAAGCTTCCCTCTTTGTTGCTGCACGATTCTCCTCCACTTCGCATATCTTCTTCCACCCATGTTTCTCATCATGAAACTCTCTAACTGCATAACATGTGTTACTGGATCGGTTGCTACAACTAACTGGCAAGGCACTCAATTTATGGAAGGTTAAAATCCGATGTGGCAAGAGGGAATAATCGAATTTGAATCACATTTGGACTTGCAATGCCTCATCCAATGATAAGGCTCCACCTGTGCTTGAATTGGATACCAATACACGTGCTTCCAAATTTCATCTTAAATGCATAGTTTATTAGTTTAATAATACCGACCACTGGTGATTGTCGTTTCCATAGAAAAGATTAACAAGTACACAAGCATCACCCCTTATCTTAAACAGTGACTAACCTCACATCATTATCCTCTCAAACATCAAGGGTCTCTTTAACTTCCTTCTTCAAGAATTTCAAATGAGAGACACATGCGAGGGCTTGTTTTTTACACTAGCCTTGGGCGATGATGCCAAAACTTCACGTGAGATCCACACCATGCAGTCTCTTAGGTCATAATGGGGAGCTTAGTTTGTTCTTCCTCGAACAGGTGAAGCATGTGATTTGTAAGCTTGTCCAATAATGTCTCACTGTTTTGGAAAAGATTGGAAAAAGGAAACGCTCCGGTATCTTATCTTAAAGCAGAAGTATCATAGATAAGATATCTATTGGGATACATGAAACTAAACTTTGTGGACCTCAAGGGTTTAATCCACTGATATCCAGCTATCATGGGGCCTAGTAAAATAGTCATGGTGAAATTTGAGCCACTGAGAGGACTAGGAATAGTGTTGCACCAATAAAAGCCAGGCACATGGAAACTAGTTGCTGAAGGGTGAGTATCAGCCATGGGGACATGTTACTTCAAAGGTTGGAACTTTGTGCTGTTTTTTCATCCGAAATGAAAGAAAAGAAAGCTCCAGGCTGGTGGAAAGTCTCACACTGTGCCTTCAATTTGTTGGGTGTCTTGTGGAATGCAATAATGAGCAGATAGTAAGATGATATTTGCAGTTCATGATGTGACTAACTGAGACCACACAAGAAAAGTACCGTGTCAACATTCTTTTAGATAAACATGGTGCATGCAGAGGTGTTTTAATCCGTGTGTCATGAAAACCTGTTTATCAGAGTGACAAAGAAAGATACTTTGTCCCATTCAATTTGGAACACATGTCTACTAGACATGGAATTGAATAATTAGGTCATATTGAAGTTTTGTAACCGATCAGAATAATCCTTAAAAAAAGTCAAAGGTTTATACATACTAAAAGCAACCTCTTTGTTTTTTCATGTATCTATACCTTAGAAGGTGGAAGTCTAGAGCACTGAACCCCTTTTTAGAGGTCCTATCATATTCATGATCCTTTTGAACATCATGTTTCTAAGAGATTTCGCATTCATCAATCAGATTAGTAATATACTGTACAAGAAAAGGTAATTAGTTTCTCTTAAATTAGTTTTGTGTAACATATTAGGGATATTAATGAGTGGTATATATAAATGAGCAGTGAGTTAGAAAATTGTAGTATTTGGGTAGAGAATTACAATTATGTGAGAAGTACCATCAGTGATTCACATGGATATGGTGGAGAAAGGTTGTTGAGATCTGAGACTGAAGTATGAGAAGGGTAAATAGGTGTTACAGGGAAAGAAGAAAATTGATGTTTCAATAATTATATTGGTCATTAGCAGGCTGGCGGCTGCAGGTTTCCAGTTAAAGTTTGTGATTTTCATGTTATCAGTTGCTTTTTTCTATTTTCACCTTATCCAATTAATTTAATTTCTTTATTTTATTTCATTGATTAAATTAACTACAATTTTTTCATTCATTTTTCACTTTTTCTTTTTCCTTTCACTTAAATTATCTTACTTTCTATTTTTTCTCTTCTGTTCTTTCCTTTTTTTCTGCTTTGACCAATTCAAGCAGAATATAAAATTGATTGATTAAAATTAAAACTAATTGATTAATTAATATAAAATATGTCCAATTGGCATAGCTATATATATAATATTGTTTAAACAAATAAATCTATTAATAATTTATCAAATAAAATTGCAAAATTCAATGAAACAATTAATTTGTACAAATAATTTAATTAATTTATTTAAGTTACAAATAGTTAATGGATTACGATATAAAACATGCCGAAACTAACATAATTATATTTTTTTTACTGTATATCATGCAAAAAATTGTAAGAATATTAATATGTTAATTATTTTCATAAATAAATAAATATCAAATTAATTTATTTAATCAATGTATATTTATATTACAGTAAAAGTTGTTGAGATAATTTGATAATTTAAAGTTTTCCATCTATGGTATTAGAATTTGTGCTGTTCAGTAATTACTATATTTCATTCTTATTGATTAATTAATTTAAATAAACAACTATTTTAAATAAATATTCTAATTACCCGTATTCAGATGTATAAGTAAATATTTAACGGCCTACTTAATAAAATTAATTCAAACTAAAAAAATACAACAAATGTATAAAAGAAGATTTTTTTTCCATTGAACCAAAAACATTTAGATGAAAAAGGAAAATTTACCTGAAATAATTTTATTTTAATATAATAAAAAATTTAAAAACAAATTTAAAATTTTATTTAGGTAACAATGCTGTAAAAAAATAAAGAAATTAAATACTTAATATGGAAAACATAGCAGAATTTAATGAAACTTGGTATACTTCTTAAAACGTTTTTATATGAAGCCAATATCCAATGAAAAAGTTGAGATTTCTTAGATGCATACTAATTTGTTAGTTTATTTTTTATATTATCTTTTGCACTAAAGCTTTTTATAACCCAAAAGAAAAGAATCCATACACTAATTATTATTAAATTATACTTACATATAATCCTTGACGCGACTGAGATTTTATTTATTTTTATTTCAAAATAGAAGGTTCTATATCTAACTTTGATTAGTCACTTGTATTTGATTGAATTTTTTTCAAGACTTAATAATGTATAAAAAAAATAAGAAAAATTAATAATTTTAGTTTCTCTCTTTAGAATCAAAAGTTTTTCTTGACATAAATTTTAATGAGTTGAAAATAAGAAAAAATGACAAATTATATATAGATTAATTAATTTAAAGAATTATTTTAATTATTTTTATAAAATGTTTTTGCTGACGTTGTCAAACGAAACAAGCTCATTGTGAACAGCAAAGCCCGTTGAATAGAACAGAAATGGATCAACACTGTTAAAGGACAGAGAGAAAGCGTGAAGAAGAGAATTTTATCTGCCTCAACCATCAATCGTCGTCTTCGTCATCATCATGTCGTGTTTATTTTCTTGCTGCGCGTCTCTGACCTGTGGTCTCTGTACCTCTACTGCATCTTGCATCTCTCAGAAATCCGCTAGAATCGGTTACTGTGGTATCTTCGGTGTATCTCTCGTCGTTTCGTGGATCCTCAGAGAAGTTGGAGCACCCCTTTTGGAGAAGTTCCCATGTACTTTCCATTCCTTTTCTAAATCTTTCAACTTTCATCTTAATTCCCCATTGGGGTATTTGTGTTCATCACGGTTCAAGAATGATTAAATGGATCACTCTTGCTTCATATTCATGCCCTAGCTTTTTCCGAATTGGAATGCATACTTTTGAGGAGAAATGATAGCAATATACTCTCATACACAATCTCTATCGTGTCCCTTAATTTGTTGGAAATTTTGTAGTTTCTGCTTCATATTTAGTGAACTCCACTTGTGATTTTGTAGCTCCTAGTAAATTTTGATCAATATTAGAGCATGTGTAAGAAGATGTTGTTGCAGTTTCTAATAAATTGTAATCAACAAAAGAAAGAGGTTGTTAGAGAATCAGTAGCTAGCAGTAGTACTATTTCTGAACTGATAGGTTGAATTTGTCTATGTGCCTCCTCAATCTCCCTGTGTTTAGTTTTATGATTCAGATAAAAGGTTGAATTTTGTCAAATACATATGGAAAATGATAAAGTGTATGTTTGGTTTTGATTATATTTGAAGAGGTGCTTTATTATTATCATTATTATTATCATAAGGTGTGTGGAATGAATATTGAATATTTTTCCTTTATAATGTGGTAGTGGTATATTAATTCTTAAATACAGGGATTGGTGGATCGGATACCCACACAAAGGAATGGTATCAAGTACAAGCAGTTCTTCGAGTGAGCTTGGGAAATTTCTTGTTCTTTGGTATCCTGGCCCTTATTATGATTGGCGTGAAAGACCAGAATGACAAGCGTGATTCATGGCACCATGGTGGTTGGACTGCAAAATTAGTGGTCTGGCTTTTGCTTCTGGTCCTTTCATTCTTCCTTCCCGATGTCATAATATTAGTATATGGTATGCTTTGTAGGCTCTACTCTCTTGCTGCCAATTCTTAGTGGCATTGGTCATTGAATATGCATTCTGACTAGAATTATTCAGTTCATGCAGATTGTATTTAAAATTGAAAAGTAGTTCTTAAAGAGGTTTTCTGGCTATATTTCATGACTTTGAAACTGAATTCTAGATGTTTATACCCCCATCTGCCCCAACACCTATCACAATTTTTGTTTGAGTTCATTCTGATGAATTCTCAATGTAAAATTCTTTTAGCCTATCGACCAATCTTGACACTTCATTTAATAAGTCTAACTTTGTTAACAAGTACATGGTATATCTAGTTCGTTACATTATCTGCCGAAGTACCATTCGATGCAAGCGTAAAACTGTTATACACTTATATTACATGTAAATCAAATTCATTTTCTTCTCGGTAATAGCTTTGTTCTCTTGCCCCTTGTATATTGTATGGGAGGTCTTAGTTCTGAATAGGTTCTCTTTTCAGATTTTTTTCCTCCAATGGGAATCCTAATTTTAAATTGACATGAGCATATCTGTAATATTTACAGGATTCATAGCAAAATTTGGGGCTGGCTTGTTTTTATTGATTCAAGTGATAATCTTACTTGACTTTACTCACTCTTGGAATGATGCATGGGTCGAGAAAGATGAACAAAAATGGTATGCAGAATTTCTGGTCCCATAGTTTTAATTTTTCCATCGTTCTAATAATTTTTGTTGTTTAGGTATATTGCTTTACTTGCTGTATCGGTCGGATGCTACATTGCAGCATTTGCAGTGTCAGGAATCCTTTTCATTTGGTTCAACCCTTCTGGATATGATTGCGGCATCAATATCTTCTTCCTTGTCATGACCATGATTCTTGCTTTTGTGTTTGCCATTGTCGCCTTACATCCCACGGTAAAGACTAGAAATGCTTTTAGTAATTGAAATTTTAATATTGCAATTATTAGATTTCTGAATGAGTTGTTAATTGACAATGAGCAAACAATCTATACATATATAACAATGATGCACTGGTAAAAATTTGGAAGATGTAGCTTAATGTTGAGGAGGAAATGTCATAAAGGAACATCATCTGAAATATAACTCTTAATTAATGCCACTTGCCTTTCTCTTTTATGGACGCATGTCATATGTATCAGTTGCTTTGTGCTTACTATCTTGATATATGTATCAAACTAGTTAATCCTCAACCTAGTAGCTGTTATACCTGCCTCTTTCTCGCAATATTTGTTTGTTGGAGTGATTGGAAGGTTTCATCAATGTGCATTTGTGTATTAATTTACTTTTTATTATTGAAAAACATAAATAATGGCTTGAGTGCAAAAACAGGTGAATGGAAGCTTGTTGCCTGCATCTGTGATTTCCCTTTACTGTGCTTATGTGTGCTACACGGGTCTCTCTAGTGAACCTCGTGACTATGAGTGCAATGGTCTCAACAAGTCCAGAGCTGTTAGCACAAGTACCCTCATTCTTGGCATGCTAACAACAGTGCTATCAGTGCTGTATTCGGCCCTTCGTGCTGGATCTTCCAAGACATTCTTATCACCACCATCATCACCAAAAGCGGGTAATAAAACATGTTTGGAATCCTTTATGATCTCTTATCTTATGGAGACTTAACAAGTCATCCAAAAAACATATTGATCGATAAAAAATATCAAATGAGATACAAATGCACTTATTTATAGAGTTTACTGAACTAAAATCCTTAACTTTCTTTAACAAAATCTTAACCAACATTTTTGAGTCCAAATAAACATCTGTTATCCTGGTTGTCTCATTTTGCATGTTACATATTTCAGGTGAGAGCAAACCTCTTCTGGAAGAGGCAGAAGAAGGAAAGGCAAAAAAGGAGGAAAAGGAAGCACAACCAGTTAGCTATTCGTATTCATTCTTCCACCTAATATTTGCCCTGGCTAGCATGTATTCAGCCATGCTTCTCTCTGGATGGACCAGCACATCGGAGACATCAGATCTCATAGATGTTGGTTGGACCTCAGTATGGGTTCGAATCGGCACCGAGTGGGTCACTGCTGCATTGTATATCTGGACTCTCACAGCTCCTTTGCTCTTCCCTGATCGTGAATTTGCGTAGTTCTCTCATAAATTACCACTACTTTATGACATTCTCGATGGTTGGTGTTTGAGTATTGTAAGTTATGACCTTCTGTGTATGTCTTCATGTTGGAATGTTGTGTGTTGCTTGCAATACATGATATATGTATAGATCCACTCCTTCATGTGAGATGCAATACTTTTTATTGCATTTTTCAAAGATTATCTTAATCTAAATGCATGAATATAAGTAACTTTGTAGTTTATGGTCGACCACATATTGCACCCTTCCTTTGTCCACTATGTTATGTATGATTTACTTCCCGACACTTCACTGAGATGTCAGTAGTGGCAACTTCAAAATGTTGGCGCTCAGCTCACTACTTATCACTGTTTGTAATGGCAAAATCATCATACAGACCACAAATCGTGGCAGCACCAGTAAATGTTCTACATTTCTTTTACTTTAAACAATGGAAATGCATCTTTTCAAAATAAATTTAACCCAACTAAGATATATCATGCCTGCCACATTAATTTTTGAGGTCAGTTTTTTCATTTAGTATTAAACAAAATTGATGGGCTGTAGTAAAATGGCTAATTTGGCACTAGCTTTTCACACCATATTGTCTAAATTGAAAAATGATGTCATTTAGACTGTGATTTTGAAAATTAAAATTTCCCATTTTTTGATCATCTTCATCTCTCTAGACAGGGGTGACTCAAGACCCAAGCAGGTAAAACAGCTCTTTTAGACCTTAAGGCCTTAAAGACCTCAAAAAAAATTATACTCATATATTATATTTAATTTTAAAATTATACTAAAAAAATTTAATTGCAAATTTAAAATATTTTAACTAATTTTAAGTTGACATCAGTGCTAATATTATTTAATCACTTCAAATTTATATTAGTACTGTAAATATTATTTAATGATAATATTTTTGAAACTTTCTATCATAAATTAATAATATTTTTTAAAAAAGAAATTGATTTAATGATAATATTCTTGAAACTTTGTTATCATAAATTAATAATATTTTTTAAAAAAGAAATTCAACCGTCAAGGAATCTTACCTATCAAAACCTTTTAATTTTTTTATCTCTTGCATATATTTCAACATATGAACATCATTTCTTTAGATGTCATTTCATTATCTTACTCTTTCACTTCTCTCATTCTTTCTTCACTTATCTCCTTCCTTCCTCAGTCTCTTTGTTCTTCCATCATATTATTTCATTTTGTTTGTTTTCAATTTCAAATTTATTTCATCATTCTATACTATGCATTTATATGCACGCGTCTTTATTTGGAGACTCAGAGCCATAGATTGATTGAAGAGTTTGTATTCATTTTTGCTCCTTTTGAGTACATCAATATTAGGTAAAAATAATAAAATAATATGAGATTGATTAATTGATTTCAATTTTTTTTTCATTATGTTTTAATTAATCTTAAAATAATTTGTTTTGATACAAGGAAGAGAATTTGTAAATTATATTTAAAGACTTACCAAATGATAGAATCAAAAGATAATAAGAGACTTGAGACTTCAAGACAAGATACTACCATAAAGTTCATTGTCTTGAGAATCAGGTTTTATCTTTTTAACTTAGTTTCATTTTATATACGTATAAGTTATATTCAGTGTGATATATATTATAGTTTTTTAATTTTATATAAAAATATACAAATATGTCAATTAGAAGATTTAAATCAGGTTATTCAAAATTTCAAAAAAAGAGAAGAGTTGAACTTAGGTGAGTCTTCTTTGAATGAAGAAGATAATAATATAAATATAAGTGAAGATAACAATATAAATATAGATGAAGATAATAATAAAATAGTCAACGAAGATAATAATTTTGATTCTTAAACTCATTATAATAATTTTGATTTCAAAACTAAGGATAAGGAGAATAAAAGTGCAGGATAAAATGATTATAATATTAAAAATATATATGACCCAGCCAAAGGGAGGATATTGATACGAAATTGAGAGACTTACTAGTAGAAAAAAGCCCTATTAGGATAACTGATATAGATCTTTCAAAAGATAAATACTCAAGATAGTTTAGAACTGATAATTTTTTATATATTGTAGATAAAACAATTACCACACTGCAAAATAGATTTGAAAAATTTAAAATATATGAAGATATTTTTGGTTTTTTATTTAGTATTAAAAAATTAAAGTCATTGGGTTGAGTACTTTTGAAAGAAAAATGCTTAAACCTTTAAAAGTATTTGAAACATGATAATTTGTTGGATCTTGATGGCTTAGATTTATTTTCAGACTTAAATATCTTAAAGGAGATTATAAGATTGGAAAATGATAAACCCTTGACATTCTTAATTATATAACAAGAATAAATTCTTTTCCAAATGATGCATAGATAACATATAGAATAATTAACAATTCCAATATCAGTTGGTTCAGTTGAAATGAGTTTTTCAAAACTTAAACTAATAAAATCTTATTTAAGATCAACCATGTCTCAACAAATATTAAACGGATTAACTTTATTGTCTATTGAAAAAGATATTTTAAATGAAATTAATTGTGATAATTTAATGTATACTTTTGCATCATAAAAAGTTCAAAAAATAAATTTTAAGTAAAAATATCATAATTTTAATTATTTTATTAATTTAAAAAAGACCTCATTTTTTCAATTCGTTATAGGCCTCCTAAAGTCTTGAGCCGCCACTGATCGACAAGTATGTATATTTATATATACAAACATTTTATATTTATATTATGCTTTTTCCTCATAATATTATTATGGAAAAATATTATTTTTCTCTTAAAATCTGTTACTGTTTTTGTTTAGTCTATATTTTTGTTGCTTTATTTTTTAAATAGTTAGAGTTTGTCGCAACCGGATCACGACAAAGACGACGATCCAAAAAAAAATAATGAAAATTTAAGAAAAAGGAAGTTGCCACCGTAGTTTTTCATATGAAAAACTATGGAAAAAAAAGAAAAAGAGGATAAGGTTAGTTTACGAAAACTGAGTCTAGATCCGGAGTCAGTTACGCGTAGGGAAGGTATTAGCACCCTACAATGCCCGTCCTATGACAGTACCTTTAATTAAAATGAGTTTATTTTTAAAATGTTTATTTTCCCAAATAATAGAAATAAAAACTAATAAGAAAAAAAAAGATTTTTATTTTAAAGGACTCGACAAGGATCGACCTTGCTCCTACGTATTTCTATACGAAATAGAAAATCAGGGCTACGTAGTAGAAAATTGGTTGTTTGTCGTTGATATTTTTTAATTTTTGAAATTTTTGATGTTTTTTATATTTTTTAAATTTGATATTTTTTAAAATTTTATGGAAAAAATTTTGTGATAGATATCACATGACGCGCATGATCTTTTGATTATCTAAACGAAAAGTTTTTTAAATTAAAACCCGCATGACGAGTACGGCCATTTGGGGTTTAATCAAAATTATTTAAAATAAGACCAAAAGGAAAGAGAAGAAAAAAAAATTAATCCCTTGTATTTTTATTTATTCTATATTTTTCTTAAATTCCTACAAATTTTAGATTAAAAAATAAAGAAATGAGATAAAAATTATTTTTATAACGATAATATATTTTTTTTTTAAAAATGCAAACCAATCGATAGAAATATTAGGTGTCTAAAATAATAAAGCAAGTGGATCTCATTGTACAATGATGTGACTAAAAAAAACGTGTAAAACTCAAGTTCCTTTCTTTTTTTTTTATAAAATGGAACAATAAAAAAGGAAACAAATGAACCAAAAAAAGTTGAGTTGGAGCACCATTCAATTGGACCTTTTTATTATCACTATTTATTTATTATCTTTTGCTAAAATAAATAAATAAATGAAACTAAACACTCACAGTATCTCAATTCACTCACGTTGATCACTGTGAAAAAGTAACTTTAATTGGCTAAGAAACCTTGTCACCTTGCCATAAATTCAATCACACGCAAATTTCATTATTGTGCCACATCACTTCATTCTTTTTTTTAATTCATTATTCTTTCTTTTTCCTTTTAATTTTTCGGTGCCAAAAATCCTTGAGTCAAACTTAAGCACCAAACCTGCACCTGACAACTGCATTTTTATACTTTAGATTACTTTTCTTATTATTTTTTATTTATTCAATGACAAAACAATTGGGTCTAATCATTTTTCTTCCATATCTCTCACTTCCTTTACCAAGAACCCTAGAATGCTTCAGGGTTGGAAAAGAGGGAACATTGGGGTGACACCGTTTAATGAAAAGGGGTTGCGATACCCTTGCGAGGGAGAAAGGGGAAGAAGAATGCGACGAAGATGGTAGTTTTCGGGGTTCTGATGTGAGGTGGTGACGCAGCGGCGCTGTTCAACAGCGTGGACGAAGGCGTGAGGCTTGTGAGATGGGGAGGAAGATCTCGGTGAATGGTGGACCAATGTTGGAGAAGTTTAAAGGAGGCTTTGAGTGTCTTGGTTCGTTTGGTCTATCTATCTATTGATTCACTTATGGTTTGGTTTGGTTTGTAGGTGAAGAGCTCAAATGTGAGAAATTTATGATTTTTTTTTTATCCATGATATTCGTTTTATTTTACTTGGTACAAGGTGCTGAAAACATGGCGCGTGGCGCAAGACAGTATGCAAGATATGTATGTGTAACAATGAAACATTGGGATAATGAAACAGTAAGACAAGACAGGGTAAGCAAGTCACCAACCTTATGTGTTGTTCCTTCCTCTGTTGCTCTTTCTTTTTCTTTGTTGCTCTATGCGTCGTTCTCTTCCTCTGTTGCTCTTTCTTTTCTGTTTCAATCCTCTATTGGGTCTCCAGAGTAGTGATTGGGGAAAGAGGGGTTTTTCAAAATTTGAATGAGAGCTCTAGAGGAGTCTTGGAGAATGAGGAGAAAAAATTGTTGTTATGGGAGCCCTGTCCTCATATTAAAAAGAAGGAGCCTTGAAGTAGTACCTCTGCTCAGCAGAAAAAGATCCATTGGAGAGTTGACTTGGGTAGGTGTTTGAAAGGACAAAGCCATTTTGTTGAGAACAAGGAATGTTTGGCAGCGGCAAGAAGGTTGACAGGGGACAATTTGTTAGGATGGGGAAATTTTGATTGTTGGAGGTGGCTTTGTTGAGGGCAACGTTACATGGTAGCATTGCATGCAGTAGGCAGCAGACAGAAGCACTGCAACGGGCATAAGCATGAAAGGTTTGGAGGGGGCATAAGCATGAAAGGTTTGGAGGGCTGAGGGCATAGCTGGCAAAGGGAGGATCCTGACTGAATTTAGGAAAAAAAGGAAAAAAGATCCTCCAATTTCGAATCTCCCCTTTTTGTTATTTCTCAATTTTAATTTTAATATTTTTTTTTTGTAAAATAAAATTATATACATGGAAAAGAAAAATATTTTGTTTGACTATTTTTTTTATAAAGAAGGAAAAACTAACAAAACGATAAGAGTAAAAAATTTTGCTTTTCACTATTTCATCTTTCCTAAAATGAGAAAGAGTTAAAAAGAGAAATTAAATACATCATTAATTACTTTTACATTCTGAAAAATGAAAGAAATTAAGAAAAAAAATCCAAGAGAAACTTTTTATTATTAATATTTTGAGAAATTATTAAATAAATCCGGACAAAATTAGGTGTTGACATAATTTAAAAAAAATTCACCCTCTATTACTTAACCATCATTCACTATTTGTTATTTAACCTTCACCCTTACTCTGATTTATTTTAAAACATAAAATGTGAAAGGATTTAAGGAAACTGTACAAGATATATTTCGCAGTCACAATATTGTAGAGAGAGTAAACACAAAAGTTTTGTCCGGAGAGGAGAGTTCAAGATGTCAGGTGTTAACAACAATAATAATGAGGAAGGCAAGAAGCCCAACGAGCAAGGAGTACACATTAACCTTAAAGTGAAAGGGCAGGTGCGTTCTTTTGTTCATTAATTTTTTGTTTCTTTCCATTTCTAGGGATTTGCTTTTCTATTAGATCATGTTAATTGAGTGTCGTGGATCTTCGATTTTGCACTCTGGTGAGTTTGAGGTGTTTATTGTATTATGATTATGCGTGAAAGTATGCCTCTTCTTTAATCAATTTTTTTTTACTCAATTGGGATTTTATTGTTAGGGTGACTCCGATTATGTTTCATTTTGGTTTGAATTTATGGGCTTGGGTAAAAATTGAAATTTGATGTTTTCTTTTAAAATTGTTAATTAGATGTGGTAGGATGGGAATTGGATGTGGTAGGATGGGAACGAGGTGTTCTTCTTCAAGATCAAGAGAAACATTCAATTGAAAAAGCTTATGAGTGCTTATTGTGACCGACAGTCGGTTGACTTCGACTCCACTGCTTTTCTCTTTTATGGTCGTCGCCTTCGTGCTGAGCAGACTCCGGATGAGGTTTGTGTTTCCTTCATCTTTCTTCATGATTCTACTGTTTAGCTTTTGGTTTTGACTTAAACTTTTATTTTTGTAGTTGGAAATGAGGATGGATGAAGGATGGTGATGAAATTGATGCAATGCTTCATCAGACTGGAGGAGGTTCTGTACTCTAAGTATATCTGCTTCCTCTCCCTCTCCCATCTATGTGTTAAGGAAGATATTTTTATAAGTGAATACTAAATATCATTCTCTTGATTATAAGTTATAAGCTTAATATAAATGTTGTACTGTTTTATTAACTAATAGAACATATATGCATATTTGTGATCTTTGACATATCTAGTTAAGACAATTTATTAAATAGTAAACTTATAATTAAGTTAAATTCTTTATTTGATTATATGTTTTTATCTAATAAAAAATTACACATGTACACACACATCATATACACTCATCATAGATAATGAGTTGATGATCCTCCATGGTTGTCTCTAACTTTTTGGTGTGACCTTTTAAATTTGTTTGTTTCCAATGATGTATAATTGTCATTTTTTTTGCCAACATTATCTTAATGGGATTAAAGCTACCTTTAGGTCTAACATTGGTTATAAGTTTGAAATGAGTGGGATAACATCCTTCAAATTTTTTAACTTGGTTAGTTATTGTCACGATGGGACGATCACAAACTTATTTTTAAAAATGTTTAAATTGATAATGGAGTCGCCACTATAGCTTATTATGAAGAAACTATAGAAAAACCAAAAAATAAAAATGCCTACGAACCAGATGCAAGATTCGGGAGTCAGTTACGTGTGGGGAAGGTATTAGCACCCCACAACGCCCTTCCTAAGACGGTATCTTTAATTAAATGAATAGAAATAAGTGTGGCTTTACAAAATGTTATTTTTCCATAAAAATAGTAATTACAACAAATAAGAATAAATATATATTTACAGAAAATGTAGTTTAAGAATGAACAATAAACAAACAAAATAATAACAGAGACAAATTTTTATTTTTTATTTTTTGAACCCGATAAGGATTGATCTTGGTCCTACGTATTTCCAAAGGAAAATCGGATCACATAGTTCTAATTTTAAAAATTGATTAATGATAGTTTGATATTTTTTATTTTTCAAAATTTCATTTAATCTTTTTTTGAAAGAAAAAGTTTATATTTGTTTATTATTAAAATTTTATTAAAACTGTTAATTAAATATATTTTTTTAAAATATTATATATATTTTTTAATTATTTTTTAAAATTATTTTAAATCTAATATTTTATTTTTAAAAGTTTATGTTGATAAAAGAGGGTTTTTTTTATTCTTTTCTAACTTACTTTTATTTTTTTATTAAAAAAACATCAACATAAAAATAGAAAGATTAATTAAAAATAAACAATGAAACCTACTACCCTAGTCAGTGTCAGTAAGGATTATAATCGGATGCTTTAAGTTACTTTGTTTTTAGAATAATTATTCTTGTTTTATTCTTTACTGTGGCTATTTGGTTTGGGATAGTGGTAGTTGATGTTAGGTTTTTTAAATTGGGAATAGGGGCTTCTTTGCCTTAGGTTCTGTTTCTGCATTGGTTGGTTGCTTGGGTGGATTTCTATTGCTGAATAGTTTATGTTTTGGTACAAGGTTTGGAAATTTTCGAATTTGGGACTTCGGCTATTGATCATGTGTTATGGAGTTGGGATTATTAACTTTCTGGAATTTAATTTGCTACTACCGTCTTTTGATTAACTAGTTCTGTTTTTCTCGGAAAGGCTGTTTGGTGTTCTTTTGAGTGAGTCTTTGTATTCACTGAGTTCTGAGGATTTATGTGGGTTTTGAGTATAGGGATTTTTGATTCTGATTTAGGGTTTTGTGTTTGTTTTCTGTCTCTGTGTTAATGATATCTAATGTTACTATATTTCTCTTATTGAAATTTATTGACCGTGTTAGCAGGAGCCAGATCTGCCAGATGAACAATAATAATTGTGCAAAAAATGCAGCAATTAGATAATCTCAAGATCACTCTCAAGATCCTATGTGATCGTGCTTCCACACCAACATATCAAACACCTATATGATCGTGCTTGTAGCAGCAATCATCTCGCAGGTATAATAATTTATTGTGATAGTTAAAATTAATTTAACAATGTTTGCAAACTAATTACTCATAATGTTTGCAAACTAATTACTCATTGATATTGATGCAGTGTACAGGTTAAACAAAACACAACAAATACATATGAAAACATATAACAAAGCATAATCTGGACAAAATTAAAGAAAAAAGAGCATAAAGAAGAACACGAACCCGACTTCTTCTTGTTCTTTTTCTAGTTTCTAAGTATCTCTATTTATTCTCTATATCTCTCAATTTCTCTGAGTATCCCTTCTTAAAAATAAAATCAGTTCTTTATAATTTTTTCTGTTAATCCCTTCATCTCCCTCCATAACATTCTCAATCATCACAATTCTTAATTAAGAATCAATTATTTCATCCTCTTTGTGTTAAATCCCTTTGCTTTAAAAGTGTATGGTTACATTTCAGGAAAAAAATGAATAAATAGCCCCTGATCTTATAAATGTAGGAAGGCTATAGGAGTTAAATGTCAAAAGCATGATTGTTAGTTAAATGTCAAAAGCATGATTGTTAGTTAAATGTCAAAAGCATGATTGTTAGTTAAATGTTAAAAAAACATGGTTACTGATTACTAAATGTTAAATGTTAAAAGCAATGATTACATGTGATAAGTGTGAGAAGAAGGTAAAAATTTAATTATGAGAAATAAAATTTGTGAAGTACTAATTAAAGAATTAAAAGGTACTAAAGTTACAGGGACTTGAATGGGCAGTGTATTTCTGTAAATCTTAGGACTTATGTGGCAAGCACAATTAATAGACAAGGGAGATGTAAATAGTAACTTTTTTTATTTCTAATAACCTCTTAGTAAATTAGGCTTCAGAAAACATCTTTCTATTCAATTGGCTCACTTAATTTTTCTATTCAATTATTTTAAGACAAATCCAACACCTTTTTTTTTGTTATTTTATCATTTTTTTACAAATTTCATTTTATCTTATTTTTATTATTATTTAATCAAACTTTACTTATAAAGTCAAAGTTATTTTTATTATTTATTCTAAATGACAAAGAAACTAAATAAAACATGTTAAAAAGTTTTAATTCCTTATTTTTATTCTTTTATTTTATTTTTTTCCTTTTTTTATATTTGTAAAAAAAATAATTTTTATTTGCTCGGAGGAAATTGGATGTTGACAGTTATCATGTTAACTTACCACAACAAGTTCAAATTTGAATTATTATTCAATGAACCATCTTTGCTTCTTATGAGAACCACTAATCTTTTCACTAGCTAACGAGGAGGAACATAAGTATAAATTAAAAGTTTGTTCAACTTTTTACAGAAGTTCTAACAGGATTGTTAGGCACTCTTCTAACTTTTGGTTATAAAGTTTCTAGATTTAAAGAAAGAGAAGTAATGACATTCATCTTTGCAATCTCAACTACTACATCAATTTTCTTATTTTTTGCAAGCATTTAAAGATTAAATAACAAGCCTTTTTTTACAATTAGTACACCCGCGTTAGTCTATATTTTTTTATAGTCAATATTTTTTCCCAAAATTCATACTTAAAAAAGATAAATATATATATATATATATATATATATTATAAATAATACAAAAACAAAATATCAAGTACAAAATGATTTTTACCTACAAATCAAGTAATATGTAAGTCCCTTCTACTTATGTGATGAGAATTATTGATTATTTCAATATTTATTAATAGATAAAAATATCATAATTTTAATTATTTTATTAATTTAAAAAAATTATTTTTTTAATTTATTTTAAGTCTCTTAGAATCTTAGACAGCTAGTTACCAAGATTATTCGTTATTATAACTTCATGAAAAGAGAATCTCCCCAAAGGCCAGATAATCACAGTCACGAAATTAGAACATGCCTGTTTAGTGCTGAGGCTCCATCTACAGACCCAGTGCCCACTATCAAGACCGAAACCATATGTGCCTTTGCATTCATAGTCACACGCGCATGTCAAATTCACAAAAACTCTTTAAAAGTCTCAACAAACTCATAAAGTTGAACCCCTTTTCATTACAGTCTCAAGTTCTTGCAAAAGACTGAATAGTTACGTATATATTTAAGGAAAATTTTATAATTTTTTTTACAAAAGGATTATTTTGATTTGTAAACTTTTTCTCCACTTATTTTTTTAATGATTATTATATAAACAACTATCAGTTTTTTACTTTATTTTAATTTTAAAGAGGATAGAGGATGACGTTAACTTGATTGTTTAAGAGGGCATTGTTGAAAAAAATCATATAATGGAAGGAAAAGAGTCCGCCTTAAAACACAGTAGATTCCTTCATTTAATAGTATTGAATGAACTTTAAGAAAATGTGTTGAATTTGATTCACACAAATATCAAAACTCACCATGAGAAGCTTTCTTACTCCTATTTATGATTGACAAAAGCTACAAATATTTCTTAATTTAAATCAACCAGTGCAAGTATCTCATGTTCTTGTCTCTTCTAAATAAATTAAGTGTAATATTTTGATTTCTTCTATGTAGGTCTTAACTTTTAAATAAAGCATTTCATTGAATGTGATGTCCTATATGTTTATAAATTTATAAATATTACAATTGAAACAAGGTTTAAATTTATTTTTATTCTTTATAATTCAGTTTGATTTAAAAAATAAATTCAAATTTGATATTTTTTTTTTACAAAAACAAGTATATTCTCCATATGAAAGATAATTTTGTTTGATACCAATTATTAACATTAGTATGTATTTAATGTAATTACATATAAGAAGTTAATGCTTAAACAGATACGGGGTCAATCTATTCTTTATAGTTTACAAATATAATGCATCAGATAATTAATTGAAAATATTATTTTTGTATATTTATGATTTAGAATTACATCGTCCTCATGTAATAATGTTATAACCAAATGAAGAATATTAATTATCTTAGCATGTATGTTTTGAAATTTGAATTTTTAATGTTGAAATTTAGATTTGATTCAGACATTGGTGATGAGTTATAGTTTTAGTTAAGAATACTTTGGTGTTGGTTGGGGAACTAAAAAAGAGGGAAAAGAGAAGTGTGTTGGGTTGGGATAAAGAAGGAGATGAAGACGAAGACGAAGATGGTGCAAGAGGAAGAGGAAGAGGTGGGATTGGGAATGAGCAGAGGGATGATGGTTCAGTGCAATGTCAATAACAAAAACCATAGCCATAACCATAGTCACAGCCATAGCCATAGCCATAACCATAGCAATAACCATAATCAGAACAATGTGTGCAACTGCAAGCACTCTCCCTCGGCCACCTTGGACCTTCTCATCCTCCTCCTCGTCCTCTTCTCCGGTGCCTTCCTTCTCTCCTCCTATTTCTCATACATCTTCCATTCGCTATCCCTCCTCCTTCCCTCCCTCCCTCTCTCCTACCTCCTTCCCTTCCTCCTCTTTTTTGCCCTCTCCCTCGCCGCCGCCGACTTCTGCTGCGGCCCCCGATCCCGCCGCTGTCAGCGCTCCGGATGCAAGGGCCTCAAGAAGGCCATGGAGTTCGATTTGCAGATTCACCGCTTCGGCTCCGCCCCCTCACCTGATGCCTCCGCCGAAATTGACCGCTTGCCCTGGAAGGGCGGCACCGAGGCCAACCCCGATTACGAGTGTCTCCGCTCCGAACTCCGTAAGATGGCTCCCCCTAACGGCCGCGCCCTCTTGCTCTTCCGGGCGCCCTGCGGCTGCCCCGTCGCTAAACTTGAGGCATCCGGTCCCAAAAAGGGAAAACGCCATAAGAGGTTCGTTTCTTGCTTGCTCTTGTTATGGCTCTGTAACCACTTTGTTGTGTGATGTTTAGATCGAGTTGCAGATCTGTTTCGTTTTGCGGGTTTCGAAAATTGTATTGAATCATGTAGGTTATGATGGTGAATACTGTTTGTTTGTTGGTTTTGTGATTCGGATTCGGTGTGGCCGAGTTTGAGTTTCTGTGTGTTTCTATTTTTGAGTTGCTTTTAAGTTGTACATACATAGATACATACATAGATGCCTGAAGTAAAAGGCTGGTTAATGTCTTTTAATCGAATTCTTTGTTGAAGTAATGGATTCTGCGAGCGCTTGATTTGGGGATATCTGTTTGCCTTCTGGAGGATTTAAGTGAAAGATCTGGGGGGTTCTTAGAATTCACTGTATAGGACTAGATGGGATAGCATGTGCTTTTAGAGGGTAGAATCCAACTTTCTCCTAGAGTGGCTTTGACTCTTTTTTTTCACCTTTAATTGTTGGTACTTAGTACTGAGATTAACATTGTGAGATTGTATGAGATATGGGGTGGAGTAATTGATTATCTTCATTTTAATTGTTTTTTTTTTTTGTACGCAATTAGGCTGGATATCTGTAGACCTTATAATATTCTTTCCCTAATTGTGAGAAAGAGAGAGAAACCCTTTGTACAATTTCTCTCTATATATATGTGATACGGCTTGGAGACTGCAACCCAAGCAAGTTTTCTCTCAAATTCTTGTCCCTAATTTCGGTTTCATTTCAAGTGTTGGTGCCATACCTTCTTTAGTTCAGTTCACCTTCTCAGCCTTTGCCATTGCAGAACAGTTCACCTTCTTAAGTATCATGTCTTTCTTCTCTGGCCATACCCCAAAGCACAGTTGCTTGTGCAGCCATCTCACTCTCAGATGCAGCTGTTTGTTGATGCGCTGTCTTTGTGGTGCTAGAAGACTGTGCTGCTTGCCTTGCCTAGTTTGTTGGTGCCTCTTTTTATTTTGCCGTAGTTTAGGCTTTTGTTCTCTGTTTAAGGCCTCTCTCTTTGTGCCATAATCATCTGTTTTTGTGGTTGCTTCTGTGGGAGCCTTGGTGCTATCTCTGTTGTTGTTTGATGCTGTTTGGCTCTCTTAAGGGCTTGTTGTTTGGCTCCTGTCCGGATGTTGCTATCTGGTCCTCAAATTTATGTGTTTCTCTATCAGTACTCATGTCTTCTACATCAAACGCAAGGTGCAGTGATTCCGGATCCTCAAGTGAGGGTCTGCTGTGAGGTGTCCTTTGTCTTTTTCAACAGCACCAATTATTTTATTGGAAAAACTTATAAGAAATACTTGATCTCCAGTTATCAAGATTTGGTTTCATGGTACAAATACGTTATTTATAATCATATAAGAATAGACAGGCATGCTGGACTGCAAGCTAATTGACATTTTGGTTGACCCAAATATTTATGTACTACTGGGGGATGTTGGAGAATAATTGGGAACTGAATTACTTAATCATGACGGGATTAGATACTTTGTTTGTTGTAAGTAGTGTTATTTAGTTTCTTAATTCCCTCCTTTTCCTAGTCATTGGGATGTTATGGGTAGAAATCTGAGATGTATCAAGGGATCCCTTGAAAGAGGTTTATTATATGCCATTAGAGGCCATTCTGCTGTTGTTGTTGCATATACAAACATAGATTGGACTAGTCCAATTAACAAGACAATCTACTTTTGGTTATTGTGTTATAGTTTGAGGTAATCTCATTTTCGAAAAGTGTAAAATCTAGAATGTTGTTGTTAGGTCTGGTGCAAAGACTCATGGGAGTTAGTACCACACAATACAATACGATTTAGAAGCTTGACGATGAGAATCGTGATGGCCGATGGGTGTTATTTGAGTTTGAATTGTTTATTGTATCACACGAATGGCCTAAGTATCATATGAATTGTGATCTCCTACGAAACTCCGATACTTCAATTTGCTTCATGTATTTGTGTATCTGATACCGATACTCTAGGATTCTTCATTGATACATGGCTATGAAGTATCCAAACCTCCAATACTTTTATTTGTTCCAAGTCTGCATTTGTGTTGGTGAAGTGTCCAACCTTTTGAAACATTTATATCCAATACAACTAAGAAAAACACATAAGTATATGTGTAATATAGAAACATAAAAACATGGTCTCTACATAAAACAAAGAGGGAAACTGTCCTCTTTATGAATTATTTTTAAAAAGTAATGAGACTGATTGTGTTATTTCCATATGTAAATAATAGAAAGTAATTTATGATGATAATGATTTTTAATTTTTTATTTTGAATCTAAGAAATGTGATTTTAATTTGGATTTGCACAATTGCAGTTATATTCTATGAATTTTTATATATTTTTTAATATGTTTCTTGTGAGTGTAGTATCATGTTATTTGTATATTAATCTTATCGCCATGTTAGATACGCATTGTATCACCGCATTAGATATGCATAGTATCCTATCCGTTTATTATAGGCATTTCTTAGTGAATCCTACGTTCTGGCTGTGGATAATGCAAGTGTGATGTGACAAATGCTACGAAGTCTGTGACAAAGGCAATCACAGCTGCCTTATGCATTGAAGGTTTGAACCGCATCTAGGCATTGCATACCCATTGAGGGTGTTCAGATCAGTTGCAGACAATAAATCCAGCTAGTGGGTTGGGGATAGAAGGCTGTGTTTAGGATTCAGGAACAGAGGATTGAAAAGAAAACCAGGTCAGATGTGGGCTTTGGGTTTGGGTCTTTCATGTCTTCAAAATTTAAATGGCATGTTTAGAAAAAAATTCTCACATCTAGAAGGTTAAGTGTGTCACGTGACTTTTAAAACTCCTGTGTTTGTGTTTTATTTTGTTCTAAATAGTTAATTGTGCTGTAATTTTAAACTTAAAATCCCGACAGGTAGCTTACAGTGTTTTTTTAGAGATAACCTAAGAATGATGTTGATACATATTTGTTTTCATATCTAATGTTTCTGTGTTAAAATGATCCTCTGGTTATGTTTTTAGGTATTAGTCACGTACATTCCATGTTGTATTATTGATCATGAATTTTTCAATTCACGATTCTATTCACAATGCAAAAAACAAGCTTTCCCATTCATATTTTCTATCCCGATTCAACTACCTTGCCAAGATATGTTATTGAGCCATGTCCATTATCACATCGGAACTCATTGGTGAACCACTTCTCGCAGAATGATAATTTTGTAAGGTAGGCCTCACAACTCCCATTTGTTGTGATAAGCAAGCAATCTTGTACGTTGCTTTAATCCCCTTTTCTGCTAGCAAACTAAGCACTTTAAGATTGTCATTTTATTTGTGAGAAGATTGTTTGGGGAGATATCTAATTCATTGGTTGGTTCTAATGATCAACTAGTAGACACATTCACTAATTCTTGTTGTGGATTCAGGATGAGTATTATATTTGTAGTAAGCTAGAATGCATGTTACTTGTACTAAAGGGAGGTGTTGAAATTATAATAAGATTGTATTGAAATCTTACAAGATTTAGGCTGAAATTGTGTTAGAATATTCGATTGTAATTGCTTCCTTTTGTTGTACATAGTTAGGCCAATTAGGCTAAATACCTCACAATTATAGGTTTTTAACATTTTTTATATTACGGAAACTCAAACTTTTACAAGTTTCCAAATCAAGTTTACAGAAGCTTCACGAGTTTATAAACTCACAAATTTAACCACCTTGGTTGAAGTAGACTAAAATTTGTCATAAATGAGTCTTCAGCTGAGCTAAATCTCACCTAGGAGGATAAGGTTTTGTTGTTGTTGTTATATTATTGGTTTATACATGAGGGATTCTAACAACAGTCCCTTTATTACTGATTGGAATTTATTAAAAATAATAAAATTTGGTAGGTCCCACTTTAAAATTAGGAGAGGCTCATTAAGAAATGAAACTAACCAAAATTTGTGATTATCAATCAACTTTAGCCGACAGTAGAATGAGTGCTAGAGATTGTGTAGTTATCACTCCTCTTTATTTTCAAAAAGGTTAGGATCTTAACGGTCAGTTTCATTTCATCTTACAATAGGCCAGATTGCAATTATGACGACAATAATGCAAGCTTGTAGTGGTACACTTGGGCTTTTAGTTCTCCTGAATTGTGATCAATCAAGCTACCAACGAACTACTTTTCACTATTTATTATGCCCAACATAACGTTATAGCTAAATAATTGTTCAATATAATCTGACATATCCTAAATTATGTATAAATAATTGGTTGTGTAGTGTGTATTACTTTATCAGTAAGTTGACTAATGTGCATATTGGTTGTGATCACTATGGACCTTAGAGAGGGCTATTTTACATTACCTATGGAAGAAGTTGGGGCTTTGAGACATCTATGACATGCTACTCTGGTTTCGTATGGGCCTGTTTTTGTCTTTGTTATTACCTTCACCAGTTGGAAATGTTATAACCTCAAACTTAAACAGCTTGTTTTGGAAATTTTATGTGATTCTCTCACAATTTTATATCTTTTCACTAATTAACATTAAAATTATTGGTAACACCACAAACTATGGTACTAAAGCATGAAGCCTCAACTGTATTTCCTATGTTCTATAATCATTGTTTCTTGAATTAGTAAAAGCGATAAATAATTTTGAACCTGTTGTGCTTGTGAAACTGATTATCGTCTTGTCCTGCATTTGACTATGAAGCTTGTTGGTAAATTTTGTTGAAATTGTCCTAGTGTTATTTGTTTCTCGCATAAACTTTACTGTTTAAATTTCTGTTGTTATCTCACTAAATCGAAGTTGTGGACATCTTAAAACTTTTTATCTGTTCCAGAAATTATTGGCTATCCCCTATGCGTTTGGCAAGTTTTTTGGTTTCTATTCTCCTTGAAAGGACGGCTTATTATAAACTCTAGAATGTAAAAGACATTTTTTTCTTTAATATAAGGCTAAAAAAACAGAATTTCTACAAAAGCCAATTCGAGGAATTTATGCATTTAAGGGTTTAAAAAAAGTTGGGCCAAATGTTACCTAGTTGAATTGCATACTTGAAGTTTTGTTTGATGGACTTGAATAACTTTTTGACTGGTAAATCTGAACTTCTGGTTTTAATGAATTGAGCAGGACCCAACCCAGTGCTACTCTTAATGGAGGAGATCATCGTTGATTCACTGATGTTTTCATACGTGGCATCTCATTTATATCTTTCTCACGGTTGTCATTAACTGGAAAAACTACTGATTAGAACCATTTTTTTAAGAGAAAAAAAATAGCAATCTGGTCTTAACAATCCTTCCTTATATCTGCATAATCTAGTAGTCTACATAAACTTTGGAAGGATCGTACAGGATTAACTGCAATAAATATGTTATTCATCATCGACCCATTTCATTAATTGTAGATGTCCTAAAATTGCTGACTCCACTGTCTCTTAAATTATTACACCTTAGCCCTACGAAAATATACATTATGGATTGAAATGGATGCTCAGGCCATAGATGGACTAGTTCATGGTGTTAATATCGTGATTGTACCAAATGTGAACTTTTATGTTTCATTACACCTTTGAAGCTGCTAAATCCCTATTTGGACCCTCTACTGTGCAAGAAACTGTTTAGTTTCCAACTTGCTTATTTCCCTATTTATCAATTTGAAAACCCTATAAATACATTTCTCCTGTTGAGTGAACTGTATTTTGGTCTAAATTTTTTAAAGTTGCATATTTTTTGCACTAATAAGAAAGTGTTTTAGAAGTAGCGTTAGCGACGATTGTTAGCACTTTTTAAATAAATGGAAAAGTTTGTCTAAAATATTTCTTTTTCATTTCGTAAATTAAGTCAATATAAGTATACTCACTCTTCATAACTGAAATGCACTGGTATACTAGTATTTTCCTTAATCTTTATATTTTAGAATTTAATTTTTATAACTTTTAGTTAAGTTATGCTCAATAAACTATTTTTAAATAAAAATAAAGAGGCAAATCACTTGATTTTAAAATAAGAAAGATGAATATGAGATACAAGAATATTTATATAAAAATTAGATAGAATTATATTATTTTATGAAAAGGGTAATTAAGATTATTTTAAAAGTAAAGACAATGTATGTGTAATTTAGTATCAACTCTGAGTAGAAAAAAAAAATTTATCATATTTGTGTATATGAAATTTGCAATCGATAAAATGATTCACATTCACGAGCGAAACTATTAAGGTGGATAATCTCATACTCTTAAAAATGAGAATATTAAATGTACCAAACAATAATATTTATATTTTATTAATTTTTAAATATTTTTTTAATTAAGTATTTAGTATTTTGTTTTTTTGAATTTAAATAATTCCCAAATAAAACATATTTTATTTTATCATAAAAAACAATAAATCCATTATACATAGTAATTTGTGATTACTTTTTATAAGTGTATATATTATTCATTGTGATATTAAAACTCATTTATTCTAACACTTATCAAATAAATTTATATAATTTGCTTATTTTTAAATAAATTTTGTAGCATAATAAGAATTAATAGAGTATTAACGATTTTTAAAATAATTAGACACATTTTTTGAGAACTTTTAAACCATAAAACTTATTTAACAAAATAAGAACAATACGTCGTTTTTTTTTTTCGTTTCAGTTGTATCAAATTCATCTATTTTAATTTAAAAATTATTATTTTTTTAGTTTTTTTAACCTAACCTCTTAGTGAGACACTAAAAAAAAGAAAATAGAAACTAAAAGCGTTTTTTATTTTCTCTAAATTAATATACTAAAATAATTAAATTTGAGAAAAAAAAAAAAAAAAAAAAAAAAAGAAGATAACCTTAACCTAAATGTTAATTGAAAATAAATAATCCTGAAAAGGAACTAAAATTTCTTAACAGATGCTAGAATAGATGACATGAAGTTTGAAAATCTTTAACAACTGAACATGATCGAATTTTGAGTCTAATGGTTGCTGTCTCATGTTGGTGTTCATTTCTGGGAGTCTCAGACTCAAAACCTTACCTCGATCTCTACCCTTTCCTCTTTCAACTGAACTTCCACCGCCAAACCGAATACTAAGATCAAGATGGCTTTCCATTTCCACTTCCACTCCCACCAAAGCCCCTCCAAATTTGCAGGACCCACAACACTTCATTCGCATTTTCTGCAATGCGAGGCTTCACCAGAACCACTACGAATGCGAGCTTGCATTGGTTTCCGCACTCAAATGTTGTTCCTCCTCCGTTCAGGGTCGCCAACTCCATTCTCTCGCGTTGAAACTCGGACTTCACTCCAATACCTTCATTCAAAACAGCTTGATCAACATGTACGCAAAACGCGGTTCCATTAGTGATGCCCAAATTCTGTTTGAGGCATGTCCCTCGTTGGATCCTGTCTCCTGTAACATTATGGTTTGTGGGTATGTCAAAGCTGGTCAATTGGACAATGCCCGCAAACTCTTTGACATAATGCCTGGCAAAGGTTGTGTCTCCTACACCACCATGATAATGGGTCTTGTCCAAAATGTCTGCTTTCGAGAAGCTCTTGTGGTTTTCAACAACATGAGGTCTGATGGGGTGGTCCCTAATGATTTGACCCTGGTGAATGTGATATATGCTTGCTCACATTTTGGTGAAATTTTGAATTGTCGAATGATTCATGCGCTGGCTATTAAGTTGTTTCTTGAGGGGTTGGTTCTTGTTTCGACGAATTTGATGCGTGCGTACTGTCTTTGTTCGGGTGTAGGGGAAGCAAGAAGGTTGTTTGACAAGATGCCTGAAGTGAATTTGGTCTCGTGGAATGTAATGTTAAATGGGTATGCCAAGGAAGGCCTTGTTGTCATGGCCAGGGAGTTGTTTGAGAGAATTCCTGATAAGGATGTGATTTCTTGGGGCACAATGATTGATGGTTATCTCCTAAGGAATTGTTTGCATGAAGCTTTGGTGATGCATCGTGCAATGCTACGAACTGGGCTTGCTCCTAATGAAATCATGGTTGTGAATTTGGTTTCAGCATGTGGTCGTCTGAATGCAATGGGTGACGGTTGGCAATTGCATGGAATAGTTGTCAAGAAAGGCTTTGACTGTTACAATTTCATACAGACAACCATCATCCATTTTTATGCAGCTTGTGGGATGATGGACCTTGCTTGTTTGCAATTTGAAGTGGGTGTAAAGGATCACCTAGAATCATGGAATGCTCTTGTTTCTGGATTCATAAAAAATGGAATGATAGACCCAGCAAGGAAAATCTTTGAGGAGATGCCTGAAAGAGATGTGTTTTCATGGAGTACCATGATTTCTGGCTACGCACAAACAGACCAGTCTAGAATGGCTCTTGAACTCTTCCAAAAAATGTTAGCCAGTGGGATCAAACCAAACGAAGTTACCATGGTGAGTGTATTCTCTGCAATTGCCACCATAGGCTCATTGAAGGAAGGAAGATGGGCCCACGAATACATGTGTAATGAATCCATTCCATTGAATGACAATTTACGTGCAGCTATAATTGATATGTATTCTAAATGTGGAAGCATCAACAGTGCCTTACAATTTTTCAATCGGAATCGAGACAAAATCTTTTCTGTGTCCCCCTGGAACGCAATCATATGTGGGTTAGCCTCACATGGACATGGAAGTATGTGCTTAGAGGTTTTCTCTGATATGCAGAGGTATAATATTAAACCCAATGCAATTACATTCATAGGAGTCCTTAGTGCTTGTTGCCATGTGGGGCTGGTGGAGCCTGGGCGAAGAATATTTAAAATCATGAAGAGTGTATATAATGTGGAACCAGATATCAAGCACTATGGTTGTATGATTGATCTTTTGGGAAGAGCTGGGCTATTAGAAGAGGCAGAGGAAATGCTAAGGAGCATGCCAATGAAGGCCGACATTGTGATATGGGGAACTTTATTAGCGGCATGTAGAACTCATGGAAATGTCCATATAGGAGAGAGGGCTGCAGAGGGTTTGGCAGGGTTGGCACCATCTCACGGTGGAGGTAAAGTTCTCCTATCAAACATATATGCAGATGCAGGAAGGTGGGAGGATGTATCATCGGTTAGGAGAGTCATGCAGAATCAGAGAATGGAGAGACTGCCTGGTTGTAGTGGTGTTGTTAGATAGCTAAAGGAGTTTCAATTCTTAGATTTTGCTAATTTTAAAGAAAAAGTTGCTGATCTTTCGAGCGAAACCTTTTTTTGAGAATCATCTTGCATTCTGATTTTGTATATTGTTCATAAAACTCTATTAGCTGTGCTTTAATCATACTATTACTTATCATTTATATGAGCCTCGAAATAATTTGTTTGCATGGCAGAAACAAGGGAATACCTGTTCTACATCTGCTACTGGAAATATAGAATGGTCCAGTTTGAGGAAATATAGAGGAGGATTCTGATCCAATTTAATCCATTATATATCTGTTATGTATGATCTACATTTATATGTCTATTAAGATCGTAGGTAGAGTTTATGAATTCTATTTCTGTTTTTTTGGTAATTTCCTTTGTTTCTTTTGATATGTTAAGGATCTATAGAGTTTGAATAGAAGTAAGTGAAACATGATCTTTAAAATTACCATTGGACATTAGCTTATTTTTTCTTGCTCTTTGCACAAGTCTTCTATGTATGTTTGTGTTAATGATATTATTAATCAAAGACACGTATAATCTACCGTCAACACGCAAGCTCAAATTTGAAGGGGTAGATCTGAATAAATTTACCATTGAAATCTCAAGTTCCTGCATATCCTGTATATATGACAGAAGTTGTTTGTACGTAGTGTAGACGAGGCACTGTACAACGATACATAAATATCAGTAACACCCATTTTGATAAGGTTAAAGTGCATGTAAGGATGTGTGAAACAAACTGTTATACAAAAGTTGTCTAAGGTTAAACTTGAAGATTTAGTAGTTTTATTGTGTTGAAATTGAACTTAGGAACAATGTGAATTTGGAAGACTTGTTAGCATGTTACACGTGTATAAAACTGAAGATAAATTGTCTGAAAAAGTGAGTTTGTTGGCAAGTGCATGAAAACATAATTGCTGGATGTTTTGCTTCTTGGGAAGTATGGGGCGAGTGCTTAATTACTAAGAATGTGAATTTGGATGCAGTGTTTAGTCGTTAGAGCTCGTCTTGTTGGCATGAATACAAAACCATATTCGCTGAATGTCCCTTCACTTCATGTGAAGCTTGGGGTGAATGTTTTTGCTGACTTCATGGCAAAACATGGATCTCATTCATCCTTCTACATCTCTCGTTTGCTTTCTCACCTACTGATCTTCACAAGCTTTTGTTAGCTAATGTTCTTATAGTACTATTTTTTTCTTCTGCAATAGAAAAAAACTTTTGTTAGAGATTTCGACAACTAAAAGTATGATTATAGTGATGAATGTAATTGGAAGACAATTCTCATAAGTTAACATATTATATATATTTAGGAAAATTTCTAGTGTTTAAGTGAGCATGTGTTCCATATTACATAAATTACTTTAATACATTCTCGTCACACTGTTAAATAATTAATAAAGTAGAAAATTTTCAAATAGAATCTCATTAAAGATGCACTTGAAATCACAATTAAATTACACTACCAATCTAATCCAGGTTTTCTATTTTTTTTTACTGTCTCAAAATTTTACTGATTTTGATATATTAAAAAAACATTTTAATATAATAAAATAAATAAACAGTCAAAATATTTGCCTAATCATTATCAACACTTTAGAAAGATATTTTCTTTACCTTATACCTTAAGCATTTGCCTAATTATTTTATGTTCTTTGAGTAAGGAATCAGTACAACTATAGTGAAAATATTTTGTAGATATATGTCTATTTCTAGGAAGCTCTTTTAACAATTTTCTTTAAAATTTTAACTTTCCCGGTAAAAATTCGATCTAATACTTGTTTTAGCTACTCTACCTTAAAAAAATTAATTCTTTTACAATTATGTTAAGAAACTAAAAGATCACTTTAAAAAAAAAAACTGTAATAAAACATACATTTAGTCACTAGCATCTGACCTTTAAAAATACTCGTACGTTTTATTCTATTCATTTTAAATCTAATCTTTTAGGGAGATAAGTAAAGTCTATAAAAGAATTGTTTGACAATATTACTTTAATAAAATACTTGTCCAAAGTTCTAAATGACGTGATATTCATTTGAAACGATAGAATGCCCCTATCTTTGTTCTTGTTTCTTCTCCACGAAAACATTACTTTTCTTTTTGCTTTCTCTTTTTATTTACTCCCATGGAGGCTAAATTTTAGTAAGAAAGCAACGTTGGTTTGATGGCTAGAGAAATCTAAATACAGGTAGCTATCGGAAAATGACATTTCATATCTATATGTAGGCAAATTCTATGAACTATCATATACTTTTTTTAGATTAGAGAATACCAAATATATGTAATCATTTAAATGGAAAGTAACAGAAAATGGTGTATTTTTTAAACGTGTAATACTATATTCATTGATAGTTATATTATTTCAAATGGGCACATCAAACTTTAATTTGGTAACTTACTCAACTGTTTGTAAGTGTTTAGAGTTAAGCTGTTTGCATTTTTAATTAATTAATTAAATATAAAATCTTAGTCAAAATGATACTTATATTCTTAAGCAACCCAGACAGCAGCGTGCACGCACCTCTACACGTTACAATCATTCTACGAGACACCTCTCACCACACATTTATTTTGGTGTACCTGTACCCACAATTCGCAGCAAGAAACTAATCTTTCAAAATATTAAAATATTAAAATATTTAAGTTTGAAGATAATTGGATAATGTTTGAAACAGCTTAAACTCCAATGCAGCTGTTTTTGTCTATGCTACGTGCTTGCGAATAATATTTTTATTTCTTAAAAAACTTTTTAAAGAAATAACTTAGTTTTAGTTTGAAATTTGTAGTTTATGATTATTTCTAATAAAAAATTCTTTTCAATTTTATATACCCTATTTTTCGTATAATCGACTTTCTTAGTCTAAACAAAATTAATTATCTTAAAACCATTTTCTGATAAATTTACCTAAATAAAAGAAAACTACTTTTAATTATAATATTATTGCATGTAGTAATAATGAAACAAAATGATATACGTGATGAACAATGCAAAACCAACGCCCCCGGTTTCCTCCTTAACACAGGGACTGAAAAAGACAATGGTAATTGGAATGAAAGTGATTATTATAACCCAAATTTAACGTTTGTAGGAAATTTCTTGCCAACACTAAAACGTGAAAACACAAAATTAGTGACAGTTGATTAATAATGTTTGAGTGTGATATGAGTATGATATGGTCTGAATACACACAATTGAAACGAAATCCTCGTCTTTAGAAAGCAGAACAATGAACCCACATGAACAATTTTCCATGAGCCAACAACATTATTGCTGCCTCAATTAATTAATTAATCTAAGATTCCCCACCAAGCGATAACACTCCAATCCCACTGTACAGCGTACACACACCCCTAATCAAGTAATTAACAACTACTAATCACAATTATGAATATCTTAAACTTTGTTTCTCTACCTTTCTATGTCAAGAGGCGAAAAGTTTTTGCCAACTGGAATAAAGCTCATGGGTTTGCCAACTACAGTTCTCTTTTGCGACTCCACGTCATCACTTTCCTTCTCTATGTCTTCTTCCTCGTTCCCCAATGCAAAATATCGCACCTTTTCGCCGTAGAACTTAACTAAGAATAAGTAGAACGCGACGCCGAAGGCGGTGACTACGACGATGAACCAGCTGAAGAGAATGTTGACGAGGGCCACGGCGCGGTGGAGAGATTGGTGGTCGTGGCATCGGACGACCTGGTGCCCTTCTTCCTCGTTGATGTAGCAGCCTTTGGGGATGAGCCCTGGAGTCCATAGCATGAAGCCCATGACGATGAGCCACAAGCCCTGAAAGAATATGCTGAGGGAACGAACGAAGCTAACCACGAAGCTTTTGGGCATGGGGATTCCTATAACGGCTGTTGAGAAAGAGACGAAGACTAGGAGTTGTAGCATGAAGTGGTACTGCCCTTCGGGTCCACTGTGGTCTGCGGAGTGGAGGTGGAAGAGGAGAAGCTCCTGAGCGAAGGTGATGGATCCGAGGAGTTGAGTGAGGGAGCGTTTGGAGGGGGTGGGGATGCGGTCGAGGAGGACGGCGAAGGCGGCGTAGAGGAGGAAGGTGAGGGAGATGGAGGAGTGTTCGAAGTTGTGGAGGTGGTTGGAGGGGATGGTTCCATCAGGGTCGAAGGGTTGGTGGCGGTCGGGGCCTATGAAGAGTTCCATGGAGATGGAGGCTAAGGAGGCTGCCATGATGAAGAGAAGCTCCAAGTACTTGTTGAATTTGGAGGTGGGGAACCATGGTGGAGCAGTGTAGGAAGAGGGGTTGAGAGCATGGAGCTTGATGTGGCTGAAGAGATGCCAGAGACCAAGGAGCAAGAACCCTAAACCAGGAGCAACATGCCCCACAAGAGTGCCCATAACCTTAACCTAGTATTGTTCTATCTGAGGTTGTTTTCAGTATGAGGCAATTGGTGAGGGAAGGGTGGGGGTTTTAATATCTGTGGTGTGGACTTGACTCACTCTAGAGGGTTCTGAGGGAAAAACAAAAAGTTAAGATTTGAATATTGAGTCCAAGATTGGTGGCTTGGGGAATAAGGGTCAAAGTATGTGTTTGGTTATGAGCTATGAATCAATGAATGAATGAATGAATTATGAGATGACGAGTGGCCTGAGGTGGAGCTGACTGACTTTGTAAATGAATAAAGAAAGCCTTATAAAGAGGAGATTATGAGATGGGATTATGGGATTAGGAAACTTAATTAATATTCTCTTTGGCAGCCCTTGTGATCTTTATCCCTTTAATTATTCATCACATAACATATCATAATATATATGTAAAGTGTAAACACATAAAACTATCGGATTGCACCAGCTCGTGTTACATGTTTCCTATTTAAATAAAGGAAAAAACTATTATGACAACTCATTTTCACTTACTTCCATTTAATAGCTCTATATATTAATAAAACTGTGAATTAAGTTATTTAATTAGAATATAAAACAAATTATTAAATAAAATATTAATAAAAGTGATTGTACGGGGATAGTGTAAGCTTTGATGAATGTGAACATATCATGTTCCCTAAATAAAAAACTGTATCATTTCAATTCTTATAGGATATTCATCACACAAAGTTTGATCTTATAATAGTTTATTATTTTATGTTTAATGCTAATTTTAACACTTTTTTAACAGTTTTAAATTATATTAATATGTATTTTAATTTAAGTATAATTTTATAAATAATAATTATTTTAATGTAGATTTATTTAAATCGTAATATTTCATTAAATTTTATTATTTGTTAAAAATTTAATACAAACATTTTTACTCTCTACCTTTTTTTATGCATTTAATTATGGTAAATTTCATTTTATTTACAATAAATGATTAAATAGAAAATAAAATATAACACTCATACAATAATCAAATTATAAGGGACATTGTTTTGAATAATAATAATAATAAATAAAAATGTTTGAGAAAAAACTAGTTTATAAATCTTAGGTGTATTGTTGAAGATAAAATAAAAAAAAATTAAAATTCTATATTATGTGAAATTTTATTTGTCTCTATAATATCTAGAAAGTTTTTATTACTGTCTTGAACTGTGTATGACGTTTACAGTATTATTATTATTATTGGAAAGATACTTGTTATACTATCTATCCCTTTTTTTATTATGTTTTTTATGATATTTTATAAAGAAAAATATGCATGATAATTAAATATATTATTTATTATATGAGATTATGTTATAATAAAAAAATCGATTATATAAAATCAAATATTCTAAATGCTTATAATTTATTTTTTAACCTTTTTTCCTTTTTAATATTAGTGGTCGTTTATAAAGTTTATCCTATAATTTTAAAACATTATTAAACGTAAAACAACAAAGAATTTATATACCTCTTTATATATTATTTAGATTACTGAATAAATTTATATAAGTGGCACCAAAATTAATGTGGATCCGTGTTATGAAGCTACCTTTTATATTGATCGAGATTCGCATATGTTTTATGTAACTGTAAATTTTACATTAAAAATAATTAAGAGTGTGCTGTTAATATGATTCGTCGCTAATAAACATTGTGCTATATTTTACACTGTTATAAGCAATTTTTTATTCTGGGTTGAATGCGTATTCCCATAAATTATGCTTTTCAGTCATATATATTATTTAAATTAAGCACATTGCTTCCTTGTTTAACATATTTATTGTAACTTTTTTATCCATTTTAGTTATAATTTAAACAAAATAGAAATTCTGCTGTAAAATAATTTGAAAACATAGAAATACTTTACGTAAAGAAAAGGTTTAAAGATCCTAAGCTTGTAGATATTTTTAGTAAAATCTGGCTAGTGGAAAAGCCGAATATCAGCATTATCTTGCTAAATGTGTTTTTGTGCTCTTCAATTAATATTTGTTTGTAATAATATGTTATCCACACCAATTAGAAAACATAGTAATAAAGACATTATGGTTATGAACCTTTGTCATAAAGGAATGGCTCAGAACTTTGGACAAAATTAGAAGCTTGCATTTGTCACTACTTTTTGAACTTTTATAACTCTGCCTAATTAACAACAAACAAAAGGTCACTCGTACGAAAATGACGAAATGCTCCCTCTCTTCATTCTCTACAACTTTATACCTTGTTCCCTCAAACAATAACTAGCCATATGTGCAAATTATCGTTTTATATACATTGTCTATTAGATTGTCAACATTCCACAATCACATCTAAATTAAAGTGATCATAATGGATTAAATTTGACCAAAGTTGACTCAATTAATTTAAAACATAGCATATGCCGACTCAACATAACACTTACTTCTTTTTAATTTTCTTTTCATTTCAATTTTAAAATATTTTGAAATAAATATATGCACAACTTAGTGACCCATCCCACATATTCATTTTGCCTCAAATTGTTTCCACGTTATTATTACCTTTACGTCAAGTCAAAATTCCTTGATTCAATTAAGGCTACAGATGAAGTTGTAAGGTATGAAAAAAAATAAAGAAAAAGTTATATATATAAGAAGTTACATGAGACTCTCTAACCCATCAACAATATGATAACAAATTGAAAGAATAACTAATTATATATATTTTTTTGTTTAAAGTTTAAGATTTAGAATTTAAATTCAAAATGTTTTTATTTAGACTGTAATATAAGATTAATAGTAAGTTAAACAACAATCAAATTATCGGAGTAGATATCTGTCACAGAGTATAAAACACAAATTTTAATTAGGCACTCAAATTATCAAAGTAAATCTTTACAACAAACCCTAAACATAAATTTCTTTTCAATTAAGAGTGAATAAAGCCATTTCATTTTAGCAAGAGTCACAACAATACTCTTATATTTAGAATACTAAAATACAAAATTGGATAAAAAATAAATATAATAACCACTATCCAAAATCATCTTAGACAATGCAAGAGGATTTATTTAACTTTTTCATTAGGTAAAATGGTAATTTCCCTTTTTTTTTCTTTTATATGAGAATAGACGAGGAAACATCTACGTGCTGGAAGAATGAGGAAACCATAAACGTGCAGGAAGAAAGAGCACGTGTTTCATTAAGTGTGAGTTCGAATATAATATTACAATTTATGTCACATATTTGTCTAAAAATATATTCATCAATTTCGTTTTTTTTTTATCAGCACATTCATCAACCTCCTTAAAATTGAAACTGCCTCTTCACACTCTTTCATCTTTTTAAAGAGGAAGAAAATTAAGTATATCATTTTGTTATTAAAAAAAGACACCAAATTCCCCTTCTAATGTTGTTACTTCTGTATTTAACAAACGAAACATCTTAGTTTAGATAAAATCACACTTTCTGACTCAACATTGTCGAATTTGTGTGCAGGAATAAAAGAACAGTACCAAAAAAATAATAATTTTAGTTAAATTTTCATACTTGAGAAATTAATTTGTAACTCTCATAAAAGAGGATTAGGGAATCTTCTCTTCTCTCATGGATCTAACATTTTTTGAGGAATTGAAGAAAGAATATTTAAATTTGAAGAAGACTTGGTCTAGAGTTTTGACCAGCCATTACTGTTAGAGATGGGTAATGCTGACCAACTTTTGTTTTTGTTCTTGTCTTTCTCAAAAACTCATCATCAACCACGTAATACAAGATAAAATCGCTTTACTAACCCTTTTTTATGTAAAGAAGAAAAAAAAATATATGCATGAATGGATGTGACTTCAATTGTATTTTATGCATTTAATTTAATTTTTAATTAGCTACAACTATTTCCATACTAATATACCAATTAATGTTTCTCTGTAACCCGTGTGTTTGCTAAGTCGCCACTAATTAAGTTATTTTTAATAATTTATAAGAATAATCTTTGTGGAAAATCAATTACAAGGATATTCTAGTATAAACATTATCATAAACACTTTTAAAAATATTTTTTTATTAAAATTAATTTATAGAAAAGTATATTATTTTTTCCAAATTTTTATGTTGGTTTATGTTTGAATTACTCATTTTTAATTCTTCTATGCTATTAGTTTTCTTTATTGCTTTCTGAATAATTTATTTGAATATTATTTATTTAAAAAATATCCTTTTAAATTTATTAATTATTTTATTTACTAATTTTATCAAACGTTTTTCAATTCAATTATATAAGTTATAATTCAATTCAATTCTAACTTATTTTAAGTTTTAACTAGTTTATAAGCTTTCAACTAACTTTAAGTGTATTTCGCAAACTACTTCGATAGCTTATAAATTATATTAAAATTAATTTCAATTAATTAAGTTAATGGATCGTAAACACCTATAGAGAGAATGGAGTTTGTACCAGCTGGCGTTTTTTTGTCTACACAAGTGAAAATTAGGGTTTCAATTTTTAAACATACAAGCTAGAGAAAATATATATTGAAAATGATTTTTGATAAAGTGGCTTAATGTTAGGTATTCAAGTGTGAATCTAAGTCTCATATTGGGTAGAAATGAGAAAGTTGAGCAACATATAAGAAAGAAGACCTGCAAACCCAATATTTTAAAGTTTTAGGTTGAAGGTGGTGTCATTTCCTTATATGTCGGTCATGTCTCATTGTTTGAGATCTCCTCGGTATTTTTCCTCGGATTCTTTCAACAAGTGGTATCAGAGCTGATGGTTTGATCCTATATCGAAAGTCTTCTTGATGGAGGTTTCAGGCAAGTATGTCCCGTATAAGGTGTGTGAACGGCAGTACAAGTGAGGGATCATGAGTAATGTACTCAGTTTTGAGAATGTTTCCGTTCGGGAGAGAGTGTATCAATGTGGAGGATGCTTCCGTTCAAGGAGGTATTTATCAATGTGGAGGAGAGACTCTCACTTGAGGAAGAGAACGACGGTACAAGTGAAGGGTCATGAGTAATTGTACTCGGGTTTGAGAATGTTTCCGTTTGAGGGAGTGTATCAATATGGAGGAGAGGCTCTCACTTGAGAGAGAGATTATTAGGTTTCAAGTGTGAGTATAAGTTTTATGTATAAGAAAGAAGATTCGTAAATTCAAATTTGGTTTGAAAATGGTATCATTCTCTTATATATTGACTCATATCTAATTGTTTGAGATCTTTCCTATGTTTTTTCTCAAATTCTCCAAACACTTAAAATGATAAAAAGAATTAAAAAATAAAAACATATTATTTTATTATTTATCTGAAGAAGCGAAGACTCTGAATTTCCAAATCACATTTTTATTTCATCTCTGTTGAAGAAATAGAAAACGGTCCAAATTGGCCGTTGTCTAATTCCACAATATAATAGTTCAGGGGATTACGCAACAATTAATATGGAAAATAAAATTTACAGAGAAGGTTTCTAGAATGGAAAAATGTTAGCATATTCAACCTCTCAAATAATTTTCTATCTCATTGAAACAACTATTTTTCTAGAAAAATGTACAATAACTGTTCCATCTTACTAAAAATGTCTTCACGTGCAACTTGTTGTTGGTGATTGAAACTTGCTGCCATGTTTATCCTTCAGCCCAAAACTATGATAAGCAACAATAAAATATATTTATTTTGTATGCTAATTTACTAGAAACTATAATATTAATCCAACTTAGTGTATTGCAATTTACAAGCCTTAATAATTTAAATACGAATTTAAATTAAATATATGACTTTTTTACTTGAAAACTTCGACTTCTCATTTATATCAATGCTTTGTCCAAATTGAAATTATTAATTAACTTATTTTTTATTCTTCTACGCGTTTCAATTTTTCATGAAAAGAAAAAACACATTTCAATTTCCGCATTTTTCAAAAATGTCTACAATGGTTACTTGAACCTTTTGAACTCGTAAAACTATACATGATTTGCCTACATGCAAGGGAGTTAATCACGTTAACAGAACACATTTTTGACTACTTTTTAAAGGATGGAACTTACATGTGGTTGTCCTGTTTTAGATCTCGTGCAGTGTGTGGATTTGTTTTCAGAAAATAAAATAACATCTTTAAAGTATTTTTATTTTCATGCAAAATTTATTTCTGTATTATATGGATAGTAAAAACTTCGGTAAAACTATCTATACAATTTAAGATATTAAAAAAAAATCATATTACCCAACACACCTCTTATTCATATTAGGAGAGAAAAAATAAAAATTCAAACTAATTTATCACACTTGATATTTTTCCTAAATAATATTCGCTTACTTGCACTAAAATAAAACAAATACAACAATACTTAGAAAATTGTAAAATAAGTTTAAAGTTGTTTGAACTTAATATAAACATTTCTCAACTTTTCAACAAATCAAACATCATTATACCCCTATATTAAATTTATGACATGAATATATTGTTTTTAGCTCCAATTAGTTACTCAAAGTTCAAGTTCAAAACAAAAAATAACATTAATTCATTCATAATTTTACCAAATTCATAATTTCATTAATTTCTACTTTAAACATCGGTATTAATTCTAAAACATTTCTAACTAGTCTGGTTGAAAACCAACTACCTCGAATTTATAAGCAATACATCAACATCATAATAAAAAAAATTCAATCATTTATAAAAATTAAACTCCATGTCGCTACAAATCTAGATCAAGTGACATTAATTTCATAACTTAGATGTAATATGCATACTTACCAACCCATATATGTAATAGAAAAAAAAATTATATATCCTAGGAAATAAAAAGCTTACTTTAAAACAATATTTGATCAATTTAAATTATTCTAAAGTATTAACATTTTCTCCTCCGTGCGATGTTTCCAAATTTATTTTTTAAAAGAGTATAACAATAATATATTCCTTGCACTTTTCTTTACCTATTTTACCTCTCATTTATTACTTAATTGCACTAGGCAGTTGAACTAGGGGAAGATCCACCACCATTATCAACACCTATTTTCAATCTCTTCCAATACATTGTAATTATTTCATAATTTTATGATAAAGCATCATACTTTATTTAAATAATTATTAAAAACATGAAATATTATATATAAAGAAAAACATTAATATATGATAAAATACAAATCAAATTTACGTTTGACTTGAAAAATAAAAAAGTGGACAGTTCTTTCCACTTGTTTTAAAAAAAATTGATTAAATTATAATTTAGATCCCATATTTTTTTAAAATTTTAGAAAATTCACAACTTCATTTAGAAAATCCACTAGTTTTATTTATTTTATCTTTTATATCTTAATCAATTAGACTAATTTTGTGATGTTTCAAGTGAATGTTAGGTCCAAGATTAAATTGATCTAGAATATAAGAAATAAGCTTATTCAAAATTAAGATTGAACCAAAATTATTAATTTTCTAAAATGAAAGGATTAAATCACAAAAAAATATAAAGAAACGAAAATCGCTAATCAATTGTTAAAAGAGTATATTTGTTGGCATGCGCACTAACTAATAATAAAAAAATAAAGGCAAAAGACAAATTATAAAAAAATTGGACGATCACAAATAAAGCCTATTTTTTAAGAAAAAATTAGAAACTAAAATAGAAGATGAATAAAATATAAAAACAAAAAGTATATTTGAATAAATATAGTAAAATTTGGTACTAAACTTTTCCATATATATAAACTGTGTGTGATTCCTTGAAAATAATTGTTAGAGGGGACAATACCATTTTAATTAATACACGTAATGAAAAAAAAAAAATAAATAAACAAAGTAAAAGAT